>Ga0136846_1236491_pt1 | contig 38690 bp, 32 predicted proteins | sample HopSoiMetagenom2_FD_96841 | JGI IMG/M metagenome (GOLD analysis project Ga0136846, IMG submission 96841) | Grasslands soil microbial communities from Hopland, California, USA - 2 Assembly 2016 (version 4) | ecosystem: Environmental > Terrestrial > Soil > Grasslands | place: USA: Hopland...
CAAAAAGGTGCAGTGGGCAGAATGAAGATCGATAAGGAATTGTCAAAGGTCCTGCACGCTATTGAAGGGCAATTGGGCGTTCAGCCTTTTGGAAAGGACATAGTGGCAATGATGAAAGACGCCTATAAGGAAGGAGTAGATCTTCAGACAGCTACTTTCCATTTTGTAAATGCATTATTAGGCGAATACGGATTAGTGATCCTGTTACCTGATAATGCATCCCTCAAAAAGGAGATGATAAAAGTATTTGAAGATGATCTGCTGCATCAGAAAGCTTCGGCGGTAGTAGAAAAAACAGTGGAAGCGTTACATAAGGCATCCTATAAAGTGCAGGCAAACCCCAGGGAGATCAATCTGTTTTACCTCGAAGGTGATATTCGGGAGCGCATTGAACGATCAGAAAAGGATAATGTCTGGACTGTAGTTAATACCGACAAACAATTTACCAGGCAGGAATTGATGGATCTGCTGAATCAGCATCCGGAACGGTTTAGTCCCAATGTGATCCTTAGAGGACTTTATCAGGAGACCATACTTCCCAATATTGCATTTATTGGAGGGGGAGGGGAACTGGCTTACTGGCTTCAGTTGAAAGGATTGTTTGAGCATTATAAAGTTCCTTACCCGGTGCTGGTATTACGGAATTCATTTCTGATCCTGGAAACAAAATGGAAGGAGAAGATAAGCCGGCTTCAGTTCTCGATGGAAGATTTTTTTCTTTCAAAAGAAGAACTGCTAAATAAACTTGTAATCAGGGATAGCCAGAATGATGTGAAGTTGAATGGTTCATTGACCAGCGTGGAGGAATTATATGAAGCCTTTAAGAAGCAGGCTGCTTCCATAGATTCAACTCTTTTACGGCATGTAGAAGCATTGAAATTTAAGACTGTTTATCGTCTGCAGGAGCTTGAAAAAAAGATGTTGCGTGCGGAGAAGCGAAAATTTACAGATCAGCAACGGCAAATAGCAGCCATTAAAGACCATCTATTTCCTTCGGGCGGATTGCAGGAGCGCTATGATAATATTGGCTACTGGTATGCCAGATATGGCAAGGATTTTATTGCAACACTGTTTGAGAACTCACTGGCGCTGGAACAGGAATTTGTATTACTTACAGAAAAGGACTAACTCACTTCATTAATTTGACCGGTACAATTGCCTTTGCCGGTTCAACCAGTTTGCGGCTTCGGGTAGGATCAATTCTCAATTCCATTTTGTGGGGATCGTCAGTGCGGGAACTAAAATAAAAAAAGTCCATATTGTCGTACAGGGGGAAGCTATTAATAATTTCCATTTGTCCATTACCCTGGCCAGATGGTTTTCTCCGAACAGTTCCGATCTTCCTGTCTCCGAAATAAATGATCTCTCCTTCCTTCAGCTGGATCGAATCAGTAGCATTGGAAACCTGAAAAGTATAGACAGTGGCTGGCGGCGTTACTTCCTTCCTTACATATTTATTGGCTGCAACTATCATTGCGCTATACTGGCTGGTCTTTCCATGCTCGGTTTCACAATTCAGGTAACGGATATTTTTCTCACCACAATACACGCTGAGTGACCCATCTTTGGAAGCGTTGCCGTTATCCTGCCACACAATATTGAATTTCTCCTTTATCAGGTTCCTGTATAATATACTATCAGTTGTCAGGAACAGATCATCCGGGTCCTCATCAGGAGACAGGTGAATGGCCCTTGCATCCTGTTCCCGTTCATTGCCCTTTAGGTAACTGGTTACGGAAAATTTGCCATCTGAATTATTATGGAGCGCAATAACACAGACAGGGGAGGGCGGCAGGAACTTAAGTATTCGATTGGCAAATTTTTCTACCTCATCAACTGCTTTATTGCTTATCCTTCCAAAACCGCTTAAAGATTGAGTAATGCCGTGACGGGAAAAGATGCGGTTGGGATCAAACAGGTAAGAGACCCCCTCCATTTTAAAAGTGATATTCCGCTGTTTGTTATTCACCAGCCTTATCAGGGTACCACCCTGCATTTCCAGTAACCTCATGGCTCCATTTACTGCTGTAGCTTCATCATCATGAAGATTGATAAAGAACAGGTCTTTTGAATCACCGAACTGGTAATATTTGATAGGGATAACTGTACTGCCCAGTTGATAATATACTACGGTAACCCTGGGAGTCAATCCATGTGATGCAACAGGTGAGGCTGCAGTCTGGCTGAATACAAAAACCGGGAACAGTAAAATAAGCAGTGGTAATGAGAAATGTTGCATCGGCGTCCTGATTACAAAAATATTGCCCGCATCGTTATGTTATCAATATCAATAAGCGTTCTTTTCCCCTTTCGCCATATTGAAAGCAGTCATGGCAATAATGCGGGTATCGAGCCAGAGGCTCCAGTTTTCAAGATACCAGAGATCGTATTCAACCCGATTATTGATATCTTCCATATACTTGATCTCACCACGGTAACCATGGATCTGAGCCCAGCCGGTGATACCAGGTTTCAGGAAGTGGCGGATCATATAATGATTAAGCATTTTGGAATAATCGTCGGTATGCTTGGTCATGTGAGGGCGTGGACCAACAATGCTCATGTCACTCATAAAAACATTAAAGAACTGAGGCATTTCATCCAGGCTTGATTTGCGAAGGAAACGACCGAGCCTGGTAATACGGGAGTCATTCTTGGTAGCCATCTTTGAATTGGCATCTCGGTTCACTTTCATGCTCCGGAACTTGATACAGCCAAAGGGTTTTCCTCCCTTGCCACTTCGTTGCTGAACGAAGAACACCGGGCCACGGTTATCCAGCCAGATCAGTAATCCTACAATAGGCACCAGCCAGGAAAGTACCAGTATAATAAAAAGAGAACTTAACACCAGGTCAAAAACACGTTTCTTGATCCGGTTGCCCACATCATCCAATGGTTCCTTACGCAGGGAGAGCACCGGCATATCATTAAAGTAATCGATATGCACCGGTTTGCGTATAAAATGATTCAGGTCTGGTATAATACGGAAACGGATACAGGCCTGGTCTGCCTGCGTCATTAATTTATAGATACCTGTTTGCTGTTCGGGTGCAATAGTTGAAAAGATCTCGGTTACCTTATATTGTTTGGAGGTCTCGATCACATCATTGATGCCACTGATGATGGGGTAGTTGGATAATTCAGTGACATTTTCTTCTTCTTCACAAAATCCAACGATCTCGGTTTTGATCGGTTCCTGTTCCAGGTATTCAGCCAGCTTCTTGGCGCGGTCATTATATCCGATGATCATGACTTTGCGTACGATATGATTTTTGCTCTGGAAGTAATTATACAGCGCCAGGTGAAGGAAGCGGTTGATCATTAAGCAAACTGCAAAGGATGTAAGTATGCTGATAAGGAATAACCGGGATATATCTCCGCCTTTGCTGAAAAACAGGTATAGCATTTCCACGCCCAGGAAATAAACAAAGGCGGACATGGTTTGCTTGCTAAATTTTTCAAATGAATAGATATGGCGCTCATGATACACATTGCTGCCCCAGCTAACACCTGCCCAGGCCACATTAGAAAAGAACCACAGATAAGAATACTGTATTTCCGTTTCAGGTGAAATATTGGAACGGAATACAAAGCGGCAGATAATGAATACAAGATTGAGAACCAGGAGATCGAGTAGCACAAATCCGATTCGGAGCAGAATAGTAAGTCGTTGGTTCATGGTGATGCATTTAAAACGTACGCAAAGGTTGTATTATTTTTTAAAGAGTTATAATGATTTAGGCTAATTGTAAATAAGTCTTAATACTTAGTTACAAGAGCCGGAAAATCATCAGCTTTTAAATCAAATAATGGGCTGAATTTTCGGGAATATTGGCATGCCCGGGGCCGATTGGAGTCAAAAGTTGATCTATATGCTAACAGGCTCATTCTCAGAGACCAATAAGGGTCCACGTAAAACATTCAACAGAATCTTCAGGGAGAACTACATACGTATTAAAAAGCGATGTAGAAAATACGTAGCAATGTTTCGCCGGAAACTGCTTAATCTGTTAAAATGTTATTCACAATTAATCAACTGGCGGGTTTTTGGCAATAAAATTGACTTATGTTTAAAAGCTTTTTTACATGTTTGAATTGTTGAGGCGTAGGAAGTAAGAGTTTCCCTGTTGATCACTATCAATTAAACTTTTTTCATATCCTGGCCAAACAATTTTGGCAGAAAAATTGCGCTTAGTAATGGTTTATATCCAAGTTCTAGAAAAACAAAAGTTTTATAAATCCAGTATTAGCTATGAAAACCAAACTTTACACATTTGAGAAGCTTAGGCCCTCCCGAGCCTTCTATGCTCGATCTCTATTAATCATTTCTCTGAGTTTTGTTGTATCGATCGTTGGACATTCACAAACAACAAACGTAACATTTACTTCAATTCCTTATAGTGACCCAGATTTCAATGCGCCAGCACGTGGTGTTGAACAGTGGCATGGAGGTAATGAAGTGAATGTTCCGCTAGCATCAACAAATACTCCGCGGATTGATAAATATTATCGTTTCTCCTGGAACCATTTTGAAACAACACAGGGGAATTATACATGGTCAGATTTTGACCAGCAGATCAATGCTGCTATCGATGCCGGTCAAAAATTCAGCTTCGGTATTATGACTTCCTGTCCCGGTTGTGAACTGGGATGGAATAATAATACAGCAGGTGGATTAATGACCTATCCGGCCTATTTGCACAACCTCATGCAGGCGGAAAGTCCGAAAGACTGGTTAAGCGGTGATGGAGACTGGGTGCCAAACTGGAACAGTGAAGCATACCTTACCCGTCTGGAAGCGCTTAACGTGGCCGTTAATAACCATTTGGAAAACACTGTTTATAAAGGAATCCGTTACAGGGATATCATTAACTATATAGATATCCGTGGTTATGGCGCCTGGGGTGAGTGGCATAGTGGTGGTGGTATTGTTCAGAATGATGTTTCTGAATATCCCACCGGAACAAGGGCCACAATTACCTCTTTAAAACGTATTGTTGATATTCATACACGCAGCTATCCCAACCATCCGCTGGTTGCCATGATAGCTGCTTTTGATGCTAATTATCTCGGTATTATCATGAACCCTCCCGAGATCGCACAGTATATTCTTACGCAAAAGAATAGCTGGGGATATATCGGTTGGCGTCGTGACAGCTGGGGCGCAACGGATTCCTATCTGTCTGCCCTTCTCGAAAACAATACCCGTTCATTTGGTGGTATGCGATTCGATACTGCTATCCTCAACCGTTATAAGTATGCTCCTATCGTTGGTGAACCTCCAGGCTGGGCTGTTACTTATAATGAACTGGAAAGCCAGGTTCGTCTTTATCACGTGAGCTCATTTGGTAACAGTAACTATGGTGGCGCAAACACAACTACCATTGGTAATAATATCCGTGCCGCTTCCAAAGCTGCCGGCTATCGTATTACTCTGGAAGGTGGTACAGCTCCTACCGCTATTTCTACCGGTACGCCGTTCAATGTAACATTGAACTGGAAGAACGTTGGTATCGCACCTATATATGAAAGCTGGAATACTATATATGAGTTGAGGAATGCTTCCAACGCTACCGTATGGTCCGGTACTTCCAATTTTAAAGTGAAGCATTTCCTTCCACAGGCTAACAATACTCCTTTCACAGATAATTTCACCCTGCCGGCAACTGTGCCAGCGGGTACCTATAGGCTGGTTGTCTCAGTAAAAGATCCGAACAGTTATCGTCAACCGTTGCCGATTGCCGTAACAGGCAGAGGAACGGATGGATCTTATACTGTGGTTAATGCTGTTACCGTAAGTGTTGGTGGTGGTCCTGTCAATACTCCGCCAAACGCAAATGCCGGTCCTGACCAGAGTGCAACTCTTCCTATAGCATTATTAATGACATTAGATGGTACCGGATCAAATGATCCTGACGGTTCTATCACTGGCTATCAGTGGACGCAGATCAGCGGCCCTGCTGTTTCAATCCTTACTGGCGCCAACACCTCAAAAGCAAGTGTTACAGGCTTATCATTAGCAGGTGATTTCGTGTATAAACTCACTGTTACCGATAACGGAGGCGCTACGGATAATGACACCATGAAGATCACGGTGAATTCATTGCTTCCAGGTAATACTCCTCCTGTAGCAAATGCAGGAACCAATCAGACAATTACACTGCCCACTACTACTGCCAGCCTTACCGGGACCGGATCAACGGATGCCGATGGAACGGTAACGGGTTATTTATGGCAACAAGTTAGCGGGCCGACAACATCGGCCTTTTCTTCGACCACAAGTGCAACTCCAACTGTCAGCGGGTTATCTTCTGTAGGTACTTATCAGTTCCGTTTAACGGTAACTGATGATGATGGAGCTACTAATTCAACTACAGTAAATGTGGTAGTCAATGCTGCGGCCAATGTTCTGCCTGTAGCCAATGCCGGTGGTAACCAGACTATCACTCTTCCTGCAACACTTACCCTCAATGGCACCGGTTCAACCGATGCTGACGGTACCATAGCATCTTATTTGTGGCAACAGGTTTCAGGACCAAATACCTGGACGCCTTCATCAACTACCGCTTCATCAATTACTGTTACCGGATTGATTGCAGGTACCTATCAGTTCAGGTTAACTGTAACTGATAACCGTGGTGGAACTAATGCAGTAACAGTAACTGTAACCGTAAATGCTGCGGCTAATGTGCTTCCTGTTGCAAATGCTGGCAGCAATCAGACTGTTACTTTACCTGCAACAGTTACATTGAATGGCGGCGCATCAACAGATGCAGACGGAGTGATTTCAAGTTATTTGTGGCAACAGCTCTCCGGCCCTAATACTTCAACTCTTTCATCAACTACTGCATCATCCATCACCGTAAGTGGATTGGCAGCCGGTACGTATCAGTTCAGGTTAACGGTAACTGACAACCGTGGTGGAACTAATTCAGCCACAGTAACCATAACTGTAAATTCTGCTACCAACCAGGCCCCAACGGCAAATGCTGGTGGCAATCAGACTATCACACTGCCTGTTGCATCAGCTAACCTGAGTGGCAGCGCATCTACTGATCCTGATGGAACAATTGCCAGCTACCTGTGGCAACAGGTTTCAGGACCCAATACATCAACCCTTTCATCAACTACCGCTCAATCTATTACAGTAAGCGGACTGATAGTGGGTACTTATACTTATCGATTAACAGTAACAGATAACGGTGGCATAACTGGTACTACAACAGTAACAGTTACTGTGAACGCTGCTGCGAATATTGCACCAGTAGCCAATGCTGGTACCAATCAGACTATCCAGTTACCAACCGCCTCAGCCAGTCTGAATGGTGCTGCATCTTCTGATGCTGATGGAACCATTACCGGCTGGGCATGGACGCAGGTAAGTGGTCCCAATACTGCAACCTGGTCAGCTAACAATACTTCTGGCTGCACAGTGAGCGGACTGATTGCTGGAACCTATACCTTCCGTTTGACTGTTACAGACAATTCAGGTGCTACAAACGCGTCTACTGTAACGGTAACCGTAACTGCAGCTGCCAATATAGCGCCGGTTGCCAACGCTGGTGGTAATAAAGTGATCACACTCCCTGCCAACTCGGTTCTGCTGGATGGCAGAGCATCAAGCGATGCAGATGGATCCATTACGCGTTACCTCTGGCAACAGGTGAGTGGTCCGGGCACATCAACTTTCTCTGCAACCAATACTTCTACCGTAACGGTGAGCGCCCTGGTACTGGGAACCTATACTTATCGACTGACAGTAACAGATAATAATAATGCAACTGGAACGACAACCGTAACTGTAACTGTGAATGCAGCTTCCAATAACTCACCGGTAGCTAATGCCGGCGCCAACCAGACACTTTCGCTGCCGGATAACGCAGTAACCCTGAATGGCAGCAGTTCATATGATCCTGATGGTGTAATTGCCAGCTATCTCTGGGCGCAGGTAAGTGGACCGGCACCAGCCACGGTTTCATCCACATCTACTGCTAATATTAATGTCAGTGATCTGCAGTCTGGGGTTTATACCTTCCAGCTGACAGTTACCGATAATCTGGGTGCCAAGGGTATAGCAACAGTAACAATAACTGTTGCAGGTAACCTGAGCAGCTATAATGGGCCAATGGGAGTTTATCCTAACCCGGTAATAGCTACGTCTAATGTAACACTGGCCTTCAAACGCCAGAGTCCAGCAGGTACCCTTACCATTACAGTTTATGATATGAACAGAAGAATCGTTTTACCAGTAAGGCAAATTGCCAAACCTGCAGGTCAGTTCTTCACTTCAATCAATGTAGCCGGCCTGACTGGAGGGACTTATATTGTTGAAGCGTTGATGGGCAAAACAAAAATGACAAGCAAGCTTGTTGTAAGATAATAATACCGGGTTTGGATACCGGGTTCACGGCCTCTTTGTATCAGCGGTTATCCGCTTGTCTGATCAGGGAGGCCGTTTCATTTATATTACCTTTTGAAGAGGCACCGAATAATATGGATTCAATATTCGGAAGGCCACATACGTAGTCAATTGCTTCTTTTGGCCTGATAGCCCCGCCACCCAATACCTGCATGGCTACTGCTCTTACCTGGCGGGTACGCAATGTCTTCTCGTATATATCCTTGCCACCAGACATACGGAAACCAGCCTTATTGATGGAAGAGCAGATGATCGGGTTCTTTACTCCGCCTTTTTCCAGCGCATCCAGGAGCATAGGCATGTTCATGGTTATGAATCCGGCTTCAGCATTGTATTTCTTCTTCACATATTCATGGAACGCTACCAGCACTTCCGTTGAGCGAAGACCTAATAACAGGTCAGTGATCACATTTTGCAGGAAGATCACCGGTGTATTGAGACCCTTGAACATTTTCATTTCCGCATCGATCATCAGTTCCATGATAGACATATAGTCCTTGGAGATATAAGCTGTGGCACCCTTGAACAGGGACCCAAAGATATTTCCAGGAACATAGGCCTTCAATGTACCCATGATACCCAATTCGGTTACCGCATTGGCATATTTATGGGCATAGGGCATACAGGGAATGATCTTGAAGTTTTTGTATTTCTCCGGGTTTGCACGGATCACTTCACAGATCCTGGCAATCCGGTCGTGCGTGGTACACATGAAGGTATCAATACCAGCTTCAATTGCATCATCCAGTGTTTTAAGAATGGCACTGTCATCCTTGAATTTGATGGCCTGTGCACGTGACTTCTCGTCTGATATATGGTTAACAGCAAAGAACTGATTATCACCAAAAAGAATTCTTTCCATGGGTAAGTTATTTTGCGCTTTGTTTAATGTATGCAATGGCCCTGTCGGTATACCATGCAGATTTAAATGTATTGACTTTGTTGGGCACCTTGCCTTCAACAGCCTTGATGAAATAATCTATCTGTGCAGAATATTCTTCGCCACGGCGATAGAAATCAACCTCAGGCGTAAGGTCGGTGATATATTTTACGTTCCATCCTTTTGTATAGCCATCAGGGCAGTTAGCTTCCCTGAAATAAACCTTCAACTCATTGGCATCGGAAATGATCTTTCCTTTAGTACCAACAATGGTGATCGATGTAGACATTTTTCGATAAGTATCCTCGCTCCAGTTAACGGAAAGAACCCCGCTAAGACCAGATTCAAGTTCCAGCAATGAATACACAGCATCTTCCACGCTTTTGGAATAGATTGACTTCAACAGACTTCCCTTTACTGCTTTTACAGGAGCCAGGATATCTGTGATGAGGTCAATAACGTGAGAGGCATAGTCCAGTAAACAGCCACCACCTTCTTCTGCATTGGAGCGCCAGGTGTCTGATTTCTTATTGATCACCACAGGGCCGTAGGCTTCACCGGTAAAATGATATATATCACCCAGTACACCACTGGATACGAGTTTCTTTACCTCGCTAAAAGTGCCGATGAATTTATTGTGATATCCGATCTGGTTAACTAACTTTTTAGCAGCTGCTGTATTTACCAGTTCATCGCCTTCCGCCACAGTAAGGCAGAAAGGCTTTTCAGCAAATACGTGAATGCCGTGGGCCAAAAGGTCCTTGATCATACTATAATGGAACTTCGTAGGCACTGCTACAAAAGCAGCATCGGGACGAGCCTCATTGAGCATTTTCTTATAATCAGTGAAGCAATTGAATTTTCCATATTTGCCCAGAAAATCATTTACCATTTTGGAGGTATCACAAACTCCCACCATATCAACATCAGGATGGGCTCCAAGTATAGACAGGTGGGATATTCCCATTTTTCCTGCACCTATCAATGCAACTTTTACCATTATTTTTTCTTTGTTAAACTTTTATTGAATAAATCCAGGTACTGGTCTGTTATCGTCTCCCACGAATAATCTTTTAATATTCTTTCTCTTGCCTGTCTGGCCAGTTGTATATGTTCTTCCCTGTTATTTAGCGCTCTTTCCAATGTGGCAGTCAATGATTCCACATTTGATTTCTCGAATGTATAGGCATCCTTTCCTACCAGGTAAATATTTTCCTTGATATTGCTGCAGATCAGCGGAGTCTGCAAACCCATTACGGAAAGTATCACCGGAGAAAGACCTTCTATATCTGATGGCTGCACATAGGAGTATGCATTCTTCATCAGTGTAACAGTATCATCACCGTAAATGAATCCGGGGAAAATGATACGGGGGTCTTTTGTGTTCTTAAGATTTACCTCAAATTCGGTGGGGTTGGGAGAACCGCCCACCAGCACCAGTTTTTTGGTCGTATTTAATTTCTCAAATGCAGGGATCAGGTATTGCAAACCTTTATCAGGGATAAAGCGGCCTACAAAAAGGAAATAGTCATCTTTCTTCAGGCCAAGCTTTTCAACAATATCCGTGTCTTTTGTTTCTTTAATTTCAGCACCAAAGGAAATGAAGTCGAACTTCTTTTTGAATTTCTTCTCAAACAGTTCCTTGGTGAAGATATTGTCGATGGCGATGAATTTGGACGACCATACAGCCAGGTAGGCATTTGCCAGTACAAGCTTTTGCATGAACCAGCTCCATTTATCTCGTCCCCATTCGGTACCATCTATGCTGAGAATTACTTTCTTTCCAAATATTTTCAGGATCAGGGCAAAAATGGCATTGTTGCCCTGTATATGCACGATATCCGCACTGTTGCGCGTTATTATATGCCAGGTTACCTTGGTAGAGTGAATAATGGAATCAATTCCTGATTTAGGAATGGTCTTGAAATAAACCACTTTCACCCCCTTGTAGTTGTCTGTTCCCTTTTCCTGGCCGGGGTACATACGGTTGTATCCTGTCACCTGGTGACCACGTTCTGCAAGTCGGGGAAGAAACTCAACGGCAAATTTGTCGGCTCCTGCAGAACCTTTGGAGGGAGGGATAGAACGGAATCCAAAAGAAGCGATACGCATTTTCGCGGGTTAGAATTTATCTTTTAAGTAATCTGAGAAATAAGTGTCCAGGTATTCTTTCAATGCCACTCTCCAGTCGCGCATATTGTTGATACCGCGGATGTCCAGTTTTTTATTGGTGAGGCGCTCGCAGGGAGGGCGCTGGGCAAAATAGGTGTCTTTGAAATGTTCGGAGGTAACTTCTGTCATCTTTACCTTTCCTTCAAGGCCTAATAATTTAACCAGTTCCTCAGCTACTTCCAATCTGCCTGTCTGACCTTTACAAACCAGGTTATATAATCCCCAGTATTCTTTTTCAAACAAAACCTTTACATTATTGGCGAAATCCACTGTATAGGTAGGAGTACCGTCTTTATCATTCACAATGAACAGTTCTCTTTTACCCGCAACAAGTTGTTTGATCAGCTTATTGATGAATTTCTTATCCTTGGCAGGACCACCACCCATCATCCATCCTGCGCGGCAGATGATATAGCGGTTGGCGTGTGCCATTACATATTTTTCACCCATGTATTTGGAACGGGCATAGTGTCCGAGGGGGTTGGGCTGGTCCCAGTCATCATATAATTCCTTCTGGCCATCAAAGATCCCGGCCGTGCTGATATAAAGGAGGGGGATATTTAGTTCATTGGCGATATAAACTGCATTTTCTACCGCCATGGTGTTGGTTGCATATGTATCATCAACATTCAACTCGCAAAATTCAAGGTCAGTATAAGCGCCAAGATGGAAGAGGTAATCAGGAGCGAATGCTTTCACATCAGCCCTGTATTTTTCCAGCTCCCTGAAATCAAGGAAACTTAGCCAGTCTGTATTGACATCTTTATCAGTACATTTTATGTTAAAATCATCTTTAAATACTCTGTAAAAAGCCTCGCCCAGCATACCGCCGCTGCCAGCCATATAAATCTTTTTCATTAATTATGGGTTGTATTTTTTATCTAAGCTAATGGTGATCAATTATTTTTGCGCTGCAATAAAATGTCCCTGCGCCATTCTTTTATTTTTATCAATTGCTTTATCCAGCGGACGTAATAAACCGAGCTGTGTCCATTTATTGATAAACAGGAAAAATCTTAATACAGGCCCGGAAAACTTGAAGACCTTGGTAATACCAATAGAACACAGCAAACCCCATGTTGCCAGGATGCCGGCGATCGGAACGATATTCAATACCTTAAAACCATTTCTCTCAAACAGGTGTTTGAGGCCAAAACGGGAGGAATGAAAGAAAAGAAATGGTTCCTCATGCAGCCAGAACATAAAAGGAGTAGAAAGAATAATCTTGCCTCCTGGCTTCAATACGCGAAAATATTCTTTAACTGCCTTTTCAGGGTTGGGTATATGCTCTAATACATCAATAGTAATGATGGTATCAAAAGAGTTATCCTTAAAGGGAAGCTGTTGGGCGTCTCCCTGAACATCAATGCTGAAAGAACGAATGTCATAATCAAGAGAAACCCAGTTATCGTATTTGCCTGCAAAGGTTTTCTTTAAGTAATCGGCACCTGCGCCTACCTCCAGCACATCGCCTTTCATATGCTCATTCACAAAACTCTCTGTTTTTTTGAAGATCTCGTACCGTAATACATCCATTTTACAGATCTTCTCATATGGGTATCCCTTTTCAATGAGGATCTCATCATAAGGTTTGGTAACTCTTCTGTAAATAGCCTTTTCATCACGTGGCTCTTCGCTTACCGTTACCGGAATATAATTGGGTAATAAACGAGGGATATTATTAATTACAGGATATTCTTCTCCTGCTGCAGATTTATACAATGCGTCCTTTTCCGTACCATTCTTTGAAGCTTCAACGAACTTCAGTTCGCCGTGGGTAACAGGGCAACAAATGTACTTTGATAATAATTGCTGATCCATTTTGTTAGTTTGAGTTGCTTGAATTTAAGGTTGTTTATGTTTAATGGTTATAGGGCCAGATTTAAAGATTTAAATATGCCGGATAACTTTTCTTCGTAAGCTTTATGGTTAACCAGGTTCAGGATATGCTCTCTTCCATCAGCACCCATGCGGGCCAGCTTCTCTTCATCGGAAAGCATTAATTGTAACTTTTCTTTGAGTTCGTCCACATTACCGGGGTCAAACAGGTAGCCTGTTTTTCCATCAATAACCAGTTCGGGAATTCCACCGATCCTGGCACCCAGGGCTGGTTTATTTAACAAATAAGATTCAATGAGAGAGTAGGGAAGATTCTCATACATCTCTGTTGGTAATACAATGAACAGGGATTTGGAAGTGTAATAAAAGACTTCATTTTTTGGTTTTCTGCCAAGCAGAATAATATTCGTTAAACCATTAGCTGCTATAAATTCTTTCAGTTCATTATAGTATTCCCCATCACCAATTACATACAGGTCAACATTCAGGCCTTCCATTGCCTTAGCCAAAGTAAAGATGCCCTTCACTTTTATGAGATTGCCTACGTATACGATGTATTTTCTGTCGCTTTGATAAGGGTTCTCAATCGGTGCCACCTTTACTGAATCAATATCAAACAGGTTGTAAACCTGTACCAGCTTATCCTTATTGAAACCCCAGGATTCAAATTTATTTTTGATAAAGAGTGAAGGACAGATATAATAATCAACGTGTTTATAAGGGTTCAGCAAATTGTTGCTGTAGGAGGCGAGAGAAGCCACTACACTTGCTGAAAACGAGTTCTTTTTACATTTATTGATGGCACAGGCATAAAACCTGTTTGGTCTGCATTTTTCACAAACTTTTCCTTTGCTGACCATTGTTGTATTTGGGCAGAGTATCACCGTATCATGAAGGGTCCAAAGTATGGGAATACCGCGTTTCTTGATTTCCGGTATGATGCTGGCAGGAGTAAGATAATGATGAATATTGTTCAAATGAACAAGATCAATCTTATGTTCATCCAGTAATTGGGTCAGCTTTTGCTTTGCTTCTGATGAATAGATTGAATTCTTGACAACCGGTATGCTGCGAAGCAGGCCTTTATTTTTATTAAGCTTCTTATAATCTATACCCTTGATAAAGTATTTTGAATAAGGTGTCTCGAAATTCTTCTCATTCTCCATGGAAAAGGGAATGACTTCGTGCCCCCTTGCTTCATAAAAATGCTTGAGACTTTCAACATAGGTCCAGTCCCCCCCTGAGGGGTACCAAGTCCAGTTTACAATTAAGATCTTGCTCATTAGAGTTGGTTGACTTTAATCCGGCAAGGCAATAATTGCTTGTAGGAACGGGTGTGAAGAATGGATTGGTATCGGCTATTTGTTTTCATTGTAAGATTGTGCCAAGGGCAGTTAGTAGTGTACGGAATTCTGTAATAAAATCGGAGTTTTACGATGTCCGGACCCGATTTTTACGGGCGTAAACATATAAAGGAAACCGGGAATTTCATAGTATTTTCTTGTATTCTTCTATCATTTTATGAGATCCAAAATTAGAACGAACATAAGCATGTACTTTGCTTCTATCAAAATTGATAATCAGCGCTTTATGCCATTTCTCAGCGATATCCGCGGCTGTCGGTTCGCACAAAAATCCGTTGTCTTCCGAGATCATTTCGGATGCACCACCAATTCGTGTTAATACCATTGGCAGTCCGCTTGCCATTGCCTCCAGTGCTGCAATTGAAAACGTTTCCACATTGGTGGAGCATAGGGTAAACAGGTCACTTGCCTGGTAGAATGGCCGCAGATCTCGCTGCAACCCCGCAAATGAGATATAATCCTGCATACCCAGCTCCGCTACCAGCTTTTTTGTATCGGGCATCATTTTCCCTTCACCCAGTAACAACAGGTGAGCTTTAAGTCCATACCTGTTATGAAGGATATGAAGGGCCTTCACTGCACCCGCATGATTTTTTTCTACGCGAAATGCCGCAGCCTTGATAATCACTTTGGCATCAGCCGGAATATTGTAGGCGATCCTTGTCTTATTGGCGGAGCCATTCATGGATTGGCTCCAGTAACCAGTATCGATACCGTTATAAATAGTTTTGAACTTCCTGGCAGGGATATTCATCTGCTTTGCAGTGAAGGCTGCCTGGTTATTGGATACTGTTACGATCAGGTCTTTTTTAGTAAGTAAAGAAGTATAAAATTTATGCAGCCAGTATTCTTTTTTGCTGACATGAAAAGTAGTGTGATAGGAAATGATCCGTTGAGCATTTGATCGGGTACCGATATTTGCAATACGATACATGAACCAGGCGAAAAAATTGATGCAGAATACCAGGTCAGGCTTTTCTTCCTGTATGATCTTTCTTAACTGTTTAATTGGTGAAAGATCAAACCTCGACTTGCGGGACAGCGCTATGAACCGGACAGTTTTGTCCAGCTCTGGTTGCAATACATTCACATCCGTAAGACTGACCAGGCATTGGCTTTTTGCATCCTCTCTCAACCCGGCAGACAGAGTAATCAGGAATTTTTCGGCGCCTCCTGTATTCAGGCCTGGGGTGATATATAAGATCCTTTTAGCTTTCATGTTCTGGTTCAGGAAAATCAAATGACATATCAGACAACTCCACGGGCGGCCGTACTTCAGCCTGCATATTCAACAACTTTGTTTCTGCAATCAGCGCTGCAACGATCATAAGAGTTGAACTGGAGGTTAACTCTTCATTCTGGCCCAGGCAATAAATAATCACAAAAATGGTCACGAGTGCCATTGAAGAGATCTTTGGGTGCCTGAATGATTGCCTTAGAGAGCTTATCAATAAATAGAAATAATATGCCAGCCCTACAATGCCGCTTTCAATTATTAGCAATAACATTCCATTGTGAGGATTGATTCCCCATACCCCTAATTTCCGGAATATATAGCCACCGGTTCCAATCCCAAATAACTGTTCATTGAAATGCAATTGAAGAAACCTTTCTTTGGCAACCCGGGCGGCATCCTCCCGCCAGTCAAGGGCATCCAGCTGCTGCACGTTATAGTTTCTTCCCAAATGTTTATTCACCATTTGTATAGGTTCATCAATCAACCGGTTAGTAATGCTTTCAATAAAATCACTGCTCAGGTGCAGGGCATCCTGCAAAAACACAAATACAAATAAGGATAGAAAAATAGCGATCAGCATCATCCCAAATATCCTGTAAACCCTTTTAGCCTTGCTTTTATCCTTGAGCTCGCGCACCATCAGGAAAAGAGTAATGCAGATCATTGCTAATAATGAGCTTCTGGAAGTAGACATCATAACCCCCAAAGCCATTATTGGCATAAGCAGCAATAATAACTTATGTTTTATGCGATCATTAATAAACTCATTAAATAAAAACACAAAAGTCATCCCGCATACCTGGCCAAAGAAGTTATGGTTATATAACTCAGCCAGTTTCCCGTCTTCTGTTACCTCGTGCGGAACATGCATCACGGCCAGGAAGATCCGCTGGATGGGAAACTCGCCGGCAACAGCATAGGTGTATAGCAGATCTGCAAAACAGATGACGCCTGAAATGAGCAGTGCAGTTTTCAGGATCACCATATTGCCTTTCAGGAAGAGATAATAGTAGGCACAATAAACAGATATGAAAGTAAGAAAAGTGGATTTTATAAATCTGTCGTCTACAATGTCATATAAAGAAGTTATTAAAACAGTGTATAGTACAAATATGAAAATATGCTGGATTCCCGGAACGGAGAAAAACTTCGGTTGAATGGGTGCTGGCTTTGAAATGATGGTTCTTGCAAATAAAGCCAGTCCAATAAGCGCTCTGACGTTCGCAGGTCCCATTTCAAAATTGATATCGGCAATCGTAAGCGTAAAAAAAAGCCCTGCTATCAGCTCTGGTTTAAAGATCAGGGCTAATACGAAAAAAAGACCGCCTAATATCAATACAGGATTCACTGTACTTTATTTCTGTTATTAAAATTAATTCGTTTTGTAATTATTCTTCTGGTTTCCTGCGGAAGCCGGATTTGAAAAAAGCATTTTCCTGAATATAAAGATCATACAGACCAGGTATAATGCATGGGAACAGCAATAACCAATTGTTGCTCCAAATGTCCCATACAGATTAAAGAAAAATATGGAAAACAATACCTGGGAAATACTGCTTACAAATTCCATGGTAATGAATATGCGTGTCATGGATTTGGCAGTCATTATGTAGGCCAGTATCCAGCCAGACATTTTAATGAAATCTCCAAGCAGCTGAAACGCAAACAGGTTATCCATACCTTCAAACTGGCCGGTAAATAATACATGAATGATAATGTTGCGGCCCAAATACAAAGCTGCAGTGAACAGCAGCAGAAAGGGAACTACCAATTTATATACTGAGAAAACCTCCTGCCGTAACTCTCTTTGTGTTCTTAATTCTGTAAGCCTGGGCAGGTAATAAACACCGAGTGAAGTGGCGAAAACCATCAAATACATATTTGATATGCGGTTAATACTCTCCCAAAGCCCTGCCTGATTAAGATTGCCTCCAATTCCTCCTACTTTGGAATGAGCAATAATATAGTTCCGGATAACGAGCTGGGCAACGGGCATCACAGCCGCTGTAACAATAGCCATCAGGGAATAATGAGAGAGGCGCAATACCGCCAGCTTACTGAATTTTTTGGTAAAGCTTCCTATCTGAAACCATTTGGAACTGCGTACAAGCGGCAGCGTAAGCAGGAATACTACAGATTGATAGGTTACCAGGGCGATTAATGCCCCATAGGTTCCAAATCGATAGGAGAGAATAATAGTGAATAACAAACCTACAATACTTCCAATAACATTAGCGATAACATATTTCTTGTATTCCTTAAACCCATTGATCACCGCAATCAGCAGGGTATTATAGGCATACATTACAATGGTAGCGCCAAACACGTAAAATATCAGCTTGAACTGTGAGCTCTTTAAAATGATTTCTGACCAATAGCCTGCTCCGATTATCAGGATCAGTCCGGTCAATCCGGATAACACAGTGGTGATCCAGAAGCCGGTTCCAAGGAAAAGCTGGTTCTTTTTGGGTGATTTTGAATACTCGGCAATGTAGCGCGTCATGCCAGTGGTAATTCCACCGTTGCATACACTGAGCAAAATTGTAGTGAAGTTATTGAGCTGCCCTACCAGCGCAATGGCCGCAGGTCCACCACCGGGAAAGTCTTTACTTAAGATGGCAATTGCCTTCATACTTACAAAGGCTGCTATCATCTTGATAAAGACGGCGATCCCGTTTAAAAAAGAAACTTTTATAAGGTCTGCACCAAATATTTTTTTAACGCTGATCAATTTTAGCATGTTTTCGTGTTAGGGTACTCTATTAACTAAAAACAACAGGAGGAAGATGCTTCTGCCTGTTGTTTTTCATTATTATGTCGATATTGGTACGGGAATAATTGAATTCTTTGATCAACCAACTTTCATTGCCAGTTCCTGTGCAATTGGCCTGATTTTCTCGATATTTTCTTTACGGATCTCAGCTACCAGCTCGTATCCCAGTGTGGGAAGGGTAAGCTTTACAGTATTGGTTCTGATTTCAACCACGTTGCCTTCCCACATCATCAATGGGCCGTTGGTTATGCGAACCCGATCGTTCAGGTTAACGCTTGCTTTTTCAACAGTCACATAATCATATTCACTAAGGAATTTCTTAATTGTATCGATCTCTTCCTGGCGGATAACAGCCGGCTTATTCAGCCAGTGCACTATATTGATCACTCCGTCTGCCTGTCTGATCTGCGCCAGTTCAGTGGGAGAAACACAAACGAATACGTAGGAAGTGAAAAGTGGTTCAAGAATTACTTTTTTGCGGTCTGCCCATTGCCGCTTAATCTTGTTTAAGGGGCAATAGACCTCGAATTTTCCTTTTTCAAGGTTGTCCGCAACCTTCTTTTCCCATCTTGCCCGTGTATACAGGGCATGCCATTGTTTTTTTGTGTCCGAGGTGTACATGACTCAGTTTTGGTGTACAGAAAATGATGATACTTGTCTGGGGTTTTCAGGTGAGCAGGCTTCGCCCAACTCACTTACAGGGTGCGGATTCATGTGAGCAAGAGTTACAAAACAACTTTGCTTAAAAGGCAGGTTAGAACCTGAAGATCAGCTTAGCGACCGCTGGCCTTCCTGGTTTTTACGCCTGTCTTCTTATTTTGTATATAACCATAGCCGTAGCCATAACCATATCCATTCTTCGTAAATCCTCTGGATTTAATACCGTTGAAAATAATTCCAAGGTTCTTCAATTGGTGTACCTGGTTCTCCTCATCCAGCCTTTCCATATAAACCTTTGGAGTGAACTTGTGTTTCACTACATAAAGTGTGGCATTACACATTGGAGAAAGCACATAAGCATCGGATAACAAACTTGCCGGTGCACTATCAATTATCACGTTGTCAAATATTTCATTCAGGTATTCAAGCAGGGTGGTGAGTCTTTCACTCATCAGCAGTTCCGAAGGATTTTCAGGCAGCGGACCGCAGGGAATGAAGAAAAGGTTCTCATTCGCAGATGAACGTCTGATGATTTCCTCAGGTTCACAATCTCCTTTAAGGTAATCGCTAACGCCTTTGTCATATTCCACGTTCAGCTTATGGCTGAGTGAAGGATTAGCGAGGTCAAGCTCCAGTAAAACCACTTTACGATCTGCCAGAGCAAGGCTAAGTGCCAGGTTAAGGGCAACAAAGCTCTTTCCTTCACCAGACAGCGATGAGGTCACCAGTATCCTTTTCTTTTCTGCATTTACTCCAAGATAGCCCAGGGATACACGGATTCGACGGAACTGTTCAGCAATGAAAGTTCTTTTTCCGGCTTCAATTACAATCGGGTCTTTTTCCTTGTTGAGAATGATCTCACCAATGATCGGAGTATGAGTCAGGTTCTCTATTTCATGGCGGAACAGGATCTTCCTGTTCAGAAATTCTTTGGCAGTTACAAAACCTGCAGGAAGAATAAGCGCAAACACAAAAGCAACCATATAGATCAGCTTTCCTTTCGGGCTTACAGGTTCCAGGGTTGATTGTGCCCTGTCAACAACACGGCTTTCTGCAATATTTGACTGGTGGGAAAGTGCACTCTCTTCCTTTTTTTGTAACAGGAAAGAATAAATACCATTATAAATAGCTTGCTGGCGACTGATATCGATGAGCTCCCTTTCTTTTTGCGGGATACTCTGCAGCATGCTTGAATACACATTATTGGTAGATTGGAGATTCAGCTTGCTGGCCATCAGGGAAGCGCGCTGTTCTTTAATATTCTCAGCAACACTTGGTTTGATCTTGTTGATCTGGTCCCTGACCTGTGTAAGGATAGGGTTATTTTCTCCTGTTGTAGTCCTCAGCTTTTCGTAATTCAATTCTGACTCGTACAGTTGATCCAGTAATTTTCCAAGCCTTTCATCTTTCAATCCCAGCGTAGAAGGAACAATACCGCCAGCGTTATCTTTCGATTGCACATATTTGTCGACCTGGTCAAGTACCGCAAGTTGCATGTTCACATCACCAACCTTCTGATCATTCTCACTAACATTTTTCAGGAAATTTTGTCCCTGCGCACTGATGTCAACAGCACCACGGGTAGCTTTATATGATTGAGCCTGTTGCTCAATATTTTTCAGTTCCTTTTCCATTTCACCAAGCCTTGCCTCAACAAATGCCGTAGTATTGGAGGCCAGCCTGTTCTTGTCATCAATAGTAGCTTTGTTATAAGCAGTGATCAGTTCATTCAGGATATCTTCTCCTCTTGCCGGATCAGAGTCCCTCATCTTCAGATCAACCACAGTAGAAAGTTTGCTGGGCGCTGTGGCTCTTAATTGGGCCAGCAATGCGCTGGTTTGAGCTTTGGAATTATCGATCTTGAAATAAAGAGGTTTTACTGCTTTATGCGTATAATTTTTATTGGCAATGAATTTGAGCCTGCCGTAGGGAGTCTGCAACAATGTATCCAGGGGGTATTTGTTGCCACCGATTTTCACTGTGCTGTCCTGCTCGGAAAAAGTAAATGGAACTTTCTTTTGCAGCGTAAGATCATCGGGATTGGGAGCCACGATCATGATAGGAGAGGAAGTGTAGGCAGATACAGGGATCATCTTGCCTTCTTCCAGGAAGGTTACATACAGGCCAAGGTTTTTCACCACGCTGGCCATGAGTGACCTTGACTTTAATACCTCAAGCTCATTTTCAACAATCTTGTTACCAGCAAGCTGGTCAAGGGAGTTGATCATTTCACCATCGGATGAACCCTTCTTTTCATCTTTGAGCATAATAGCTGCAGAGATCTCGTATTCAGGGGCAGTTTTCTGAAGGTAGAACCAGGCACCAAAGATGCTCAGTAAACCAAAAATAATGAACAGAGGCCAGTAGGGCATGTACTTAAACAAGATCTCACTTAGTAAGCTCTTATTTTCTTTTCCTTTCTTTTGTCCTGTTGATGCCATAAATTTTTTATTGTAGTAAACGATCGGCCACAATCGCTGCCAGTGATAATCCACTTAGGAAAATTGGCAGCCATTGAGCACTGCGGTTAGCAGTGGCGACCTTTGCCTTATTTGGTTCCACATAAACGATATCATTGGACTGTAGATAGTAATATTTGGAAGTGAACAATTCAGAAGAGTTCAGATCAATGTGCTTGATTAACCTCTTCTCGTTCTCCTCGCGGATGATCATTACATTTTGCCTTTTACCATAAAGGGTTAAGTCCCCGGCAAGGCCAATCGCTTCTAATAGAGAGATTTTTTCGTTCGGCACCGTAACTACGGTAGGATGGTTAACTTCTCCCAACACAGTAACGCGGAAATTCAGGAATCGGATTGTGACTATTGGGTCAATCAGCAATTTTTTATCCAGAATGGTCCTGCTGATCTTATCTTTAAGTTGCGTCTTTGTTAATCCTTCAGCTTTTATGTTCCCCAAAATTGGAAATTGGATATTGCCATCTGAGTTAACCAGGTAACCCTGGCTGTTGCCGATCGTATTCGGACCAGCTGCTGCAGCATTTCCACCTTCCGTAGCAATCGGATTGAAGATCTTTGTGCCCTCAGGATTCAGGTCACCAATAGTAATACTCAGGATATCATTTTTTTGGATCGCAGATTCAGGGATCTGTATCATCGCAGATATATTGCCGTCCTGCACACCATTGAAATACGTTACTTTCTTTGTATCTGTGCAGGAAATTGCCAGAACTAAAAGCATCAGGTACGAATGGGTACGAACAATGTAAAACAAACTCCTTTTCTTAAGCATGGTGGTTGTTGGTTGTCAAAAACATAAATCGGTAATCTAAAAAACCCAGCTTACAAACCGCTTGCGTTTTTTAAGGTGACTAATCAGACCTGGAAAGTTCAAGTAAGATCGTTCAGAAGAATTGGAAGAAAGGTTAGGGCGGACTTCAATAGGAGAGGAAATTTAGAATTGCGTCGCTAAAATAATAATTAATTGAAATTACCTAGTGTTCTTTTTTGTTCAGAGTGAGTTTAAAGCTAAAAATACTCCATTTAGGGTATATTACTCCTTACTGTTTTTCTTGCGAAAACCGCACAAAACCAGTCTCTCTGAGCAAGTCTCCCAGCTGTACACTCCGGGATGTTATCTTATTCTTAACTGGCCTTCCAAAGGAGTGTTTTACAATGATGGTGTACCGTTTTGTGAGGTGGTGGTTATGCGAGTACACTGCCTGGTTATTGTTGCGGGGAACTTTCTCTTTATGGGATCTTTTGATCTTCAGGATATCTTCCCATAACCCGAAGGCGGAGCTGGTAGTACCAGGGAAAAAACTTTTGTTAGGGGGGATATATTCACCGGCCTCATCTGGATGGCCTGTTAATATAAGTGCTTCGCAAACAATCAATTCAAAGTCAGGAAAGGAATTACCGTGGCTGATCTTGATAATTGTATGGTATTTCTTTGCTTCTGCCAGAATACGGTCAATGGATTCCTCCTTTATGGCTGCGTACAACAGTTTGGCAGCAATGTATCTTCCGAGGATATGCGAAGGATAATTCTGAGATACATGAAGGTTCAATAGCTCCGCCATATGCCTTTCCATATATTCTGTGTTTCGCGTGAGCCAGTACCTGAATATCTGCAGTGAATGGGCAAAGATCCGGGCCTCGTTGGTGTTCTTTCCACGCAGGTAGTGTCGCAAACCGTCTCCATAATACCCATTTAGTCTATCCATGTTCACAGACTGTTCAAAATAATAATACTGCCCGGCAGGTGTCTTGGCAATTTCTCTTTGAAACCGGTCAATTAGTGAGGGATTCCTTTCCAGGAAAACGATTGTCTGTTGTACCAGGGAAAGGAAAAAATGATCTTCCCCGGTTGCCAGGGCGGGAGCGTCCCGAAACAGAGATATAAGATAACGTAGTACCTCCTCGCTATTGATGCTGCTGTCCGTAGTCCCATTTACAGCGATCTTTTCAATCTCATCCATTGAATTGAAACCGCAATACTTGGAGAGTATGGTAAGTGTGGAGGGAGATGCGCTATAAGCAGTTTTTACAAGACCAAAGAAACGGCGTAGTGTATTGCCATTAATATTATATCCGGTCTTTTGATAAATATCGTCTACCAGTTGCAGGCAGTCTCTGGACGAAAGTATCTTTCGTCCAAAGCTATTTTCAATCTCCTTTCGCAAGGCTGGCAGCAAATGTTTATCCATACACTACAGCAATGTAATAAAAGTTTCAGCGATTTAGCAGGATAAAGGGGGGACGCGAGGGTTTATCGATAGCGTTATTGTTTCTACTCAAGTTCTTCTTTCATACGGTCAAGAACCTTGCTTTCTATCATCTTCTGGGCAACGATGATCATATTTTTAAAGGCTTTGGCGCCAGATATTCCATGTCCGATGATCACCGGTTTTGCCACGCCCAGCACGGGAGTACCACCGTAAATTTCGAAATCGAATCGGTCAAGGAATTCACTTTTGATCTGCTGCCGATGTCCTACTTCATATAGTGATTCAGCCAATTTAAGAATGATATTGCCGGTAAATCCTTCGCATACCATTACATCAGCTTTGTCAATTAATACATCCCTGCCTTCAATATTGCCTATGAAATTAATATGCTTATTCTCTTTCAGGAGGGGATAGGTGGCCTGGGCCAGCAAATTACCCTTGCCTTCTTCTTCACCAACATTTACCAGCCCTACTCTTGGGTTTTTTATATCAAGGATCTGTTGCGCGTAAACTGATCCCATTACTGCAAACTGGTTCAGCTGTTCAGGTTTACAATCTGCATTCAATCCCACATCCAGTAACAATCCGGTTCCGCCATTCTCTTTGGGAATGATTGTGGAAATGGTTGGGCGCAGTACACCTTCCAGGGCTTTAATGCTAAAGAGAGCGCCCACCAGCATGGCACCGGTATTGCCTGCACTGATGAAAGCATCTGTTTTGCCGGTTGCCAATAAGTGAAATCCAATGGCAATAGACGACTGCTGCTTTTCTTTTAATGCTTTAGTGGGGTGTTCATCCATGCCAATCACCTGTTCGGAATGAATGATCCGTACACGATTGGATGGAATCTTATGTTCAGCGATTAATGGTTCAAGCGAAGATTGATCGCCAACCAGGGTTAGAGAGACTGAGGAGGAATTTTCCAGGATGTACTGGGCTACACCTTTAACTGCTTCAAGGGGTGCGTAATCGCCACCCATCATGTCAAGTCCGATATTCATTGGAGTACAATGTACAAATTCCAAATAATGATCCCGCAATTAAGCTGGATCATTTACCGGAGTGATACGATTTATTTCTTTACAGGAGACTTTTCAGCTACAACTTTTCCTTTATAGTAAAGCTTACCTTCACTAACATGAGCACGGTGGCGTACATGAGTTTCACCAGTAGTGCTATCTGTAGTCAAAGTAGCCGAAGTAGCCTTATAGTGTGTCCTGCGCTTTGCGCTTCTTTGCTGACTATGTCTGCGTTTCGGATTTGGCATGTTATTAAGTTATATTATTTATCTAAGTTCTTAAATTTTTCCAACCCTTTCCAAATCGGGTTGTCTTTCTGTTCTTTGTCTTCCGGCTCCAGTTTCTTCAGCGTATCCCTCGCTGATGGATTGCAATAAGGTCCATCCATCTTTTCATAATTGCAGGACTTCTGCATGGGAATACTCAGATTGATGAACTCATAGATCCAGTTGGCAACATCGATGTGGCTTTCACTGCGACTAATATAATATACATCAGGATCTTCCTCCTGGCCATTCATCAGTTCGGGCTCTTCTACCATTTTAATGGTCATGTGGAATTCATCCCAAAGTTCAAGTGGCAGATTGCTATTGCACCTGTCACAGGTAACTTCCAAAGTTCCACCGATCTCGAACTTTAAAAGCATGAAACCGTTGTTCTTGTCAAGCGTTAGCTTTACATTGGCCTTGCAGTGACGAAAGTCCTGCTGCTGGAAAACTTCAAAGAACCGATCATTGATCTCGTAGCTGTATTCATGGATTCCGGGTTTTAATCCGACAAAAAGTATTTCAAAGTCCCGGCGATGCCCCATGATCAACTGTTTTACGGCTTCTGGTCCCGCCTTGGCGGATTCAGAAATCGGGAGGCAAAGGTAAGGGGTTTTAATGAAAATTTGTCGTTGATTTTTGGATTATTTTGGTAATCATAACTAATTTAACGCCCTGATTCCTAATACGTTTAAAATAAGACCCTCTTGCAAAAATTCGTTTCCCGGTTGTTTGGCAGGTTGATGAAAAGCTGGAGCTGGGTCCTGCTGATAATCCTCACAATTTTAATCAAATGGGCCTCCTGGTACCCCGGGTGGGTCGAAAACTATTATACCTATGGGCTTTACCCAGCCATTTCTTATGTCCAGAGACTTCTCTTTGGATGGGTTCCAATCAGCATAGGGGACCTGTTCTATTTCTTTCTTATCATAATTATTATATATAAGCTCTACCGTTTCCTCAGATTGGTCTTTAAGAAACAGTTTACCCGGCAATACCTGACTGCTGGTCTTCAGCAGGGCATATTTTTTATACTCTTTGTTTACGTCTGCTTCAACCTGCTTTGGGGTCTGAACTATAACCGGCGGGGTATCTCGGCCCAGTTGGGTATCCAGGTTAAACGGTATGGTATGGAGGAGTTAAATACCCTCACTTTTACCCTTCACAAAAAGCTGAATGAGTATGCAGCCCAGGTAACAGAGGCGCAACGTGATTCATTTAATAAGAAAAGCCGGCTGTTTACCTTGAGCAGTGATGCATACAGGCAGGTTTCGGTGCAATATCCTTTCCTTAAATATAATCCTGTGTCAGTTAAGCCTTCCCTGTTTAGTTACCTGGGAAATTACCTGGGTTTCCAGGGTTATTATAATCCTTTTTCCGGGGAAGCACAGGCCAACACTACCATTCCGAGGTTCCTGGAGCCTTTTGTGACAGCGCATGAGATAGCGCATCAGATAGGCTATGCCAAAGAGAATGAAGCAAATTTTGTAGCCTTCCTGGCAAGTCGTAGTTCGCCTTCCCCCGTACTCAAATACTCGCTCTATTTTGATATGTATAACTATGCGATCGGTGAAGTATACAGGAGGGACACTGCAGCTGCAAATTATTACCAGCGAACCTTGCATCCGCAGGCAAAAAGAGACTATACGGAATACAGGGATTTTTATATCCGTTATCGTAACCCTGTTGAACCTGTCATCATGTGGGCCTATGGCCATTATTTAAAAGCAAATAATCAGCCTGCAGGCAAACAGACTTACAATGAAGTAGTGGCCTGGATGATTGCGTATTATAAGAAGTTTGGTATTGAAGCCTTGTGATCCCGATAGCTATCGGGACTAAAACTGATTCTTCCACATCATACTCTCGATCGGTTTATCAGGCTGCCCGCTGTATTTGGCATTTTTCTTCTGATTATACTTCACTTCAATCTCACCATCAACAGGGAAATAGATCAATTGACCAATAGGCATTCCTTTGTAAACCTTTACGGGTTGTTTTACGGAGATCTCCAGTGTCCAGTGACCACAGAAACCTACATCGCCTTTTCCGGCAGTGGCATGTATATCGATACCCAGCCTTCCGGTAGATGATTTTCCTTCCAGGAACGGAACATGCGCGTGAGTTTCAGTATACTCCTGTGTTACCCCCAGGTAAAAAATATGCGGGTAGAGAACAAATCCTTCCTCAGGTATCTCAAAATATTCGATCTCGTTATGCTTTTTTGCGTCAAGGATATGTTCCCTGTAAGTAGCCAGCCATTTTCCAAGGTGCACATCATAGGAATTACTGCCCAGGCATTCCCGGTCGTATGGATTGAGCTTGATAGTTCCTTTTGCTATTTCTTCCAGTATCCGCTTATCGGAAAGTATCATTTTCTAACTTCGGTTTTATTTACGTTCCGGCAAAATAAAGGGGAAAAGCTGACGAATGCCTATTTTTTATCAACATCAAATCAACGAAACTACCCGGCTGGGTATCTGGAAGATAGAAGAGACCGAAGAATTCTTTAAGGCAAATGTGCCCCAGCACAGGGATGTTACCCATCCTCACAAACGGTTACAACACCTTGCCGGCCGGTTTCTCCTCCAATACCTGTTCCCTGATTTCCCCTATGAATTGATAAAGATAGCAGATACCCGAAAGCCGTTTTTACCTGGCGAGCAATACCATTTTTCCATTTCGCACTGCGGGGATTATGCGGCTGCCATTGTGAGCAGGAACCAGAGGGTGGGAGTAGATATAGAAATTCCTGTTGATAAGATCATACGGGTGCGGGACAAGTTCCTGTCCCCAGATGAGGTAGTCACTTTCGGGAGCCTTGATATTGATCAATTAACAATGTGCTGGTCTGCCAAGGAAGCCGTATTTAAATGGGATGGAGAAGGAGGAATTGATTTCCGGGAGCAGATCCATTTGCACAAATCACACGGTAATACTAATCAGATGAATTGTACGTTTATCAAAGGCGCCCAGGTGGAATTAACCATTGAAATACAGCATTTGAAATATATCGTTCTTGCCTGGGTTGCACCTGATAATTGAACGTAATCTTTGTATTACCAGCTTTGAATTATCCGTTCCCCTGTATATATTTGAGCCGTTAGCCACCACCAGCCAATGTCCGTAAAAACTATTCCTTTCTTAATTCTCATTTTACTTATTTCCCGCCTTTATTCAACGGCACAGGCCCCAGCTATTTATGCATTTCAGCAGGATGATACACTTGTCAGAAATAACTACCTGGAAGAGGTAGCTTCAAAAAAGAAAATGTTGTTGAGCGGAGTCCCCAAATCAGCCGCTTCAGATTATAAAGAGATTTACGAGAGTCAATTTGATGAGATCAATGACCTGGTTAAAACCCGTTCTGTAACTGCCCCGGTTGCGCAGGAATATTTGCAATCGATGGTCAAACAGGTAATAGCGGCAAATCCAGAGTTGGCCAAGCTGCATACGAGGATATTCTTTACTCGCGACTGGTGGCCCAATGCGGCCAGCATGGGAGAAGGCACTATCGGGATCAATGCCGGTTTAATGGTATTCCTGCACAATGAAGCAGAGCTTGTTTTTGTTATCTGCCACGAATTAGCTCACTATTATCGGGATCATACCCAGAAATCTATTGATAAGTATGTGGAAACAGTAAATAGTGAGGTCTTCCAGTCAGAATTGAAAAGATTATCGAAAGTACAGTTTGGCGTCAATAAACAATTGGAAGCTTTATCAAAAGGAATTGCATTTAATAGTCGCAGGCATAGTCGGGATAACGAAGCAGAAGCTGACAGATATGCTTTTGCCTTCATGAAAAAAACAGGTTATGATGCAGGCGGCATAAAAACCTGTCTTGAACTACTGGATAAAGTTGACGATTCTCTTCTCACAACATTGAAATTAGAGCAGGTGTTGAATTTTGACCAGTATCCATTCAAGCCAAAATGGATACAGAAGGAATCAGCCATATTCAGTCAGTTGGGTGAGGATGATAACCAGCTTTCAAAGAAAGAGAAGGACTCGCTAAAAACCCATCCCAACTGTCAGCAACGAATAGCATTTCTTGCTGATTCAATCAATAGCGCAAAGACCGGCAAAATGTTTATTGTAAATGAGGACCTGTTTAATAACCTGAAAAAAGATTTCTTCAGGGAAATGACTGAGCAGTGCTACCGAAAGAACAATTTGAGCCGGAATCTATATTACAGTCTTTTACTATTGCAGGATAACAGTGAAGATCAAATGGCGGTCTATTCCGTTGCCCGTTGTCTAAATCAATTATATGAGAACCAGAAAAATCACAAACTGGGATTAATAATTGATCTGGAAGGCAAAGAATACCCGGCACAGTATAATCTTTTATTAAGAATGCTGAAGAGATTACGACTGGAAGAGATTGCCGCCATCAACCAGAATTTCTGCAGAAAATATGCGGGCCTGATGAAAGACAACCCCGACTTTGCGAAAGAATCAACAAAAGCTTTTCAATTAAATAAATCCTGATTCCAACTACAAATCACCATCATGAAAAAATCAATTATTGCGGCCGTACTGCTGCTATTTGTACTGTCGGTAACTGCTCAGAAATTATCCATAGAAAATGTGCAAAAAGTTACTCTCCGGAATGCCGATGCTATCAAAGAGGGCTCAGAGGTTAAAGGGTACTATTTCTTTTATGTTAGCGACAAGATAGACAAGAGAACAAATGAGTATACCCTTCAGATAACAGACAACAACCTGAAAAAACTCAAGGATATCAAATTTGTTGACTCAAAGGATGTTAAGATCCTCGAATCCTCGTTCAATGGCACTGACCTGATTTTCCTGTTTTATAATGATGATGCCCTCACCTTTGATTATCAGGTGTACGGAGCAGATGGCAAAAAGAAATATTCCTATCAGCGCCAGTTAACCAAAAAGGAAAGGCGTTTTCTTGAAAATACTTATCTCCGGATGGATGATGATGAGAATAATTATAAAGGGATATATCCTATTGACGGTCGTGGTTTTATTTCCAATACGCCAAGCCGCGAGGATAAGGATTACACTTTCCAGGTTGATTTTTTCTCCACCGAAAAAAGGAAGCAATGGTCTTATATACCCACTATCGGTGCCAAGAAATTCATTGGCGACTACCTGGGTACTTTTAATGGTGTAGTGTTCCTGGAAGTATTGAAATTCACAGGTATGATGGATGGCAAGCCTGATTCTTATGTAGTGGGACTTGACCTTGAAACCGGCAAACAGTTATTTGAAAAATCAACCGACGAGGGGAAGTATAAGTTTTATCCTGCCAGCATGTCTATCCTGAATGGAGATAAAGCATACATTTTTGGAGAATATTTTGATCCAAATGGAAATATCATAAAGGATAAATCTCATGGATTTGCATTCATCGGCATGGATGAAAAAGGAAAAATTGTAAGTGAGAAATATTGTGGCTGGGACCTTGAACTGGGAAAATTCCTGGAGGTTACCTCAAAGGGTAAAATTGCCGATTTCGGGTTTATGTACCTGCACAATATGTTCCAGACAGCAAACGGTGATATTTATGCTGTTGGCGAAGGATTCATGAAAGTGGCCAGTGCGCTGGGTATTGCAAGTACGGTTTTATCCGGAGGTAGACAAGGTGTAGTCAGTAACGTTAAAGTAAAGGTGACAGATCTTATCATGATCAAATTCGATAAGGACTTTAATGTAAAAGAAGCTAAAATTTATGATAAGAATTCAAATAAGCAGGAATTACCAAGTGGAATGGAGTTTGTGAGCACACCACTCATTGGCAAGCTGCTGAAGTACTCCTACGGTGAATTCGATTATGCTTATACACAAATGAATAAAGACAATACTGCCTTTACGGTCTGCTATAGTGATTATGTGAAAGGTAAAGATTATAAGGGTAGTACTTTCAATGCCATTAGCTATAATGATGGCAAGATCACAACGGATAAGATAAATACAAAATCAGAAGCTACCCGGTCTTCAGTGCTTCCTGCACAGCAGGGCCAGGTATTGATCCTGGATTATTATAAAAAAGATAAAAGACTGGATGCGCATTTTGAGAAACTGAATTAATCAAGGTATGCCTGATCTGGCATACCAAATCAACGATAATTCCATATTAAAAAAAGACCCACTTTCTGAAGTGGGTCTTTTTTTTATCTCTTGAGGAGTCATCTTCTGAAGAACATAAAGTCAACAGATTTAATATTCAACTTTTTGCCAAAAGGAGCTGACATTTGATTTTGAAGAAAAAATACCGCTTTCATCACCGCAATTTTCTATTAATACACCATCTTTTAGCCATATTGATGCATCACTTTCAACTACTGGCCCTCTTGCGCTTCTGTTAATATATGGGTTGTCTAAAACTGCAAACTTTTCTACTTTCAGGCTGGTGAGATCAATCTGTGCAAAAAGCGTTTCAAGCCTTGCAATGCCTGAAAAAGCAGGCAAAATGGTATATAATTTACCGTTGTTTATTGTTGCTCCAACAGATCTGCATTCAGCTTCAAAAAGTTCAAATCTCCTGTCCAATGCCAGCGTTTTGAGTTTATTCCATTTGCGGTCATAAATTTCCAATGCCACTGTACCGTTTTGATAGCGGGTGCTTTTATCATTGGATAGAGAATACTGGTACCCCTTTATTATTACGATCCGTTCATCAGAAACCAGGAAATTTAAAAGATTGAAATATTCTGCGTCAGATTTATAGGCATTCCGGATTTCTTTTATTTCCGAAACTTCAAATGATTTTAAATAAGCCTTATCCATGGCTTGTTCTCCTGTACCTGAAACCTTATTCTCTGCAAAATTAAATTCAAATGCCTGGTGCACATTATCTTTATCTTCTGTGGTATAGTCTATTACGGTAAAGTAACTGGTCGGCTTTTTAGCATCAATAGTTGTGAATATTTTAATATCACGGTTTGTTCTTACTGAAAAGGGTGCTGATAACTTATTTACAGATTTACCCGAACTATTAAAGCGCTCTGTAACGAGTTGATCATCCAGGATAAAAGAAAAATATAAATCATCATTTGCTCCTGATTCGACACCGGTAAATAACCCATCTTGTCCTGGCGATTTTATCTCAACAGGTTTTGCGCTGAAATTGCCATCAATTCCAATAGCCAGGATTTTAGCGCTGGTTAAAGTCTTTTCTGTAATTTTCTTATTACCCATTACGTAACCATCATTGTTGGTTACCCTTACAAATAACGATGAAAAGCTGCCATCTGGTCTGTTCAGCGGCTTGCTATCTATAATAGCTCTTTCCCCATTATCATACATCAATATGTCTTTGATTAATTTGCCGTTCTCGATATTAATAATTGCACCACGAACCGTAGAACTAATTGCAGTATTCTTCATACTAAAAGCACCTTTCCCGAATTCCTTGTTAGAGTAAAAGACAATTGCGTTGTTATTCATTCTGCTAACTCCAACAGCTTCTCCTTTCACCGTGAATTCCCATAAAGTCTTACCCTTATCGTCTATCCGGGCTATACCACACTCTCCTTTATTAAAGTCGGCAGCTACAATAGCCCCACCATTGGGTAAATAGTTAATGCTTTTACTAAAAGCTGAACCGCTATGTTCTACGTGCCATACATTCTTTGGAAATGGCTTCAGTACTTTTTGCGCATATAAATTATTGATGAACGCCAGGGCCAATAAGCCTGTTAGTAACTTGATTGATGGTTGCATGATTATGGTGGTTGTGTAAATTTTACGATTATTATTCTTCGAGCAGGTTCATATCTTCCGGCAATCCAAGATCAATGGTATTCTGACCAGCTATCCCTTCAATTGATCCACGGATATGGGCGGCACTCAGTAATACTTTTTCCAATTGCTTCTCTCTTGATTTCCACAAACGCTCCATGGCTTCCCGTTCTTTCTGAATTGATAATTTCATGCTGGCAAATCCTTCCCGGATCGCTTTCCATTGTTCAGAGAATTCATTGCTTAATAAATAATCATAGAGTAATTGCATTTTATCACCACGATTATCATTTGTCTTTGCAGCGGCATTAACCTTTATCACTCCATCTCTCAATAAGGCTGCCATAGGTTTTACTTCTGAAAATGAGCAGATCCATACGCCATCCTTCAGCCCAAAACAGTCCATATCTTTTGGCATGGTGCGGGTCACAATGACTGCAATGTCGGCACCATTTGCACGCATATCAGATTTAAGCTTTTCGATCCAGTCGGATCCCCAGGCAGTAGCCCGTTTACTTTCATAGATGATCTTGCCACATTCCTGTCCAAAATTGTTCCGAACGGTTTGAATGCAATCAGCTCCTCTTTTACCTTTGCCCACTTCAGTAATAAGATCAAATGGAAAGGCCAGGCGAAGCATTTCTTCAAGGGCCAGTTCCTGCACTTCACCCTGTAACTGGGAAGAACCCTGGTCTGCTTTTCTACGCATTTCCTCTGCCAGTTTTTTCTGGTCATCCAGCTGCTTTTCCAATTCCTTCATACGGAATTGGTATTCTGTCTCGCGCGCAGCAACTTTTTGTTCTTCGATCTTGCGAATATCTTCAGCCAGTTTCTCGCGATCGCGCTGTAATTGTTTTTGAACAGTGAGATCAATTTCTGCTTCACGATTCTTCAATTCCATTTCCTTGCGGAGATAGTCAGCTTCTTTCTGCCGGGCATCTTTCAGCTTTTCCTGGTTTTCCTTCTGCTCCTGCAGCAGCAGGTTTAATTTATTCTCATAATCGGAGGCGATCCTTTTACGGGTGCTCTCTTCGATCTGTTGCTGCTGCTTCATTTTCTGGTCATCGAATTCCTTCTCTTTCTTTTTCTTCCAGTCTTCCATCTGGGAACGAAGCTCTTTTTGAATCTCGTCCCGGATCGTGTCTGTAGGTTCAAACTCGTGGCCACAATTTGGACATTTGATATTTTCAGTCATAAATTTTTTTATAAATCTTCAAACTTGAATCTTGATTTACCATCCAGATTGTTAAAGTGATCAATCCGTTCATTTTTTATTAGCTTTTAATTCCACATTTAGGAAGGGCCTTGTTTATCTTAAAACTTAATTGTAAATTTAGAATCGGTTCAGGAGGTAAGAGATTGGCAAGGGTTTGAGCCTCGCAGCGCACTAAATCAGAGTGATAGTCCACAGGACCCAACTCTTACCATCCATCTCCGATTTGATAATGCCTGGTATGCCGCTAACATAGTTTGGCAAATATCAAAAAGGTAAATCGTCGACCCCAATTGATGTTCCATAAGATTGAGTATCGTTCGATATATAATTATCTTTTCCGGGCAAGGAATATTCAAATTCTCCACGCGTTCCTTGTTTTTTTTCGAATTCTTCTCCAGCTTTTACACTGAGTGTTGAGGATACGCTAGCGATAGCTCTTTTTCTATCGGCGATAAATTCAGGTTCATATTCTGTAAGTATATCTACAATTTCCCTAGTTGAAACTGGTCGGTTTACTTGCTCCATAGCAAATGTGATTTTTCTCACCCATGGCCACTTGTCATCGTACACATCTGCATTCGCAAGAGGGGTAATTTCGGTGGCACCTTCCGTACGTTCTGCTTGTCTCAGCTGCATAATGATGGCACTAATCTCTTTTACCTCCTTTTCAAGCATATTTATTTGTGCTTTAAGGAACTTTTGCCTCTCCACATAGAACAGGACTAAATCCTTTACATGGCCATCCTTTATTTGGATATTAACAGGCATTGTGACATTGTTTATACGAAAATAGGGGAATATTAGTAAACTTTTTTATGGAACTCTAAAAAAACATCTATTTCTTGAAGTACTTTTATTTCTAGCATGTCTAGGAGGTCTAAAATATGTCATTATTCTGTCATTTAAGGTTAGATTTATGATTTAAATAGAAGGTATATTTGGAATTTACAAAAACTACATTTCAAATAGCATAAAAAGCTTATGTAATTTTGTTCTTGAGCTAATAGAATATCCTGACTAATTTCTTGACACAAAACGGGTTACTGGAAGAACTGGCTCATTGTTTTAATTCCAAATCTAAAGATCATAACTTCCCATAGTTTATATTATCCCGGAGAGATTACCGGGAACTGATCTTGCACCCTATTTCCTGAATCAGGTTCATTAACCGGCTCGGGACCAACGGTTCAAAATTTACTTACATAATTTTCTAGAACTTTTTGCTATGCGAAAACGATTATCGTTGCGCATGGCCGTCAGGCTCCTGGCTGTTCAACGTGCCTTGTTGGTTCAACCTTTGTTTTGCTATCATCCAGTCACCGCGGCCCCGTTGATCTCCAATGATCCCCCTGGCTGCTAATACAGATAGGTATGCATTCCGCAGCCAGGATAAACCAAACAAGGTCATCATAATCGCCAATTACATACCGGAAAATTTAATCAGTCAGATAAACCAAAAACCATCGTTAAATCATTGCTGGACGTGATGAATAAGGAGGTTAAGGCCATTGCTGCAGACGAGATTACAGATCATTATGACGATCATGAGTTAGCATTGCTTTATCTAAAAGCAGGCGACCTCGATAGGGCGCTGGAACATGCGATGCATGAATATAAATGCCATTTAAAGAATATTGATGTAAATGAGAATGTTGCCTTGGTGTATTATAAGAGGGGAGAAGGAGAAGGCAGTGAAGTACCTGGAGGAGGCGCTGAATAAGGAATCGCAGACCCCGAATTTATTGCACAGGGCTGAATTGATTTACGCGATGGTTGGGCATACCGAAAAGGCCAGAGAGATCACAAAAAAAAGGATACAATAAGGCATGGAATGAATTTGGAAGAATAGCGGTAGTTGTAATACTTTTAGCCGGAATTGTATGAAGAATGGCAATTGAGTTAATTAATTATTTCGAAGGGAATTGGTCTTTTACCAGGGAAATCAAAACAAACAAGGATAAGTTATTTGCTATCGCGGAGGGAAGGGTATCCTTTTCAAAAGATTCAAAGCCGGATTGCCTGTTTTACAGTGAAGATGGAAAACTTGACCTGAAAGAAAGCAGGACAAACAACCTGTTTTATAAAAACTATATTTTCCATTTTTTTAAAGATCATATAAGCGTTTATCTTTCCGGAGGTGCTAAGGCTGAACAGCTTTACCAGGAATACAGCTACAAAGAAAATAAGTTAATCCCAATTGCTGAGCACGCCTGTAACCGGGATCTTTACAATAGTGAATACCAGATTAAAGATGAGGATCAGTTTACGCTGGTCACAAAAATAGGCGGTCCTCAAAAGGATTTTCTAATAAAGACAATCTTTAATCGAATTAAGACTGGATAAAAGGCTGCATAACGCAGTCTTTGCCTTTTAACGCTCCCTCGTTAAATTGCAAATAAAACTACCTCCGGCGGCTTATACAATGGCAGATTTCAAAAACATATTTCTAAGGAATAAAGCAACCATACTTTATAGCATCAGTCTTGCTTTTCTGCTGTTCCTTCTCAAATGGCTGGAGCTCCGGTTTATAATATTCGACCATTCATTCGAGATCTACATCGGCTTTATCGCGATCATTTTTACCGGTTTAGGCATATGGCTGGCCCTGAAATTATCAAAACCAAAAATCAAGACTGTAGTGGTGGAGAAGGAAGTGATCGTTACCCGGAATGAGAATTTTGTGCTGAATACCTTAATGGTCTCGGAACTTGAACTAAGCAGGCGGGAGCTGGAAATATTGGGATTACTGGCCCAGGGGCATAGCAATCAGGAAATTGCTGAAAAACTTTTCGTTTCGCTAAGCACTGTAAAAACACACCTTCAAAACCTTTTTCTAAAGTTGGACGTGAAAAGACGGACGCAGGCGATAGAAAAAGCAAAAAGGTTAAGTCTCATCCCCTAAAAGCTCATCCTTTTGTATGAAAATACGCTGACTTCCAGAAAAATGGCCGAAAGTATGACTGCAAAATGCTGTGCAACAGACACATTTGCACTATAAAATTTTAAAAATGCAAAGGAATATTATTGTCTACGGACTCATATCAGGCGTTCTGATTTCCGTTTTTATGCTGGTCTCCATGAACTACGCAAGTCATTGCGAAGGCAACGTTGCTTATGAAACCAGCATGCTGATCGGGTATGCCGCCATGCTTATTGCATTTTCTCTGGTGTATGTGGGAGTCCGCAATTATAGAAATAAATACAACGGAGGAGTGATCAGTTTCGGAAAGGCGTTCAAGATTGGGATTTTGATGGTTTTAATCGCTTCCACGCTTTATGTGATAGCGTGGATGATCGACTACTTTTTCTTCATGCCTGATTTTATGGATAAATATTCAGCGCATGCCATCGACAAACTGAAAGCAGAGGGAGCAAGCCAGGTAAAAATAGATAAGGAAACAAAAGAGATGTCAAATATGGTACGAATGTATAAAAAACCGGTATTCACTGCCATGTATACTTATGCCGAAATTCTGCCAGTCGGCCTGATAGTGACACTTATCAGTTCATTGATTCTAAAAAGAAAAGCAAAATTATAGGGAGTAAAGGTATAAGGATCCATTATTTTTTCCTGGCAAATACATGTATGCCATAGCAAAGCAATTCCGAAGAACCAGTGTCGCGTTTGCTAAGTCTTCCGAGGATAATAATATTGAGATGGATAATTATTTTTTCCAGGATATTCAATTTTCTCCTTGCATATTTCAATGCAACACTTTTGATACGATGGTTTTCCTGGGCTATGTATTCGAAATAATTTCCATTTAGCGTCAATTCTTCGATCTCGAAACCATTGCCTGGTAAATGCTTTTCATAGAAGAAACGACTTAATCCTGACGCAAAATGATAAGGTGCGAAATGAGTAAGGCTGGCAAAAGGAGCTGTGATCAATAGATACCCGCCGGGCTTTACCAGTCGGCCGAATTCTTTTATCGCTGCAATTGGATCCGGAATATGTTCAAAGACTTCGGTACACATGATGGCATCAACAGAAGCATCAGGAAGTGGAATCGATGTAATGTCAGAAACGATATCCAGTTTTGCATTATCCCAGGTTCCTGTTTGCAATCCCACATTGCCCTCACCATGGTACTGGCCAAAATCCTGTGAAACATATTTCAGATGAGAACAGAATTTTTTGAACTGGCATTCGCCGGCGCCTGCATCCAGAAGGGTTAGACCTTCAGGGATTTTTTTCAGGGTTTGTTCAATCCATTTTACGCGTTCCTCTTCGTTCGTTGTGCCGGCTTTAAACATGATTTTCGCTCAATAAAATTGGAAGAAAAAATGGCTGCAAAAATTTCTTTGCAGCCATCTGATTAAGTGTAACTATAAGTGCCCCGGAACGGAGTTGAACCGTTACGGCCATTGCTGGCCACAGGATTTTAAGTCCTGCGTGTCTACCAATTCCACCACCAGGGCGGGTTTGATTCTGC
>Ga0136846_1231987_pt1 | contig 38688 bp, 32 predicted proteins | sample HopSoiMetagenom2_FD_96841 | JGI IMG/M metagenome (GOLD analysis project Ga0136846, IMG submission 96841) | Grasslands soil microbial communities from Hopland, California, USA - 2 Assembly 2016 (version 4) | ecosystem: Environmental > Terrestrial > Soil > Grasslands | place: USA: Hopland...
CACATCGCCCAAGCCGGCTCCCTACAACCTGTTCGTGCCCCCGACGCCGATCTATTCGCGCTACGTCACACCGGCCTATGCGCCGGAGACAGCCTGGAACTATGAGGTCGGGGCGAAGACCTCGTGGTTCGACAATCGGCTCCTGGTGAACGTGAGCGTCTTCCGCCAGGAGTACAGGAACCTGCAGGGTCGACGGTTCGACGCCGCGAGCCTGCAATATGTGGAGAACACGCTCCCGCGATCGCGCATCCAGGGCATCGAATTCGAGACGATCGGCAAACCGGCCGAATGGCTGACGGTGGGCGCCACCTGGACGCATCAGGACGGCAAGGCCCGCTACAACAACGCGCCGGCGCCGGGAACCACCACAGGGCCGCTGGGCCTGCCGAAGAACGCGGTGAACCTCTACGGCGACGTGACGGTGCCGCTATCGAACGCCGGCAAGCTGACGTTCGGCGGCGACGTGACGGTTCAGGGCAAACACATCATCAGCGTCCCGCCGGCGGCGGCGGACCCGGCCTTCATCATCAACAAGACCGACGTTCCGGGCCTGCTGAACCTCCATGCGGCCTGGTCGCCGAAGGACTCGTCGTGGACGGTGTCGGTCTGGGGCAAGAACGTGACCAACGTGCACTATCTGCAGACCGCGATCGACCTGGGCAGCCTGTTCGGCAATGGACCCGGAACCATCGAGAACGTGCTCTGGAACAAGCCGGCGACGTTCGGCGTGACGGTCTCGACACGCTGGTAAGGGCAGGTTGGGTTCCGACGGGGAGGTGGGAGCAGCGGCCATGGCAACCAGGCTCAGGAGCGGCATCTTCCTGGCGCCGTTCCACCCCCTCGACGAGGATCCGACGCTTTGCCTCGAACGCGACTTCGAGCTGATCGAGCACGTCGAACGGCTGGGCTACGAGGAAGCCTGGGTGGGCGAGCACCATTCGGGCGGCTACGAGATCATCGCCAGTCCGGAACTGTTCATCGCGGCCGCGGCCCAGCGGACGAAGCGCATCCGGCTCGGCACCGGCGTCGTCTCGTTGCCCTATCACAACCCCCTCACCGTCGCGAACCGGATGGTGCAGCTCGACCATCAGACGCGCGGCCGGGTGATGTTCGGCGTCGGGCCAGGCCTTTTGCCCTCCGACGCCTTTCAGCTCGGCATCGACCCTATGTCGCAGCGGCCGCGGATGATCGAGGCGATCGAGATCATCCTGCGCCTGTTCGCGGGTGAGCGGGTCACCGCCGAGAGCGACTGGTTCAAGCTGGTCGACGCAGCCTGCCACTTGCTTCCCTATACGCAGCCCCATCCCGAGATCTCCGTCGCCTCCAGCGTCACCCCCTCGGGGGGCACGTTGGCCGGCCGGCATGGATTTGGAATGCTATGCGTGGCCGCAACCCAAGCCGGGGCGTTCGATGCCTTGGCGGTGAACTGGGAGATCGCCAATCGCGTCGCCGCCGAACATGGCCGCACGATGGACGCCCAGAAGCTGCGTCTGGTCGGTCCGGTGCATCTGGCCGAGACCAGGGCCCAGGCGATCGAGAATGTGAAGTTCGGTTATGACAAGTGGGCGTGCTACTTCGCCGGCATCAACCCCATCGCGCCGAAGCCCGATCCGGCGCAGGCCGCGGATGGCGATCCGCTCGAGCGCGCCATCAGTTCAGGCGCGATCGTCGTCGGAACGCCGGACGATGCCATCGCCCAGATTCGCCGGTTGCAAGACAAGCAAGGCGAGTTCGGCTGCTTCCTGCAGCTCGCGCACAACTGGGCGAACTTCGAAAACACCAAGAAGTCCTACGAGCTCTGGCAGCGGCACGTCATGCCGGTGATCAACGGGGTCAATGCCTCACGCCGGGCTGCCTTCGATTGGGCGACCGAGGCGGGCAACGCGTCGAGATTCATGGGCGCGGCCGCGGCGGCCGCCCGCCAGACGATCAAGGCGCATTACGCCGGCGCCGCATCCACCGAAGCATCCGGCGCCCGCGAAACCTGAGCCGAGCTCAGGCTGGGAGCTGGTCGAAAGGCAGGGTCTTGTCGACGCGGATGTCGCCCGGCAGGCCGAGGACCCGTTCAGCCAGGATGTTGCGCAGGATCTCGTCGGACCCGCCGGCGATCCGCATCGCTGCGCCCCACGCCCAGCTGTGCGAAACCGCCCCCCACGCCTCGCCGAGGCTCTCGGCGGTCAGCAGTCCTGCCCGATCCATCAGGTCCATCGCCAGATAACTCGCCTGCTGGCCCTGCGCCGCTGACACCGCCTTGGTGATCGACTGTTCTGGCCCCGGCGTTTCGCCCCGCGAAAGCGCGGTCTGGGCGCGGAACGCCAGGAGCGTGAGCGCGCGCGTGTTCAGGTACATGTCCGCGATCCGCTCGCGCACGCGACCATCCTCGAGGGATGGCCGCCCGCCGAGTGTCGTGCGCCCAGCGATGCCGATCAATTCCTCATAGTCCACGAAGCCTAGGCCGAGGCCCACGGAACTGCGCTCGTGCATCAAGGTCGCCACTGCCACCTTCCAGCCGTCACCGACGGCGCCCAGCAATTGGCTCTCCGGAATGCGGACCTCGTCGAAGAAGACCTCGTTGAACTCCGACCCGCCCGTCATCTGCTTGACCGGCCGCACCGTCACCCCAGGCGCCTTCATGTCCAGGACGAACATCGACAGCCCTTTATGCTTGGGGGCATGCGGGTCGGTGCGGACCAGCAGCGTGCCGAAATCGCTGAAATGCGCCCAAGAGGTCCAGATCTTCTGGCCGGAGACCACCCAGGTGTCGCCGTCGCGCACGGCCGACGTGCGGATGCCCGCGACGTCAGAGCCGGCCGCGGGCTCGGAGAAGAGCTGACACCAGATCTCCTCGCCTCTCAGACCGCGCTTCACATAGCGCTCGCGCTGATCTGCGGTCCCGAAGGCGTGGACGATGGGGATCTCGATGTCGATGCCGATGGAGAAGATGCCCCCCGGTGGAGCATAACGCGCCTCCTCCTGGCGATAGATCACCTCCTGGATGCGCGAGGCGTTGCGCCCGCCGAACTCCGGCGGCCAGGCGAGGGCGGAATATCCCGCGTCGAACTTGCGGGCCTGCCACGCCTTCGAGATCGCCACGAACTGTTCGTCCGAGAGGGCGACGTTGCGGTCGGCCATCTCGCCCCAGGCGGATGGCGCATTGGCTTCGAGCCAAGCCCTGGCTTCAGCGCGGAACGCGGCCTCTTCGGGCGTATCGTTGAAATCCATCGGGCAGGTCCTCAGTGAGCGTTGCGCTGCTGGAGTTCCGCCGCGAGGCGCTCCTTCCAGACGAGCGAGGAGCCGAGTTCGAGCGCCAGGAAGCGCGCGCGGCGATAGAACAGGTGGCAGTCGGCCTCCCAGGTAAAACCGATGCCCCCGTGGGTTTGAATGTTTTCCTGAGCGGCGAAGGCGAACGCTTCGGTCGCACTGACGCGAGCCGCCGCGGCCGCCAGCGGCAAGTCCGCGGCGTCCGTCGCCAGGGCCCAGGCGCCGTAGTAGGCGTGGGTCCGCGCGATCTCGAGTTTGATATAGACGTTGGCCAGCTTGTGCTTGATGGCCTGGTAGGAGCCGATCGGGCGGCCGAAGGCATGACGTTGCAGGGCATAGTCGCGGGCCATGTAGAGGGCCCGCTCGGCCCCGCCGACCTGTTCGAAGGCGGTCAGGATCGCCGCCCGCTCCCTGATTCGTTGTGCGATCGCTGCGCCGTCTCCTGACGGGCCGAGCCGCGTCGCCGCCGCGCCCGAGAATTCAAGTTTCGCCACATCTCGGGACGGATCGACTGAAACCAGGTCTGCGCGCGTTACACCCGCTTGGCGCAGATCGACCAGGAACAGCGAACGCGCGCCGCCGTCCTCTTCGGCGAGGGCGACCGCGACCGCTGCGGCTCGCCCGCCTGGGACCGGTGCGTAGGCGCCGCTGAGCTGGCCACGTGCGTATCGCGGCCACCGTGGCGCCAGGCTGGCGTCGGCCAGGCAGCCGGTGATCTCGCCCGACGCCAGGCGGGGCAACCATTCGGATTTCTGAGGCTCGTCGCCAGCCGCCAGAAGGGCCTCGGCCGCCAGAAAGATGCTCGGACCGAAACCCGTGGGGGCGAGCGCGCGGCCCGCCTCCTCTGCGGCCACGCAGAGTTCGTAGTAGCCCGCGCCCAGGCCGCCATAGGCCGCCGGAATCGCCGCAGCCGGTGCGCCTAGTTCGCAGAGCGCCGTCCAAGCGTCGTCAGATACCGCGACCGCGGCGCTCTCGAGCACGCGCCGGACCTCCCTCAGCGGACAGGCGCCTTCCATGGCGCGGCGGACCTGATCGCGAAACATCTTCTGATCGGCGCTGAAGTCGAAGTCCATTGTACTGCCTTCTAAATATTACCGACCGGACGATAAGATAATGCGATCGGTGCTGGCAAGCCGTAATGGAGATGGTCCGACGCCTGAGCAGGAATGGCGGGGCGCAAGGCGCTGAGCGCCTCTTTCCGAGTTGCGTCGCCAATTTCTCGGTCGCAATCCCGTCCCATGGCGGGAAGGGTCGACGCCTGACGCGCCAGGGCCAGTTTCGACCGTCTGGATGGTAATAATGCTTGCGAGCCGTTCTTTGAAGTGCAAGCGTGTCTCAAACGCCGCGATCTTCATCGACGCGCAGAGAAGAACAACGGAGGACGCCATCAGGACGCATAGCTTTCGCCGCGCGTGGCCGTTCGAAACCGCCGAGCCCGCACCGTCGGCCTTGGCTCATGCCCGGTAATCGCGAGACGTTTCGTCGGAACCGAAATCACAAGACTGCAGGCCTCGGTTCGGCCCGTTGAGCCATCGATCGCCCTGCCAGGACGCCGGAAGGGGGCGCTTCAAATGTCGATCTATCTGCAGACGTTAAGGCGCAGCCGGTGGGCCTTGCTCGTCGGCGTGGCCGCCCTGGCGCCCGTCGCTGTCCAAGCGCGGCAAGCCACCCCATCGGACCACAATGGCGCTGGCGAGCCGTCCGCCGCGCGCCCCGAGGCCGCGATGGCCGCCAATCACACGGTCGAGGCCATTGTGGTGACTGCGACCAAGCGGGATGTCCAGCTGCAGGACGTCCCGTTCTCGATCAACGCCGTCAGCGGTGCGCAGCTCGAGAGCCAGAACGTGCTCAGCGTTTCGGAGCTGTCGCGGATCGCACCCGACGTTCAGGCCGGAAGCAGCAAGAATCGCAACGCCTTTGCCATCCGCGGCGCGATCGATTCCTCCGACGCTGCGGGCGCCGACCATGGCGTCGGCGTCGTCATCGACGATGTGCCCGCGGCCGGCATCGCGGATGGATCGCTGGCCCAGGGCTTCTTCGATCTCGACCGGATCGAGATCCTGCGCGGGCCGCAAGGCACATTGTTCGGGCGCAATACGACGGGCGGCGTCATCTCGATCCATTCGCGCAGGCCCAGCTTCGACCCGTCAGTGCGGATGCGCGCCGGCTATGGCGACTATGGCCTTTACCAAGGGGAGCTGTTCGTAACCGGCCCGCTCAGCGACACTGTCGCGGGCAAGCTCTCGATCAGCGCGACCGGTCGCCAGGGCTGGGTGCGCAACTATTTCCTGCACAACACCTTCGGCCACGAGCGCAACCTCTCGGGCCGCGCTCAGCTGCTGTGGAAGCCGTCGGAGGACCTGAATGTGCTGGTCGGCGTGGAAGCGCTGCACAGCCGCAGCGATGACGCCGCGCAGCTCTACGGCAACTTTCAGCCAGGCGTCCTGCAGCCCGGCCTCGTTCCGAACAGGGCAGGGGCATGGGGACTGGCGGGCGTCTATCCGACGCTTCACTATGGACCCAATGACAGCAACGCCGGGGACAACGGCCGGCTGGAACTGAACAATCACGCCGGCTTCGTGCGCGCGGACTGGACCGTTGGCTCGGCCGGTGCGCTTACCTCGATCAGCGGTTATCGCAAAGTCGACTCATCCGAGCGTGTGGGCTCCGATCCCTCGCCCTTCAACACCCTACCGGGCACGTTGAAGATCAAGGAGGAGCAGTTCACCGAAGAGCTCCACTTCGCCTCACCGCCGGACCGCAGATTCCGTTATGTGGTCGGCGGCTTCTACCTGAAGAGCACGCGCTCCTACGACGCCGTTCTGAACACCGTCTACGACATGTTCGATCTCAACTCGCCGTTCGTGTCGTCAAGCTTGCCTGCGCTCGGATACGCCTTCGCTTTTGGCGCCTATCTACGCGGCAGCTTTCCGCAGCGAACCTTCCACGATGTGACCCAGTTCCAGAAAGTGGATCTGGAATCGAAGGCTGCGTTCGGCGAAGTGGACTACGACCTGTCGCACAGGCTGACCCTGACCCTGGGCGCCCGCTACACCCACGACGATCGGAGCGGGAACTCTGTCAAGTCGTTCGCGTACACTGGCGTCCTGCAGGCCTCGACCCTGGCGCCCGGGACGGTGCTCGGGGAGACTCCGGCGGGCGCGCCGATCATCGCCGCGCCGATCAACCCGATCCTGCTGCCGGCGCTTGGGCGCCAGTTCAGCTATGCCGCGCTGAACGGCGCCCCCGGCATCTCGGCGAGGTACGAGAAATCCTGGTCCGCATTCACGCCGAAGGTCACCCTGAGCTATCGGCCGTACAGCGGGCTGATGGTCTACGCGACCGTTGCGCGGGGCTTCCTGGCCGGCGGCTTCGATCAGCGCGCCGCCACCGCCGTCGGCCTCACGATTCCATTCAATCCGGAATACGTTTGGAACTATGAGGCTGGCCTGAAGGGGACGTTCCTCGATGGACGGCTGGTGGCGGACCTCGCGGTCTATCGGCAGAACTTCGATAACCTGCAGGTGCGCATCTTCGACACGGCTTGCGCCTGTTCGACGGTGAAGAACGCCGCCAGCGCGCACTCGCAGGGCTTTGAACTCAACGTCGTCGGCCGCCCGCGCGATTGGCTGACGCTCGGCGTGAACTGGTCCGCGATCCCCGAGGCGAAGTACGACGACTACGTGATCCAGTCCGCCGCGCCGCCGGCGCCGCCGACCGTCTTCACCGGCAATCGGTTGCTGGCCACGCCGAAGAACGCCGCCAATGTGTTCGGCAAGCTCACCTGGACGCTCGGCGGCAGGGGAACCCTGGATCTCAGCGCCAACGTCTCGTGGGTCAGCAAGGTTTGGTTCACCGAGTCCAACACCGATGCGGCCTTCGTCCACGACGCCAGCGGCAAGCCCGGCATCGTGGACCTGGAGCTCACCTGGACGGCGCCGAGCAAGGCCTGGGAGGTCATGCTGTGGGGCAAGAACCTCAGTGACCGACGCGCGATCAGCAGCTTCATCCCAGCCAATTCCTTCATCGCCGCCGCATCGCCGGCGATCCCGGCGGCGAGCCAGATCGGTCTGACCAGCTGGACGCCGCCTCGGACGATCGGCGCCACGGTCACCTACAAGTGGAATTGACCGGGCTGAGGGCGTCGCGGATTCGCACGGAGCCGGGTGGACTGGGCGCGCCAGACCTTCATCCGTAGATCGCCGCGACCTCCTCCAGCGCCGCGGCCAACGGCTCGATGGCGGAGAAGAACGGGGAATGGTCGGCGTCCAGCGAATAGGTCCGCGCGAAGCCGTGCAGGGCCTGGAGTTCACGCTGCAGGTCGAGGGGTGCAGCGCGGTCTTGCAGGCATTCGACGTAGATCCGTGGCACGCGCCCGTACTCTCCGTCGGTTAGGCGGATCGGCTCGGCGAAGGGCAACAGCGGCTGCCAGCTGAGCCGCCGCCGGTAAAGTTCGACGTCCGCATCCGAGCAAAGATTGTAGAAGATGTCCTTGAGATCTGCATCCGCGCCAAGCCTCACGGCGAGGTTGTCGGGGGATGCCTCTAGTGGCGCGGCCGCCATCGCAAGCTGCCGGGGGGCCATCCAAGCCGCGACGTCGGCGATGGACTCGCCGGGGTTCGGCAGGGCTGCGCTCAGGTAGACCGTAGCGGCGGTCTTCTTCGACCGCGCCTGCGCGGCGCCCGCGACCACGAAGCCGCCGAGACTATGGCCGACCAGGACCACGGGGGCGTCCGCGGCGTCAATGGCGGCTGCGATATCGGCGACCCAGCTTGAGAAGCTCACGTCCGAAGGCGGGGTGCGATCGGCGCCCATGCCGCTGAGATCGGGGGTTCGGACCGCTGCGCCGCGTGCGCGCAACCGGGCCGCCAGAGGGCCCCAACACCAGCCGCCATGGAATCCGCCGTGTACGAGGACGAATGTGGCCATATCCACGTCGGCCAGGCCGACCTCCAGTCATCGGATGCCACGACGGGCGCCGCAGCGGGGTTGCGTCCTAGGTGGCGTAGCGGGGCTCCCGCTTCTCCAGGAAGGCCCGGGTCGCCTCGTGGAAGTCGCCGCTTTGCATGCAGGTGATCTGAGCGTGCTCTTCCAGGTTGATGACGGCGTCCAGATCGCTGAGCCTAAGCGCCTGGTTCAGGGTCGCCTTGGTCTGTCGCAGGCCGAGCGGAGAGGTTCGCAGCATCTGGGCAACAAGGCCGCGGGCGGCGTCGGCCATGCCGGCATCCGTCGTGACGCTCGAGACCAGCCCAACTGCCTTCGCACGCTCAGCGTCGATGAAGGCGCCGGTCATCATCAGCTCCGCGGCGATGGAGAGGCCCACGATCCGGGGCAGGAAGAAACTGAGGCCAAGTTCGCAGCCGGAGAGGCCGAGCTTGACGAAGGCGTCGTTCATCCGCGCGGTTTCGCCGGCGATGCGGATGTCCGACGCCAGCGCGAGCGCGAAACCGCCGCCGCAGGCCGAGCCGTGCACGAGGCTGATGATCGGCTGCGGGCAGCGCCGCATCAGCCGGACCACGCCGGAGAGGCTTGCCTCCGGCCCGGCGGTCGCTTGGCCTGACGGCAGGCGTTCCCCCGGATCGGACTGGGCCTTGAGATCCATGCCGGCGCAGAAGTGAGCTCCCGCGCCGCGCAGCACCACGATGCGCCGGCTGAAGTTCGCCTCAAGTCTGGAAAAATAGGTCCAGAGCTCGCGGACCATGGCGCCGTTGAGGGTGTTCAGGCGCTCCGGGCGGTTGAGCGTCAGCCAATCCACAGCCCCTTCGCGATCGACCCGGACCGTGGTGTAGCCGTCGCTCATTGCAGAACCTGTCCGGACATTACCGCCTGGTCGCGCAACACATCGAACACGCGTCGGCGGAAGCCAGGGTGCGAGACAAATAGATCTCTCGATCGCGCTTGTGCAAGAAAATTTCGACCGTACAGTCAGTAGAAATTGGCAGCCAAGTTCGGCCGCCTACGCAACCGACCGGCCTGGGAGACGAACAAATATGGCAGATGCTGGCGACGAGGTGCTGTACGCCCGGGTCGGGCGGATCGGCGTTGCGACCCTGAACCGTCCCCACGCCCGCAATGCCGTCAACGGGGCGCTCGCCGCACGGATGGAGGCGATCGTCGACGAGATCGAGGCAGACAGCGACGTCTGGGCGGCGATCCTCGCCTCATCGAGCGACCGGACCTTCTGCGCCGGAGCGGACCTGAAGGAGGTGGCGGCCGGCATCGACGCCATGACGACGACCCGCGGCGGCTTTGCCGGGTTCGTGGACGCACACCGCCGCAAGCCCTGGATTGCGGCGGTGACTGGCTCCGCCCTGGGCGGCGGCCTCGAACTGGCCCTGGCCTGCGATATGATCGTCGCCGGAGAGAGCACGGTCCTGGGACTGCCGGAGGTTCGCCGCAGCCTGCTTGCGGGCGCGGGCGGCGTTTATCGGCTTCCGCGCGCGGTCCCCCGCCATGTCGGTCTGGAGATGGTTGCAACGGGCCGGCCCATCTCCGCGCAACAGGCCCTGGCGTTCGGCCTCGTCAATCGGATTGCGCCGGACGCGCAGGTACTCGACGCGGCCCTCGAACTGGCGGGCCAGGTGGCGGAAAATCCGCCCCAGGCGGTGCAGGAGAGTCTGCAGATCGCCCGTCAGCATGCCGACCTGTCCGACGCGAGCCTGCGCGACCTGACCCGGGCCGCCTACGATCGGATGCGGGGGTCACTCGACTATCAGGAAGGTCCCAGGGCCTTCATCGAGAAGCGGTCTCCAAGGTGGCTGGGGCGCTGATCCGCCGCGAAGCCGCCTCTTGCCGTCAGCCAAAGATCCGGGCGCGGAACTCGAAGAGTAGGCCGACCTCGCTCGCGGTCTACATGACGGCCGCTCAAGGCTGGATCGGCCCATTTCGGCAAGAGCCGGGCATCGATGGCGAGATCGCGTCCGATGCCGCGCGATCCGGTCGTCAGGCCTTCGTCGGCGCTTTGAGCTGTTCGTCGAGGTTGCGGTCGATGAAGTCGCGGTCCGCGCGGCGCGGGGCGTTGACGATTCCGAAGACCATGTCCACGAGCAGCAACTCGAGGTGATCTGGCGGCAGGCCCATGGGCATCCCGACGGTGTAGTTGATTGCGCCCTTGATCCCGATGACCATGGTGCGGATCTCCACATCGGAGAGGTCGGGGCGAATGGCCGCGATCAGGTTGGCGTACTCCTCGCGATTGATCCGCCCGCGTCTTTGCACGCGCGCAAGGTCCTTGGGTTGCAGGTTGTGGAGTTCGTTGCTGGCCACCGTGAGCATCTCGGCGGCTTCAATCGATTGGCGCACCTCGCAGCATATGAACCGCTCGAGCAACTCAATCGGCGCGCCGCCGATCATGTAGATGTGACGGATGACGGCTTCGGATCGGTCGGCCGCCTCCTCCATGAGACTGACAAGGATCTCATCCTTGGTCGCGAAGTGGCGATAGACCGCAGGGCCGCTCACGCCCGCTGCTTGGCCAATGTCGTCGATGCTCGTCGCGTTGTAGCCCCGCACGTAGAAGAGGTGCGAGGCCGCCTTGAGGATCTGCGAGGGGCGGTTGCCGGGAGGGCGGCCCCGCCCGCGGCGCACCGGCGCCGCGCCCATGTTCGGATTGCTGGAATTGCTTCCAGCGCTGCCAAATGCGCCTTCACGCGTCTCGGTCATTCCAAGTCCATGCCGTCAAGCCGGGTTAGCCAGGGCTTGCAATAACATCATTTCGATTCTCGCCCCAAGGCATCTGGCCAGGCCCCGCGATCGTGGGGACCACCGTCTCACAGGTCGCGGCTTTCTCAGACACGGCACAGACACCGCCCGCTTGACATGCGGTGGCCAAAAATAGTTATTCGTGAATAACTAAAAACGGTGGTGCGGCGTCGGCCGCGTGTGTGGCGGCGGATAGCATGAACCGGGGGCAGAAACGCGTCGAGAGCCGGCCCGCGGACGCGTCGCCCGCGGCGGCGGACATGCTGGGCCTCTACGAGCGGATGTACACCATCCGCACCAGTGAATTGCGGCTTGCGAACCTTTTCGCGGATGGGGCCGCGCCTGGCTTCCTACATCTCTCCGTCGGGCAGGAGGCGGTCCCGGTCGGCGTCAGCGCGGCCCTCGAAGCCTGCGACACCGTCGCCTCCAATCATCGCGGCCACGGCCACGTCATCGCGCGCGGACTGGAGCTCGACCGCTTCTTCCTCGAGATCATGGGCAAGGCGCAGGGCTACTGCCGCGGCCGGGGCGGATCGATGCACATCGCCGACATGTCGGTGGGGATGCTGGGCGCCAACGGCATCGTCGGCGGCGGCGTTCCCATCGCGCTCGGCAGCGCTCTTGCACACCAGGTGCGAGGAAACGGCGCCATCGCCGTGGCCTATTTCGGCGACGGCGCGCTGGCGGAAGGCGCGCTGCACGAGTCGCTGAACCTCGCCGCGCTCTGGAAGCTGCCGCTGCTGCTGGTGTGCGAGAACAACGGCTGGTCGGAGTTTTCCCCGACGTCGGCCCAGTTCGCAGCCCACGTCGTGGACCTCGCGGGCGCTTTCGGGATCGGCGCGCGGAGCCTCGACGGCAACGATGTCGTCGCCGTGGCTGAGGCCGCCCGGTCGTTCGCCGGCGAGTTGCGGGCGGGGCAGGGGCCGCGGCTTCTGGAATGCGTCACTCGTCGGATCCGCGGCCATTTCGAAGGCGACGCTCAAAAGTATCGCCCGGATCTGGCGGCCGCATCGCTCGACACGGACGATCCCCTGTCGCGGCTGAGCGCGCGCCTATTGGGTTCGGGCGTGCAAGCGGCTGCGATTGAAGCCATCGAGCGGCGCGTGGCCGCGGCCGTCGAGGCGGCGGTGGAGGCGGCCCGATGTGGCGAGGCGCCGACCTTCGCCGCGGCGCTCGCCGACGTCTACAGCCCGGTCCCGACCCATGCCTGAAGCGCGCTACCGCGACGCCCTCAACCGCGCCCTCGGCGACGCCATGGCGGCCGACCCATCCGTGGTGCTGCTTGGGCAGGACGTCGGCGCATTTGGCGGCCCGTTCGGCGTCACCCGCGGCCTGTTGAGCCGCTTCGGCGACACTCGGGTGCGCGACACGCCGATTTCCGAGGCCGCCATCGTCGGCGCCGCCGTGGGCGCGGCCATGAGCGGCCTTCGGCCCGTGGTCGAAATCATGTTCATGGACTTCGTTACCCTGGCCATGGACGCGATCGTCAACCAGGCGGCCAAGGCGCGGTTTATGTTCGGAGGAGCGGCGTCGGTCCCGATGGTCGTGCGCCTGCCGCACGGCGGCGGCCTCTCGGCCGGCCCGCAGCACTCGCAGTGTCTGGAGGCGTGGTTCGCGCACGTCCCTGGCCTGAAGGTCGTTTGTCCAGCCACCGTCGAGGACAGCTACGTGCTGCTCCGCGCCGCGATCGAAGACCCTGACCCGGTGATCTTCATCGAAAACAAGGCGCTCTATTCGGAGCGTGGCGAGTTGCCCGACCACCCCGTCTGCGCCGGCATCGGCCACGCTGTGGTGCACCGGCCAGGTCGCGACGTCACCGTGGTCACTTACGGCGCGTCGGTCGCCCGCGCCGTGACCGCCGCCGAAAGCCTTGCGGCGGAGGGGATTGAGGTGGAGATCGTCGATCTCCGGTCGCTGCAGCCTTGGGACGAGGCCACCGTGCTGGCTTCGGTCGCGCGGACGCATCGCCTGGTGGTCTTCCATGAGGCCGTCGAGTCCTTCGGCCCGGGCGCCGAGATCGCCGCGCGCGTCGCTGACGCCGGATTCGACGAACTCGATGCCCGGATCGTGCGGGTGGCCGCGCCATTCTCGCCGCCGCCGTTCGCGCCGGCCCTCGACCAGGCGTTCCTGCCGGGTCCTGCCCAGCTGATAGCCGGGGTTCGCCGGGTGCTGGAGTAGCGAATGTCCCACCTCGTCGATCTGGCCATGCCCAAGCTGGGCTTGACCATGACGGAAGGCGTCGTCGTGGCGTGGGCTTGCGCCGAAGGCGGCCCCTTTCGGGAAGGCGACGTCCTCGCCGTCGTCGAGACGGACAAGATCGCCAACGACGTGGCGGCGCCGGCGGACGGCGTGCTGCGTCAGATCCTCGTGGCGAGCGGCGAGCCGGTTCCCGTCGGGACCGCCATCGCGCAATTGGAATTGCAAGGCGCTGACATGTCCGAAGGGATCTCGCGCCCGGATCGCGACGCGGTGGCGCCGGGGCCCGAGCGGCCGGCGGTGGTTCAGCCCGGTGCGGAGTCGCGCGCCACGCGCGGCAGCGCGCGTGTCGTCGCAACGCCCCTGGCGCGCCGACTGGCGCGGGCGGCCGGCTGCGACATCGGCGGGATTGACGGCAGCGGTCCGCGCGGGCGGATCGTGGCGGCCGACGTCCTTGCGGCGACGGCGCGGGCGGTGGTTCGGCCCGATCCCCCGCGAAAAGGGTCCTTCCGCGAGGACTCCGGGGAGAGGGCTGAACCTGGGCGCTGGGTGGAGGCGTCGACCCTCGATGCGCCGATGGCGTGTCGCCCGCCGGGAGCCGAACCGAAGGCGCCGCATCTTCGCTTGGCGACGGAGGTCGACCTCAGCGCGCTACTCGAGGTGAAGGCCCTGGCCGCCGGTCGCCGTCCGGACCTGCGGCTTACGCTCACACCGTTCTTCCTCCTTGCCGTCGGCCGCGCACTACAGGCCAACCCGGCCGCCAACCAAGTCTGGCGGGACGAAAGGGTCTGGGCTTTCGAGCGGATCGATTGCGGCGTGGCGATCGCGACCGCTGCAGGCATCTTCACCCCGGTCCTGCGCGATATCGTGGCCGGCGGGCTTGGCCATCTCGCCGAAGCCCTGACGGGCTTGATTGCGCGGACCAAGGCGGGGGCGCTTGCAACGGATGACCAGGGCAGTTGCGCGTGCACCGTCGCGAACTGCGGCATGTACGGCGTTTCCTACGTGAGCCCGGTCATTGATCCGGGCCAGTCCTCGATCCTGGGACTCGGGCCTCTGCGGCCCGTGTTCCGTCCGGACGAGGAGAGCCAGCCGCAGCTGATCCGTGAGGTCGGGGCCGTCCTGTCCTGTGACCACCGCGTGTTCGATGCCGCCTCCGCGCTGAGCTTCCTCAACGCCATCAAGCGGAATCTCGAGAACCCCCTGCTGATGCTCTGACGCAGGACCTCGAACTCCAGGAGCCGAACATTGTGAAGAACCCATTCGACCTCAGCGGCAAGGTGAGCCTGGTGACGGGCGGCGCCGGCGGCATCGGCCTGGGAATCGCCGAAGCTCTGGGCCGCGCCGGCTCGGCCCTCGTGCTCTGGGATCTCCACGCCAGCCGATTGGCTGACGCGGCGAGCCATCTGGAGGCCGTCGGTATCGACGTCCTGACAAGCGTGGTGGATGTCACGACCGAGGTGGCCGTGGCTGAGGCGATGCAGGCGGCGTTGGCGCGGTTTTTCCGCATCGACGTGGCGGTCGCGGCCGCCGGCGTCCTGGGCGAGGCTGCCCCCTTCATCGACACCACCCTGGCAGGTTGGCGCCGCGTCCACGCGGTGAATTCGGAGGGGGTGTTTCTCACGCTGCGCGAAGTATCGCGTCACATGGTCGGGCGCGCGAAGCAGGATGACCCCGGGGGCGTCCTGATCGGCGTCGCCAGCCTGGCCGCGATCGACGGTGCGCCGCGAGGCGAAGCCTACAGCGCCAGCAAGGGCGGAGTGGTGGCGTTGATGCGGTCGTTGGCGGTCGAACTTGCCCGTTACGGAATTCGGGCCAACTCCATCTCGCCCGGATGGATCGCCACCGAGATGACCACGGCGCTGCAGAGCAACCCGGCCGTCGCCGAGCGTGTCGTGAGCCGTATCCCCATGCGCCGATGGGGCGCTCCCGCCGATCTGGGGGCCCTTGCCGTCTATCTGGCTTGCGACGCCTCGGCCTACCACACCGCCGACTCGTTCGTCGTCGACGGCGGCTACGTGGCGTTCTGAGCCGATCCCAAACCGCCTTGTCACCCGGGCTTGATTATAGTAAGTCGTGACTAGCATAAATACGCGGTCGCCGCTGACGCGGGCGGCCCGTGTCAGAAGGCGAGAGGGAGTTAGGGCATGAAATGCGGGGTCGCCGTTGTCGCGATGAACTCGACGGACTGGGACCGGGTCAATGCTGGCGACTGGTCGCGGCCGCCGGCCATCCCGGATCACCAGATCCTCGACGACGCCATTGCCGTGGGAGACCTGGTCGAGCCCTTGGGCTTCGATTCTCTCTGGAGTTCGGAGCACTTCGCCACGCCGTACGGCATGGTGCCCAGCTCCCTGCAGTTCCTGGCCTTCTGGGCCGGACGGACGAAGAAGATCGACCTGGGCAGCCTCGTGGTGGTGCTCCCGTGGTGGCATCCGGTGAAGGTCGCCCACGAGATCGCCATGCTGGATATCCTGCTACAGGGCCGGAACTTCACGCTGGGCGTGGGCCGCGGCCTCTCGCCGAAGGAGTTCGGACCGCTGGGCGTGCCGCAGGAAGAAAGTCGGCAACGCTTCAACGAAGCCCTGGAGGTCATCAAGCGGGGCTTCGCCGAGGAGCGCTTCTCGTACGACGGGGAAGTCTTCAAGATTCCGGAGATGAGCATCCGCCCGCAGCCGAGACATCGCGATCTGGCCTCGCGCGCGGTGGGGGCCTTCATGACGCCGGCTTCGCTCGAGGCGATCGCCAAGGCCGGGCTCGGCCACATCGTGGTGACTGCGGCCTCCTTCGACCAAGTCGGCCGCAATACGGCGCTGTTCAACAAGCACCGCCAGGATGTGGGCCTGCCGCCGGACAACCAGCCGATCCTCTATCTCTTCTGCTACTGCTCGGAAGATCGGGCCGAGCTGGAAGCCGCCAAGCGCTTTGCGGCGCTGCCGGACGGCAACTACCATTACGGCTTCTCCGACCCCTCCACGTTCACGAACGTGAAGGGCTACGAGGCCTACGGCCACATGGCCGCGGCGCGGGCCGGGCCGGGGGCCGGCGACGGCGATGCGGCGGCCTACCAATGGCTGCTCGGGACGCCGGATGAGATGATCGAGAAGTGCCGGGCGCTGCAGCGCCACACCAGCGCCAAGGAGATCGTTCTGGCCTTCAACTACGGTGGCATGACCCAGGCGCAGGCCATCGCGAGCATGCGGCTCTTTGCGGAAAAGGTGCTGCCGGCGCTCCATGCCATGGAGACGCCGATCCACCACGAAGCCTTGGCGCCCGTCGCATGACCAACGGGCGCGCGGCCGACTGATCAGGGGGCTGAGATGCAATCGACGCCAGGCGCAACCGCGGCAACGACCCGATACGAGCCCTACACATTGGTTGGGCTCGACGAAACCTTGGCCGAAGCCGCCAAGGCGCTCGACCTTCAGCAGCACCTCTTCGAGCTCGAGGCCAACGGCTTCACTGTAGTGCCGCCGGAGAAGGTCGCCAGCTCGGTCTTCCTGAAGGAGCTGGAGCAGGCGGCGCGGGAGACGCACCGGCGGCAGATGGCGGCGAATCCGGCGCTGATGAAGGCGATCGGAGCCGGCGGCGCGGGCGAGATCAATTCCTACGCCCTCTGGGACGATCCGATCTACGAGCGGGCGCTGATGAATCCCGTGGCGCAGACCTTGGCGCGCTTCATGACCGGTCACGCCTGCCGGCTCAGCCTGTTCGGCGCGGCGGTCAAACCGGCGGCAAGCGCAGCACTGGGCCTGCATTGCGACACAGCCATGACCGAGCCCTATCCGCCGGCCCCGCAGTTCTGCAACGTCACCTACGCCCTGAGCGACTATTCGGCCGAGAACGGCTCGACCACCTTCGTCCCCGGCAGCCATAGGCTGCTGCGCCAACCCGTCGGGCCCGAGGTCGAGGGCGACTTCACCAGCACGAGGGGCGTGGCCGGCATGTATGCCGCGCAGATCGCGGCGCCGACGCCGGTGACGGCGCGGGCCGGGTCGCTCATCGCCTGGACGGGTGCGACCTGGCACGGCGCCGTGCCTCGGACTGCGCCTGGTGAGCGGGTCAGCATCCTCATGTACTTCTGCCGCTGGTATCTGAAGACCCAGTCCAATTTCAGCGATCGGATCCCCGCCGAGTCCATGGCCCGGTGGAAGGATCATCCCCGCTTCTCCCAGGTTCTCGACGTCGATCCCGTCTGGGGCTTCACCGACGACCTGTCGGCGATGAAGGGGATGGCCGGCCGGGAGGTCTTTCCAATCCTCGATGTGCCCCGGCCATAAGGACCGACCGTGCGCGGATTCGAGGTCGCCACGAGCGGATGGATGGACGCCATGGCGGGCGCCGTCGCGGCTGAGATGGATCCCGCGACGCTCGCGGAGCCGTTCTCGTTGGTCGAGATCTTCCGCAACCTGCCACATCACATCGAGCCCAATGGGGACGCCACTTTCGCCTGGTACGTGTGTGTGAGCGCGGCGGGTGTGGACGTAGGGCCCGGCAGCCTGCCGGATCCCGACCTGCGGATCCTCATGACCCACGCCGTGGCCGTAAAGCTGGGGAGGCTGGCCTACGAGGACGCGGCCAGCCTCGCGATGCGTGATGACATCTACGCCCTCGCCGCGAGCGACGGCTCCGTCACCTTCGAGGGTGACGCCAAGCTCCCGCCTCTATTCGCCGCAGCCCTGTTGCGGGCCCACAACCGGATGGCGCCTCAGACCCTCTGAGGTCGTCCAATTGCCGACGATCGTCCGGGGCGGCTGCGCGCCAAATTCAAAGGACCAGGAGGACACCGGTGTTCGACGAGCCCCAGACCTTTGCCGACATCGCTCGAATCTGGGCGGCGCGGGCCGGCCATCGGGTCGCCTTGGTCTCGGGCAGCCGTGAAGTCAGCTGGAAGCGTCTCCATGACCGCGCCGCGCGCGTCGCCGCTGGTCTCCGGAGCTGCGGCCTGGCCGTGCAGGACCGTGTGGCGATCCTGACCCGCAATGCCCCGGAGTATTTCGACGTCCTGTTTGGGGCGTCGATGGCGAACATGGTGGCCACGCCCATCAACTGGCGCCTGTCCGTTCGCGAGATGGTCGCGGTGCTGAACGATTGCGAATGCCGTGTGCTGGTGGCTGAGAGTGATCTGCTGGGGCCTCTCGCGGCGGTCCTCTCGGATCTCGGCCGTCTCGAGAAAGTCCTGGTGGTCGGAGCGCCGTCCGAAGACCTGGGCGACGCACGCATGGAGAGCTATGAACCGTGGCTCGCGGCGCAGCGAGCGGACGATCCGGCCATTCCAGTGGGGGAGGGGGACGTGGTCGCGCAGCTCTATACGAGCGGCACGACCGGAACGCCCAAGGGCGTGATGCTGAACCGCCGCAACGTGGCCGGTTATTTCGCCGGCGGCGAGCTCTATGGCTTTCGCCCGGCGTCCGCCAACCTCGTCGTCATGCCCCTGTTCCACGTCGGCGGCCTTTGGTGGTCGATCATTGGCATGGCGCTCGGCGCGACCACGGTGCTGTTGCGCGAGTTCGACGCCGACACCGTTCTGCGGCTCATCGCCCGAGAGCGGATCACCCATGCCCTCCTGGTGCCGGCGGCCCTCCAGGCGCTGGTCCAGTCGCCCGCCGCCACGGCCTGCGACCTCTCCGCCATGCGCACGGTCATGTATGGCGCCTCGCCGATCAGCGACGAGGTTCTTGAGCGTTGCCTGGAGCTGTTCGCCTGCGACTTTCACCAGACCTATGGCCTGACGGAGACCTCCGGCGTCCTGACTCGACTTGGGCCCGAAGACCACCGGGCGCGACGGCATCTGCGTTCCGCTGGCCGGCCCCTGCCCGGGGTCACCCTGAAGGTGGTCGATCCCGCCACCGGCGAGCCCCCAGACGCCGACGAGCCTGGCGAGATCTGGGTGCGCTCGCCCCAGGTCATGGCCGGATATTGGCGGCGCGAAGCGGAAACCCATGCCGCGATCACGCCGGACGGCTGGTTCCGGACCGGCGACATCGGGATGATCCGCGACGGGCTGCTGTACCTGCGCGACCGGCTGAAGGACATGATCGTCTCCGGCGGCGAGAACATCTTTCCGGCCGAGGTCGAGAACGTGCTGATGGCGCATCCCGCCGTGCGCGACGCAGCCGTGATCGGTGTGCCCAGCGAGCGATGGGGCGAGGAGGTCAAGGCGATCGTCGTCGCCGCGACGGGTGAGCCTCTGACCGCTGCCGAACTGATCGCCTTCGCCCGGACGCGCCTTGCGGGCTACAAGGTCCCCAAGAGCGTGACCTTTGTTTCAGCGCTGCCGCGCAATCCGAGCGGTAAGGTGCTCAAGAAAGAATTGCGCGCGCCGTACTGGGCGGGCCGGCAGCGTCAAATCAGTTGAGGTCGCGCTTGCCTGAGGCCCGGCGCGGCATTCAGCCACGGCCCCCGATTTAAGAGTTCTTTCCGCCTCAAACCGCAGATCTCGGCCTCGTGTTCTGGAGGCCCGCATTCTCATGTCCAGTTGGGTCGATGACGTCCGCGTTCTCGCCGTCTCGTTGGAGGAACGCTTTCGCACGGCGGCTACAGCCAAGAGCGCTCGAACCACGATCCTGGCGGCGGCTGGGGTCACCGTTGCGCTGTGGCTGGCGCTCAGCGGGACCGTAGGCGGCTTGTGGGCCAGCACCTGGCTCGCCTCGCTCTGGATCTCCGGCCGCTTGTCGCTCCAGGCGGCGCGGTGGGTGAAGGCGTCGGATTCGGCTGGGCCGGCGCCGGTGTTCTTCTGCGCGGCCTACGCCGGCTACATGATCGTCTGCGGGACGATATCGCTTCCGCTTTGGCTGCGGCCGGACCGCCACGGCGATGTGATTGCCACCGGCCTGCTAGCGGCCGGCCTGATCCGCGCGATCTTCGAGACGCGGGGAACCCGCGCGGTCCTGCTCGGCGCCGTTCCGCAGGCGACATTCTTGGTTGCTGCGCCGCTCTGGGCTGCCTTCGCCGGCGCGGCGTCGCCGCCACCCGTGCTCTACTGGCTGGTCGTCGGCGTGCTGGCCGCAAGTTCGCTTGCCTGGGGCCGGGAGATCGCCCGCCTGGATCTGGCGAATGCGGCGGCGCTGGCAGAGGCGGACCACCGTCGCCGAGAGGCGGAGTCGGCGACGGCCGCGAAGTCTGCGTTCATCGCGATGGTGAGCCATGAGCTCAGGACCCCGATCAGCGGGGTTCTGGCGGCCTCGTCCGACCTGGAACAGGCGGACATTCCCGAGGTGCGCGAGCGGGCTGCACTGGTGGCGGACTCCGCCCGACTGATGCGCACACTGCTGAACGACCTGCTGGATCTTGCGAAGATCGACGCTGGGCGGATGACGGTGGAGGCGACCGCGTTCAACCCCAAGGACCTGCTCGTCCAAACCGCCAAATTCTATGAGTTGGACGCGGCGAAGAAAGGTCTCGAGCTCAGACTGGTCGGGGCTGACGCAATGCCGCCACAGGCGATAGGCGATCCCACCCGTCTGCGCCAGGTGCTCAACAATCTGTTGTCGAACGCGATCAAGTTCACCGACGCGGGCGCGGTGACGCTCAGAGCAGACTTTGAACCCAGCCCGACCGGTGGCGGGACAGCGAGGCTGGCGGTCGCGGACACAGGCCGTGGAATCGATCCCGAAGGCCTGGCGCGCCTGTTCAAGCCGTTCGTGCAGACGGACGCCTCCGTCGCGCGGACCCACGGCGGCACTGGCCTTGGGCTGTCGATCAGCCGCGATCTAGTCCGGCTGATGGGCGGCGATCTGATCGCGCAGAGCGAGCTGGGCTGCGGTGCGACCTTCATTGCGACCGTCCAATTTGGGGTGGCGAACGACGAGAACCCGCAGTCGCTGACGGAACCGGCTGACGAAGGCTCCGCGCTCGCTGGACGCCGCGTCCTCGCGGTCGACGATCATGACGTCAATCGCCGGGTTCTGGCGCTGATGCTCGAACCGGCGGGCATGAACGTGGAGTTCGCGGTCGACGGATTGCAGGCGCTTGAGCGGCTTGCGGTCGAGGCGTTCGACGTGGTTCTGATGGACGTCCAGATGCCCGAGCTCGACGGTCGCGAGACCACGCGGCGACTGCGGCGACGGGCGGGCCTGAACCAAGACGTTCCGGTCGTTGCGGTGACCGGGTCGGGCGCCGAAGACGATGTGGCCGCCTGCCTCGCGGCCGGCATGACGGCGCACATCGTCAAACCGCTCGAGGCGACGGAACTCTACAGCGCCCTCGGCCTTGTTTTGGCGGCGCGCCGCATAGAGCCCGACGATCTAGCCCCGTCCGTCCAAGTCACAGGACAGTAGGACCGAAGGTGAATCTGGGCCGAGTCGCCGCCTCGCCGCCAAGCGGAGACGATCCCGCAGCTCGGCGATCATGGCCCCTTTCAAGAATAAATCGACTATGGGCAGGACAGGCCAGCGCGTCCCGCGGAACCTCGGCCGGCTACCGCCAGTTCCGGCGCTTGGAGCTGCCACCGATCCCTGGGTTGAGGCTGTTGGTGGGGTCGAGCCGGCGATAGAAATCCAATAGCTGCGGTTCAGCGCGGTAGAGATGCCCTACATTGTGCTCTGCCGGATATTTGGCGCCCCGCGCGTCGAGCCGCCCGAGCATCTTCGCCTTGAGTTCGGGCACAGAATGGCCAGCCTTGATTATATAGTCTTGATGAAGGACGTGGCAGAAGAAGTGACCGTAGTAGATCTTATGGACGCAAGCCGCCTCGGCCTCCGGAGGCAAACGCTCGAACCAGTCCGGATCGTTGCGGCGCAGCGCAATATCGAGTGCGAGGATGTCCTCGACTTCGTTGAAATGGACTTCCCGATAGCGGACGCCGGCGCCGGCGATCACAAACCGATGCCGAAAGGCGGCCTCGCCCTCGTGCGGCGTGCATTCGAACCAGTCGCCCGTCAGGCTAGGAAACATCGACTGCAGCAGCATTCGAAAGTCGGCGCTGTCGGACCGAGAGACCTTCAGCATGAGGTGATGTGCATACCGGTCCCGAAATCCCATCAGACGGGGCGGGAGGTGGGCCGGGGCTAGCTGGCTCAGCGCCTGCGCCAGCCGATCTCCCAAGCCTCGAATCCTCAACAGGCGTCCAAACTTGTCGGCGCGGCGTTTCCATTTGAAGAGTGAGGCCAGCCGATCGGCGCCGAACCATCCGATCGCAAGATAGAGGTCCTTTCCGTAGCGAACGCCCAGGTCGAAAGCATCGCGATGCACGTACTCGGCGGCTATGGGAAGGGGAGCCAGGTCTTGCAGGGCGCGCCGCCGCAATCGGGAGAGCTCTTCGGGATCATTCGATCCGACGTAGAAGACCGCCGGCTCTACCTCGGATGGAAACGTATCGAGCCGCACTGCGAACACGGCCAGGCGTCCCGCGCTTCCGGAAGCCTCGTGCAGGCGCCGCGGGTCCGCGTTGAAGCGGGCGGGGCTGTCGAGGTCGACCTTGCGGACCTCTTCGGCATAGGCGCGGTCCGACGCGCATAGCTCCGGCCTCGGCGCGATGTCCTCCGGGCCATAGCGACCCAGATCCAACCGCGTCAGGATCTCCTCGGGCGTTTCGCCAAGCTGTACCCCCAGGTGGTTGACGAGCTCGAGAGCCCCGTCCGGGCTCACGCGCGCAAAGAGCGCGAATTCGGTGTAGGCCCGACCCCGACGGACCAGCGCCCCGCCGGAGTTGTTGCAGATGCCCCCCACGACGGAGGCGCCGATGCACGAAGAGCCGATCACCGAATGCGGCTCACGGCCGAAGGGCCTCAGCACCTGTTCGAGTTCATGAAGGGTCGCGCCGGCAAGGCAGATTGCCTGCCGTCCGTCCTCGATCGGCTGGATGCCTCTGATGCGGATCGTACTGACGATGACCACCGGTCGGTCGTAGTCGTCGCCGCAGGGCGTGGAGCCGCCGGTCAGCCCGGTGTTCGCCGCCTGCAGAACGATGATCCTGCCGTGGCTCATGCAGGCCTGCAGCACCCGCCACAATTCGAAGAGCCTACCGGGCCTGACGACCGCCTCACATGGCCCGCCGCCATACCGATAGCCACGTCGAAACGCTTCTGTCTCAGCCTCGCGGGTGAGCAGGTGCTTCCGGCCCACGATCGACACGAGCTCGCGTACGAACATCGACGATCGGCGCGAAGGCCGGGGCATGAGGAGCACCTGAAATAGTCGCCCCCGGACCGACGTCCGGGGGCTCAGTGAGGCCGCGGGGAGGAGATCCGGCCTATCGCGGGGGCGGCGTGAGGAGGCCGGCTGGACGCGAGAACCAGGCCAGCACCAGCAGGATCGCGGGGAAGATTACCGCCGGTCCGAGCAAATGCTTGAGGTCGCCCCGCCAGGAGTTGGCCGCCACGGCCAGGATCATCGCCGTCAGAACGAGGGCTGAAGTAAAGCGGGCAACGGGTATCATCAGTCCGATGCCGGCGATCAGCTCGATCACACCGGAGGCGTAGTAGACCCACAAGGGGTGATAGCGGAGGTAACTCTCCTTCGCCCAAACCCAATCCGTGAAAAGCTTGCGGCAGCCTGTGTAGGCGAAGAAGGCGCCAAGCACGATCCCACAAATGAGAAGAATGGTTTGCCCGGTCTTGGCGGTCATGGGTCCAGCTCCGGTCGTTTGATGCTCAAGGCCCCCTTGAGGACCGCCCTGAACGAGTACAGGCGCCCTTCATTGAAGTCAATATATGATGTGGAAAGTCATTATATGAACTAAATCTCCTCCCAGAACTCCCACGCCGCGTCGGGCACTGTCACCGAGAGTTCGGGCGCCGACTTGGTCCCGATCGCCACCCCGAGGCAGTCCCGGCCAGCGTCGTCGGGCGTATAGCGGAACCCCCGAAATCTGCGCCCCGAGTCCGTCGCGATACGGAACGTATGCGGCGCTCCGCAGCGGTTGGAGACGACCACCACGAGGCGCCCGTCAGGCCGGGCGAAGGCCATGATCCGCAGATCGTCGTCTGCCGTTGCCTCGTCCACGGAGAGTGAGCGGCTGTTCCAGGGGAGCCTTCGGACGAAGCCTCCGACTGCGTTCCAGTTGTAGGTGTTCCAAACCCAGTGCCCCGGCCGCATCCCCGGAAAGGCGGCATCGCGCGAGGGCGCGGACTGGCTCTGAGGACGCCAGAAGCCGAGCGAGTAGCCGCTGGCTTCGGCGTTGAGGTAGGGCTTCAGGGCGTGCAGCCAGAACCAGGTGGGCGAGTCCGCGCGCTGGAACCAGTTCATGATGGACTGCACCGTGTTCAGGCAGCGTGCGGGCGACGCGGGACCGCCAAGATACTCGAACTCGTTGTTGATGATCGGTTTTCCCGCCGGGCCGCGGCGGCGGACGACCTCCATCGAGTCGACACCGATGCGGTGAATGGCCAAGGCGTCCACCAGACCCGCCGGGGCGGGGTTGTCCAGCACCGGTTTGATGTGGCGAAATTCATAGTCGAGGCTGGTGTCGGCGATGACGGAGATTCGTGGATCCAGGCCCTTGATCTGCGGAGCGACGGCGAGGAAAGCCTCGACATAGTCGGCGTAGCTGTAGGTGCAGCTCGAGTAGAGGCTGCTGACGATCGGTTCGTTCTGCAGGTTCCAGAATCGGACCGGTACGCCCGCGTCGCGCAGGGTGACCAGATCCTGGCGACATGCGGCGGCGAAATCGGCAAGGAACCGTTTCCGGTCTCCGCGATAGATGGGGTCCTGGTCGAAGGCCGGTCCGAAGCAGCGGAGCACGTTGAGGGGGTCGCGCCCTTTCATGGGGCTCACCGTCCCGGCGAGCTGCGCGTTGGCCTTCCAATAGGGAAGGGGCGACCAGTACTCGAAGGAGGCGCCATCGATGCCGGCACGTGCGAACATCTCGTGGAGCTCGGTGAACTGGGTGGGCCACCGCGGCCTGAGCTGGCGCTTGGCTTCATCCGTACCCCGCAAATAGAGTCCGCCCGCCAGACGACAGAAGCGAAAGCCGCGCAGCATCTCGCGGTAGAGCCGTTCGCGCTCCTCGGGGACCAAGTCGTGCGGCGCGCCGGTTTCGCTGTCGTCGAGGCCAGCGTTCCCGGACGCGATCCCATCGGACTGGATCTCGAACCCCAAACCTAGAATGAGCTGCTTGGGCCGATCGCGGCGCACCTGGAAGTCTGTTTGGGGTGGCGGCGGGGCCGCCCGCGCCGGGCGCTGCACGGGATAGATGGCCCTCGCATAAGCGCTGAACTCCGCAAGCGCCTCTGCATCGGTCGGTCCGCTCGCGGGCGGAGCCGCAGAGGCGCGAGAACCCTTCAGAAACGGAGCGGTCGCGGCGGACAGGCCAACGGAAAGCAGGCGGCGTCGATGCAAGGCTTCCTCCTTGAGCCGCGCCGGTTGACCCGCGCGCGGGAATGAGATCCATTATATGCATCTGCAAGTCATATGTCGCAACATCGGCTCGCGACTCTCTCGCGTCAAGCGGTTGCCAAAGGTCACCGATATGCCTGCGGCCCGCATCTCACAGAGCGAAGGAGGAGCCTCATATTATGAATTGGCAAGTCATTATTTGACACATGAATGACGTCGCCCTATCCTTCCGGAAACAGTCGGGGCAGCCCCGCGCGATGAAAGAACCTGGGAGGAAAACATGCGAAAGGACAGGCGCGCCCTGACCGCATTGGCGGTTGTTTTGGGCTCGAGCACGGGCAGCGTGGCGTTGGCGCAGACCGCGGCCCCGGCTTCAGCCGAACGCCCGGCGGTCTCAATTTCCGAGGTCGTCGTCACCGCGCAGAAGCGCAGCGAACGTCTGCAGGATGTCCCCATCTCGGTGGCGGCGCTGACGGCGGATCAACTCGCCGTCGCGCATCTGACGGATACGGCCGACCTCCAGTACGTTGTCCCGTCGATCGCCCTCAATCAGAACAACTCTCCGCGCGCATTCGGCGTCTACGTGCGGGGGCTAGGGACCTCCACGTTCGCAACCCAGTCCATCGAGCCGAGCTCGGCCTACGTGGTTGACGGCGTGGTGTACGGGCAAGCCGGCGCCGCATTTCAGGACATGCCGGACCTGCAGCGTGTTGAGGTTCTGCGCGGCCCGCAGGGCACGCTGTTCGGAAAGAATGCGTCGGTCGGCGTGGTCAGCATCACCACGCGGGATCCCGGGCGCGTCTTCGAGGCGGAGGCGAACGCTCACTATGCCGCTCCCTACGACGACCGTGGAGTGAGCCTCCTGCTTACGGGCCCAATCACCGACAACCTCCGCTTCATCGTCTCCGGCCGCCTGAGCCAGCGCGACGGGTTCGTACGAAACCTGTTCAACGGTAGACGCCTGAACAACCGCAACGAATTTGGCGTCCGGTCCAAGCTGGCCGCAGACCTGGACGATTGGACGTTTACCCTCGCCGGCGATTACTTCAACCGGCATAGCCACTGCTGCATGTTCACGATGCGCGCGACGGGCGCCACGCCAACCGCTTTCGAGCAGGTCGCGCTAGGGGCTGGAATCGTCCCGAGCCCGACCAATCTGAATGTCGACATCGACGGCCCCGTGATTTCGTTCGAGAAGAATTACGGCGCTTCCTTCCAAGCGGAACGCCATTTCCAGTCCGGCTATTCTCTGGTTTCGCTGACAGCCTATCGACGCTGGTGGACCAAGGACACGGTCGACGGCGATGGCTTGCCGACCAATCTCCTCAACATCAGTCTCGCCAACTACTGGCAGTACCAAACGAGCGAGGAGCTCCGTCTCACGTCGCCCACAGGCGGTCCGTTCGACTATGTGGCCGGCCTCTACTACTTCGACCAGGGGGTCACGTCCTCCGGCCTGCAGCTGAACAACGTCAGCCCCTCGGCCGCCTTCCTCAACCTTGTGCATGCCACGACCCGGAACCTGGCCGTATTCGGCCAGGGCAACCTGCACTTGAGCGATCGTTTCACCCTGATCGCGGGCTTCAGGGCTCTGCAGGACAAGTACACGGCCGAAAGAGCGCGTAGCAATCCCATCGTCACCACCATCGCCACCGTGCGCAATGCGGCCGACAAGGCGACGAACGGGACGGTGTACCGCCTGGGCGCCCAGTACACCTTCGACCGAAATCACATGGTCTTCGCGACCTTCACCCGAGGATTTAAGGGCGGAGGCTTCGACACCAATCCGACGATCAATGGGCTACCGAGCGTCCGGCCAGAGGTTCCGACCAACTTCGAGGTGGGCTTCCGAACGCAATGGCTGGAGAACCGCCTGACGCTGAACGCAACGGCCTTCGACACCAATGTGCGCGACTTCCAAGCGCCATCCACCCAGATCAACCCTGGAACGGTGAACGGCGTAACCACGATCGTGAACGTGGCGAACCTTCGCTCGCGCGGCGTGGAGTTCGATGGCCTGTGGCGGCCCCTGCAAGACGTCGACTTCACCCTCGGCCTCAACGGGGCCTACATCGACGCCTTCTACGGTTCCTACGACCGGGCGCCCTGCTACTTCGGCCAGACGGCCGCGCTCGGCTGCCAAGCTGGCGTCATTCCCGGAACCTCCGTCCCGACGACCTTCCAGGTGCTCACCGGCAAGCCGCTTGGTCAGCAACCGAAATGGACCCTCAACCTGACCGAACACTTCAGCCACGCCCTGGCGAACGGTATGCGGGTGAACGTGGACGGCGCCATCGACCACCAGACGAAGCGCTTGGCCGCGAACTTCAACACCGATCCCCACTATCTCGAACCGGCGCGAACGCTGATCAACCTGTCGATTGCGCTCACGCCGGCGGACGACCGCTGGCGCATCGCACTCTACGCCCGGAACCTGGGGGACGTGCACTACGTCAATACAATCCAGCCGAACCCGTTCGGGATACCCAACCAGAGCTTCACGCAATATCCGCTCTACGAAGCCCGTCGGATCGTGGGGGTGCAACTCTTCTACAAGTGGGGCGGCTAGGTGGGCCGGACCGTCAGGCTGCCTCGGGCCGTCCGTCCGCAGGTCAGCCTCCGCTGTAGCCCAGGTCAGCACTGATGGCCTGGGCCGTGTGGAGCACGTCCTCTGACAGCGAGCGCATGCGGTCGTCGGTCATGTTCTGCGCGTGCCCCGTGACGCTGATCGCTGCGATGATGTCGCCGCCCTCGTTCAACACTGGGGCCGCCACGCATCGGATGTTGGCCTCGTTTTCCTCAAGATCGAGGGTGATGCCTTGCCTGCGGTAGTCCTTCATGCGCTTGAGCCAAGCGGCGAAGCTCTGCTGGCTCCGGTGCTTCGACCCCTCCTCGATGTAGAACTGCTCCCATTCCTTCTCGCTGCGATTGAGGATCAACGCCTTGCCGAGCCCCGTGCTGGTGAGGGGCTGACGCTCGCCGATCCGGGAGCTGATGACGATCCGGCGTTGGCCAGGAATGATGTTCAGGTAGAGCACCTTGCGCTGGTCGAGCATGGCCAGATGCACGGTGTCCTCGGTGACGCTCGAGAGCTGCATGAGATGCGGCTCGGCGACCCTGACCAGGGCCGTCTGGTTGCGTGCGGCGTAACCGAGCTGCATCAGCTTAGGGCCAAGGCTGTAACCTTCGCGCGGCGTGAAGACCAGGAACCGGCGCTCGACCAGCGTCGAGGCCAGCCGATAGGCGGTGCTCTTGCTAAGTCCCAGGGCCGCGGCCAGGCGGGCAACGTCGACGGGGCCTTTGGCGATCACATCAAGCACGTCCAGGCCGCGCAGCAGGGTCTGGCTACCGCCCGGTGCGCTCTTGTCGGCGGAATCTGCCAGTTTCGTTGACATCATGTGGCTCACTATATAGATTTCGATTTCACAATATAGAACGATTTCGGCGACCGAGGAAGGATCGTGATAGAGTTTCTCGCCCATGTCACGAGCAGCGCCCGGCATCCAGCCGCCCCCGCGCGCGCGCCATCTCCGGAACGGCGCGGATGAGTTCATATGAGAACAGGTTCCTCGGCCGCTCAGCCGTCGTGGCGGGCGGCGCCTCGGGCGTGGGTCGGGCGGTCGCAAAACGGCTAAAGCGGGAAGGCGCGCGCGTGGCGGTGTGGGACATCGACGAGGCTGCGCTCGGTGAGCTCGCCGGAACCGAATGTGCGGATGTGGCGCGCCGGGTGGACGTCACCGACCTGCCGGCCTTGCGGACGGCTGCGGATGCCGCGGTGGCCAAATTGAGCCGCATCGATATCCTCGTCGTGGCCGCGGGCATCACCGGACCGACGGTTCCCACATGGGACTATCCAGCCGACGAGTGGCGTCGGGTGGTCGAGCTCAACCTGGTCGGCGCCTTCAACTGCTGTCAGGCGACCGTCCCGCAAATGCTGACGTCCGACTATGGGCGGATCGTGATCATCTCCTCCATTGCCGGCAAGGAAGGCAATCCCAACGCCTCGGCCTACTCGGCCTCCAAGGCCGGCGTGATCGCACTCACGAAGTCGCTCGGCAAGGAACTCGCGGCCACCGGCGTGCGGGTGAACTGCGTGACGCCCGCCGCGTTCCGCAGCCCGCTGCTGGAGCAGATGCCTCAGAGCCAAATCGACTACATGACCTCCAAGATCCCGATGGGGCGCCTCGGGGAGGTCGACGAGGTGGCGTCCCTCATCTGCTGGCTGGCGAGTGACGAATGCACCTTCTCCACGGGCGCCACGTTCGACATCTCCGGTGGCCGGGCGACCTATTGAAATGCGCCTGGCCGAGCATCCCAGCCAAGAGATCGCCGCCCGCCGTGTCTTCGCCGGCCATGACCTATTGGGTGAAGGACCACTCTGGCACGAACGCTCCGGGGCGCTCCTTTGGACGGACATCTATGGCGGCCATCTCAACCGATGGAGCCCCTGGGACCGAACATACGAGGAGACCTCCACTTCCGATGCCGTCACGGCGTTGGCGGCCTGTAAGGGCGGCGGCTTTCTGGCGTCGACGTTCCGGCGGATTGTGCGCCTGGACGACGCTTTCCAGGGAAATGCCGACCTGGGTCTCGACCTCCTCCCGCCCGGCTTTCGGTTCAACGACGGCAAGGCCAGCCCGCTGGGTGACTTCTGGGTGGGCTCACTCGCTCCTGACGCAGCCGGATCGCTCTACTGCATCGACCCCAGCGGACTCGCTCGACAGGTCGAAAGCGGTCTTGGGCTCTGCAACGGGCTGGATTGGAGCCCTGACGGAGCCACCTTCTATCTCGCCGACACGGCCGCGCGCCGGATCTACAGATACTGCATGGGAGCCGACGGCCGCAGCCTAGAGGATCGAACTGTCTTCGCTGAGTTCAGGGTCGAGGAAGGCGCCCCTGACGGTCTTTGCGTCGATGGCGACGGTTGCGTTTGGTGTGCGATGTGGGACGGCAGCGTCGTGCTCCGGCTCGATCCGCATGGCGGCCGGATCTCCCGGATCCCGCTTCCGACGCCGCGGCCGACCAGTTGCGCCTTCGGCGGGCGCGCGTTGCGGACCCTCTACGTGACCTCGGCGCGGCATGGCCTGGAGGGAGCCGCCCCAGAGGCGGCCGATCATTCGGGCAGTCTGTTCGCCGTCGCGCTCGGGATAACCGGGCAGCCGACCCGTCTGTGCGCGATCTAGGGGTGACATGGCCAGCTATCCCTCCCTCAAGAACCTGCCTGTGCTCGTCAGCGGCGGCGCGGCGGGGATCGGCGCAGCCGTCGTGGAGCTGCTGATGCTCCAGGGGGCGCAAGTCGCCTTCCTTGACCTGGACGAGGAAGCTGCAAAAGCGCTGGTCGAGCACGTCGGCGCAAGATGCGGACGCTGTCCCCTCTTCGAGCCGTGCGATTTGCGCGATCTTGCGGCCTCCGCCCAGGCGGCGGGCCGGCTGGAAGAACGAATGGGCGGGTTTGGAGCGCTCGTGAACAACGCGGGCAACGACGCACCCATAACCTTCGGGGCGGTCACGCCGGACCAGTGGCGCGATTGCATGGCCGCGAATCTGGACCACCAGTTCTTCCTCGCTCAGGCAGTCGCGCCAGGAATGGCCGGCCGTGGCGGCGGGGCGATCGTCAATCTCGGCTCGACGGTCTGGCAGACCCCTGCGCGAGGCGTGGCGCCATACGCGATCGCCAAGGCGGCCATTGAGGGGCTGACCCGTACCTTGGCGCGGGAGCTCGGCGAGCAGAACATCCGGGTCAACGGCGTGGCCCCAGGTTGGGTGCTTACACAACGGCAGCAAGGGAAGGCCGACGCCGACCCGGCCAAGGTCGACAGCTACCTGGCCCGGCAGTGCCTGAAGAGCCTGCTGCGACCGTCGGATGTCGCCGAACTCGTGCTGTGGCTCTGCGCCGACGAAAGCCGGCTCTGCACCGGGCACATCTTCGTTGTCGACGCGGGGCTTACGTGAGGCTGGGGGCGGCGGGCGAGGGTTCCACATGAAGATCACGGCGGTGGATAGCTGGCTGGTGCATGTTCCGTTCAAGGAGGACATACACTGGGCCTCCGGCAAGCGATCCGGCGTCACCCGCCTGGTGACGCGCATAACCACCAACGCGGGGATCGTCGGCTGGGGCGAGACCATCAGCCTGATCGACGCTGTTCCTGCGGTGTTCGAAAAGGTCGTGAAACCGCTGGCGATCGGCTACCCGGTGGCATCGGTGGAGCGCTTCTCGCGGCACGTGCTCGGCGCCGGCTATTATCATCACAAGCGGGCGGCCGTGATGGCCATGGCGGGCCTCGAGATGGCCATGTGGGATGCGCTCGGCAAGGCCTGCCAGCAGCCGCTGCACAGGCTCTGGGGCGGCCTCTTTCGGGAAAAGGTCGCTGCGGCGGCCTATCTCTTCCTGCCGGACCCCGGCGCCTGTGCGGAGAAGGCGGCGTGGTTCGCAGACCAGGGGTACGCCGCCTTCAAGGTCAAGATCGGGTACAGCGCCGAGCGCGACGTGGCGATCGTGCAAGCCCTACGGGGTCGTCTCGGGGCCGACGCCCACATCCGGGCGGATGTGAACGGCGCCTGGTACCCAGGAACGGCGCGACGAATCCTTCACAGCCTCGAGCCTTTCGATCTCGCCTATGTGGAGCAGCCGCTGCCGGTGGAGGACGTGCGGGGTCATGCGCGGCTTCGCGCCGCCCAAGCCGTTCCGATCGCCATCGACGAGGGCGCGTACACGTTGGAGGAGATCCTGGAGATCGTGCGGGCCGACGCGGCGGACGTGGTGCTGCTCGATCCGCACGAATCCGGGGGTCTGTGGCAAACGCTCAAGGCGGGCGGACTTACCGAGGCGGCCAATATACCCGTGACGCTCCACAGCGGTGCGGAGCTTGGCCTCTCCCAGGCCGCCTACCTGCATCTGGCGGCCTCCATGCCGAACATGGTCCTCGCCATCGACACCGAGCGCGCCTACCTCGCTGGCGACGTGGTGCGCAATCCGCCGCTGCTCGAGGACGGATACTTCACGGTCCCGCAGGGTCCGGGCCTTGGCGTCGAACCGGACATCTCGCTCCTGGAGCAGTACGCCGTCGAGACCATCCCTTGCGCCTATCTCGACCCGGATCGGCCCGGCTGGTTCTCCGTCAAGCCGGCATACTGAGCGGCCGTGGCTGCCAACTCACCCGCAGTGGAACGCGCTCGCGCCGCAAGGCCAGCCTTGCGATGGGCGATCGCCGGATTCCTCGTCTTGGTGGCCGCGAACAACTACGCCGACCGGCAGATGCTCTCCATCCTGGCGCCGACGATCCAGCGCGATCTGCACGTCTCGGAAGCCGGCTATGCGGGCATCCTGAACTGGTTCCTGATTGCCTATTCGGTCTCCTACCTGCTTTCAGGCCGGGTGGTGGATTGGCTCGGGGAACGGCGGAGCCTGGCGATCTTCGTGACCTTCTGGTCTCTGGCCAACGCGGCGACCGCAATCGCGAGGACCGCGGGCCAGCTCGCCGTCTGCCGATTTGCCCTGGGTTTCGGCGAGGCGGGGGGCTGGACCGTGGGTCCCAAGGTGATCGGGCGATGGTTCAGCGCCAAGGAGCACGGCGTCGCCTCCGCCTTGCTGTCGCTGGGCGGCTCGGTGGGCTCCACCGTGGCGCCTATCGCCGTGATCCTTCTGGCGGGGCGATACGGCTGGGGCGCGGCCTTCATCGCCGCAGGCCTCGCTGGCCTGGGCTTGGTGGCGATCTGGCTGGCGTTCTACCGCGGACGCGTGGAGGAGGGCTCCTTCCCGGCCGCGGATGCGGCGGCCGGTCGATCGAACGAGGCCGAATGGCGTCGGTGGACGGCGATCCTATCGCAGCCGGTGGTCTGGTCCATCATGCTCGCCCGGTTGCTGACGGATCCGATTTGGTACTTCGCCCAGTTCTGGTTGCCCAAATATCTGTTCACCGTTCGGAACGTCTCGCAGGGCGGATTGGGCCTGGTCGCCGTTGTCTTCCTGGCCGCCGACATCGGGTTCATCCTGGGGGGCGTCGCCTCGGACCGTCTGGTCCCACGGCTGCGCTCCACACGCCGGGCGCGGCTCGTGACCATGCTGGGCTGCGCCGTCCTGCTGGCGCTCGCGCCGCTGATCGCCTTGACGCCCAGCCTACTCGTCTCCCTGGCCCTGGCGAGCACGGTGACCCTCGCCCAGACGGCGTGGATGACGAACACGAACGCCTATGCCATCGACGTTGTCCCCCAGGACCGTCTCGGTACCGCAGTGGGCTTCATCGGCATGGGCAGCGCTGCGGGCGGTGTCCTGATGAATTTTGTGGTTGCGCGCCTGGTGTCCGCCCAGGGCTACGACCTTTGCTTCCTGATCATGCCGTTGCTCCCACTCCTGGGGCTTGCGCTCCTTTGGCGAGGCGGCCGGCACGGCTGGAGATCACGACCGCGCGAGGCGCGGGCATCCCGTGTCTTGCCCAAAGAGGAAGTCAACCGATGAAGTTAGTGCGATACGGCCCTGCCGGGCGCGAGAAGCCGGGCTTGATGGATTCGGGCGGCAACGTCCGCGACCTGTCCGGAGTGGCGCCGGACATCGGACCCGATGAGCTGTCGCCGACCAGCCTGGACGCCATCCGCGCGATCGATGCGGAGGCCCTGCCGGTTGTCCAGGGTCCGGTGCGCTTTGGTCCTCCAGTTCGAGGAACGAGCAAGTTCATCGCCATCGGCCTGAATTTTGCGGACCACGCGGCGGAATCGAACATGCCGGTTCCCACGGAACCGGTGCTCTTCATGAAGGCCCCATCCTGCATTCAGGGCCCCCACGACGAGGTCATGCTTCCGAAGGACTCCGTGAAGACAGATTGGGAGGTGGAGCTCGGCGTGGTGATCGGCGCCATGGCGCGTCATGTCGAGGCGCGGGACGCCGTGCACTTCGTTGCCGGCTACCTGACCGTCAACGATCTCTCGGAGCGCGAATTCCAGCTGGAGCGCGGGAGCCAATGGGATCGCGGCAAGGGATGCGACACTTTCGGACCGATCGGCCCGTGGCTCGCGACCACGGACGAGATCCCAGATCCTCAGAATCTCGACATGTGGCTCGAGGTGAACGGGCGGCGCATGCAGACCGGCAACACCCGCACCATGGTCTTCGGCGTGGCCGACCTCGTCTCCTACGTCAGCCGGTTCATGACCCTGCTGCCAGGCGACATCATCACCACGGGAACGCCGCCAGGCGTCGGACTCGGGATGAAGCCCCCTGTCTATCTCCGGGCCGGCGACGAAATCCGTCTGGGCATCTCCGGACTCGGCGAGCAGAGGCAGAGGGTGACAGCGTTTCGGCTCGAGCCGGCGCCTGCCAGTCGACGGGCTGAGCCCTCAACTTCCCGTTGACCAGCCAGTCCAGCGTCTCGGGGGTTCTAGGCCCGGCACGCCGCCGCCCGTCGCTGCAGGAAGACCCGCTCCCGTTCATTCTTGGTCAGTTCCGCAGCGGCGATGAACGCCTCCCGCGCCTCCGCAAGATGTCCAAGACGCTGAAGCAAATCGCCCCGGACGCTCGGTAGCAGATGGTAGCCCGCGAGCGCTGGCGCGTGCGCGAGGGCCTCGACGATTTGAAGTCCCGCCGCTGGCCCCTCGACCATGGCGATGGCGACAGCACGGTTGAGCTCCACTACTGGCGAGTTGGTCGCTCGCGCAAGCTGGGCATAAAGGCCGGCGATACTTCGCCAGTCCGTGGCCGCCGCCTCCTGCGCCTGGGCGTGGCAGGCGGCGATGGCGGCCTGCAGCGCATAGACGCCGCCACGCCCGCCGAGCGCCCAGGCCCGCGCCAGGGCATCCTGGCCGCGGCGGATCTGCAGCGCGTCCCACCGCCGCCGGTCCTGGTCCATCAGCAGAATGGGCTCCCCGTCCGGACCGGTGCGCGCCGCGCTGCGCGAAGCGTTGAACTCCATCAACGCCACCAGCGCGTGCGCCTCGGGCTCCGCCGGCGCGAGGGCCGCCAGGATCCGGCCGAGGCGCCGGCCCTCGTCGCATAGCTGCGGCCTCAGCCAGTCCCCGCCGTGCGCGGCTGTGTAGCCCTCGTTGAAGATCAGGTAGATCACCTCCAGGACCGCTGGGAGGCGCAACCGTCGTTCATCGCCCTGAGGCGTCTCGTAGGCGAGGCCGGACGCCGAGAGCAGCCGTTTGGCGCGCACGATCCGTTGGGCAATGGTCGCCTCGGCCGCCACGAAAGCGCGGGCTATCTCTGCAGTCGTGAGGCCGCAAACCATGCGAAGCGCCAGCGCCACGCGGGCTTCGGCGGAAAGACGTGGATGACAGGCTGTAAAGATGAGCCGCAGCATCTCATCGCCGATGTCGTCATCGAGCGCGGTGTCGAAATCGGGCATGGTGGTCTGCTCGGCTTCCAGGGCCGCCGCCACCATCGCGTGCCGGCGTTCCAGCATCGGGGCCCGACGCATATGATCCAGGGCCCGGCGGCGGGCGGCGGCCATGAACCACGCGCCGGGACGGTCGGGCACGCCCGTCTGCGGCCAGCGTTCCAGCGCCGCGACGAGCACGTCCTGCGTCAGCTCTTCAGCCAGAGGGACGTCGCGCAGCATCCGCGCCAGGCTGGTGATCAGCCTGGGTTGCTCGATACGCCACGTGGCGAGGATCGCCCGCTCGACGTCGCCCTGCGCCATGCGCCTCAGCCGCTGTGGGTCATCGACCCGGCGATGGCGCGAATCTCCATCGTTCCCGTCCAACCGGGGATGTGATCGACATGCAACTGCATGAACTCACGGGCGGACGCCAAGGCCTCGTCGGCACCGGGCAGGTCGAAGATCGCATAGCCGCCGATCATCTCCTTCGCCTCGATGAACGGCCCGTCCGTCACCTTCAGGGCGCCCTGTTCAACCGACACCTGGCAGCCCATAGCCAAAGGCATGAGGCCGCCGTCGTCGAGCATGCGGCCAGCCTGGATCTCGCGCTGCGCCATCCTGTGCATGGCTTCGAGGAGCTCCGGGGTCGGTTCGGCGGCCTCGCTCGACTTGATGATGAACATGTAACGCATGGCGGAAATCCTCGAACGGGTCGCGACGCCCTCGTCGCGATCTCATCCCGTCATCTGTTCGACGGACCAGACCCAGTCCGATAGACAAGTGGCGCCAAATGTTTCATCGGCCAAGACCACGGCGCGAGCCCGCGCCGCTTGGTCGGAGCGAAGCGGATGGCGGCGGAGACGAAGCGGGTGCGGCGGACCGTCGAGGCCTCGCGGCAGGCGATCTTGGAGGCCGCCGAGCTCTACCTGGCCGCCGACGGCCCCGAAGGGGTCAAGGTGCAGCGCATCGCGCGCGACCTGGGCCTCACCGATGCAGCCATCCACTATCACTTCGGCAACCGCGAGGGGCTCCTGGAGGCGCTGTTGCGCTTCTCGGGCCGCCGATTCTTGGGCGAGCTGGAGGGGGCGATGGCGACGCAGGACGCCGCCGACTTCGACTTGCCGCGGGCCGCGGCGCTGCTTGCCGAGTTATACGAGCGGCGCGGCGCTGCCCGTCTGGCCATGTGGCTTACGCTGTCGGGCTGGTCGCCCCACGGCGATGGGATGCTGCGCCCGCTCGCCGAGTGGCTGCACGCCGCGCGCGCGCGCCGAGCCGCCGCCGCCGGCCAGCCCGCTCCGGAGCTCGCCGATAGCCAGAAGGCGATCGCGCTGCTGAGCGCCGTCACCTTCGCCCAGGCGCTGGCCGGCGACGCCCATCTGCGCAGCGTGGGCCTGACGGCCGTCAGCTCGGAGGCGTTCCTGGCTTGGCTGACAGAGCGAATGGAGGCGCCGACCTAGGGCGGGCGGCTAGACGTAGCTGGGATCGAGCCCCTGGCCCCACTCGGCCATCCAGCGTTCGTACTCTGCCGCCGCGCCCGGGTCGTAGAGATCGATCAGCCGCGAAATCCGCCCGTCGCGGTAGGTGGCGATCTCCCAGAGCCTTGTGAGAGTGGGGGGCGCCGGTGGCCGCTCGAACTGCATGGCGCTGTGGACGATGACGTTGGCGCCCTCTTCGCGGACCACGCGGTCGAGCCCCACCGTGCGGACGCAGCGCTTGTCGAACCCCTCGATCGAGCGGCGGATGCCGGCCAGCATGGGCGCGAGGCCCTGGATCACACAGTGGAAGGGCATGTTCATCACCTCGTAGGTGACGTCCTCGTGGAAAAACTCATCGAGGCGGCTCCAGTCGTCGTCCTCGTAGGCGGCCTCGAACGCGCGGCGCTGAGCGACAAACTGCGAGATCAAACTCATCGGCATCTCCCCTCTAAGAGTTACTTAGAGGTATCTAAGTAAGATCCGGGTGGCAAGCCGTCGCCTTTCGCCACGCTGAACGGGCCCGACGGATAATCGAACGCAGGGCCTATTCGGATCGGCCGCCGCGCTTCGAATATCGGTTCGACGCCGCAATGCGCGAAGCCGAATTTCGGCCTTTCAGGCGGATCCACTCGCCGAGACACTTAGAGCGGTCCAGCTGATGGTCGCGGACGCGGGATTTGCAGAGCAGTACTTGAAGCTGATGGAAACCATGGTCTCCGAGACAACCCCTCGTTAGATGGGGTGATGGCTGCTTCCTGCAGCTCATGCCCGCGATCGTGAACGGCACGAAGCTGGTGCTCATGCGCAAGTGGGACGCCGGGCGCGCCCTGCAGCTGATCGAGGCCGAACGCGTCAACAGCGCCGGCGGCGTGCCGACGATTGCCTGGCAGCTCGTCGAACATCCCGATCGGGAGAAGTACGACCTCTCGTCGCTGCAGGTGATCGGCTGGGGCGGGGCGCCGGCGGCCCCGGAGCTGATCCGCAAGGTCCGCGAGGTCTTCCCCGGGGCCAACCCCGGGAACGGGTGGGGCATGACCGAGACCGCCAGCGGCGTCACTGGGATCGCCGACGAGGACTATATCGAGCGGCCCGACAGCGCCGGCGTGGTCTTCCCGGCCTGGGACATCAAGATCGTCGAACCCGAAACGCTGAAGGAGCTCGGGACGGACGAAATAGGCGAGCTCTGGGCGCGGGGCGTCGGCGTGATCAAGGGCTATTGGCGCAAGCCAGAGGCGACGGCGCAGACCTTCGTGGACGGCTGGGTGCGCACGGGGGACCTCGCGCGGATCGATGCTGACGGGCACCTCATCATCATCGACCGGGTCAAGGACATGCTGATCCGCGGCGGCCAGAACATCTACAGCGTTGAGATCGAGAACATCCTCTACAGCCACCCGGACGTCGTCGACGCCGCAGTGGTGCCGATCCCGCACCGGACGCTTGGCGAGGTGGTCGGCGCGGTCGTGAGG
>Ga0136846_1235474_pt1 | contig 38654 bp, 31 predicted proteins | sample HopSoiMetagenom2_FD_96841 | JGI IMG/M metagenome (GOLD analysis project Ga0136846, IMG submission 96841) | Grasslands soil microbial communities from Hopland, California, USA - 2 Assembly 2016 (version 4) | ecosystem: Environmental > Terrestrial > Soil > Grasslands | place: USA: Hopland...
GCTCTGGTGATCGCCGCGTTGCTGCCGGTGCGCTTTGTCGGCATCTACGCCGTCGGCTACCAGGCCGCGACGGCCCTACGGAGCCTGCCGCTCTACGCCTTCCCGCCGATCCTCACCCGCATGACACACGTCTACGCCGTGCGCGGACTTGCGGGCGCGGTACGGGAGTTCGATGTCCTGCAGTCGCGCTGGCTGCCCGCGGTCCTCACCTACGGGGTCGTGACGACCGTTGCGGTTGGACTCGCGGTCCAGGTGTGGCTCGGCACCGGACTCGCCCTCGGCGGAGCCGTCGCCGCCGTTCTGCTGGCCGGTTACTCCGTACAGGTCGCGCTCACGGGCATACGGACCTGCTTCGTGCGGGCGATCGGCCGGCCTGGGTACGAGACGCGCTATTCCTGGTGCGCGACGGCGGTGAACCTCGTCCTCACCGTGCCGCTGACGCTGATGTTCGGGGTCGTCGGTGTGGTTCTGGCGACCGCGGTCGGCATCATGGCCGGCTCCCTGTACTTCGTCGTCCTGTGCCGACGGGTGGCGGGACTGCGTGAGCGGCGGCTGCCGAGGCGCTGGCTGCCCGCGACTGTGCTGGCCACGCTCATAGCCGGCGTCGGGGATCTGCTGATACTGCGGCTGGGGTGGCACGGAGCGCTGCCGTTGCTGCTGGCGGGCGTCCCCGTGCTCGCCGGGCTCGCCGCCGCCCTGGCCCTGATCCGGCGTGAGGTGGCGGCCCACCGCGTCACGGAGGAGGGGTGTCCGTGAAGAAACCCCTTGAAAAAGTGTCGGTGAAGAAGTCTGGAGGAGAAGTGTCTGAGGAAAGGGAAACCCCCATGAACCCCGCCACCGCACAAGCGCTCACTGCTTCCCGAGTCAGGCGCGTTCTGATCCTGGCCCAGCTGGACGGCTTCGCCAACAGCGTCAAACCCCTGGCCATCGAGCGGTTCCTGAGGGAACGCGGTCACGATGTGCACCTGGTGGACACCAACTGCCTGGCCAGGGCCTCCAGCAAGGCGGGATCCCTCGGACGGAAACTGCCGGGGTCCCTGCGGCCCGCCAGACTCACGCTCTACGCCAACGACCTGGCGTCCAAGGTGCTCACGCGTCGATGGGCGTTCGGGCGCCGCCATCTGTCGTACTACGTGCTGCTTGCCGATCACCATCTGCGGCGCCGCATCCTCGCCGACCGGCTGGAACTCGACGACTACGACCTCGTCATCTGTGAAACCCCGTATGACGCCGGGGTCCTGACCACCGGTACGTCGGCCGAGACCCTGTACGACTGCCCCAATCCATGGGCCGACGAGGTGTTCTACGAAAGCCGGCTCACGGACCGGCAGCTCAGGAGGTTCCGCAGTTGGGAGAGGCGCTTCCTGGAGGGCATGGAGCACCTGTCCTTCTCCTGGGAGTCCTACGGCCGGTATGCCAGAGAGCACTACGGGATCAGTGGACGGAACTTCCTTCAGCTCGACTGGGGGTGCACCCCCTCGCCGGAGCGGTCCCGGTTCGCCGGTCCACCACGGGTGGCCTATCTCGGTTCGCTCAGCTCACGGTTCATCGACGTCCCGCTGCTGGCACGCCTGAGCCGGCGTTATCCGTACATCGACGTGTACGGAGGGCCGCCGCCCGATCCGGCCCTCGGCCTGAACTACCGCGGCTACGCCTCGCCCGACGTACTGCGGCAGTACCAGTTCGGGCTGATCACCTGCACCCGGGACCTGCTGCGCCGGGAGGGTTTCTCGGCCAAGCACCTGCACTACCTGGCGCACGGCCTTCCCGTCCTCGTCCCCGAATGGCGGCGCCACCTCGACCTGCTGCGTGGATCCGTGCCCTACACCGAGGAGACGTTCGCGTCGGTCATCGACGGACTGAGCGACGAGGACCGGTGGCTGCCGGTCAGCGACGAGGCGTATGAGCAAGCACGGCGGCTGGACTGGAACCGGACGCTAGAACCCCTGGAGCGGCTGCTCGACGAACGGCCGTAGGTACGAGTACGGCGGTGAGGGCGAAGGTCAGCGAATTGCTGATGCTGAACGACCAGGGGCGTTCCAGGACCGAGGCGAGCAGGACGGGCAGCAGCACGCTCGCGGTGACGGGGAAGCCGGCGAAGCCGCCCCTGAGCAACAGACAGAGCAGCAGCAGGAGGAAGAGAACGAGACCGACGAACCCGCCCGCGTACAGGACGTCGATCCACTGGTTGTGCAGCGACGGCGAGACTGCGGCGGGGATCTCGCCCGCATGGTATTTGGCCGGCCACGCCTTGCCGCCGAATCCCAGGAGAGGCGATCTGTGCAGCTCGTCCCTGGCCATGTTCCAGATCGCGGCGCGGTCCTCGAGGCTGTCGGCATTCGGGTGACGCAAGGGGAGGGCGAGGCCGATGGCGGCAGCCGTACCCAGGACCGGCACGCCGAACAGGACGCGTCCGAGTGACCCGCGCGCGGCACCGTCCGCCGCTTCGTCCGGGAGTCTCGGGCGCAGCAGCATCATGAAGGCCACGACTGCGACGGCGGTGATGTCGGCCAGCCTGCTTCCGGTGGCGACCGCCACGAAGGCGACGTAGCACGCCAGAAGGATTCGCACGCGTCCGCGCAGGCCCAGCCAGACGAAGGGGATACCGGCGATCAGCAACAGGCTGAAAATGTTCTCGTTGGTGAAGACGCCCGCATAGAGCACTCCCAGAAGGCCGCACGGATTGTCGGGCCGGCACTCCCGCAGGACGCTGGCCGGCTCGATGAGTGCCTCGATCCCGCCCAGAACCGTGGACAGCAGGACGACGGCCGCTCCGCCCAGGAACGCCGAGCGTCCCGGACGGGCGACGGCTGCCGCAAGGAGGGCCGTGAGCAGGGCGAGCTGTCTCGGCGCGAAGAGCTCCTGCCCGTGCAGGCCGTCGGAGAAGGCGAGCAGCAGGACGAGGGCGCAGGCGATGAGCGGCACGACATTGATCCGCGCGCCGACGGAGAACAGCCGGTGGAGGACGAACGCGACGCACCCGGCGAGCAGGATGCCGTTGGTCACCGTCCCGATCTGGTTCACCCACTGCGGGAACCCGATCACCGCTTCACCCAGTGGGTCGAGCCGTTCCGGTCGGCCCGCCCGGATCACGTAGACGACGGTCGGGAGATTGGCCGCCACGCCGACCAGGAGAATCATCGTCGAGGTGAGGTCCCAGTCCCCGAAGGCACGGGCGCGCCGGAGTGCCACCGTTGCCGGGATCAGTGACAGCAAGGCCAGGATCCCCATGAGCAGTGCCATGTTGGCCTGTTGCTGCGTCATAGGTGCCTCACCGCCTATTCGTCGTGCCGGCCAGGGAGGGGAGCCCCGGCTTGCGCCGCTGACCGCCGGTGGTCAGGCGCCCGCACGTGGTCCGGCCCCTTCGGTTCCCGGGGCGGCTGCCAGTCGGCGAGCCCCTCGGCGTGTGCGCCGGTGAGGACCGCACCGAGTACCCGCGCGTGGACCGCCGTGAGGGAGTCGAGGGCGCGGAGGGCGACGTCGCGCTGCGTCTTCCCGGTCCGGACGACGAAGAGCACGCCCTCCGTCACGGAAGCGAGTGCGGACCCGTCGGCGAAGGGCAGCAGCGCCGGGCTGTCCACCACCACGAGATCCGCGTCCGCCTCGAGGGTGCGCAACAGCTGTTTCATGTCCGGTGAGGACAGCAGCGTGCTCGGGTCCCCCGTGGCGGGGCCGCTCGGCAGGACTCGTATGTGCCCGTCCCCCCAGGACTCCAGGGCGTCGTAGAGCGGGGTCCTCCCGGTGAGAACACTTGTGAGCCCGTGGGTACCGCGCAGACCCAGGTCCGCGGTGAGACGTGGCCGGCGCAGATCCGCCTCCAGGAGGATGACGCGCTGCCCGGTACGGGCGACGTTCGTCGCCAGATCGATCGCGGTCTGGGTTCTTCCCTCCTGAGGGAGTGCGCTGCTGATGAGCAGCGAGTTCGGGATGCGGTCCCCGTCGCTGAACCGAAGACGGGTGCGGAGCAGGCTCAGCGCTTCCGTCCGCCGGGTCGTGCCGGCCCGCGATCCGCTGTTCGAGTGGCGTCGGTCGAGCGGCGGAACGGTGCCCACCGTGGTGAGGTCCAGATAGCTGTTGATGTCGTCGGCCGAGCGGATGGTGGTGTCGAGCGAGCGGCGCAGCACGGCACCACCCACGCCCAGGACGATTCCGGCGAGCAGGCCGATGGCCACATTCAGCGCCGGACGCGGGCTCGTCGGAGTGGACGGCGGTTGGGATCCCCCGACCACACTGGGCTTGACCAGCGGCGGGGAGCCGACCGCGGACCCTTCGACGGTGACGATGTACTTCGTGAACTGAGCCGCGGTCTCATCGGCGATCGCCTGCGCCTGGGTGGCCGACGGGTCGCTCACCTGGATGTCGACCAGGGTCGTGTCGAGCGGGGCCTGTGCGCTGATCTTCTGCGCGAGCTGTCCCGGCGTCGTGTTCAGGTCGAGCTTGCTGATGACGCCGTCGAGGACGGCGGGGCTGGTGACGATGCGGGTGTAGGACTTGACCCGCTGCTGGGTGAACAGGCCGCCCTGGTAGGCGTTCGCGCTGTCCTCGTCTCCGGTGGCGATGAAGAGCTGGGCGGTCGCCATGTAGGTGCGGGGCATCAGAGCGGTTACGGCGAGGGCCCCTGCGAGTCCGAGCAGAACACACACCGTGACGAACAGCCACCGTTGGCGCAGCGTGGCGATGTAGTCGTGGAGATCCATGGAGGCTCCTCCGGGCGGGCCGTTCCGCCCGCTCTTGACGTCGTCCGAATGGGGGAGGAATATGTTGATTTACGATGTAAATATACGGTATCAGCGTATAGCTGGAATTGAAACTATGGATCGTCATCTGGATCGCTGCGCGGTCACCCCCTACGGCCGGGGAGCCGGAAGCTCCCGGGTCCGTGTCTTCGGGTGGCTGGACCGCGTCGGCACGGACTTCACCGTCGGCAGCTATCTGTCGCTCTCCGACGCCGCTCCCTCCCGTCTCGCACGCCACCCCGTGTCCCTGGCGCGGGCGGAACTGCGGCTGGGCGCCATCGTGAGCGCCCGGCCCGGACGGCTTCTGCTGCACCGGGAGGCCTCCCCGCTCAGCCGTGGCTGGTGGGAACGGCGGCTGCTGACGAGCGCGGAATTCGCCGTGTACGACTTCGACGACGCCCTGCAATGGGACCGGGGTGAGGGCGGCCTCGTCCGCAGGCTCGCCCCCAAGGCCGACAAGGCGCGGGTGGCCGTTCGCCACGCGGACCGGGTCATCGCGGGCAACGCAGTCCTGGCGGACTGGGCCTCTCGGCACCATCGCGACGTCGTGGTGATCCCCAGCTGCGTGGCCCTGGAGGACTATATGAGCAAGACCTCGTACGTGCTGCACGACCCACCTCGGCTCGGCTGGATCGGTTCGGCCCACAACGAGGCATGCCTGCGGCTGATCGGCGAAGTGCTCACGGAGGTCCACGGGCGCACCGGCGCGCGGCTGACCCTCGTCGGCACGACCACGCCGTCCCTCGGCAGCCTGGAGTCGTTCATCGACCGGGTCGCCTGGAGCCCGGAGAGCCAGCGCACGGAGCTGGCCGCCATGGACATCGGTCTGATGCCGCTGCCGACGACCCCCTACAGCCTGGGCAAATGCGGTTACAAGCTGCTTCAGTACGCTGCCGCCGGGTTGCCGGCCGTGGCCAGCCCGCTGGGTGTCAATGCCGATCTGCTGTCCGAGTTCGGCTTGCCCGCTCCACAGACGCAGGACGACTGGACCACCGCGATACTCGGCCTGATCGGTTCCCCCGAGGCCACCCGGGAACGGCTCGGACGGACCGCTCGGGAGATCGCCGGCCAAAGGTACTCGTACGACGCGTGGCTGCCCCGCTGGGCCGCGGCCCTGGAGCTCGGACCGGTGACGCGATGAGGCCGGGAACGCGGACCGTCCCGGCCGCCGACATCGTGATCGTGAACTGGAACGCCGGCCGGCATCTGCGGGAGTGCCTTCGCTCGATCGTGCGGAGCGACCGGTCGCTGCTGCGGGTGGCGCGGATCGTCGTCGTCGACAACGCTTCCACCGACAGCTCCATGAACGAACTGACCTCCGGCGGCATCCCGCTCGACGTGCTGCGCAACGCCCACAACCGCGGCTTCGCCGCCGCCTGCAACCAGGGCGCCGCCCGGGGCCGCAGCGACTTCCTGCTCTTTCTCAACCCGGACACGGAGCTGTACACCGATACCCTGCGCGCCGTCGGTGGCTTCCTCGGCACCCCGGCCGGGGAAGACGTCGGCATCTGCGGCGGGCGCATGGTGGACGAGCGAGGAGAGCCCGCGATCTCCTGCTCACGCTTCCCCAGCCTGCGCATCTTCTTCGGCAAGATGACTGGTCTCGACCGGTTGGCGCCGTCGCTCTTCCCACCGCACCACCTGCTGCCCGAGGAAACCACCGCGTCGGGCCCCGTCGACCAGGTCATCGGCGCCTTCTTCCTGCTGCGCCGCTCGCTCTTCGAGGAGCTGGGCGGCTTCGACGAGCGCTACTTCCTCTACTTCGAGGAGACGGATCTCGCGCTGCGGGCCCGACGGCGAAACCGGCGCTCGTACTTCCTCCACGAGGCCCGCGTCCACCACATCGGCCAGGTGAGCTCCGCCCAACTGGGCGGCAGGCGGCTGCGCTACTCCCTGTGCAGCCGCAGCCGGTACGTGTTCCGGCACTGGCCCCGGTCCCATGCCTGGCTGCTGATGGCCCTGACCCTGACGGTCGAACTGGCGGCCAGGGTCGGCAGGGCCCTGCTCCGCAGAAGCCTGTCCGAATGCCGGGCGACCCTCAGCGGATACGGAGGGTATCTGAGCTGGCTCTGCACGGTCGCCGCTCATGTGTTCGAACGCAGGTTTCTTCAGGCGACGGCAGCATCCCCCGGTCCGGCCGCACCTGCCGTATCCGCCCGGACGACCGACTCGACCAAGGACCCCCTCCATGCACACCGTTGACCGCGTTCCCCCGCAGGCCCTGCCGGCCCTGAGCGTCGTACGGCTCACCCTGGCGCGCCGGATTCTGGACGTCGCCGTCGTCCTGCCTCTGTTGCTGATGCTCGCCCCGCTGCTGATGCTGCTGGCCCTGTTGGTCGCGGTCACGAGCGGCATACCGGTGCTGTTCCGGCAGCGGCGGATCGGCGCCGGCGGGCGTGAGTTCACGCTGTACAAGTTCCGCAGCATGCGGACGGGCAGCACGGGCCCCGGGGTCACCGGCGGCTCGGACGCCAGGGTGACGCGGACCGGACGGATCCTGCGTCGACTCAGCCTGGACGAGCTGCCGCAGCTGTGGAACGTGCTGCGCGGCGACATGACCCTGGTCGGGCCCCGCCCCGAGGTCCCGCACCTCGCCCGCCGCTATCCACCGGAACACCAGTGGGTGTTCCGGCATCGTCCCGGGCTCACAGGCCCCTGCCAGCTCCGGTCGCGCGCGTACGCCGCACAGCTCGAGGGCCGCGCCGACCCCGAGGAGCACTACCTGACTGTGCTCGTGCCCCAACGCACCGCGCTGGACGCGGAGTTCCTCAGCCGGGCCACGGCGTGGAACGTCGTACGGTTCGTCGCCCGGACGGCCCTGTACGTGCTGTCCGCCCTGTGGGACCGAGGGGGCGGGTCGTGATGCGTGCCGTGGTGACCGGTGCGGCCGGATTCATCGGCTCGCACCTGTGCGAGCACCTGATGTCCTGCGGGGACGAGGTCGTGGGCATCGACGCCATGACGGACTTCTACGAGCCCTGGCGGAAGCGGCAGAACCTTGCCCGGCTGCTGGACCGGGACGGGTTCACGTTCCAGCAGGGCGATCTGCTGGATCTCCGCCTGGAACCTTTGTTCGCCGGCACCGACGCCGTCTACCATCTCGCGGGCCAGCCCGGCGTCCGCGGTTCCTGGGGTGCGGAGTTCGCCGTCTACCTCGAACGCAACGTCCTGGTCACCCAGCGCGTACTGGAGACGGCCAGGGACACCGGACTGGGCCGGCTGGTCTTCGCGTCCAGCTCGTCGGTCTACGGGGACGCGGAGGCGTATCCGACCCCGGAGACGGTGCGTCCCCGGCCCGTTTCTCCGTACGGGGTCACCAAACTCGCGGCGGAACAGCTGTGCGAGACCTATCGTACCGTCTTCGGCGTCCCGGCCGCTTCCCTGCGGCTGTTCAGCGTGTACGGTCCCCGGCAACGTCCCGACATGGCGTTCTCGCGGCTGGTCGCGGCCGCCTGCGCGCATCGGCCCTTCCCGCTGTATGGAGACGGCGGGCAGAGCCGTGACTTCACCTACGTCGGGGACGTGGTGACGGCCATGCGCGGGGCCGCCTTCTCCTCGTGGACCGGTGTCGCCAACCTCGGCGGCGGCAGCGAGGTGACGATGAATCAGGTCATCACGCTGCTCGGGAAGCTGGCCGAGCCGGTGAACGTGGTCCCGGGGCCCGCACGGCCGGGCGACGCCCGGCGTACCCGGGCCGACATCGCCCTGGCGCGGGACGCCTTCGGCTACCGGCCCGGCACGGACATCCGTACCGGACTCGCCGCGATGGTGCGGGCCGAGCAATCGTCCAGGCGGACCCGGCCCGAGGAACAGCGCGTCGCGGGACGGCGCTGACACACCGACTCGGCGTACGGGCGAGGCGTCGATCCGGGGGCGGGGCGCCTCGCTGATCCTGCGTCAGGCGGGTACCTGCGCCCCGCGGTAGTAGTCGATGATCTCCTGGGCCGACATCTCCCGATCGCTCTTGAGCCCGAGGAAGTAGAAAGCCGAAGCGTCGTCCGCCGCGTAGCTCGGCGGGACGAGGCGGTCGAGGGTGCGCAGCCAGAACATCAGCCCCCGCACCGCTCGGCCCGCGAGAGCGGAGCGGGTCAGGCCCCGGACGAGGTGGTCGACGCTCCACAGCAGTTGGGTGCCGGGGCCCGCGACGGGTCCGGCGGCGAGCTCCTCGAACCGCCGGAAGAGATAGCGGTGGCCACTCGCGGTGTAGCGCGTGAAGTCGTGGGCGCCGGCGTGCACCTGTTGCAGGAACGGCGTCTCCGCGTAGACGACTCCGTCGTCCTTCAGAACCCGGTGGATCTCGGCGACGACCAGGGCCGGATCGAGTACGTGCTCCAGTACGGCCTGCGCCAGCACCGCGTCGACGCTCCCCGTGGGAAGCGGAATCCGGTGGGCGTCCGCGATGAACTGGGTCACCGGGCTGCCGACGATGTCGAATCCGATCACCTGGACCCGCGGATCGCGGTACACCGCGCTCACACCGTTCCCGACCGTGGCCCCGCCGACGACGAGCAGCCTCGGCGCGGGACCGACGAGCCTCCGCAGCAGCAGATCGACGTTCCGGGCCGCGACGCGGTTGGGCGGCTTCCAGACGCGGCGCAGGGGGGCGGGAAGCCGGTGCACGAGCCCGGCGGGTTGCGGCCCCTTCGTCTTCTCGCGGTCGGCCGCCGCGACCACGTTCTCCCGGTCCACGACGCTGCGCTCGAAGTCGACGAGGACAGGCCACGGCCCGGCCATCGGGAAGGTCATGGCTGCGTGGTAGAGGCAGGCGGGCGCACTGCAGTTGAGCCCGCCGGGCTTCGCCGCCAGGGCCGACCGGCAGCGTGGACACACCAGCAGCTGCTTGATCCAATCCAGTTCGCCCAGGGGCATACGCGTTCCTCTGACGACGGGGGAGTCTTCTGCGGGCTCAGTATCGGCGCCCCGCTGGGCTGCGGCATCCCGAGCTCTCGCATCGGTCCCGCCTCGTATGTCCATTTACGTACGGATTGATATGAAACGCAATAAGGTGGATGATGGTGTACGTATACAACGTAAATATACGAGATTACCTACTTGGTGGTGATCGGTGATGCGGAACAGGACCCCCGACGCGGGCCGACCGGGCGGCGCGGCCGTCGGCTGGCCGGCGACACCCCCGCAGGTGGCGCCGAAGGCGGCGCTGCCGGTGCCGCCGGTCCTGCCCCGCATCAAGGTCCTGCACGTCATCACGCGTTTCTGGGCCGGAGCCGGTGGCAACACTCTGCTGTCGGCCGAGGGCATGGACCCCGACCGTTACGAGGTGTGGATCGCCGGAGTACCGGGCGGCGACCTCTGGGGCCGGGCGCGCGCCGCAGGGGTACGCACGGTCGAGATACCGGGGTTCCGGCACACCCTGACGCTCACGGACCTGCTGGTGCTGGGGCGGCTGGTACGCCTCATCCGGCGCGAGCGGTTCACCGTCGTGCACACACATTCCGCCAAAGGCGGATTTCTCGGGCGGGCCGCCGCACGGCTGTGCCGCACACCGGTAGTGGTGCACACCTTCCATGGCCTCAGCTTTCACCCGCACATGTCCCGCACCCGGCGCGCCGCGTACCGCTTCCTGGAAAGGGCGACCCGGCGTTCCACCCACCGATTCCTCGCCGTGGCGCCTCGCGTGGCGCAACAGGTTGTCGAGGAGCGACTGGCCCTGCCCGGCCGCGTCCACGTAGTGCCGTCGGCGGTGGACCTGGGGCACATCCCCGAGGCGTTCGACCCTGTCGCCCGCCGCGCACTCGGCGTGGACCGTACAACGGCGCTCATCGGCACCGTGGGCCGGATCGACACCCAAAAGGCCCCACTCGACTTCATCCGCATGGCGGCCGCGGTCCGTGCCGAGCACCCAGGCACCGCTTTCGTCATGATCGGTGACGGACCGCTGGAAGAGGATGTCCGGCGGCTCGCCGAGGATCTGGACATCAAGGTGGCCCTCCTCGGGCACCGGCCGGACGCCGCCGCCCTGGTGGCCGGTCTGGATGTCTTCGTGATCACTTCGCTCTACGAAGGCCTCGGCCGCGCCCTCACCGAGGCGCTGGCCACCGCTCGCCCGGTCGTCGCGACGGCCGTGAACGGGGTGCCGGACCTGGTGGAGCACGGTGCCACGGGTCTGCTCGTGCCACCGGCCGACCCGGAAGTCGCGGCGCGAGCGGTCGGCTGGCTGCTCGACCACCCGAGCGAGGCCGCGGAGATGGGGCAACAAGGGTGCCGGCGGGTACGCACCACCTTCGCGCCCCAGATGATGTGCGCCGCCGTCGACGCCTGCTACCGCGACCTGCTGGGCCTTCCCCTGCCGGAGTGGACCCCGGGAGGCGCCCCCAGCCCCTGAACCAATTCCCTCACCTGACCCACCTCATCGACTACGGACCACCACGGAGATCGAGATGCGCCTGACAGTCATCGGCACCGGATACGTCGGAGCGGTCCACGCCGCCTGCATGGCGGACATCGGGCACGAGGTCCTCGGTGTCGACATCGACGCGGAGCGGATCGCCGCGCTCACCAGCGGGAGGCCACCCTTCTACGAGCCCGGTCTCTCCGAGATGCTCATGAAGGCAGTGGCCACGGGCAGGCTGCGCTTCACCACCTCACTGGCCGAGGCCGCCTGGTTCGCCGACACACACTTCATCTGCGTCGGCACCCCGCAGCACCCCACCACGGGCGCCGCCGATCTGAGGTATGTCGAGGCCGCCGTCAACGGCTTGGCGCCGTACCTGCACGACAGCGGGTACGAGCGGGTCCTGGTGGTCGGCAAGTCCACCGTGCCGGTCGGTACGGCGGCCCGGCTGGCCGAGCGACTGCAGGCGGCCGCTCCGGACGCCGAAGTCGCCTGGAACCCGGAGTTCCTGCGTGAGGGCTGCGCCGTCCAGGACACCCTGCGGCCGGAACGCATCGTGGTGGGCGCCCGTTCGGAGCAGGCCGAGGCGAGGCTGAGGGAGATCTACAGACCCCTGCTGGATGCCGGCACCCCGCTCATCGGCACCGACCTGGCCACCGCCGAACTCGTCAAGCTGGCGTCGAACTCCTTCCTCGCCACCAAGATCTCCTTCATCAACGCCATGGCCGAGATCTGCGACGCCACGGGGGCCGATGTGCTCACTCTGGCCGAGGCGATGGGCCGGGACTCCCGTATCGGCCCCCGTTTCCTGGCCCCCGGACTCGGCTTCGGTGGCAGCTGTCTGCCCAAGGACATCCGGGCCTTCACCGCCCGCGCCGAGGAACTGGGCCGGGGCGAGTCGGTGGCCTTCCTCCGCCAGATCGACGAGATCAACACACGGCAGCGCAGCCGCACCGTCGACGTCGCCCAGCGGCTCGTGGGCGGTAGCTTCGCGGATCGAAACGTCGCGATCCTGGGGGCCGCCTTCAAGCCCCACAGTGACGACATCCGGGACTCGCCTGCCCTCGCGGTCGCCGAAGCGATCCGGCGCCGGGGAGCCCAGGTCAGGGTGCACGACCCCGAAGCGGTCGACAACGCCAGGTCGGCGTACCCCGTGCTCCAGTTCGCCCTGGACGTGGCCAAGGCGTGCGAGCAGGCCGATGTCGTCCTGCACCTCACGGAATGGCCCCAGTACCGGGAACTCGACCCCGTCGCCCTCGCTGCTGTGGTGCGCACCCCGGCCATGGTCGACGCGCGCAACACCCTCGACCCGACGGCCTGGTGTTCCGCGGGATGGACGCTGCGCGCGCTGGGCCGTCCGCGGTTCGGCTGACCGGAAGGAGGAACCCATGCGTGTCGTGGTGTCCGGAGGAAGCGGCTTTCTGGGATCGCATCTGTGCGAAGCACTGCTCCGCAGAGGTGACAGTGTCTGCTGCCTGGACAACTTCTCCTCGGGCAGAGCGGTCAACATCGCCCATCTCGTCCACCAGCCCGGGTTCACCTGCACGCCGTGCGATGTCACGAGCCGGATCAGGATCTCCGGGGACGCCGACGCCGTGGTGCACCTCGCCAGCCCCGCTTCGCCGTTCGACTACAACAGTCATCCGCTTCAGACGCTGGCCGCCGGCAGCCGGGGAACGGAGAACATGCTGCGGCTGGCAGTCCGGCACGGAGCACGCTTCGTCCTGGCGTCCACCAGCGAGGTCTACGGCGACCCCACGGTGCACCCGCAGGACGAGGAGTACTGGGGACACGTCAATCCCATCGGCCCCCGCAGCGTCTACGACGAGGCCAAACGCTTCGCCGAGGCCCTCTCCATGGCCTACCGGCGCAGCGAGGGCGCCGATGTCGGGATCGTCCGGATCTTCAACACGTACGGCCCTCGCATGCGCGCGCACGACGGCCGGGTCGTCTCCAGCTTCATCAGGCAGGCCCTTGAAGGGGAAGCGCTGACCATCTTCGGAGACGGCAGCCAGACACGCAGTTTCTGCTACGTCGACGACATGGTCCGCGGCCTGGTGGCCATGATCGATTCTCCTCGGCCGGGCCCGATCAACCTCGGCAATCCGGGGGAGCGCACGGTGCGGGAACTCGCGGAACTGGTGTTGCTGATCACCGGATCGGACAGCGAGCTGCGCTTCCTTCCGCTGCCCGTCGACGACCCGGTCCGCCGACGCCCTGTCATCGCCCGTGCGCGTGAAGGGCTCGACTGGCACCCGCGGGTGCCCCTGGAAGAAGGGCTGCGGCACACCGTCGACTGGTTCGTGTCGCAGCCGGACACGCTCGTACGACCGCGGCAGCAATCCGCAGTGGGACGGCAATCATGAAAGCACTCGTACTGTGCGGCGGAGCGGGCACCCGGCTCCGTCCCATCACCCACACGTCGGCGAAGCAACTGGTGCCGGTCGCCAACAAACCGGTCCTGTTCTACGGCCTGGAGGCCATCGCCGCCGCAGGTGTCACGCAGACCGGCATCGTGGTCGGGGACACCGAGCGGGAGATTCGCGAGGCGGTCGGCGACGGGTCCCGGTTCGGTCTGGACGTGACATATCTTCGGCAGGACGTCCCCCGGGGGCTCGCCCATGCCGTCCTGATCGCCCGGGACTATCTGGGCGACGACGACTTCGTGATGTACCTCGGCGACAACTTCATCGTCGGAGGCATCTCCGGCGTGGTCGACGACTTCTGCCGTGAGCGGCCCGACGCGGCGATCCTGCTGACCCATGTGCCCGAGCCCAGCGCCTTCGGCATCGCCGAACTCGACGAGGCGGGCCGGGTGGTGGGCCTTGAGGAGAAACCGCAGCGGCCGAAGAGCGATCTGGCGCTGGTCGGGGTCTATCTCTTCACTCCCGCCGTGCACGAGGCCGTACGCGCCATCGGGCCTTCCCGGCGCGGCGAGCTGGAGATCACGGACGCCTTGCAGTGGCTGATCGAGCACGGCCGGGACGTACGCTCCACGACGATCTCCGGGTACTGGAAGGACACCGGCAACGTCACCGACATGCTGGAGGTCAACCGCTCCGTCCTGGAAACGCTCGAACCACGGATCGACGGCAGCGTGGACGAGGCGAGCGAGATCATCGGCCGGGTCAGGATCGAGGACGGCGCCAAGGTGTTCACCAGCCGAGTTGTCGGCCCGGCCGTCATCGGCGCCGGAACGGTGATCGCCGACTCCTACATCGGACCGTTCACCTCGATCGCCGAGGACTGCCGTATCGAGGAGAGCGAGATCGAGTATTCGATCGTGCTGAGGCGGGCGTCCATCGTCGGCATGCGCAGGATCGAGGTCTCACTGATCGGTCACAACGTCGAGGTGACCCCCGCCCCCCGTACCCCCTGCGTGCACCGGCTGGTGCTCGGCGACCACAGCAAGGTGCAGATCCCCTCATGACCACGACCCGCATCCTGGTCACCGGTGGAGCCGGGTTCATCGGCTCCCACTACGTCCGCACGCTGCTGGGCCCGGACGGTCCGCCCGACGTGGCGGTCACGGTGCTCGACAAACTCACGTACGCCGGCAACCCCGTCAACCTGGACGAGGTACGCGACGCGGACGGCTTCGCCTTCGTACGGGGCGACATCTGTGATCCGGAACTCGTCGGCAAGCTGGTCTCCGAGCACGACCAGGTGGTGCACTTCGCCGCGGAGTCCCACGTCGACCGGTCCGTCCTGGACGCGGACGCGTTCATCCGTACGAACGTGCTGGGCACCCAGACCCTGCTGGACGCGGCCCTGCGCCACGGCCTCGGCACCTTCGTCCACATCTCCACCGACGAGGTCTACGGATCCATCGCCGAGGGTTCCTGGCCGGAGACCGACCCGTTGCAACCCAACTCGCCCTACGCCGCGTCCAAGGCGGCATCGGACCTGATCGCGCTGGCCGACCACCGCACCCACGGCCTGGACGTACGCGTGACCCGGTGCTCGAACAACTACGGACACCACCAGTTCCCCGAGAAGGTCATCCCCCTCTTCATCACCCGGCTGCTGGACGGCAGGCCGGTGCCGCTCTACGGCGACGGCCTCAACATCCGCGACTGGATCCACATCGACGACCATGTGCGGGGCATCGAACTCGTCCGTACCGGCGGCCACCCGGGCGAGGTCTACAACGTCGGCGGGGGCAACGAGCTGGCCAACCGGGAACTGACCGAGTTGTTGCTGCGCGAGTGCGGCGCAGACTGGAAGTCGGTGAGGTTCGTCGAGGACCGCAAGGGCCACGACCGCCGTTACTCGGTCGACTTCACGAAAATCCGTACGGAACTCGGCTACGTACCGCGGAAGGAACTGGCCACGGGGCTCACGGAGACCGTCGACTGGTACCGGACCCACCGCTCGTGGTGGGAGCCGCTGCTCCGACGGGCCGGGAGGTGGGCGACATGACCTGCGAGTGGCTCGTCACCGGAGCGGACGGCATGCTGGGCCGGGAACTCGTCTCCCGGCTGAAGGCTCGCAAAGTCGACACCGTCGCCGCGGACCACCGCCGCCTGGACATCAGCGACGGTGACGCGGTGCGCGCCGCCCTGGAGCGGTACCGCCCCACGTTCGTGGCGAACTGCGCCGCCTGGACGGACGGGGACGCGGCGCAGTCCCACGAGGCGGAGGCGCTCGCCGTTCACGGTCCGGCCCGTCTCGCCGAGGCCTGCCGTGTCCACGGCACGATCCTGCTCCACATCTCCACCGACTTCGTGTTCCCCGGTGACAGCGACAGGCCGTACCGGGAGACGGACACCCCGGCCCCGCGCACCGCCTACGGGCGGACCAAGCTCACCGGGGAACGGGCCGTCCTGGCGACACTTCCGGAGACCGGGCAGGTGGTCCGTACGGCTTGGCTGTACGGGGCGGGAGGCAGCAACTTCGTCCGGACCGTGATCAGGCTGGAGGCGGTCCAGGACGTTCTCCATGACGTCGACGACCAGCGTGGGCAGCCCACCTGGACCAGGGATGTCGCCGACCGGCTGATCCTGCTGGGGAACTTCGCGCGGGAGGGTATCGCGCCGCCCGGCGTGTACCACGCGACCAACAGCGGTCAGGCGACCTGGAACCGTCTGGCGCGTGAGGTGTTCCGGCTGCTGGGCGCGGACCCTGCGCGGATACACCCCCCTGGTGGAGGCTTTTCCCGCTCTGCTGGCCGCCGAACGCAGCCGGCGGGTACGGCACGCCGTGTAGGAGGCCAGCAGCTCATCGCGCCCGGCGAGCCGGTGCGGATGTCGGCCACGACCTCGAGGACGACACCGCGGACGCGCTTCACGTACACCTGGGGCTCGTGAACCCGAGCTCCCAGGCCCACGTCGTTGCGGGCGGCCGGCACGCGCTCGAAGAGCGAGTGCGCCTCGCTACGGCGGCCGGTCGCGGCGACGGCATCGGCGAACCATCAGCTATGACGGGAGAAAGACGCCCGTGTCGCCCAGCCGTGATCGCCGTATCCTGGAAGAGCGGCAAAGCGCACGACGGCGTAATTGCGATCATGAATATACGCATCGAGGATTACGCCCTCATCAGTGACCTGGAGACCGCCGCCATGGTCGGCCGTAACGGGTCCATCGACTGGTTGTGTCTGCCCCGGTTCGACTCGCCGGCCTGCCTGGCCGCGCTGCTGGGTACGGCGGACAACGGCTTCTGGCGGGTCGCTCCGGTTGCTGCACCCGCTACCTGTACCCGCCGCGCCTACCGCCCCGACACGCTGGTGCTGGACACCTGGTGGGAGACTGCGGAGGGAGCGGTCCGGGTCACCGACTTCATGCCGCCGCGCGCCCAATTGCCGTGCATCATCCGCGTGATCGAGGGCCTGTCGGGTGCCGTTCCCGTACGCAGCGAACTGCGCCTGCGCTTCCACCAGGGCCGCGTGGTGCCCTGGGTCAGGGTCACCGACGACCGCACCGTCGCGGTCGCCGGGCCGGACTCCGTGTGGCTGGGTGCGGACGGCCCCGTGCGCGCCCTCGGCAAGGACGGCTCCACGGTCCTCGACTTCACCGTCACGGCGGGCCGGCGGCTCGCCCTCACCCTCGTGTGGTCGCCCTCGCACCGCCCCGCGCCGACCGCATCGATGTCCCTCTCGGCGGAGTCGATACTCAAGGAGACCGACGACTTCTGGCGGCGTTGGGCGGGCCAGTGCCGCTACCAGGGGCCGTGGCGGGACGCCGTGGTCCGCTCGCTGATCACCCTGAAGGCGCTCACCTTCGCGCCCACCGGCGGCATCGTCGCCGCGCCGACCACATCGCTGCCCGGGTGTATCGGTGGCGAACGCAACTGGGACTACCGGTACTGCTGGCTGCGCGACTCCACGCTCACCCTGTCCTGCCTGCTGCGCAGCGGCTACCGGGACGAGGCGGCGGCCTGGCTGGCCTGGCTGGTGCGGGCCATCGCGGGCGACCCGGTCGACCTGCAGACCGTGTACGGCCTCGGCGGACAGCGGCTGCTGCCGGAGACCGAGGCGCCCTGGCTGCCCGGTTACGAGGGTTCACAGCCGGTACGGTTCGGGAACTCCGCCGTCGGCCAGTTCCAGCTGGACGTGTACGGCGAGGTCCTGGACGCGCTGTACCTGTCCCTGCGGGCGAGCATCCCCATGCCCGCCCATGTCTGGGACCTGGTCGGAGAGATGATGGGCTTCCTGCAGCGGCACTGGCGGGAACCCGACCAGGGGCTGTGGCAGGTGCGTGGGCCGAGGCGGCAGTTCGTCCACTCCAAGGTCATGGTGTGGGTGGCCGCCGATCGTGCCCTGCGCATGGGGGAGCTGGTGGGCCGCAACGGATCCTCGGCCGAGTGGCGGGCCATGCGGGACGATGTGCACCGGCAGGTCCTCCGTCAGGGCTGGGACGCGGAGCAGCGGTCCTTCGTGCAGTCCTATGGTTCCGCCGACCTGGACGCCTCGGCCCTGCTGATGCCCCGGCTCGGCTTCCTGCCCGCCGGGGACCCAAGGGTGCTGTGCACCGTGCGCGAGATGCAGCGGCTGGACCACGGGGGGTTCCTGTGGCGGTACGCGCCGGGTGGTGACGGCGCGCACGGGGTGGACGGCATGCACGGCCACGAGGGCGCGTTCGTGGCGTGCTCCCTGTGGTATGCCGACGCCCTCGCCGCGACCGGGCAGGCCGAACAGGCCCGCGAGGCTTTCGAGCGGGTGCTCGCCGTCCGCAACGACGTCGGACTGCTGTCGGAGCAGTGGGACCCGGACGCCGGACGCCAGATGGGCAACGCACCGCAGGCGTTCAGCCACATCGCCCTGGCGGAGACGGCATTCGCCCTGTCAGCACCGCCATCCCGGAGTCCCCGTGGCCGGGAAACGTCGGGTCGGCGTTGGTCCGGGTCGCCGCCGGCCGGTCGCTCAGCGGCGTGAACCGACCACCGGGATCACTCCTGGCGCCGCTCGCGGCCGGTCTTCGACGAGTCCGCCGGTCGCTGCGGTGCTGCCGCACCGGACGGAGGGGCGTCGTCGGGCCGGTACAGGATGGCCCCGCTCTCGTCCAGGCTCATCGGCGGGGCGAACAGGTATCCCTGCCCGAACCGGCAGCCGATGGAGGCGAGAAGCTCGCGCTGTGCCTGTTCCTCGATGCCCTCGGCGATCACCTGCAGGCCGAGCGTGTCGGCCAGGTGGACGATTCCCTCGACGAGTGCGACCTGCTTGGGGTCCTCCGGGATGTCGTCGATGAACGTCTTGTCGATCTTGAGCACGTCGATGGGGAATTCCCGCAGATAGCGCAGCGAGGAGAACCCTGTGCCGAAGTCGTCCACGGCGATGCGAACCCCGAGGTCCTTGAGCGTCCGAAGGACTGCGTCGATGTGGTCGTCCCGCCGCATGAGCACCGACTCGGTCAGCTCCAGCTGCAGTGAGTCCGGGTGGAGGCCGACGGTGTCGAGGGATCTGCGCACCTCGTTCAAGAAACCCGTGTCATGCCATTGGCGGGCGGACACGTTGACGCTGACGTACGGCGGCGGTACGGGCCGTGGGGTCCCATTCTGCAGTCGGGCGATGTCGGCTGCGGCGTTGCGTAGTACCCAGGCGCCCAACGGCGTGATCTGCCCGGTCGACTCGGCGAGCGCGATGAACTGGAGCGGTGGGACCGTCCCACGCCGGGTGTGCGGCCAGCGGGCCAGTGCCTCGAAGCCGACGACCTCGCCCACGGTGATGTCCACCACCGGTTGGTAGAGCAGGCTGAACTCCTCGTCGGCGATCGCCCGGTCCAGGCGCGCCCGCAGGTCGTGGCGCTCCGCCATGTTGTCGCGCAGATCCGGCTGAAAGCGGCGCCACTGGTGTTTTCCCGCGCTCTTGGCCGAGTACAGGGCCAGGTCGGCGAGGGCCAGCAGCTCCTCGGGGTCCACGCTGTCCCACGCCGTGGCCACCCCCACGCTGGCGGAGACGTTCACCGAGTCGTCGGACAGCTGGAAGGGCCGGTTGAGGCTCTGGATCACCTGTGCGGCCAGAATTTCGGCATCGACGGGCTGTCTCGCGCCCTCCATCAGCACCGCGAACTCGTCACCACCCAGACGCGCCGCGGTGTCGCTGCGGCGCAGCGTCCTCGACAGGCGCTCTCCCACCGTGGCGAGGAGCTGGTCGCCGACCGAATGGCCCAGTGTGTCGTTGACGATTTTGAAGTCGTCCAGGTCGATGAAGAGAAGACAGGTGAGGGTCGACTCCCGGCGGCCGCGCAACAGGGCGCGCTCGGTCCGCTCCAGCAAGAGTGTCCGGTTGGGCAGACCGGTCAGTGAATCGTGGAAGGCCCGCTGGGTGAGTTCGTGCTCCAGCTGACGCTGTTCGGTCACGTCCCGGAGGGTGATCACCAGTCCGCCGACGGTCCTGTCCTGCCGCAGGTCACGGCACCGCACCTCCACTTCGATGTGGTCGCCGTCCTTGAGCACCCACCAGTAGTCGTGGGCCTCCTCCTGCTTGTTGCTGCGCAGGACCGTCAGCGTCCGGTGCACCCGGCCGCGATCCCGCGGATTCACCAGTTCCTGCAGTGCCGTACCCGTCAGTGCGGCGTCGCCGAAGACGGCTTGGGCGGACGGACTGGCGTAACGCACGGTTGTGTCGTCGTCGAGGATGAGGATGACGTCCGAGGCGTTGTGCACCAGAGTGCGGAAGTAGGCCTCGCTCTCCTTGCGAGAGACCTCCCGCCGGAGCGCCACACGTTCCGCCGCCAGCCCCGCGTACGAGGCCAGGATCTCCAGCGTGCCGCGTGTCTCGGTGAGCTGCTGCTCGGGCCCCGCGGCCAGCAGTACGCCAGGGAGTTCTCCGCCGGTCGGGCGGTCGGGCTGGACCATGGGGCACACCAGGGCGGTCGGCAGGTCGCCGAGCCGGCCGGCGATGTCCGGCCCGAGCTCCGGGACGGTGACGATGAGGGTGCCGGAGAGTGCGGCGGTGTCCGGCTCGCCGCGAGGGCTGCCGTCCATGCCGGTGCCGCGCCGTTCGACGGGCGACCGCGCCAGGAAGGTGTACAGCCACAGGGCCTGCTGGGCCGACAGCAGCATGCTCGCGTGCCGGACCTTCGGCCCGAACAGTGCCGTGACCGCCGTGTTGCAGGACTGTTCGATCTCCTGCGCTCCTTCTGCCTCGACGAGTGAGGCGGTCGCGATGCGCAGTGTCATTTCACGTGCCACGGACTTGCGGTGTGCCACGGTCATGGCCGCGAGACGGAGGATCACGAGCACGAACAGCAGGCTGGAGAAGACGGCCGGTACCGTCGCGTCGCTGACGGTGCCCAACCGTTCCTCGAAGAGCAGGACCGCGGGCGCGACCAGTGTGGCCGCGGCGAGCAGCGGCAGCCGGTGCCGGGGCGGGAGGGGGGACTGCGGCCGGTGTTCCGGCTCGGTCAGATCCCTCATGGAGGGGTGCAGCCCGGCCAGTCCCCAGGCCGTGTAGAAGACGATCCAGCCGGAGTCCAGCACCGTGCCGGCTTCCCATGAGCCGTCGAGCTGCAGGATCCCGTAGGAGATGTCGAAACCGAGCAGCGTGACGGTGCCCAGGGCGAGCAGTTGCAGAGAGCGTTCGCGGCCGGAGACGGGACCGGGGACGAGCAGTCGGACCAGCATCGCCAGTACCAGGACGTCGCCCAGCGGGTAGGCGATGCGGATCGCGCGCTGCCCCCAGGTCAGGCCATCCAGCACGGTGAGCGGCTGCACCAGGTAGACCCAGACGGGCAGCGCGAGCCCGGCCGTGATGATCAACGCGTCCAGCAGGCTGGGCAGGTCCCGGTCCCCCCAGCGGTACCGGACGAGGCCGAACAGTCCCACTGCCAGGAGGGGATACACAGCGAGGTGGCACGCGTCCGCCGGCGACGGGAAGGGACCGGAGGCCCGGAAGTACTGCCCCTGCACGTTGTCGTAGGTGTCGCCCGCCGCGAAGGCCAGCAGCCCGGCGGTGAGCACCAGCCAGGGCCATCGGTGCGCCGGCCGATTGACGTGGACACCGGTGAGGATGGCCGCGGCGCCTCCCAGACTCATGAGGGCCCACATGGGCGTCCGCAAGCCGGGAACGGTCATGTAGAGAATGGTGGAGCCCGCGGCCGACGTGACGTAGACAACCATCAGCCGGTGGGACAGCAGCCATCGCAAAGCGAGCCTCCCCTGCTCGGAGGAGGCCGGGCGCGAACTACGCGTCGACCCGGGCCTTCTTCACCGATCGTAGGCACGGGAGGTGTCGGCTGCATCTCGGCACCGGTCGGTCAGCACTCCTTCGACCCGGGCCGCCGGGGAGACCCTGCGTAGCCGTGGGGATTGAGCCGCTGGAAGCGCCAGGCGTCCCGGCACATGTCGTTGAGGTTGCGGAGGGGGCGCCAGCCCCAGGCGCGCGCCACGGCGGAGGCGTCGGCGACGAGTTCGGCCACGTCGCCGGGGCGGCGCGGCGTGACCTCGTACGGAACGGGTCTGCCGCATGCCCTGGAGAACGCGGCGACGACGTCGAGGACCGAACTGCCGTGGCCGAGGCCGAGGTTGTACACGTGCATGCCCGGGGCGTCGTCGAGGTGGTCGAGCGCGACGCGGTGTGCCTCGACGGTGTCCAGGACGTGGATGTAGTCGCGGATCGCGGTCCCGTCGGGCGTGGGGTAGTCGCCCCCGTACACGCGCAGCTGTTCGCGTCGGCCGACGGCCACTTGCGCCAGGTACGGCATCAGGTTCTCGGGCGTCCCCGGCGGGTCCTCGCCGAGCAGTCCGCTGGGGTGGGCGCCGACCGGGTTGAAGTACCGGAGGCACAGCACGGTGTACTCGGGACGTCGGCGGCAGACGTCGGCGAGGATCTGTTCGCAGGCCCACTTGGAGGCCGCGTACGGATTGGCGGGCCGGGCGGGGGTGGCTTCGTCGAGCGGTCCATGTCCGGCGTCGCCGTAGATCGAGCAGGAGGAGGAGAACACAAGATGGTGTACGCCGTGCTCGTGCATGGTCCGCAACAGGGCGGTCGTGCCGCCGACGTTGGTGTCGTAGTACTCGATGGGCATCCGTGTCGACTCGCCCACCGCCTTGTGTGCGGCAAAGTGCACGACGGCGTCCACGGAGTGGCGGTCGAAAACGGCCGAGAGGGCATGTCGATCACGGATGTCCAGCTCATAGACGGCACCGACGAAACGACCGGCGATCCGTTCCACGCGGGCGAAGACCTGTGGTGTGCTGTTGGAGTAGCTGTCGACCACGATCAACTCATAGCCGTGGTCGAGCAGTTCGACGCAGGCATGACTGCCGATGAAGCCGGCTCCGCCGGTGACCAGGACCGTTGACGGTGCACTCATGCGCCTGGCTCCTTCGTGCGCGGGGCGTCGGTCCTTGTTCACCGCACCTCACCGGCCCAGGAGGGTGGCGTGTGTCGGACAGGAGGAGTGTGATGGTCACGGCTGTCGGCAGCGACGACAGGAACCCGATTGCGAGTGACCGCCGTGCCGTCGGCGGAGCGGACGAAGTGGTGGACGTTCAGCCACGGACCGGTGAGCACCGCGATCGGCGGGCGCGTCGGTCCGGTGACGGTCATCGGACCGAGGCGCGAGTAGTGCGCCGCCGGAGCATGGGCGAAGGGCAGGCGCAGGGCGGCAGGCAGTTGTCCGAGGCGGTGCGCCGGCGGATCGAGCAGCATGACAATGAGGCTCCGGGACCAGCGGTACTCCTGTGTGCCCAGGTCCGGAAAGGGGAGTGGCCCGCCTCCGTGAACCGGTTGGATGACACCGTGCCGGACGGCCTTGCCGGGGGTCCGCCCCTGGCCGGTCCGGGAGACCGCGTGCTGGTGTCGCACACGTTGGGGGCGCGGTGCTGCGCCCACAGCCGCCAGGAGCAGCACCAGAAACAGACGAAGGAGGCCGCCCGGCCGACGGCGATCACCAGGAAGGCGGCTCGGTTCTGGCGAGGAGCGCGGGCGCGAAGGACGTCGGACGGAGGGTGCGGACCGGGTGAGGGCGCCCGAAGACAGGCCTGCAGCTGGCGATCCGGACGTCGGCGCCGTCCGAGATTCGCAAGCCGGCGCCCGACCTCGGGAGGATCTGCCGAAACCGGCCCACTGCGCGTCATAGCCCGACTCTCCTGAGTGTGATACAAGTGAGCGGCGCCGTATGTTTACGACGTATATATACGACTCTGCGCCTATTGTTCCCGGGCGTCAAGGGCTGCCGGGTACCCTGGACACCGACCTCGAAGAACGATCGGTCGCCCGCCGCTCATCGACCACCCAGCCGGGGGTCAAGGGGTCGCGGGTTCAGTCCTGTCGTCCCGACGGTGGGATGCGAAGGTCTTCGCGGGCGAGAGCCTGCGGCGCCCTTTTCGTATGGGCTCCGCGGTAGCGGAGCGCGGCCCTTGAGGGTGCCGGAGCGGTACGAATCCGACGTACCGGCCGTCCCGGTCCAGCAGGCCCTGTGGCTGCCGTCCGGGGCCCCGCCGCGCGGTGAGTCGAGTCGCCCGGAATCCTGAGGCCGACCTCGTACCCGCCGTCCGCGGTGGGGCCGGAGTGGAAGGTGCCGTGGAGCACGGTGCGGTACACGGTCCGCTGCGCGTGTGTGCCTATGTCCGGGGGGAGTTCGCCGGTCAGCTCGGTCTCGATACCGCTCGTCGCGACGAGTTTGCGCAGGTCGGCGAGGGTCGGCTGGGGCGTGAGTTCGGTGGTGCCGCCGCCCGAGGCCCGCAAGAGGGTGACCATGTGGCGCAGTTCGTCGAGGGTGTCGACACTGAGCGTACGGATCGTGCGGGCACCCTCCTTGAACTCCGGTTCTCACCTGGTGCGAGACGACGTCGTGCATCTCGCGGGCGAGCTGGGCGCGTTCGCGGGCCAGGACCGCCTGCGAGTGCAGCAGCCGTTCGTGTTCCCGCGACTCCTCGATCTCGACGAGCTGACGGGACAGATCCCGGCGTGCCTGGAGCAGTTGGCCCAGGAGCACGGGGGCCGCGGCCGTGGCGAGCGTGTAGAAGAAGTAGACGAAGGTCCAGGCGCGGTCGTGCGAGGAGAGGCTGTCCAGCGGCCAGGGAACGGCCGACGACAGCGCGAACAGCAGGGCGCAGACCGCGAGCAGACGGCGGTCGCGGGAGCGTTCGGCGAGCGTGAACAGCGCGGCGAACGGGGCGAACACCAGGTCCAGCATCAGGGTGGCGGGAAGGGTGAGCAGGAAGACAGCCAGCGGGAAACGTCGGCGGAGGGCCAGGGCGCCGCAGGCGAGCACGGCGGCGGCGCTCCAGGTGGCCGGTTGGCCGAAACATGCTGATCAACGCGTCCACCGCCGCGATCACGACCACGACGCCGTCGACGGCCCGGTCCGGGACCCGCGCCCACCACGCCGGGCGCGGGCCGGCCGCGCTCACAGCCCGGACTCCGAGCGGCGCTGCTCACCGGCCGGCGCGTCCAGCAGTCCGGCCCGCTGGGCGAGCAGCGCCGCCTGGACCCGGCTGCTCACCCTCAGCTTGGTGAGGATCGCGCTGACGTGATCCTTCACCGTGCCCGCGCTGAGATGGATACGGGTACCGATGTCGGCGTTGGACAGACCCTCCGCGATCAGTACGAGGACATCGCGCTCGCGTTCGCTGAGCCGGCCCACGCGGGCGGTGCCGGGATCCTCGGTGTGGGCGGCGGCACCCGGGTGGCTCTGCCACACAGCGCGGGAGGCCTTCGGTGACATGACGATCCCGCCCGCCATCAAGGTCCGTACCAGCTGCGCGAGTTGGTCGGGTTCGGTGTCCTTCAGGAGGAAGCCGGCGGCGCCGGAACTCAGGGCGGTGAGGATGTACTCGTCGGCGTCGAACGTCGTCAGCATCGCCACCACCGGAGGCTCCGGCAGCTCCCGTACCCGGCGCAGCACGGTCAGTCCGTCGACGTCCGGCATCCGTATGTCCAGCAGGACGACGTCGGGCCGCTCCCGCCGGATGGTGTCGACCGCCTCGGCGCCTGTGCTCGTCGCCACCACCTCGATGTCGTCGGACGCGCTCAGGATCAGTCTGAAGCCGGACCGCACCAGGGCCTCGTCGTCCACACCACTACCCGGATCACGTACGTTCCGCCTTGCTTTCGTAGTCGCCGCCACGGCGAAAGCCACGGTAGAACATGCAACCACGAAGCCTCGTTGTCCCTCATACACAGGAGAGGCACAGGCAGCGGTCGGCGACAGGGGTGGCGATGGAGCGGCAGTGGTCGCGTCGAAGGTTCATGGTCTACTCACTGGCCGCGACCACTCTGACGGTGGCCGCGCCGATCGGCTGTGACACCTCCTCGGCTGAGGGCGCCGAGCCCCGGGCGGCGGACGCGAGCGCCAGGCCCGGCGTCGTGGTGACCGGCAACGACGAGGAGATGCTGGTCCTGGAGGTCACGGCGGCGAACCGGGTGGTCGTCCGGCTGCCGCGCGTCGAGGTGGGCCAGGGTGTCACCACCGCCGTCGCCATGATGATCGCCGAGGAGCTGGACGCCCGGCTCGCCGACGTCGACATCCCGCTCGCCGACGCCCGCACCAAGGGAAACCAGTACACCGGCGGTTCGAGCTCGGTCCGCTCGCTCTACGGCCCCGCCCGGGCGCTGGCCGCCACCGCGCGCGCCCGGCTGGTGACCGCGGCCGCCCTGCGCTGGCGCCTGCCCGCACGCACCCTGCGGACCCACGACACCATGGTGATCGCACCGGACGGGCGTACCGCCACCTTCGGATCGCTGACCGGCCTCGCCGCGAGGATCACCCGGCCGAGGGTCTCCAGCAAGCCCAAACCCCCCTCCCGGCACCGGGTGATCGGGAAGCCGACGACCCGGATCGACGCGCGAGACATCGTCACCGGCAAGGCGCGGTACGCCGGTGACCTGCACGTCTCCGGCGCGAAGCCGACCGTGGTGGCCCGGCCGCCGACGCTCGGCGGGAAGATCCGCGCGGTCGACGACCGCGCGGCCCGCGCCATGCCGGGCGTCCGCGCGGTCGTCCGGGTCGCGGACGGGGTCGCCGTGGTCGCGGACACCTTCCACCACGCCTTCCAGGCCCGTGACGCCCTGCGGATCACCTGGGCGCCGGGCCCGCTGGCCGCGCTCTCCGACGCGGTCATCAGATCCCGGCTGCGGGCCGCCGTCCCGAGGCTGGGCGCCGCGCCGAGCGGATCGACGCAGGTGGCGGGCGAGTTCGAGTTCGCGTTCGTCGGCCACGCCCCGATGGAAGTGCTGACCGTGGTGGCGGACGTCCGCGCGGACCGCGCCGAGCTCTGGTTCTCCACCCAGACGCCGATGGACGCGCGCGACGGCATAGCCTCGGCGGTCCGACTGCCGGCGTCGAAGGTCAAGGTCCATGTGATGCGCGGTGGCGGCTCGTTCGGACGGCGGCTGAACCACGAGTTCGCGATCGAGGCGGCCCTGGTCGCCAAGGCGGCTCGTATGCCGGTCAAGCTGATGTGGAGCCGCAGCGACGACCTGCGGCACGGCAGGATGCGCCCGGCCACCCACCACCGGATCAGAGCCAGCCACAAGGGCGGCCGGGTGGTCGCCTTCGCCCACGCGGCGGCTTCGGTGAGCGAGGCGTGGGAGAGGGAGGGCGCCGCCGTGCAGGGCGGCGTGACCGCCGTGGTCAGGCGGGCGGGGGGCGTCCGGGACGCGGGACCGCTGCCCAGTGACGGCGGGCTGTACAACTTCGGTCGGCTGTCCGGGGATTGGGGCGGCGTGGAGCTGGCGGCGATACCCCTCGGCGCCTGGCGCTCGGTGGACTCGGGGACGACCCGGACCGCCGAGGAGATCATGGTCGACGAGATCGCCCGCGGCCTCGGCAAGGACCCGGTCGCCTTCCGGCGCACCACACTCCGGAGCAGGGCCGTGCGCGCCGTACTCGACAAGGCCGCGTCGGCGGGGAGTTGGGGGCGGCCCATGCCGGCCGGACACGGACAGGGCATGGCGGTCCACGAGGAGTACGGCTCCTGCGTGGCCTGCCTGATCGAGATCGACGCCACCGACCCGAAGAACCCGCGGGTGACCAGCGCGGTGATGGCGGCCGACGTCGGAACCGCCGTGAATCCACGCGGACTTGAGGCCCAGCTCATGGGCACCACCATCGACGGCATCTCCACCGTTCTGAGCGCCGGCCTCCACATCGACCGGGGCGCGGTGCGCGAGGGCAGCTTCGACGACTTCCACTACGCCCGTCAGCGGCACGCCCCCCTGCACTTCGAGGCGCACATCATGCCGTCCAAGGGGGAGCCCGGCGGGGCCGGGGAGCTCGGGGTGCCGGCCGCGGCGGGCGCGGTCGCCAACGCGTACGCCCGCGCCACGGGCACCAAGCCCCGGCGCTTCCCGCTCAACTTCTGACCGCCGCGCCTGTCCGGACCCCTGCCTCTGACCCCTGACCCCTGTGCCCACCCCACCCGACCTCGCCTCCGAGAGGGTTTTGATGCCCCGCTACACCTTCGACCTCAACGGCAAACCGGTCACCGTAGAGGCCCCGGCCGACATGCCGCTGCTGTGGGTGCTGCGCGACCTGCTGCAGGTGACCGGCCCCAAGTACGGCTGCGGGGTGGGGGTCTGTCGCGCCTGCACCAGTCATCTCGACGGCGCGGAGATCCAGCCCTGTGTCGTGCCCGTCGCCGACTGCGCGGAGCGCAGGGTCACCACCATCGAGGGGCTTGCCGACGGTGACACCCTGCACCCCGTGCAACAGGCATGGCTCGATCGGGATGTCGCACAGTGCGGTTTCTGCCAGCCGGGCCAGATCATGGCCGCGGCGGCGCTGCTGCGGCGGACGTCCGAGCCGACCGACGCCGACATCGACGCCATCGAGAACGTCTGCCGCTGTGGCACGTACTGTCGGATCCGCGAAGCCATCAAACAGGCCGCGGCGATGACCGAAGGCTGACCCTCGAGACAAAAGCAGGTCGGCCGGTATTGGCGAGTTCAATTCCTCGATGGCCGAGATGGGTATGCTGTCGGGGAATTGTTCCCCGGCCTGTTCCTGATGTGACGTTTCTGCACAAACGCACCGCCCCGACCGCCGTACAGGTTTTATAGCACGATGTGCTGTGCGGTGGATATGGTTCCCCGGTTTTCCATTCGGACGAGTGGTAGGCAATCGGCTCGGTTTGTCCGTGAGTTGACCCGGACAGTCCTTTCTCGTCGGATGGGGATAGGCCGTGCGGATATTCTGGATCCGCACCAGGGGATCATTTCGGGGCCGTGTACTGCATGAATTCGGAAACCTGCTCAAACGAAATCGTCATCGGCGATGGGAAACTTCTCCGGGAGGTGTCCTGGGGAGAGATCGCCGGCCACCGGGAACGACTGATGCGGCTGGTCCGCCGACGGCTGCCGACCGCGCAGGACGCGGAGGACTGCGTCCAGGAAACGATGTTGAGGGCGGCGGCCCACGACAACCTCGACCGGGAGCGGATCGGGCCCTTTCTGACCTCGGTCGCGCTGCGACTGTGCGTCGACCACTACCGCGAACTCGAGCGCAGACGACGGCTGGTGGGTCGTACCGCGCACGTCAGCAGGCCCGAGCTGCCGGACGAGGACGTCTGCGACGAGGACTTCGGACGCTGGCTGCTGCACCAGGTCCAGCAACTGCGCGGCCGTGAGCGCCAAGTCATGCTGGCCCGCGCCGACGGCATCTCCACGATGGAGTTCGCCCGCATGCACCAGATCTCCCTGAAGGCGGCCGAAGGCGCGTTCACCCGCGGGCGGGCACGGCTGCGGCTGGTGTGCGCCCAGACGCTGGACGGGGTCACGGCACACCACAGGTAACGGACGGCCGAAATATTCTTTCGGTGAATGTCCGGCCTCTTGTGAACGACTTCCGGGTTACGGGAGTTCAGTCGACAAGGAAGGCGTCGTAGTGGGCAGGAACAATAATGCGCAGGACACTCTCAAGGACTTCATCGGTGATATCGCCGACAGTACGAAGAAGGCCTTCGACGATATTCTCGACCGAAGGGGCGACGACTACCGGGCGGCGGACTGGATCTCTGCGGGATATCCGTACCAGGCGCTGAACGCATTCCCCGGGGATGTGCTGCGAAACGTCCAGGCGCTCTCGGCGCTCGGCGGCGCGGCGAATCCCGGGGCGGCGCTGGCCAACATGGCCGCCGCCAATCCGCTCGCCGCTCTGACGGGCGCCGCCCCCAACCCCCTGGCCGCGCTCACCGGCGCGGCCCCGAACCCCCTCGCCGCGCTCGCGGGCGGGGGCGCGAATCCGCTGGCCATGCTCGGACAGGTGGCGGGCGGGGCGTCGTCGGTCGTGTCGGGAGCGGCTGACATGGCGGAGGGGCTGGCGGAGCTGCCGCGTCAGATCGCCCAGCTCTCCGAGCTCGTCGCGAACCTGGTCGGCGTCCTGGAGAGCGTCCAGGGAGTCGCCGGAGCGCTGACGGGCGGTGGCGGCCGGACACCGGCGGCGAGGAAGAGCAGCTGACGCGGGGCAGTTGACGCAGGGCAGCAGCCGGCGGGGCGGGCCCGGTCCCGCCCCGCCGGGTCGGCCACCGCCAACTCCCGCACCCCGTCCGTACGCACGCGCTTCAGGAAACGCGGCACACACAGAAGGTCGTGACACATGGGCAGTGCCCTGCTCGGCAACCGGCTCCGGCTGGTCGTGAAGGTGCTGGGAAGCCTCGCAGCCGAAGAGGCCGGCCGATTCGCCCGGGACCGGCGCCGCTCCCGGCGCGGAGCCGACGGCGAGGACGACGCGGGGGAGGGCGACGACGGAGCCCGGCGCGCCAGAGCCGTACGGCACGCGCTCGAAAACCTCGGCCCCTTCTACGTGAAGCTCGGGCAGATCCTCTCCACCCGGCCCGACATGGTGCCGGCCTCCATGATCGCCGAGCTGCAGAACCTGCACGACCAGGTCGACGTCCAGCCCTTCGCCGTCTTCGAACCCGTGCTCAGGGAACAGCTCGGACCGGACTGGAAGCGCCGTTTCGACGACGTCGACACCGAAAGCCCCCTCGGCGCGGCCTCCCTCGCCCAGGTGTACCGGGTGACCCTGCCCGGCGGGCGCCCGGCGGTGGTGAAGGTGCAGCGGCCCGGTATCCGGGACGCGGTCCGCGCGGACATGGCCCTGATGCGCAAGGCGTCCAGGATCGTCGCCCGCGCCGCACCGCGCTTCAACGAGGTCATCGACATGGAGGCGATGCTCGGCTCGATCTTCGACGCCATGGAACCGGAACTCGACTTCACCGGCGAGGCCCGCAACATGGACGAGGCCCGCGAACACATCCGGCGCTATCCGACCCTCGCGGTGCCCCGGGTCATCCACGCCACGCCCAAGGTGCTGGTGCAGTCCCTCGCGCCCGGCTCCTCCGTACGGCATCTCGACCGCGGCCGGTTCAGCGACCGGGAGCGCACGGACATCGGCAAGGACCTGCTGCGCTTCATGTATCGGGGCTACTTCGTCGACCGCATGTTCCACGCCGACCCGCACGCCGGCAACGTCTTCGCGCTGCCCGGCGGCCCGGCCACGCTCATCGACTGGGGCATGATCGGCCGCCTCGACCGGCGTACGAGCCTGCAGTTGCTGCCCCTTCTCATGGCCCTCGCCCAGAACGACGGCCACGGTCTCGCCTGGGCCTGGGCCGACGTGGGCCGCGTCACCCCGTGGTCCAACCTGCCCGCTTTCGCCGCCGACATGGCCGCGCTGGTGCCCAAGGTCGCCACCGCCTCTCTGGAGGACATCAACTTCGGGGTGTCGCTGACGACCGTGCTGGAGAAGGCGACGAAGCGGGGTATCGGCTCGGCGCCCGCCATCTCGCTGCTGGGCAAGTCCTTCGCCAACCTGGAGGGTTCGGTGCGCTGCCTGGCGCCGGACATCGGCCTCGCGGACGTCTTCAAGGCGGAGGCACGGGGCATCGTCATGGCTCTGCTGCGCGAGTACTTCTCCCTCGATCAGGCGGCCCGCAACACCATGGACTTCCTGTCGTTCGCCGTGTCCGCCCCCGAGCAGCTGCGCGGTCTCCTCTCCGATGCCGCGAACCGTCAGTTCGCCCTTCAGCTCCACGAACCGCACACCCCCGCGGGCATGGGCGGGCAGCGGCCCTGGACCCCCTCGCGGGGCCTGATGGCGCTCGGCGCCGCCGCCCTCCTCTTCGACCGCCGCCGCCCGCATCACTGACCCCTCTTCCCCTTCGCGGGCGTCAGCCCATCCGCCGTGCCACGTCCCGCAGCGCCTGCGCCAGAGTCGTGAGGAAGAGCCGCACCTCGTCGTCGCCGATGATCGCGGGCGGGGTCAGGCGCACCACTCGGGAGGCGTTGAGGGAGTGGTTCACGAGGACGCCCCTGCCCACCAGTTCGAGGACGAGCTCGCCGACGGCCTGTTCCTCGGTGAACTCCAGGCCGATCAGCAGCCCCCGCCCGCGCACCTCGTGGACGAGCCCGCCGAGGTACGGCGCGCAGACCGCGCGCACGCCCGAGAGCAGCCGCTCGCCGAGCACCCGGGCACGGGCGACGACATCCTCGCGGGCCAGCGCCTCGACGGCGGCCCGCGCCGCCGCGCAGGCGATCGGCGAGGCGGCGAACGTCGAGGTGTGGAGGTAGGGGTCACGGGAGAACGGCCCGTACGCCGCCGCCGTCGCGACCATCGCCGCGACGGGCACCACTCCGCCGCTCAGCCCCTTGCCGACGAGGAGAACGTCCGGCGTGACCTCACCGGCGGCCTCGACGCCCTCCTGCCCCTCCCCGTCCAGACCCCACCACGAGCCCAGCCGCCCCAGCCCCGTCTGGATCTCGTCGACGATCAGGAAGGCGCCGTACGCCCGGCACAGCCGGCTGACCTCCGCCAGACAGCCCGGCGGCGGAATCCGTACCCCGCCCTCGCCCTGCACCGGCTCGACGATCACACAGGCCCGTTCGCCGACCCGGGTGAGCAGCGCCTCCAGCGCCTCCGGGTCGCCGTACGGCACGACGTCGCTGTCCGGCAGCAGGGGGCGGAACGGGTCCTGGTACTTGGCGTTGGCGGTCGCGGAGAGCGCGCCCAGGGTCTTGCCGTGGTAGCCGCCCGCCATGCTGACCAGCGCGGTGTGCCCGTGGGCGCGCGCCAGTTTGAGGCCCGCCTCGGTCGCCTCCGCACCGGAGTTGACGAAATGCACCCGGTCCAGGCCGGCCGGCGTGCGGGCGGCGAGAGCCTCGGCGGCGCGGGCCGCGACCGGCTCCAGGAAGACCCGGGAGGCCAGCGGATGGGCGTCCACCTGACAGTGCACGGCCGCGGTCACGGCGGGGTGCCGGTGGCCGAGGATGAAGACGCCGTACCCGCCGAAGTCGAGATAGCGCCGGCCGTCCTCGGTGAAGATCCACGCCCCGTCGGACGCGGTCTCCAGCATGCCGCCGAGCACGGCGCCCATGACGGCGCGGCCGGAGGAGAGATGCTCGCGGTAGAGGTGCGCGACGTGCGCGCGGCTCTCGGGCGTGGCGAAGGTGGTGGTGTGGTCGTCCGGTCGGAGACCGGAGTCGACCGGAAGGGTCGTCATGACGCCAACTCCGTTGCCTGGACTGCCTGCTGGGGGCCTGCGGGGGTGGTGGCCGACGGGATGCGCTGCCGGCCGCGCATGCCGCCGGGGCGGGCGGCCCAGGCGACCAGGTTGCGTACCAGGGCCCGGCGCAGTTCCTCCTTCGACACCGGCCGGCCGCAGTGCGGCGTACCGAGGGACGACTCGAAGGGCAGCGCCCGCTGGAAGACCAGCAGCAGTTCCGCGTACGTGTGGAAGCGGCGGCGCAGTGACTCGGGGAACGTGGGACCCTCGATCAGCGGCAGCAGCAGCCGGTGTACGGACTCCAGCGGAATCAGCCGGGGCGGATACGGCCGGGGCCCGTACCGGTCGGCGAACTCCAGGCAGGTGTCGATGACTTCGGTCTGCAGCAGCACCTCCGAGCCGGCCGTCAGCCAGTACTCGCCCCCGGTGACCCCGCCGCGGATGAGGTCGCCCACCGCACGGGCCACGACATCCTGGGGCACCATGTCGATCCGTGAGTCCGGCCCGCCCGGCATGACCGGAACCTGGCCCTTGACGATGGCGCCGAGCGCCCGCGTCAGCCCCTGCACCCCGGCGATCCGGCCGGTCACCGAGTCGCCCATCACCACCGACGGCCGCATGATCACCACGGGCACCGGAGCCTCCCGGACCGCCTGTTCGGCCTCCGTCTTCGAGGCGAGATACGCGGCGGCGCCGGGAAAGCGCTCCTGCTCCTCCGGGGCCAGCGGATTGGCGACGAACGCCGTGCTCATGTGGAAGAAGGGCGCGTCGGCGAGGGCGGCGAAGTCGAGCATCGTGCGGGTGCCGTCGAGATTGGCGCGCCGGATCAGGTCGGGTTCCCACTGCCAGTTGGTGGCGGCGGCGGAGTGCAGCACCACGTCCACCTCGGCGGCGAGACGGATGAACTCGGCGGTGGGAAGCCCGAGTTGCGGCTCCATCAGATCGGCGCGGAACTCCCGCACCCGGGGATCGTCCACCGGGGTGCGATGGCGTAGGCAGATGACGCGGAAGTGGGGCAGGAGCTCGTCGATCAGAGCTCTGCCGAGCACTCCGGTGCCGCCGGTGAGCAGGACGGTGGGCCGGGTACCGGGCCGGGATTCGGGCATGGCGAACTTCCCCTCGGTCGGGTGGGCGACGAAATCGGCGTCAGGTCGTACGGCGCTGTGGGTGTCGTACCGGAAACCCTCAGGCGATGGTCAGCGGTGCCTCGTCCAGATACGCGGCCAGCGGGCCGGTCATCCGTGACCTCGACGGCGGATGCAGGGCGAGGCCGTTGGCGCAGGCGGCGAGGTAGCCGATCTCGTCCGAGGCCATGAAGGCGAGCCCGCCGAGGAGTTCCACCGCGCGCGGGACGATCCGGGCGAGCGCGTCCTGGACGGTGTAGCGCACGTACAGGGAGTCGGCGAGCGCGGACTCGTCGGGGGCCGCCTCGTCCACCCGCCGGGCCAGGCCCTCCACGGCGGCCATCGCGCCCTCCGTCTCCACCAGCAGCCGCACGCGTTCGGCGTCGGGCACCCGCTCTTTGCGCAGCACCCGCTCCACCAGGGCGCTCGCGGCGCCGAGATAGCTGCCGGTCATCAGCAGCTCGAACCAGACGAGCCCGGCGGCCTGCACCTGGTCGAGCCGGGCTCCGGCCGGGGACGCGGTGCGCACGAGCAGTTCCGGCGGCACGAGGACGTCGTCCAGCGTGACCTGGTCGCTCTCGGCGCCCGCGAGGAAGCTGCTCGCCCAGAAGCCGCTGACGCTCAGCCCCTCCGTCTCGGCCGGCACCAGGGCCACGGCCAGTTCCTCGCCCTCGCCGTCCTCGCACGGCACCATCACGCTGGCGGTGAGCAGATCCATGGAACGGGCCAGACTGCACGGCCGTTTCACGCCGGTGATGCGTACGCCCTCGGGAGTCACCGTGGCGGACATGGCGGGGGAGAGGATGCCCGTGCCGGTGCGCCCCTCCGCGAAGCCGGACGCCATGAGGCGGTTGTCGGCCGCGACGCCCTGGACGAGCATCCACTCCAGGCCCTCGCCCCCGCTCGACTCGCTCAGCCCGACGAGGGTGGCCATCGAGAAGTGGTGCATGGTCGTCGCCACGGCCAGCGAGGGGGAGCGGCTGCCCAGCGCCCGCTGCACCCGCACCGCTTCGAGAGCGGTCGCGCCCCGCCCCTGGAGGCTGGTCGGCGCCAGCAGTCCCGGGCCTCCGCATTCCCTGAACAGCCCGATGCCCGGACTCTCCGGGCCCTCCAGAACCATCAGCGGCAGGGCCCGCAGCCCGTCGTCGAGGCCGGGCAGCAACTTGGTGAGGGCCGCGCGCTCGCGCTCCAGGAATCTCATGTCGTCCCCTGCTTCCTTGGACCCGAATGCCGTTCACGTCGTCGTTCGTCTCTTCACGAGCTTTACGAGCGGGCGGTGAGGACCCCTCGGTGAAGGGGAGACGAGGCCCGGCGGACCAAGGGCCGGCGCACCCGCTGTCCGCCGTGCGCCGTCCGCCGTACGAGACGCCCTTGACGTGGGCCGCGAGCCGATCGAGACTCCCCAATGGGAATCCTAGTGAAAAGGTAGGGAATGGTGATGCGCGTGGCGTCGAAGGCCTTTCAGGTGGTTCACGCACCCGGGCCGACCCCGCTGCTGACCTCCCGCCGGCACATCGACCTGCAGCGCGTCCGCAGCTCCATCAGTCCCCTGCGCTGAGCCCGGCCGCCACCCTCCGCGCCGTACCGGCGGCCCCCCGACTACGCCTTCCGCCGCGCGTACGTCCGCGCACCACATCTGGGGAGACTCATGTCCGTCGCACCACTGGCCGCCGCCCGTCCCGGCCCCGCCTTCCGCGGCCGGCTCGGCCGGGACTCACGCAGCGGCCACTACGCCGTGCCGCGCCGCTACCGCCTCCACCTCTCCCCGGCCGACCCCGACTGTCTCCGGATCGCCGTCACCCACAGTCTCCTCGGCCTCGACGCGGTCTGTCCGGTGACCTGGCTGCCCGCCCTCCCCGACACCCCCGGCGGCGGACACTCCGCACTGCGCCCGCTGTACGAGGCGAGCGCGCACCGCTACTCCGGCGCGGCCACGGCCCCCGTGCTCAGCGACGACTGGTCGGGGCGGATCGTCAGCACGCACACCCCGGACATCCTGCGCGACCTGTCCCGGCATTTCGGCGGCGGCCGTCCCACGCTGTACCCGTGCGGTCTGGAAGCGGAGACCGAGGCCGTCGAGCGGCTGTGCGCCCAGCACTTCCACGGGGCCGCGTCCACCGCACAGCGCGCCGCGGACACCGACACCGACGACACCGACCGCGCCGACGCGCTCGCCTCCCTGCTGCGCACCCTGGGCTCGCTCGACGCACGGCTGGCCGCCGACCCGTATCTGCTGGGCGACCGGCTGACCGCCGCCGACGTGGAGCTGTGGGTCGCCCTGGTACGCCTCGACACCGTGCACCGCCGGCACCTGGACACCGCGGCCGAGCGCCGCGTCGCCGACCACCCGGCCCTGTGGGCCTACGCCCGCCGACTCGCCGCTCACCCGGCGTTCGGCCCCCACCTCGACCTCTACGACGCCACCCGCCGCCATCACGCCCACTACGAGGGCCGGGAGGCCGCGGGTACGCCTGTGCGGAACCTGGACCGGGCCGCGTGCACGGCACGCTCCGCCGGTTAGTCCCTCGCCCACCACGGCCGACGCACCGGCCAGTCGCTGATCCTGCCCGCCCCCGACGCCGAGGAGACGGGGGAGCGGGTGGGGTCCTTCAGCCGCCGTACGGGCATGGCGTGGTCGAGGACGTCGCCCTCCCCCCAGAGGGTGACGTCCTCGACCGCTCCCCCGAGTGCCCGTCGGGTGGTCTGATGCGTCCGCGGCGGCCGTCATGTGCTGGGCTCTGCCCCCCAGCTTCACCAGCACATGACGGCCGTTTCCCCCGATCCCCAGGTGGAGTAGAGGCGTACGCGGACGAAGTAGTTGCGGCCCTTGACGAGCCGGACCCTGACCTGGGCGTTGTGCGGAGCACCGCCGTCGTCCCCGGCGCAGAGGTAACGCGGCTCGCCGTCGATCTCCTCGAAGACCGCGACGACCGTGTCGCTCTCCCCGAAGGTGCCCACGGTGTAGTCGCGGGTCTCCGGCGGCGCGATGCCGAAGTCGGCCTGCTCGCCCGCGCCGAGGCGCAGTGGAGCGGACCGGAACGGCACGAGTTCGGCCGGCGCGCGGGTGCCCGTCGGCGGATACCAGCGCAGTACGAGCTCTTTGTCGGCCGGGGAGAGGGTCCCCGGCGGCCGTACCCCGGACCGGAACTGCTCCGGTTCGAGGATCAGCCCCGCCGAGAACGGATACTCCATGATCGACAGCGGGTCCCAGACGGAGCCGTTGACCTCGTCCGGGTCGAGCTTGCGCAGGATGTTGACGTACGTCCTGTCGCGGCCCCAGAAGTTCGGCGGCCCCGCCAGGTCGTCGTACACCGCCTCGTCGTCCCAGTGGATGCCGGCGAACGGGCTCTGGTGCTCGTGCAGCAGGCCCAGGGCGTGCCCGATCTCGTGCAGGGCCGTCGCGCGCTCCCCGGGCGCGGTCAGGTCCCAGCCGAAGTTCATCGTGCGCCGCCCCAGGCCCACCGAGAGTGCGTCCCGCCCGACCGTGGAGTACGAACCGTCACCGGTTTGGAACCCGATGCGCAGTTCTGCCTCCGAGCGGTCGCGCACCTCGACGAAGGAGAGCCCGATTCCCAGGCCGAGCCACTCCCCGAAACAGTCGCGGACGACATCGCGCTGTGACTCGGCGCCGACCCACGACTCCCACCGCGTCTCCCCCGTCCCCGGTAGAGGGATGACCGAGCCGTCGCCGTCCCGGTCGAAGAAGTAGTAGTGGAGCACGGTGCCGTTCGCCCACTTCAGACGCCCGGCCAGGAGCGCGCTGAGCCGCTCGGCCGGCAACCCCGGTGGAAACGTGGGGGCCGGCTGCTGCGGGAGTGAACAGAACCGTGCGTTCATGGGGAACAGGTTGCTGCCCAAGGGCACTCGGGCGCCTGAGTCGAGGGCTACTCAAGTCGTCCTGTATCAAAGCTGAGTAGCCCTGCTCTTGTTCATGTGATGACTTCGCTACGGGACGCCGAGACCCTGGAACTGCCCTGGCCGTTCACCGGCCGGGACGTCGAACTGGAACTGGTCCGCCGGTCGTTGGCGGCCGAACGGCGCGGCGTCGTGGTGACGGGGCCCGCCGGGCACGGCAAGACCCGTCTTGTCACGGAGGCCGTCCGGGGCACCGACTGCGTGAAGGTGACCGGCACGCCGGAGACCCGGGGCATCGCCTTCGCCGCGTTCGCCCACGTCTTCCCGGAGCCGGTCTCCCTGCACCGCGCGGTCCAACTCCTCACGGGCGTACGGACCCTGCTGGTCGACGACGCCCATCTGCTCGACGACTCCTCGGCCGCCCTGGTCCACCAGCTCGCGGCGCACGGACGGACCCGGCTGCTCGTCGTGGCGACGGACGGCGCCACCGCACCCGGTGCGGTGTCCCGGCTGTGGACCGGTGAGGTGCTGCCGCGGCTCGCGCTGGAGCCGCTGCCTCTCGCGGACACCGCCCAGCTGATCCAGGCGGGCGCCGGCGGCCCGGTCGAGACGCTCACCGCACGCCGCCTGCACCACCTCTGCCAGGGTGACCTGCGGCTGCTGCGCGACCTGATCGGAGCGGTGCGTGAAAGCGGCGAA
>Ga0136846_1211091_pt1 | contig 38630 bp, 37 predicted proteins | sample HopSoiMetagenom2_FD_96841 | JGI IMG/M metagenome (GOLD analysis project Ga0136846, IMG submission 96841) | Grasslands soil microbial communities from Hopland, California, USA - 2 Assembly 2016 (version 4) | ecosystem: Environmental > Terrestrial > Soil > Grasslands | place: USA: Hopland...
CGGACGGGCAGAGTCACCTTGACGCAGCTGCTTCAGTGGGTGGCCGCACTCGGTCTCGGCCCAGACTTGGAGTTGGTCGGCTACCAGTCCTTTCGAGGGTTGCCCTCGCCGACCGCAGTCGAGGTCGACGACTTCCGCAGGGACGTCGAGCGGCTCGACCTGCGTCCCACCGCGTTCGGTGTCTACGTGGACCGGGCCCGACGCTCCGGTTGCTGGCTGTCGGTGGAGGAGAGCCTCGCCCAGCTTTCGGACCAGCTCTGGACCGCTCGACGTCTTGGCTTTCGTTCGGCGCGCGCCCCGCTCGGGATGGACACCGAGGTCCTCGACCGCCTCGTTCCAGTTCTCGACGACGAGGACCTGGTGCTGACCTTCGAGATCCAGGGCAACCACACCCCGGACGCCCCTGACGTCGTCGCGCTCGTGGACTGGTTACGAGCCAACTCGGGAGCGCCGGTTGGTCTCACGTTCGACAACTCGGTCGCTATGCCCGACCTCCCGGTCAGCTACCGCCGTGTCCTTCGGCAGCTGGGCATGACCGCGCGCATGGAGGAACAGCTGGATCTGGCGTGGCGATCTGACGGACCACCCTTCCAACGCCTCGGACGCCTACTTGCGGCCATCGACGGGGCACCGGTTCCGGAAGCCCTTCGCGACCAGTTCGTGACTGCGTTCATCCGCTTCGGGCCCGGTGACCTCGCGAGCTGGAGCCATGTTCTCCCGTGGGTGCGGCATGCTCACGCGAAGTTCTGGGACTGGGAGGACGCTGAGGCGCAGGTCATGGTCCCGCACCGGGCGTTGGTGACGCTTCTCGTGGAGCACGGGTACACAGGCTCGATCTCGAGCGAGTTCGGCGGCCTCGCATGGCTCGAGCAGGACGAGATCAACATCTTCGACCTGACCAAGCAGCACATCACCTTCCTCCGCTCAGCCATCGACCAGGCGCAGGCGGTCCAGTGCGTGCAGCGCGCCGAGAGGTTGGGTCTCAGGCCATCCCAGTACCTCGACCTGGCCGGGTCCTAGTGGTGTCGGCGCGCACCCAGGTCGCAGCGCGAGTACATCCAGCAGGCCGCGGACTCCTGGTCGGACCGGCCGACCAGAGAGGAGGCGTAGGTGTGAGATCGGTCTGACAAAGCCGAGCTGGCATCGGGCCTGACGTGCCCAGACCCCGAGCCATCGGTCGTCGCTGAAGGGGGTCAGACCCTTGCGGCCCGATGGCGCGTGCACCTAGCCTGAACAGGTGTCCAATCAGTTGCTCAGTCAGCCGTTCAGGCCAGGTGCAGGCTGACTCATGACCGTGACGACCGAGCCCATCGCCTTCGACCCGTTCGACTACGGGTTCCAGGACGATCCGTACCCGACGTACGCCCGCCTGCGTGCCGAGGACCCGCTGCACTACAGCGAGGTGCGCAACCTGTGGGCGCTGACCCGGCACGCCGACATCCAGGAGGCCGTCCGCTCCGAGGGCGTCTACTCGAACTCGTGGGGAGTCTCCATCGAGGACTCTGCGTGGGGCCCGGACGCGCACAAGGTCATGTCGTTCCTGGGCATGGACCCGCCGCGTCAGCTGCGGTTGCGCTCTCTGGTCTCCAAGGGGTTCACGCCGCGCAGGGTGCACGAGCTGCTCCCGCGCATCCAGCAGCTCACCGACCGCTACCTCGGCGAGTGCCTCGAGATGGGCACCTTCGACTGGATCGCCGACTTCGCCGGGAGGCTCCCGATGGACGTCATCTCCGAGATGATGGGGGTGCCCGAGGAGGACCGGGCGGAGGTTCGCCGCCAGGCCGACATCGTCGTCCACCGCGAGGAGGGCGTCTTCGACGTACCGGTGGCGGGCATGGAGGCCGCACTCCGGCTGGTCGCCTACTACGAGGAGATGGTCGCCGCTCGTCGCCGCGTCCCGCAGGACGACCTCACCAGCGCGTTGGTCGCCGCCGACGCCGACGGCGACAAGCTGAGCGACGAGGAGATCATCAGCTTCCTGTTCCTCATGGTCGTCGCGGGCAACGAGACGACCACCAAGCTGCTGGGGCACGCGGTCTTCCACCTGAGCCGCCATCCCGAGCAGCAGGACCAGGTCTTCGCCGGACCCGAGGAGCAGCTGGTCGTGCCCTGGATCGAGGAGACCCTCCGCTACGACACCAGCAGCCAGATGCTGGCGCGATACCTGCTCGAGGACGTCGAGCTGCACGGCAAGGTGGCCCCGCGGGGCTCGAAGGTCCTGCTGTGCCTCGGGTCCGCGAACCGCGACGAGCGGGTGTTCGGCAGGCCGGACGAGTACGACCTCCTCCGGGACCGTGACGAGCTGTCTCGACTGCTGAGCTTCGGCGGGGGCCGGCACTTCTGCCTGGGCGCCAACCTCGCCCGGCTCGAGGCGCGGGTCGCCCTCACGGAGCTGGTACGCCGCGTGCGGACGCTCGACGTCGACCACGACGGCTGTCGGCGGGTGCACTCGGTGAGCGTCCGGGGATTCGCCTCGGTGCCGATGACGGTGAAGGGCCGCTGACCATGAGCAAGTACGACCAGCCGGACCGCCGGCCGGCGGTGGTCACCGGCGCGTCGGCCGGGATCGGGGCGGCGACTGCCCAGGTCCTCGCCGCCGCGGGTTTCCCGGTCGCCCTCGGGGCGCGGCGGACGGAGAAGCTCGAGGAGGTCGCGGACCGGATCCGGTCCGCCGGTGGCGAGGCCGTCGTCGCGCGCCTGGACGTGGCGGACGGGGACAGTGTCAAGGCCTTCGCGGAGACCGTGCAGCGCGTGCTCGGTGCGATCGAGGTGCTGGTCAGCAACGCCGGGTCGGTGTCACCCGGCAGCCTCGTGGAGATCGACCCGGATCGCGTGGCCCGCGAGCTGGACGTGGCCGTCGTCGGTGCGCATCGGCTGGTCCGAGCGTTCGTCCCCGGCATGGTCGAACGTCGGCGCGGAGACGTGGTCTTCGTGTCCTCGGACGTGGCCGTGCGAGCCCGACCGTTCATGGGCGCCTACACGGCCAGCAAGTGGGGGCTCGAGGGGCTCGTCTCCTCGATCCAGATGGAGCTCGAGGGGAGCGGCGTGCGGGCGAGCGTCGTGCGGCCCGGCTCGACCTGGAGCGAGATGGGCAGCGACTGGGATCCCGATGCCGGTGCCTTCGTGCTCAACGAGTGGGTCAAGTGGGGCCACGCCCGCCACGGCCACTTCCTCAAGCCCAGAGCGATCGCCGATGCCATCGCGATGGTCGTCAGCGCCCCGCGGGGCACCCACTTGAGCCTCGTCGAGGTCAACCCCGAAGCGCCCGTGGAGGAACGATGACCACCACCAGGACCGCCGCGGACGTGCGCGAGGTCTCCTACGCCGTACCGGACGACGGGTACGGCCACCTCGCGGAGATGCGGGTCGACCCGATCGGCCTGTTCGAACGGCTGCGTGCGGAGTGCGGCGAGATCGGCCGGTTCCGGCTGGCCGACCGCGACGTAGTGCTGGTCTCCGGAGCCGGGGCCAACGAGCAGTTCTTCCGGGCGCCGGACTCGACGCTCGACCAGGCGGCGGCGTACCCGTTCATGACGCCGATCTTCGGCAAGGGGGTGGTGTTCGACGCCTCGCCCGAGGAGCGCCAGCAGATGCTGAAGAACCAGGCGCTGCGCGGCGACATGATGCGCGGCCACGCGCAGACCATCGAGAACGAGATCAGGCGGATGGTCGCCCCCTGGGGCGACGAGGGGGAGGTCGACCTGCTCGACTGGTTCGCCGAGCTGACGATCTACACGACCTCCGCCTGCCTGATCGGCAAACCGTTCCGTGAGGAGCTGGACTCGACGTTCGCCCAGCACTACCACGAGCTCGAGCGCGGCACCGACGCGATTGCGTACGTCGACCCGTACGCCGACATCGAGTCGTTCCGCATCCGCGACGCCGCCCGCGAGAAGCTGGTCGGGCTGGTCCAGGGGATCATCGACAAGCGCAAGGGGCGCGGCGAGGTCGCCCGCGGGGACCGCGACCTGCTCGACGTGCTCATCTCCATCGAGATGAGCGCCGACCACATAACCGGGATCTTCATCTCGATGATGTTCGCGGGCCACCACACCTCGTCGGGCACGGCGTCGTGGGCACTGATCGAGCTGATGCGCCATCCCGACACGATGGAGGCCGTCGTGGCCGAGCTCGACAACCTCTACGCGGACGGGTCAGAGATCTCGTTCCAGGCCCTGAGGTCCATCCCGGTCCTGGAGTCCGCCCTCAAGGAGACGCTGCGGCTGCACCCGCCGTTGATCATCCTGATGCGCGTGGTCGCGGAGGAGATCGAGCTGGCCGGTCACTGCATCGCGCCCGGAACCGTTGTGGCCGCCTCGCCGCGGGTGTCGAACCGGCTCGCCCAGGACTTCCCGAGCCCTGAGTCGTTCGACCCGGATCGCTACCTCGACCCGCGCCAGGAGGACCTGCAGAACCGCTGGACGTGGATCCCGTTCGGCGCCGGCAAGCACCGGTGCGTCGGCAACGCGTTCGCCATGATGCAGATGAAGGCGATCTTCTCGGTGATCCTGCGCGACTACGAGTTCGAGATGGCCCAGCCGTCAGCGGCCTACCGCGACGACACGTCGAAGATGGTGATCCAGCTCGAGCAGCCGTGCCGGGTGCGCTATCGGAGGCGATCGCGATGACCGGGTTCGGCTATCGGCCCGTGGTGTGGCGGTTTCGGGGCTCGCTGCGCTCGCGCCTCCACCACCGTGTTGCCACGGTGGCTGAGGTGCGAGGAGCGCCAGCGACGCCAGTCCTGAGGTGCGAGCTTGCGAGCCTCGAAGGAAGCCTCGAAGCCTCCGAGGCGATGCCATGAAGGTGATCGCGGACCTCGACGTGTGCCAGGGCCACCAGATGTGTCAGCTCGAGGCCCCCGAGGTCTTCGCGTTCGACGAGGACGCAGACCGCGTGGTCCTCCTGCAGGAACATCCCGACGGAGCGCTACGGCCGCAGGTGCAGTCCGCCGTTCGTTACTGCCCCGCCATGGCGCTGAGCATCGAGGAGAGCTGATGTCCGATCTGAGCAGGGCCGAGATCGAGGAGTTCTGGGACTCCTGGCTCGAGATCAACCGTGAGGCCGAGCGCAGCGGCGACTGGCGCGTGATGGCCGAGTGGTACGCCGTGGATGCGACGTACGGCTGGATGTACTCCGTCGACGAGCACTTCATGGCGATGGGCCGCGACGAGATCCGGGACTACGCGATCGGCATCGAGATGGACGGCCTCGACGGCTGGCACTACGACTACCAGGTCACGATGATCGACGAGCAGAAGAGCATGGTGCTGGGCTTCTGGAAGCAGCGGTCGGGGATCACGAACGACGAGACGGGCCAGGAGTACGAGATCCTCGGCATCGGTGGCTCGTGGTTCGGCGTCGAGCGCCAGGTCGGGGGCGCGGACGACGGACTCCTCAAGTTCGCGTGGCAGCGTGACTGGTTCGACATGCCGTCGACCGCGCACACCTTCGTCGAGATCATCAAGGCCGGCAAGGCACCAGACACCCTGCTCAGGCGCATGGAGGTGGCCGGCCACGGCGTGCCGGGCCACTACCACTACGCCGAGATCCCCTCGAGCGTCTGGCCTCCGCCGGTCGAGCGCGGAGACTTCATCACCCAGGAGCCCAACCGGTGACCGATCCCGTGACCACTCTGCCCCCGGCGCCCCAGCAGCTGGTCGACGGCAAGCTCGTCGGCTCCTCCGACGACGCGACCTACCCGATCATCAACCCCGCCAGCGGCCAGCAGATCGGCACGGCCCCGGACGGCACCGCCGCGGACGTGGACGCCGCCATCGGCGCAGCCCGGCGCGCGTTCGACGAGACGGACTGGTCGACGGACGTCGAGCTGCGGGTGCGCTGCCTGCGTCAGCTGCACCAGGCGCTGCTCGACGACGCAGAGCCGTTCAAGGTGCTGACCACGGCCGAGGTCGGGATGCCGGCGTTCCTGCAGACCGCGGCCGGGTTCGACGTGCCGGTCGAGGCGCTCAAGTGGGTCACCGACCTGCTGGAGGGCTACGAGTTCGAGACCGACCTCGGGGTCGCGAAACCGATGGGCATCCCGTCGCGTCGCACGGTGCGCCGGGAGCCGGTGGGCGTCGTCGCAGCGATCTCGCCTTGGAACGTGCCGACCCAGATCAACCTGGCCAAGATCGGGCCGGCGCTCGCTGCCGGCTGCACGGTCGTCCTCAAGCCTGCCCCCGACACCCCGTGGGTGGCCGCGGAGCTCGGCCGCCTCGTGGCCGAGCGCACCGACGTCCCGGCGGGTGTCTTCAACGTGGTGACGCCGCAGTCCAACGAGGTCGCCGCACTGCTGACCACCGACCCGCGCGTCGACATGGTCTCGTTCACCGGGTCGACACAGGTGGGTAGGGCGATCATGGCTGCGGCGGCGCCGACGTTGAAGAAGGTGTTCCTCGAGCTCGGGGGCAAGTCGGCCGCGATCGTGCTCGACGACGCCGATGTCGCCTCGGCGGCCGCCGCCACGGCGTTCACCGCGATGATCCACGCCGGCCAGGGCTGCGCCATCACGACCCGGCTGCTCGTCCCGCGGGAGCGGTACGACGAGGCGGTGCAGGTCGCCGCCGCGACGATGGAGTCGATCGGCGCGAAGGACCCCGCCGACCCCGGGGCGATCTGTGGTCCGGTGATCTCGCAGGCCCAGCGGGACCGGGTCGAGGCCTATCTGCGACTGGCGGAGGAGGAGGGCGGCACCTTCGCCACCGGCGGCCACGTGATCGACCGGGACGGCTTCTGGATCGAGCCGACCGTGGTCGCGGGCCTCGACAACTCCAGCCGGCTCGCGCAGGAGGAGATCTTCGGGCCGGTCCTGGTGGTGATCCCCCACGACGGGGACGACGACGCGGTCCGCATCGCCAACGACTCGCCGTACGGCCTCTCCGGCTCGGTCGAGTCCGGAGACCTCGAGCGCGCCAGGGCCGTCGCGGCCCGGATCCGCACCGGCACGGTCGCCGTGAACGGCGGTGTCTGGTTCAGTCCGGACGCGCCCTTCGGCGGCTACAAGCAGTCCGGCATCGGCCGCGAGATGGGTGTGGCCGGTTTCGAGGAGTACCTCGAGACCAAGACCATTGCGGAACCCGCGTGAGGAGCACCATGAGGTTCGAGGACAAGGTCATCGTCGTCACCGGCGCGGCCCGGGGCATCGGCGAGGCCTACGCCAGGGCGCTGGCTGCCGAGGGCGCCTCCGTCGTGGTGGCCGACCTCAACGAGGATGCCGGCCAGCAGGTCGCCAAGGAGATCGAGGCCGATGGGGGTAAGGCGATCTTCGTCCGCACCGACGTCTCGTCCGCGGAGTCGGCGGCTGCGATGGTCGAGGCCACGGTCGCGGCGTACGGCGGTATCGACGGGCTGGTCAACAACGCGGCCATCTACGGCGACATGGCCTTCGACCTCCTGATCACCGTCGACTGGGACTACTACAAGAAGTTCATGTCGGTGAACATGGACGGCGCGCTCGTGATGACGCGCGCGGTCTATCCCGAGCTCCAGAAGCGCAGGGGCTCGATCGTCAACCAGAGCTCCACCGCGGCGTACCTCTACTCCGGCTTCTACGGGCTGGCCAAGGTCGGGATCAACGGGCTCACCCACCAGCTGGCCCACGAGCTCGGAGGCATGGGTGTCCGCGTGAACGCCATCGCCCCGGGGCCGACCGACACCGCAGCGACCCGGACCCAGGCCGGAGACGCGGCCAAGGACCTGGTGAAGGGGCTCGCCCTGAAGCGGATGGGGCAGCCGGAGGACATGGTCGGCGCCTGCCTGTTCCTGCTCTCCGACGAGGCCGCCTGGGTGACGGGCCAGATCATCGCCGTCGACGGCGGCCAGACGTTCCGGCACTGAGCCGACTCCATGAAGGGACAGCACTGATGGGACACGACGGGCTTCGTCCGGGGGTGATCGGCCTCGGCATGATCGGAGGGGGCGTCGCGGTCAGCCTCGCCAACAGCGGCCGCCCGGCGTCGGCGGTCTACGACGTCCGCCCCGAGGCCGCGCACGGCCTCGACGGGGTGCCCGCTCCCGTGGGCTCGCCGGCCGCAGTCGCCGCGGCCTCGGACGTCGTGCTGGTTGCGGTGAACACGGCCGAGCAGGCGGACGAGGTCCTGGCGGGCGAACGCGGACTGCTGTCCGCGGCGGAGGCCGGGACGATCGTCGTCCTCCTGTCGACCGTCTCCGTCGACGCAGTGCGCACGCTCGCCACACTGTGCGAGGAGCAAGCAGTCATCCTTCTGGACGCAGGCGTGACGGGTGGGACCATGGCCTCGAAGAACGGCTTGGTGACCATGGTGGGCGGTCCTGACGAGGCCGTGCAGCGTGCGCTACCGGTCCTGCAGGCCTTTTCGAAGAACGTCGTGCACTGCGGCGCGCTGGGTGCCGGCATGGCGACCAAGCTGGCCCGCAACGCCATCACCTACGCCATGTGGGCCGCGGTGCGCGAGGCGACGTCGCTCGCCGCCGCGGCGGGTGTGGAACCCGCGAAGCTGCTGGAGGTCATGCAGACCGCCGATGACAGCGTGAAGCCGACCCTGCACCTCGAGCTCATGGTGGCCGACTACAAGATCGCTGAGGAGCAGGCGAGCTGGGCGGTGGGGCTGGCCGACAAGGACCTGGACGCCGCCCAGGAGCTGGCCGCCGAGGTGGGCGTCGAGGTGCCGCTCACCGACGTCGTACGACCCCGGATGAGGAAGGTCTACGGCGCCGAGCTCGACCAGCCCTTGCCCGTGGACAACCGGCTCCGCGGCCGGGCGATGATGGACCGTACCTACGGTCCGGGCTACAACCAGTTCGTCACCGACGAGCAGGCAGACATTGTGGCCTCGGTGAGCGGAACCATCGACTACCTCTTCCCGCAGGTGTGGGCCCGTCCCTACCTCACGCTGCGCGACCGACGGCTGCTGGTGCTGGGTGCGACCACGATGCTCGGCCGTCAGGACCTTCTCGAGACCCAGCTGCGCGGCGCGGTGACAAACGGCGAGCTGACCGCAGCCCAGCTCCGCGAGCTGGCGCACCACCTGCACCACTACGCCGGCTGGGGCCATGGCACCAACCTCCTGTTCGTGACCGAGAAGCTGGTGGCCGAGATGAACGGCAGGGTCTAGGCCGTGGCACTGAGCCAGGTCGTGAGCAGCCGCTACGCGTCGCTGACGCGCAGAGAGCTCGCGGTCCTGGTGCCTGAGCTGCTGCTGATGGGCCAGATGATGGACCGCGCCGGTATGCCGTGGTGCATCTCGGCCTTCGGTCGTGAGGGCATGACCGAGGTGGCGATCGAGGAGTGGATGACGGCCTCCCCGATCTACACCCGGCGCATGCAGCGGGCCCTGGGCTACGCGCCGGAGGTGGCCGGCGCCGGGGACGTCGTCACCATCTTCAAGGGACTCCAGCTCGACATCGTGGCGCCGCCCCAGTTCATGGACTTCCGCTTCGGGATCACCGATCCGTGGCACGGCGAGTTCTGGCTCGACCACTGCGGCGCCCTGATGGACGTCGAGCCACTGGGACCGGACTACGTCCGCTCCATGTGCCACAGCATCGAGGACCCGACCTTCGACGCCACCGCGGTGGCCACCAACCCGCGGGCCCAGGTCAGGCCGGTGCACCGGCCACCTCGGAGCTCGGCGGCCGTCGAGGCCGACCAGCGTCCGCACTGCCGGTGGACGACGATCATCGACGAGTCCCATCCGGAGGTCGCGTTCATCCCTCAGTGCCTGGAGGCCATGACCAGCCGGGCGGCGACGCTGGAACTCGGACCGGTGGACTCGTCCGACGAAGGCCTGGCGGACTACCGCGGCCCTCTGCTCAGCGACCTGGACTTCGGTGCGTTCTCCCACTCGGCACTTGTCCGGATTGCTGACGAGGTCTGCCTCCAGATGCACCTTCTCCACATCGGTTTCACGATGGCGGTCCGGGCGCGCTGCGCCACGACGGACGACGCCGACGAGATCTGCCGCAAGCAGCTCACCGGCATCTCCGGCATCTCCGCCGAGCGGATCGGCCAGGCTCTTGGAGTCACCCGCGACGCAGCTGGTGCGCTCCGCGTCCTGGAGCTTCACCCACTCCTGAACCCCGCGGCGTACGTCGACGCGACCTTCACCGGCTCGGCGGTCGTGGTGCGGCCGGGACCCGCGGACGCGGACCGCGCCTGGGTCACCCTGTGCGGCCCCGAACACCCCGACGCTCTACGGTCCCTGGTGTGGGGGGTGTCCCCGAACCTCGACGCGGAGATCGCAGCGGATGCCGGCGGGTGGCGCCTCGAGATCGTCGAACGCGAGACCCCGGCGACCGAGCCGGACGAGGTGGCGGTCACCCGCTTCAGCAAGGGCGCGACTTTCGAGTTCGAGCCCCGTCGGTCGCTTCCGTTGTTCCCGGCCTGAGACCGACCGTGTCAGGGACCATTGCCCCGGTAGCGGACGCGGGCATACTCTGAACACATGTCTGGTCAGGTGTCCACACTGCCCCGCCAAAGCCTCAATGCGCGACAGGTGGAGACGGTCGAGCGCTTGTTCGCCGAGGCGTCGAAGCTGCTGGACGAGGTGGGCCACGACCAGCTGACGATCCGCATGGTGGCGCAGCGTGCCGGCGTGTCGCCCGCCACCGCGTACACCTACTTCGCCTCGAAGGACCACCTGTTCGCCGAGCTGTTCTGGCGACTGGTCGAGGCGGACGAAGGGACCGAGCTGACGGGCAAGACCCCCGTCACGCGCCTCCAGCAGCTGCTTCGCCACCTCGCGGAGCTGATCGCGGGCTCGCCGGCCCTCGCTGCCGCGGTGAACAAGAGCCTGCTCAGCGGGGACCCCGAGGTAGAGCGGCTGCGGAGGGCGATCGGGGCGTTGTGGGTGACGCGCTTCCAGGACGCGATCGGGACGGATGCACAGGTTGACCCGAAGGTGTTGATGACCCTCTTCTTCGCGGTCAGTGGAGCCCTGCTGCAGGCGGGCATCGGGCTGTTCACCTATGAGCGGCTGGCCGACCACCTGGAGGACGCCGCCGCAGTGATACTGCAGGGGGTCGAGTGATCGGGAGGCACGGGCCCGAGCTGGTGACGCCGGGCGGCCCTCACCTCGGTGAGGGCCGCCCTCTGTGTCAGGTGGTGCGGGTGTGGGCGACGCGTACTCGCCGTTCCGCCTGAGCCGCCAGCTGGCTCAGGCGTTGGGCTCGGGCCGCAGCGCGGGCGGCCTTGCGGTTCATGCGTTGGGAACGGACCAGGCGACGACCGACACGACGCTGGTCAGCGTCCTCCAGTCGGGCGGCGATCACGGCCCGGGTCATGCTGTCGTGCAGTAGCTGCAACGGCGCTCCATGGGTTGATGGGGACGCTCACGAGTCCCAGAAAAACCGGTCTCCGAGCCGACCTGCGCGCGGGCCGGCGAACAGGAAATCCGGTGAATTGCCTTCACGAGCGAATCGTGCTAATCTGAAAGTGGTTATAGGCATACTCCCTTCTTGGGTCTTACGTGCATAGTAAGAAAATCCGCCTTGAGAGTCCAGACTTTCGGCGCCTGCGTTTCCTTTTTCTGAGCGCGCGTGGAGTTCCGCCAGCGGCGACTCACCTCAATCAGGGGATGCCTCGAGCGGCGTCCGGCGCCGAAGTTGGCGGACGTGCTGGCCGGCCATGCATCGGTAACGGGACCCCGGGTGTCCCTCGGGCCGTGCGAGCCCATGCCGCGCACCGGCTGCTCCGGACGCGAGACTTGCCACCGTGGTCGATGAGGCAGCGGGCTCGATCGGGGACCGCGTCGAGCGTGCGATCCAGCGGCACGCTGACACGCCCGGCGAGATCGCCCGCGGTGAAGCGGAGAAGCCGCGGTCCCTGCGGCGCAACGTGGTGTGGCTCGTCGTCACGCTGGTGTCGCTGTACCTCGTGTTCCCCAAGCTGGTGGACACGTTCTCGTCGTGGCCACAGATAACGCGGTTCTCCGTCGCGGCATTGCTGGTCATGTTCGCCCTGCAGGTCGGCGTGTGCGTGTGCATGTGGGACCTGCAGCGGACGTCGCTGCCCCCGGTCCGCTGGCGTCCTGTGATCGCGGCGCAGCTCGCGTCCAACGCGCTGTCGAACATCGCGCCCGGTGGAGGTCCGGTCGGCGCGGCGTTGCAGTACCGGATCTTCGTGGCCGCGGGCCTGGAGCGGCCGGCGGTGGTCAGTGCGCTCACCGCCGTGAACCTGCTGGTCTTCGCGGTCGTGCTGGGGCTACCGATCCTGGCCATCCCCTTCGTGTTCCGCGGCTCGGTCGACCGAAGCCTGCTCCAGGCCGCCATTGCCGGGCTGGTCGCCTTCGCGGTGATCGTCGGTGTCGGCGCGCTGCTGCTGACCACGGACCGGGCCCTGGCGTGGACGGGGCGAGTCGCACAGTCCGCCCGGAACCGGATCCGCCGGCACTCGGCTCCACTCGTCGACCTGCCCCAACGGTTGCTCGTGGAGCGGGACCGGATCACGTCTGCACTGGGAGCGCGGTGGAAGCGCGCGCTGGTCGCGGCGGTCGGCCGTTGGCTGCTGGACTTCATGACCTTGCTGGCGGCGTTGGCCGCGATCGGCGCGCACCCGCGGCCGAGCCTGGTGCTGTTGGCGTTCTGCGGAGCCAAGGCGTTGGGGAACATCCCGGCCACGCCAGGCGGCCTGGGGTTCGTGGAGGCGGGCATGACCGCGCTGCTCGCGCTCGCCGGTGTCGCCCCGGGCGACGCGGTCCTGGCCACCTTCGCCTACCGGCTGTTCAGCTACTGGCTTCCGCTGCCCTTCGGGCTGCTCGGGATGGCGCTCGCCCCGCGCCGAGTCACGCCTCCGGCGGCCGACCCGGCCAGCTCCTGAGCCCCTGGACCCGGAAGGGGGCGGGTGACGGCACCTGTCGCTCGCTGCTCAAGGACGGGTGCCATCGGCCGCGTCGCCCCAGGTGGATGAGGCTCGGTGGCTATCGGCTGACGTTGAGTCTCGCCGTCGCGGTCGGTCTTGGTTAGGGTTGCCTCATCTAACACGCCGAACAAGGACCACATCGTGAGTCTCGCTATGACCACCCTCCTGGGCTTCATCGCCGGGGCCACCATCCTGATCGGTCTTCCCGTGGGCAGGATGCAAGCGGCGCCGACGCTGCGCCTGGTGCTCAACGGCGTCGCGGTCGGGATCCTCGTCTTCCTTGTCTGGGACGTGCTGTCCGCCGCCTGGGAGCCGATCGACGAGGCCCTCGGATCCGTGCACGCGGGCGACGGCGGGCTCGCCACCGCGGTCGGTTACGGACTCCTCGCCGTGGCCGGCCTGTCGATCGGGCTCCTGTCGCTCGTGGCCTACGAGCGGTGGATGGCTCGCCGGGTCACGCGCGCGCAGGCTCGGCGGTTCGGTCCTGGGGCGATGACGGTGGGAGAGCTGCAGAACCGCCGGGGGACCGCGAGCATGTCGTCGGCCCGCCGGCTCGCGTTCCTCATCGCCGTGGGCATCGGTCTGCACAACTTCGCCGAGGGGTTGGCCATCGGCCAGTCCGCGGCCAGCGGCGAGATCGGCCTGGCGCTGATGCTGGTCATCGGCTTCGGGCTGCACAACGCGACCGAGGGGTTCGGCATCGTGGCCCCGCTCGCCGGCGAGGGCGAGGACACGTCGGCCCGACCGAGCTGGGGCCTGCTGCTGACTCTGGGCGCCATCGGCGGGGGACCGACCCTCGTCGGGACGATCCTCGGTCACGGCTTCACCAGCGAACCGGTCAGTGTCGCCTTCCTGACCCTTGCTGCCGGGTCCCTGCTCTACGTCATCATCCAGCTCATCGGCGTGGCCGCGAAGGCCCGGCGCACCGACCTGCTGGCCTACGGCCTCCTGCTGGGCATGGTGTCGGGTTTCGTCACCGATGCGATCGTCACCGCTGCCGGTGTCTGAGAGCGGAAGCTCGTGCTCGTCGTCCTGACCCTGACACGAACCTGACGATCGCGGGCCGGCCGGGCTCGACCGCCGGCTCAACGGGTACGACGGTCACGTGCAGAGGCGCAGGGTCGGGGCTGAGGCCACCGCGGTCTTGTCGGTGGTCGTTCTGGTGACCTTGACGGTCCTGGTCGGCGTCGGCTTCGACCCGCTCGCCGACCTCGACAGGGCCGTGGCCCGGGGCACCTACGGCGCTACGTTCGCGCACCCTGGTCGTACGGCGTTCTGGGAGGACGTGACCACCTGGGGTGGCCCACCGGTCGTGCGGGTTGCCATGCTCGTCGTCGCCATCGTGCTGGCGGTGGCCCGCCGCTGGTTCCTGGCCGGGTGGCTGGCCGGGCTGGTGGTCATCGAGGCCGTGGCCGCACCGGCGGCGAAGCTGGTGCTAGCGCGACCTCGTCCGGCCTGGGCGGACCCGATCACCACTGCCGGCTCCACGTCGTTCCCCTCAGGGCACGCCGCGGCGGCTGCCACCGCGGCAACGGCCGCGGTCCTGGTGGCGCGGCATCTCGGGGGCGGCCGGGTCGCACAGCTGCTGGTGCTGGTCCTCGTGCTCCCGGCCACAGTGCTCGTGGCGGCGAGCCGGGTGTTCCTGGGCGTGCACTACCTCAGCGACGTCGTCGGCGGCGCACTCCTCGGCGCCGTGCTGGCCGTGCTGACCTACGCGGTCGCGGCTCGGCTCTCCGCTGTCCGGGTCAGGCGTGCTCGACGACGCTGACGTACGGCGTCCGGCCGAGAATCCGGGTCACGATGATGCCGCACGTGGTCATGCACAACGCGATGCCGCCGAGCACCACGAGCTGGAACTGAGCCGCCTCGGCGGGGCTGGCGCCGCCGAACAGCGCCCCGACGAAGGCTCCCGGCAGCGTGACCAGGCCGGCGGAACGGGTCTGGTCGAGGTTGGGCAGCAGCGCCTCGCGAACCGCTTCCCGGCCGATCTCGAGGTGCGCAGTGGCCGGGGTGGCCCCCAGGGCCAGCCATCCCTCGATCTCGTCTCGCCGAAGGCGCGTCGCGCGCAGGAAGTTGCGACCCGAAAGGGTGGCTGCGCTCATGGCGTTGCCGATGATGATCCCGGCCGTGGCCACCAGGTAGCGCACACCGAAGTCGACCAGGCCCAGGGCGAAGATGAGGACGAGTGAGACCGTCGCTCCGCAGACCACCCCCGCGACGGCCGCGCGGCGCCCGTGCCAGAGCTCTTGGAGCCGCCCCGAGGCGGTCCAGGACGCGGTCGCGGCCATGAGGACCAAGAAGGCGACCACCGTCCACTCGACGGTGAGGATCCCGCGCAGCAACAGGGCGACGACAGTGAGCTGCAGCGCCGCCCGGGACAGCGACCACAACGGCGACCACCCCAGGCCGACGCCGGCTGCTCTCGCGAGGGCGACCGTCGCCGCGACCAGCACGAGCAGGCCGGCGGCGAACCACACGACCTCGGGCATGGACACGCGCCGACGCTACCGAGCCGGCCCAGCGGGGCGATCGGTCCTGGCGGCGCGTTCACCCGAAGCGGGTGAGGGTGTCAGCACCCCGGCTCGCCACCGTGTGCGCATGCTCGCGATGCTGCTCGTGGTTTGACCGACTACCTGGACGTCGGGGGCTTCCGTCCCACGATCGTCGCGGCCCTGCTCCTGTCGGTGCTCAGTGCTCTCCCGCACGCGATCACCGAAGGACTGGTCGAGCGGCACCGCGTGGCGGCGTGACCTGGCCTCGCGTGAGTGGTTTGTTGGCGCGCAGGCAAATACGAGGAGAGATCAGGAGAAGGACATGAGTTTCTGGGACATCATCTGGTTCATCATCGTCAGCTTCGCCTTCGTGGCGTACCTGATGGTGATGTTCAACATCATCGTCGACCTGTTCCGCGACCGGAGCACGTCCGGGGGCATCAAGGCCTTGTGGATCTTCTGCCTGCTGTTCTTCCCGTTCATCACCGCGATCGTCTACCTGATCACGCGAGGGAACGGCATGGCGGAGCGCCACGCCGCTCAGTTCGCCGAGGCGAAGGCCGCTCAGGACGACTACATCCGCTCGGTGACCCCGGCCTCCTCCCCAGCGGACCAGATCAGCCAGGCCAAGGCCCTGCTGGACGCGGGTTCCATCAACCAGGCGGAGTTCGAGGCGCTGAAGGCGAAGGCGCTGGCGAGCTGAGCACCGGCCCCGCGGTCACCCGATCCGGGGTGACCGCGGTGCGGGGCCGCCTCGACCCTGAGTTCCACGACTGTGACAGCCGTGGCCCCGGAGTGACCAGGCCCTGCGCCTCGTGCTCGGCGAACCACGGCATCCGCCTGCAGATCCGCAGCGTGTCGGGCGGCAACCCGACCAGCACCAGGGTCTGGTCCGTGTCGGCGAGCTGATCCCGCAGCTCTCGAAGCGCCTCGAGCATGGGGACGGTCACCGCGTTCACCGCGGAGCCCTCCAGCACGACCCGGTCGGCCGGCGGGTCCGCCGAGGCGGTCAGCGCGATGACCTGGTCGACGGTCGGTCGGGCGTTGCCGGCATACAGGCCGCCGACCAGGCGCAGCACGAGAGCACCGTCGTACGTCGTGGAGGGTGGCCGGGGGTCCGGCGGGGTCGTGGTCCAGCCGCCGTCCTGCGTCGGGTAGAGCGGCTCCGCCCGGGGCTGGTTCACGTGGCGGACCACGAGGCCGAGCGTCAGCGCCACACCCGCGGCCACCCCGATCAGCATCCCGCCGACCAGGCAGATGGCCGCCACGACCACTGCCACCCACAGCTCCGCCTTGTCGATCCTGGCGTAGAGCCAGAAGTCGGCCGGGCTCAGCAACCCCAGGATGGCCACCATCACCATCGCCGCCAGGATCGCCTGGGGGAGGTCGTCGAGAAGAGGAGCCAGGAACAGTGCCACGAGCACCGCCAGGCCAGCGGTCACGACCTGCGCGAGCTGACTGCGTGCGCCGGACCGCAGGTTGACCGCGGACTGCGAGAAGCCCCCGGCCGGGGGCAGGGTCTGGGTGAGTCCGCCCGCGAGGGAGGCGGTCCCGACCGCCACCAGCTCCTGGTCGACGTCGATCGGCGGCTCGCCGCGTCGACGGTTGGTGCGGGCGACCAGCACGGTCTCGAGGAAGGCCATGATCGCGATCGCCAGGGCGCCTGGCAGGAGTGCGGGAACGTCGGCGAGCACCGGGATGGACGGCGTCGGCAGCCCGGTCGGCACGTGGTCGATCAGCGCCACCCCGTGACCGTCGCTGCGGTCGTCCACGTCGGTGGTGGCGACGAGCAGGATGCCGCCGGCCACGACGATCAGTGGCCCCGGCAGGGTCGGGTAGACACGGCGCAGCACCAGCAGGAGAGCCGCCGCCGAGACCGACACGAGTGTGGTGACGGCGTCGGCGTTGGGGATCTCGCGGACCGCGTCGGCAACCGTCCCGAAGAAGCCGTCGGCGTCGGATGGCGCCACGCCGAGCAGGGCCGCCAGCTGGGTCGCCGCCACTGTGAGACCCACGCCGATGCGGATGCCGGTCAGGGTGGCCGGCGAGATCATCTCGACCAGCCCGCCGAGCCGCAGCAGCCGCAGGGCGAGCAGGCAGATCCCGACCAGGAAGGTCAGCGTGAACGCCGCCGCGAGAGCGTCCGACGTCGAGGACGTCTGGTCCTCGGGGAGTCCGGCGATCGTCGCGGCGACGAGAACCGCGATCGTCGAGGTGGTCGACACACTCAGGGCCCGCCCTCCGCCGAGCAGCGCGTAGACGACCATCGGCGCCATGCACGTGTAGAGCCCGATCTGGACCGGCAGCTCGGCGATGGTCGCGTAGGCCATCGCCTGGGGGATGACGACCGTTCCCGCCGCCAGCCCGGCCAGCACGTCCCAGCGCAGCCACGTCCGCTGGTAGCCGTGGAGGGTGGGCGCCAGCCAAGCGGGACGGCTGCGCCGCCCGGACGAGGGCGGCGACTCCGGGACGGACACACCTCACCCCACGACACAGGGGCCGCAGTGGCCTCACCCTTCTCGGGTGAGCGACCCGAACGGCGGGCGGCGGAGGGTGGGGGACAACGGTCGAGACTCGAGGGAGCACGTCATGGTCCAGCGCCTTCCCGCGGCCAGCCGGCCTCAGCGGGCCCGCGACAGGTCGATGGTGCTGGTGCCGGGTGCCGAGAGCCAGATGGGCAGCGTGGCGTTCTACACCGAGGAGTCCCCGGTGGTCGAAGTGGTCGTGCCCGACGTCCTCTGGCTGATGCACCCGGTCACGAACGCCGAGTTCGCGGCCTTCGTGGAGAGCACCGGGCATGTGAGCGTCGCCGAGCTCCGGCCCGACCCGGCGGACTTCCCCGGGGCTGACCCCGAGCTGCTGGTGCCGGGCTCTCAGCTGTTCACCCCCACCGAGGGGCCGGTTCCGCTCGATGACTGGACGCAGTGGTGGCGTTGGTGCCCAGGTGCGTCGTGGCGAGCGCCGGAAGGTCCCGGCAGCGACTGGCGCGACGTGGCCCAGCACCCGGTCGTGCACGTCGGCTGGGAGGATGCCGCGGCGTACGCCGCGTGGGCCGGTCTCGAGCTGCCCAGCGAGCCCGAGTTCGAGCACGCGGCCCGAGGCGGGCTGGAGGGCGCCGACTTCGCGTGGGGCGACGAGCTGCACCCGGGGGGAGCGGTGCTGGCGAACACCTGGCACGGCGACTTCCCCTGGCGCTCGGACGACGCGCGGGGGCACGACCGCTCGTCACCCGTGGCGGCCTACCCGGCCAACGGCTACGGGCTCTTCGACATGGTGGGCAATGTCTGGGAGTGGACGCGGACCCGCTGGACCCCCACGCACCTGCGCGCCGGCGAGGAGCTGCCGGCGGCGCCGGCGGCGACCAGCTGCTGCGGGGGGCCGGTGCGACCCCAGCTGGCCGAGGGTGACCGGATGGTGACCAAGGGCGGCTCCCACCTGTGCTCTCCCCAGTACTGCCGCCGCTACCGACCCGCGGCCCGCCAGGGACACGGCATCCGGGACACCACCTCTCACCTCGGGTTCCGCTGCGTGTTCCGCCCCTGATTCTGGTTGACGCGGCGCCGCACGTGCGCGTTCAAGGTGCCGGCCGCCGTGGCGACGAAGACGATGTCGAAGAGCAGCTGCACCAGGACCATGACCCGAGCGACCTGCCCGGCGGCATGTACGTCGCCGTACCCGACCGTCAGCATCGTCGAGGCGGTGAAGTAGAGCGAGTCGACCTTGGTGTCCAGCCCCGCCATCTGGCCGGCCTGGTGGATGGCGAGCGCATAGAACGCGAAGGCGAAGACGATCCACACACAGACGATAGCCACGACCAGGCCGTCGAGGCGACGGTCCTCGTCGGCCAGCGAGAGCCGGACCTGGGCGATGACGGCGACGGCCAACAACGTGAACACGACCAGCGCCAGAATGGTTCGCAGCACCGGGCCGCCGTGGGGATGGGCGTCGATGGGCGTGACGAAGTAGAGGATCAGGACCAGCAGGGTGATCCCGATCAGCCTCCCCCAGCGGGCAGCGCGCACTCGTCACCTCCGGTCGGCGTCCCGGACAGGATCGAGGTCTCGGCCGCGGACTGCTTCACCCGTCATGGGTGAGCGTCCGGGTCGAAGCCGCCGTCATCCGGCGGCCTCGCCTCCGCCCCGTCGACGAGTGCTGCGAGGCTGAGCCGCCCGGCAGCGTGCCCGAGCCGGACGGCCCGGACCCCCCACCGGGCGCGCGGTGCGACCTGTTCGGGAGCGCGGTTCACGACAGCCTCGGCGACCCGACGCAGGTTGCGGCCGACGGGGTTCGGCCGCCCGGGCTCGGACACCGCCCGGACGCCGATCGTGGACACGATCGCGTCCGTCGGCAGCTCGGCCATCGACCACAGCACCGCGGTGTCGTCGGCCGGCGGCGCGACCGTGGCGACCGCGACCACCCGCGCCGCGGACCCGGTCGTGCGCCCAGCTCACGAGGAAGGCCAGGGGCCCGACCAGGGCGAGGAGGACCAGGAGGACCGTTGTCACACCGCGGGCGCGGCGGTCGGGCCGGCGGCCGCGGCCTCCTGGCGCTGCTCCGAGCGGAGCTTGAACGCGGTGAACAGGGCGATGCCTCCGATCAGGAACAGCCACACGCAGATGACGACCACGAGAACACCCAGCGAGAGCTTCGGGTTCACGAGCAGGAAGCCACCCGCGAGGATGCTGATGACGCCGGTGACGACGTCCCACGCTCGGCGTCCGTGGACGGGTGACACCAGTGCCCCCACGACGTCGATCACGCCGGACACGACCCACCAGACCCCCAGCAGGATCCCGATCACGAGCAGCGTCTGCACCGGGTGACGGAGGCAGAGCAGCCCGACGATGAGGGCGAAACCGCCGATGAGGCCCTGCAGCGCCCGCATCCCGCCGTCGAGGCCCCGGCCGCCGACTGCCATCACGATGCGCAGCACGCCGGAGACGAGGATCTGGATCGCGATCAGCACGGCGCACACGACGAGCGTCTCGCCCGGCCAGACCGCGAGGACCAGCCCGAGGCCGACGCTCACCAACCCGTAGGCGAGGACGAGTCCCCAGTGGTCAGCGATCCTGTCGGCCCCCGGCAGGGGTGGCTGCGCAGGGAGTGCGTCTGCGCTCTCGTGGCGGGCACTGCTGTCCTGGGTGGACATGCCGATCAGTCCCGCGCCATGCCGGCCCGGAAGTCCCGCTCGAGGTCGAGGTAGACGTCGTCGCCGATGTTGATCTCCACCACCCGGATCCGACCGCCAGTCAGGGCGAACGGCGCGCCGTACGCCTTGGAGACCGGGTCGGAGCTGTCCCGGCCGACGGTGAGCCCCTCCCCGCACAGCGCGAAGTGGCCGGGCTGGGTCTTCCACTCGCTCTTCGCGACGGCCAGGTCGTCGACGTAGAGGGTGGCGGTGCCGACGGCCTCACCGTGCTCGCCGTGGCTTTCCTTGGTGAACTCCATCCCGAGCACATGGTTGCCGACCCCGACCTCGTCCGGCGAGACCAGCTGCTGCTCGGGCGGGATGCCCAGGGAGTTGTTGACGTACCAGAGCTTGCGGTCCTTGAGGAAGAGCGCGTGACCGCCGAACCGAGCGCCGTTGGCGATCAGCACGCCCTGGGCGTCCGCGTCATCGAGCTCGACCTGGGCCAGGATCTTGAAGGACCGGCCCCGGATCTCCGCAGCTGCGAACTCCGGGACGGGCGAGGTGTTCGGGTAGTAGCGGTAGACGCCACCCTCGGGGATCTCGGCAACCGGCATCTCCTTCACCAGGTCCTCGAGCGAGCGGTTGTCGATGGGCAGGACGTCGTACTTTCCTGCCTCGACGTACCAGAGGTTGACCAGCTCCTTGACCTTGTCGGGGTGCTGCTCGGCCAGGTCGTGCACCTCGGAGCGGTCCTCCTCGGAGTGGTAGAGCTCCCAGGTGTCGTTGAGGAGGTCGGCGGCGCTGCCGCCCTGCTGCGGCGCGCGCTGGGCCACGACGTGCCAGCCCTCGCGCCACAGCGCGCGGGTGCCCATCATCTCGTAGTACTGGATCACCTTCTCGGTCGGTCCGTCGGCGTCGAAGGTGTACCTCATCGACACCCCGGGGAGCTCGGACTGCGCGTAGCCCTGGACCTGGTCGGGGAAATCCAGGCCGATGCACTCCAGGATCGTCGGGACGATGTCGACCGCGTGGTGGTACTGGTTGCGCACCTCGCCGCGGGCGGCGATCCCCTTGGGCCAGGAGATCACCAGCGGGTCGGCCACGCCGCCCTGGTAGGTGTAGCGCTTGAACATCTTGAACGGCGTCGAGAACGCAGTGGCCCACCCGGTCGGGTAGTGGTTGTAGGTGTCCGGTGAGCCCAGCTGGTCGAGCATCGACAGGTTCTGCTGAAGGTCCTCGGGGTAGGCGTTGAAGAACTTGTTCTCGTTGACCGTGCCGCTCGGGCTGCCTTCACCGGAGGCGCCGTTGTCGGCGGCGTACATGACGATCGTGTTCTCGAGCTGCCCGGTCTCCTCGAGGTAAGCGATGATCCGGCCGACCTGGGCGTCTGTGTACTCCGAGAAGCCGGCGTACACCTCGGCGAAACGGGCGAAGAGCCGCTTCTCCTCGTCGTTGAGCTCTTCCCACGGACGCACGTGGTCCATCGGCTGGGCCGCCTCGCCCGGGAGCGGGTTGATCTCGGTCAGGCCGGTGCCCTCCGGCAGGATCCCGCGCTCGACCATCCGCGGCAGCACCCACTCGCGGTAGGCCTCGTAGCCGTCGTCGAACTGGCCGGCGTACTTCGCGATGTACTCCTCGGGAGCGTGGTGGGGGGCGTGGTTGGCGCCCGGGCAGAACCACAGGTACCACGGCTTCTTCGGGGCGGACGTCTTGCTGTCCGCGATGTAGGAGATCGCCTTGTCGGCCAGGTCCTTGGACAGGTGGTAGCCCTCTTCGGGGAGGTAGGGCTGGTCGATGTAGTGGTTGTCCTCGACCAGGGTCGGGAACCAGTTGTTGGTCTCACCGCCGATGAACCCGTAGTAGCGGTCGAAGCCGCGGGCCAGCGGCCAGTTGCGACGCGTGGCGCCGACCGCCCACTCGTCGAGCGGTACGTTGTGGTTCTTGCCGACCCAGTAGGTGTTGTAGCCGTTCTCGCGAAGCACCTCGCCGATGGTGGCGTTCTCCATCGGGATGTGGCCGGTGTGTCCCGGGAAGCCCTGCGCGCCCTCGGCGATCTGGGCGAAGCCGTTCTGGTGGTGGTTGCGCCCGGTGAGCAGGCACGAGCGCGTGGGCGAGCACAGTGCGGTGGTGTGCCACTGGGTGTAGGTCAGACCGTTGTCAGCCAGCCGCTGCATGGTCGGCATGTTGATCCGGCCGCCGTACGGCGACCACGCCGCCAGCCCGGTGTCGTCGTAAAGGACGAGGAGGACGTTCGGGGCGCCTTCTGGCGCCGGGGCCTCGCGGAAGGGCGTCCAGTCCGGGACCGAGTCCCGCACGTCGAGGTTGACGATCCCGTTGAACTTGGCCATGTGGGCACGCTCGCCCGGCAGTCGCCGGGCGGCATCACCCCTTTCCGGTGAGTGGCTCGCGTTCAGAGCAGGTGCTGGCTCCGGGCGACCGCGAGGGCCTCGCTGCGGCGGGAGACGGCGAGCTTCCCGTACAGGCTGGACACATGCGTCTTGACGGTGTTCTCGGACACGAACAGCGCCGCCGCGATGTCGGCGTACGTCGAGCCACGGGCGAGCTCGGCCAGCACCTCGCGCTCCCGGGGGGAGAGCAGCGGCCGGACCACCGAGGGCAGCGCCGAGTCCCGCTCGCGCGGAGTCGCCGTCATGGGAGCGAAGACGCTCGTGATGTCGGGGCGATCGAGCATGGCCGCGGCCAGCTCGTGCACCCATGGCGACATGGTCACCTCGTCCAGTCGTCGCAGCAAGGTCTCGACGGGGGTCCCCTGGCGACACCAGCCCAGGAACGGAACGGCGTTGCGGCGCACCTCGGTGGCGGTCGCGGCCTCCGCCAGGACCTCCATCGCCTCGTCGTGCTGGTCGAGGGCGTCGAGGAGCTGTGCCTGGCACACCAGCGCCAGGGCACGGGTCGGCGGCTGGGAGTACGTCACGTCCGCAGCAGCCGCCTCGAAGGCCGCGACCGCTGCCCTCCGGTCCCCGCCCAGATCGGCTCGCAAGCCGGCCACCAGCTCGGCCTCACCGATGGCGTCCATGGACGTGAGCTGGGACTCGAGCTCGCGCAGCGTGTACCGGTCCGCGGAGAGGGCGGCCAGGAACGAGCGCTCGACCAGCAGCGCGGAGCGCAGGTGGTCGGGCAGGTGGACCTCGGTGAGCTGAGGGTGCTCCAACGGAGTTGCCAGCACCCGCTCCGCGTCTGCGACGGAACCTGCGGTCAGGGCGAGCCGGGCGTCGCGCACACGAAGCCAGAACCGCATGCACAGGTCGGCGCTGTGCACCGTGGTCCCCGTGCCCACGCCGGTGCTCTCGATCGGCTCGGTCGGCCAGGGCAGATCGACCAGCCCGCTCAGCAGGAGCGCGAGGGCGGCACGCGAGGGTGCGTGCCGCGTGCGGTACCCGTCAGCCGACTCGAGCCGGCTCAGGGCCTCGGTCGCGACCTCGGCGCACGTGTGCTCCCGGCCGGCCATGAACTGGGTGAACGCGAGATGGGACAGCGCCGGCACGACCAGGGCCGGCTGTCCCTGGGCCTGGGCGAGGCCGACGGCGATGGAGAGGCTCGCCTCCGCCTCGGCCAGCTCGCCCAGCCAGTTCTGAGCGATGCCGAGCTCGCTGACCAGGATCGGCAGCACGCTGGCGCCGCCGTCGTCGGACGACGGCTTGCTGCGAGACGCGACCACCACACGCTTCGCGTAGCCGACGGCGGCGTACATCGGCTCCAGCCCCAGCCGGGCCTTCCACAGCCGCACGCAGGCGCGCACCTCCTCGGGTTGCGCGGCCTCGTGCTCGCCGGGGCGGTGCTCGATGATCCGCTCGATCCAGTGCCTGGCCCGCTCGAGGTCGTCGGACATCCAGCGATCCATGGCGACGGCGAACCACGTGTCAGGCCGTGAATCGATGGTGTCGGGATGGTTGCGCACGAACTCCAGCACCTCGGGTGCGCCGCGGCCACTGAGCGCCATCCGCACTCCCTCGCCGGCCAACAGGTCTGCGGCCTCCTCCTGCGCGTTGATGCCCACCAGCCGGTTGAACGCTCCGTCAGCCACGCCGCGCGCGAGGTCCAGGTGCACCGCCCGGACCACGGTCGCGCGGGCCTGTGACACGTCGACGCCCCCGGCGACGAGACGACGCCGGATCACCTCGACGAGCAGTGGGTGGATGCGGTAGCGCGTCGACAGGGGGTCCTCGCTCGAGTCGTCAGAGGGGACCCGGCTGACGAGCAGGCCGGTGTTCTCGAGGTCCACGAGCGTCTCCGTGGCCCGCGGGTCATGCGTGAGATGGACCGCAAAACGTGCCGAGACGACCCCCTCGCCGGCCACGCACAGGAGCAGGTGTCGTTGCCGGGGACTGAGAGCCGCAAAAACCTCGTTGGCGACGCGGTCCGCGATCGCGGTGTTCCCCGCCGCGAGGCGCTGCGCGGCCGCCACCGGGTCCGGTGCGGCTCCCACAGCCCGGGCGGCGAGGACCACGACCGCGCACCACCCCTGCGCGTGGGTGGTCACGGCCCGCACGACCTCGGGGTCGGTGGTCCGGGCGTGCTCCGCCACCAGGGCAGCGCACTGTGCGTCCGCCATCCGCAACAGGTCGCCGCGCAGGACCGTCAGGTTCCCCAGCAGCTCCGGCAGGAGCCTGGTCAGCGGCAGGTCCCACCGGCTGATCAGGAGCACGCGCAGCCGCTCCGGCGCTTCGTTGAGCCGCTCGTCGACCAGCCGGACGGAGGCGGCGGGAAGGGCGTGCGCGTCGTCGATCACGACCAGGCGGGGACCGGCTGCCTCATCGTCGGGCGTACTGGCGGCCGCATCGAGCACGGCTTCGAGCCGCTCCGGCAGCCACGTGCCGTCCGCGTGGATCCAGGTGGCCCGGGTGGCCTGCGGTGCGCGACTGTGCTGCAGCCAGCCGCCGACCCCGAGCGTCTTCCCGGCGCCGACGGGGGCCACCAGCAACGTGGCCGCCGACGCGGTGGCGCTGTCCAGCCGCTCCCACAGGCGGGGTCGGGGTACGTACACGCGCGGCAGCCGCGGGCCACCATGTGGCGGACCGGCGTCCGGCTCGGCGCATGCCGGTTCGACGGGGTCTGGCTGGTCTGCACGCGGACGGGTGTGAGCCCGAGCCATGGGCGTCTCCTGCCCCAGCAGCGAACGGAGCCCGAGTTCCCCCCACCATCTCTCAGGCCCCGGCCGCGCCGAGCTGTCGGTCTGGTGCTTCGCGCCGGGCACCGGCGCGTGCTGACGCGGCCCCATCCGCGTCCTTTCGCCTCAGCGTAGGCCCGTCAAGCTGTGGTTCACGCCACCCACCTGGGCGGTATTGCCTAGTCCGGATGGTGTTCTCAGTAGTCGCCGTCGTCGCCGAGCTGGAGGCACAGCGCCCAGATGACCAGGACGGCGAAGGCGATCAGGATGATCGACCAGACCGGGTAGTGGGGCAGGAACAGGAAGTTGTTGACCGCGCTGATCGACGCGATCGCGATGCCGGCGACCCGGGCCCACGTCTTCCGCGTGAGGAGGCCGGCGCCGACCAGGCCGCCGATGACGCCCATCGCGATGTGGATCCAGCCCCACGTGCTGACGTCGAGGTTGTAGACGTAGCTGAAGCCCCGGACGTAGATGTCGTCCTCGGCCACGGCGGCGATGCCTTCGAGGACCTGGAAGACGGAGAGGACCAGCAGGATCACGCCGGCGAAGTCCGTGAGCATCGAGGCCCTGTCGCGCGTGCGCTGTTCCTCGGAGCGGCTGCCCGACGGCGTGGTGGTCATGGAACCTCCTGGATCGACTCCTGGTTCGCGGGACCGCGCACGCTCCGGGGGCCCCGCCTCGGCTGCCGGGACGCTACGAGCGCCTCGGGACTGCCCGGTTCACCCGGATCGGGCCAACCCCGACCCGCCCGGGTCGTCACCCTTCGACCCGTCCTCGACCAGCGCCCGCAGTGCTTCCGGTGCGTCCTGCGGCAGCCGAGCGTGCATCAGCCGTACGTCGCCGCGGGCCAGTCCACGTTCGATGAACGGCCGGACGACGTCGAGGTCGGCGTCGCTGGAGAGCACCAGCAGCGCGGACGTTCCCGGCGACAGGCTTTCCTTCAGCTCCGCGAGGAAGCTGTCCTCGATGCCGCTGCTTCGGATCCTCTGCGCGAGCGCGGCGATGCCCGCCCCGGCGGCCGCGCCGACGACCGGGCTCAGGAACAGTGCGCCCGCCATCGCACCCAGCGCCGACCCCTTCGCGGCGGCACCGCTCGTGCTGTGCCGCAGATGACCGACTCGGGGTTCCTCGGCGCCGGTGACCCAGGTGACGGTGACGGCGTCGACCACCGAGACTGCGCTCTGCTGCTGGAGGTCCTTGAGCCGGACCTCGCCGGCCGCGGCACCCATCGCCGTGTCGTAGACCCACACCGTCAGGCTCGTCCCTGGCTCCATCGACGCCTCTCCACCAGCTGGTAGCGCTGGCTCAGTCCTGCTCGAAGACCTGCCGCAGCGCGCTCTCCTGCTCGGAGGTGAGGTTGGTGAAGATCAGCTCCGACGGGCCGTGGGCGACGAACGCGTCCTGGACCTTGTCGACGACGACGTCGGTGGTCATGAGGAAGAGCGCGGATGTGCCGGGAGTGACCTGGTCCCGGATCTTGTTGATGAAGCCGTCATCGATGCCCACGTCGGCCATCGAGCCGGCCACCGCCCCGGTCGCGGCACCGACAGCCGCGCCGAGCAGGGGCATGAAGAAGATGAGCCCGAAGAGCATTCCCCAGAAGGCTCCGCCCAAGGCGCCGGCGCCGGACATGGAGGTGAGCTGGTGCGTCCTCGGCTTCTTCTTGCCCTGCTCCCAGGTGACCGTGGCCGCGTCGACCAGCGTCAGGAGGTTCTCCCGGGCCAGGGTCTCCAACGTGCGTGCGGCCTCGTCCGCGCCACCCGCTGTGTCGAACCTCCACACCGTGAGCGTGCCTTGTGCCATGGCTGGCTCCCCTCCAGGAGTTGCGGCGTGCGCCTACGCTCACCCGGCGCGCAAGGAGGGGCCTCACCCGTTCGGGGTGAACGGCGGAGGAGGGTCGGTGGCCGCGCGCAAGGCCTCTTCGACCGTGGCGTGGATGGTCGGTTCGTCGCGCGGCTCGGCGGCGGCGAGGACGTCACGGACGGCTCCGACGTCGTCGGCCATCACCAGCTCGCCGCCGAGGTGCTGGATGTCCTGGCGCAGCTGGACGAGCATCTCGGCCGCCGTCACGTCCACCGAGGGCGTGGCCCGGCCGTCCAGGACCACGAGCCGCAGGTCGGGTGTCGCGGCCGCGAGCTCGCGGATCCGCTCGCGCACGTGGTCGGCGTTCGCGAACAACAAGGGACCCTCGACCCGGACGACGAGCAACCCCGGCAACACCGGATAGTCCGGATGCCGGGCGGCGTCCACCCATGGCCGGTCCGGCCGATCCCCGACCGGGGCCAGCGCGGCGATGTGCGGGCGCGAGGTGCGGGCGATGAGCAGCACGAGCGACACACCGATCCCGATGACCAACCCCGGGAGGGTGTCGAAGATGAGGACGCCCATGAGCGCGGCGATCGCGGCGACGAAGTCCGCCCGCGCGGTGATCCGGTGGGCCCGGGCGATCGGTCCCGTTCCCACCCGCCAGAGCCGGCGCAGCGACGAGATGTCCACGAGCTCGACCACGGCGGCGATCACGATGGCGGCGAGGGTGGCCTCGGGCAGCTTCTCGAAGAGGCCGGTGAGGAAGAGCAGGGTGAGCACGGCCAGCGCGGCGGCGGTCAACGACGACACCTGCGACCGCGCGCCGGCGGAGCCGTTGACCGCCGTCTTGGACAGCGAGCCGTTGACCACCATCCCGGAGGCCAGACCCGTGCCGAGATTGGCCAGACCGAGACCGAGCAGCTCACGATCCGCGTCGATGTCGTACCCCTCGCGGGCGGCGTAGGTCTTGGCCGCGCCAAGGCCCTCGGCGAACCCCACCAGCATGACTCCGACAGCGGCACCGAGCAGGTCGAGGAACTGGTCACCCGAGACGTCGGGCAGACCGAGGGCCGGTAGCCCGCTGTCGATGTGGCCGACCACGGCCAGTCCGTGGTCGTCGAGCCCGAAGAGCCAGGCGACCGCGATCCCGCCGAGCGCCACCGCCAACGAGGCAGGGAGCATCGGAACCAGCCGTCCGAGCAGCACGAGAGCCGCGAGGCTGACCAGCCCGACGACCAGGGTCAGCGCGTCCGCCTCGTCGAGGTGGGTCACGACGTGCCACGCCTTCTCGAAGAAGTTCCCGCTGCCCTTCGAGGTGCCCAGGAGGTCCGGCACCTGGCCGATCATGATGGTGAGCGCGAGCCCGATGATGAAGCCCTTGAGCACCGGCTCGGAGATGAAGGCGGCCAGGAAGCCCAGCCGGAGCAACCCGGCGGCCAGCGCCATCAGTCCGGTGGCCAGGGCCAGGCCGGTGGTCAGGGCCACGACGTCGCCGGAGCCGCCGATCGTGGCCACCACGCCGGCCGAGAGGGCCGCGGTCGCGGACATCGGGGAGACCACGAGGTGCCGGGACGAGCCGACGACGGCGTACAGCACGAGCGCCGGCACGGCGGCGTACAGCCCGACGACGGGGGGCACGCCGGCGATGGTCGCGTAGGCCAACGACTCCGGGACCAGCACCGCCCACACGGTGAGCCCGGCGAGCACATCGCTGCGTATCCACTCGCGGCGGAACCCCACGAACGACGGCGCGAACGCTCTCGTCACGAGCCTTCCTCTCGGAGGTTCGCCTGAACCTAGGTCGCGTCCGATCGGGGTCGTGTCACCCGTAAGGGGTGACCTCGGGCGGTCGGTACGGGCACTGGCGGCTTCGGTGTCGGAGCAAGTGGTGGTTCCGGTACCGAAGTGGACCGGTCCGGCGGTCACGCCGGTTGCGATCGTGTCCTGAGTGATCCTCGCCGGCTTCCCGGCGCTGCGCTTCGGTGTCGGCCTCGCCCGAATCCGGTGAGGCCCCGGGCCGGGTGGCGACCCTAACGTCGCGAGCGTCGCCCGGGTCGGGCGGTCGGGCCGAGGAGGCATGGTGCGTGACGTGGTCGGCCATCTCCTGCCCATCGCCGTCGGCGATCGGCTACCACGTCGCACCCGCTCGGATGCGTGGTCGCTCGCGGAGCTCGGGGTCCGGCCGGACGCTCGCGGCGCGGCGGTGACGACGGTGCTGCTCATCGTCATCGGGGTCACGATCCTCGGCAGGGGCGTGGCGGGAATCTAGGAACAGGTGAGCTGGTGCGTGCCGTGGCCAAGATGCTGATCCGGGTGGACGCCGAGATGTCCGACGAGCTCAGCGGTGCCTTCCCCCATCTCACGGCGCGCCACCACCGAGCGTCCACCACCTTGACCGGCCAGATCAGCGACCAGCAGGAGCTGCAAGGCGTGCTCAACCTGCTCAGCTCATTGGGGATCGACGTCATCGAGGTGCTGACCATCCCCGAGGACTGAGCCGACCACCGGGTGCGGCACCAGGCCCTCCGCGACGGCCACCGCGTTCGCGGTCGACTCTCCGAGCACCGGCGTCGCCGGTTCGACGCTGACGCCGTAGCCGTCGAGCACCTCACGACCAGCGCCAGGGACAACGGGCCTCGGTGCCGCAGCAGCGTTGCGGTGCCTCTTCAGTCGCGGCTCGAGGCCTGGCCCTGGTTCTGCTCGACGATCCTGGCCAGCTGGATGCGTGAGTCGATGTCGAGCTTCCGGAAGATGTGGCGCAGGTGGTAGTCGACCGTGTGCGGCGACAGGAAGAGCTGGGCGGCCGTCTCGCGGTTGGTGAGTCCCGTGGCCACCAGCTCCGCGACGCTCTGCTCGGTGTCAGTGAGGCGCGCCCAGCCCGCGAGGCCTCGGGTCGCGACCACGTCGGGCGGGATCGCGGAGAACCAGACGAGCGCACCGATGAGCCGGGTGCCGTCATGGATCGCCTCACAGCGGGCGGCCGTCGTCGCGGACTCGAGGGGCAGCGGCTCAGTGGTGCCGCCGCCCCGATGGACACGGCGTTGGGCCCACTCCCAGAGCTCTGCTCGGTCGGAGGAGCCCATGAACTGGCTGCCCGCTGCGTTGACGTAGAGGGAGCTCCCGTCGACGGCCGCGACTGGTCCCTTGGCGCGGCGCCGGGCCCGCAGGAATGCTTCGTAGAGAGCGATCGTCTGCGATCCGGCCTCGTCCAGCAGCCGCTGCTGCGTCTCGTGGACGACCCGTCCCACGAGCGCCGACATGAGCTGCCAGGGTGACGGGTCGGCGACCGTCATGTTCACGACGCCCATGACCTGCCCGGTGAAGGGGTCGAGCACGGCTCTCGACGCGCAGGTGATGTGGGTGAACGCGTCGGCATAGTGCTCGAACCCGCGGAGCAGCACGGCGGCTCGTTTGCTCGCGGCCTGGCCGATCGAGTTGGTGCCGATGAGGTCTTCGTCGCAGCGGAAGCCCGGGGCCGCGCCGACGGCGTCCATCTGCCGCGCGGTCTGGGACGTGCGGGTCCATCGCCGGATCACGTGCGCCCTGCGGTCCGTCAGCAGGAGTGCGCAACGCAGGTCGGGCAGGTCTGCGCTGACCGCGGTCATGGCCGGGGCCGCCGCCCAATGGAGCTTGCTGTCGTCGTCGACGTCGGGGTCGAACGGCGCGTGGATGAGCTCCGGCTGCAGCCCGGCCGCCGCGTCGCGATGCCAGGACGCGCGTACGGCGTCCCGGATCGGCTCCTCGCGGTAGGGACCTGCCTGGACGCGCGCGCGGACGTGAGCGAGCGCCAGGCGTCCCCGTTGGTCGAGTCCCTTCACAGCGCCACCTCCTGCGGTGTGGAGAGCGTCCCAGCCGGGCGGAGCCGCAAGCAAGCAAGTCCGGCGGACGCGGGCCAGGACTACGCGATCACGTGGGGTGCGGCAAGCGCGGCGGCCCTACGGTGTAGACCGATGGAGCTGAACCTGACCGGCAAGGTCGCGGTCGTCACCGGAGCGAGCAAGGGGATCGGGCTCGCTGTCACCCGAGCCCTCGCCGAGGAGGGTGCGCTGGTGGCGGCCGCCTCGTTGCACGGAAGTCCCGAGCTGGACCTGCTGGCCGAGCGCTGGCACGTGCACTCGGTCCAGGTCGACCTGAGCACGGACACCGGACCGGCGGCGTTCGTCGCCGAAGCGGTCGAGAAGTACGAGCACCTCGACGTCCTGGTCAACAACGTCGGCGCCGTGCGGCCGCGACCGGGTGGCTTCGCGGCCCTGACCGACGAAGACTGCATGACGACGTTCACGATCAACTTCTTCGCGGCCCTGCGGACGATGCGGGCCGCCGTACCCCACCTGCTGACCCGCAGGAAGTCGTCCATCGTGACCATCAGCTCCGTGAACGCCTTCCTGCCCGACCCGGTCGTCATCGACTACAGCGCCGCCAAGGCTGCGCTGAGCAACCTGTGCAAGTCGTTGTCGAAGGAGCTCGGGCCACGCGGTGTCCGGGTCAACACGGTCAGCCCGGGTCCGGTGGAGACGGACCTCTGGCTCGGCGACGCGGGGGTGGCCGCCACGCTGGCGACGGCGCAGGGAACCCAGGCGGCCGACGTCCAGGCTGGTGCCGCCGCGCAGAGCGTGACCGGCAGGTTCACCCGCCCGCACGAGGTCGCCGATCTCGTCCTGCTGCTCGCCAGTGACCGCACGTCGAACGTCACCGGTGCCGACTTCGTCATCGACGGCGGCCTGATCACCACCCTCTGACCAAAGGAGCTCAACCATGACCCGACCAGTCGTCTTCATCCACGGTCTCTGGCTGCACGCCACGAGCTGGCAACCCTGGCTCGAGCTCTTCGCCGCTTCCGGCTACGCCCCCATCGCTCCCGGCTGGCCACACGAGCCTGCGACGGTCGCAGAGGCGCGCGAGAACCCGGATGCGGTGGCCAACCTGAGCATCGACGAGGTCACCGAGCACTACGCCGGCGTCATCGGCGGCCTGGACGAGCCGCCCGTCATCATCGGGCACTCGTTCGGAGGGCTGTTCGCGGAGAAGCTGCTCGGCCAAGGGCTCGGTAGTGCGGCCGTCGCCATCGACCCGGCCCAGATCAAGGGCGTGCTGCCTCTTCCCCTCGCGCAGCTGCGGTCGGGCTTTCCTGCCCTGGGCAACCCCGCGAACCTGCACCGCTCCGTCTCGCTGACCAAGAAGGAGTTCCGGTTCGCATTCGGCAACGCCGTCAGCGAGGAGGAGTCGGAGTCGCTCTACGACCGGTGGACGATCCCGTCGCCGGCGCGCCCGCTCTTCCAGGCCGCCGCCGCCAACTTCGTCATGCACTCCCAGGCCAAGGTGGACACGGCGAACTCCGAACGAGGGCCGCTGCTGCTCATCTCCGGCACCGCGGACCACACGGTTCCGGACGTGGTGACCAGGTCGACGCTCAAGCAGTACCGCGACTCGACCGCCGTCACGGAGCTCAAGCAGTTCGAGGGGCGTGGTCACTCACTGACCGTCGACAGCGGGTGGCGCGAGGTGGCCGAGGCGATCCTGGCGTGGCTCAAGGCGAACGACCTGGGCTGAGCCTAGGTGGCGTCGTCGGCAGAGGTGCCGAAGCCGTGCTGGATCGCCCAGCCCACGGCCTGGGACCGGTTCGCCGCGCCGACCTTGCCGTAGGCGTTGCGGACATAGGTCTTGACCGAGTTGATGCTCAGGAAGAGACGGTCTGCGATCTGCTTGTTGGTCAGCCCCTGCACGATGAGGGCGAGCACGTCGGTCTCGCGCTGGGACAAGCCGAACTTCACACCGAGCCGGGCGGCCCCGGCGATGGACACGGTGGCTCCCCGAGGCGTCCCGGCAGGGCCGCCGGTGCCGGCGGACTCCACCGCCTGGAACAGCTCGTCCTCCTCAGCCCCGAGCGACACCGACCCGTCCACGCCGGCCGCCAGGGCCCGGCTGGTCAGGTCGGGGCGCAGCTCCCGCCCGACGGCGATCACACGGGCGCTGGTCTGCCTGAGCAGCTCGGCCAGCTCGTGGTCGCCGCTGCGCAGGGCGAACACGTCGTACAGGACGACATCGGGACCGTCTCCTTGCGGCCCGTCGGGCGGGGCGACGACCCGGAACCGGTCGGGATGGCGTTTGAGCAGAGCCTTCAGGCCGGTCCGGACGACCGGGTGCGGACTGCACACGGCCACCGGGAGGGGCTGAGCTGCTGGCATACCGCCACCCTAATCCTTGCGTCAGGGCAACCAGGCAGGTTCTGGGAACGCAGATCAGTGCTCCGCGTCGGCCACGACGTGCAGCGCCCCGTCCCGGACCTGCAAGGCGGTCAGAACGGCAGCTCGCGCCGACGACAGCGGCCACCACCGCGACAGTGCAGGCGATCGTGGCGGGTGTCGCTCACCAACCGGGCGGCGCCCAGGCAAGGTCGGTCACGACGCCTGCTCCTCGGGAGGCAGCCCCTCGCCGACCAGTCCGTCGATCGACTCGCGGATCAGGTCCGCGTGGCCGGTGTGCCGGGCGTACTCCTCCACCATGTCGACCAGCATCCGGCGCAGGTTCGGGGGCTCGTCCCACTGCGTCCAGCTGACGGGCGCGTCGGCCGAGCCGCCGACGAGGAACGCCGAGGCCGCCGCCCGCGAGCGAGAGACCGCGGCCTCCCAGAGCTCCTGCAGCTCCTCGGCGGAGTCGCCGGCCGCGGTGTGCCACTCCCAGTCCGGATCGGCGTCGAAGTCCACGTCGCGCCACGGTTGCGGCATCACCTCGCCCAGGCCGAGCGAGAAGTAGTAGTCCTCGATCAGCGCCACGTGCTTGGCCAGCCCGGCCAGCGTGACCGTCGAGGGACCCAGGGTGCGTCGCATCTCCTCGGTGGGAAGACCGAAGACCTTCCACGCGAAGGTCCGGCGGTTGCGGTCGAGTGCTCCCAGGAGGGTGTCGAGCTCGGGGCCGGCCGTCGGCAGCTCGACGGGGCCAGGGACGTCAGCAGCAGAAGTCATGGCAGGAGGTTATGGACGGTTCCGGACGTTCGACTTCCGGTAGCTGCACTACCGTGCCGAGCATGTACGACGACAGCAGCCCGACCGCCCGGGCCCTGTTGGCCCTCGAGCTGCTGCAGGGCCATCCCGGGATCACCGCCGAGCGCCTGGGCGAGCGGCTAGGCGTCTCGGAGCGCGCGGCCCGCCGGTACGTCGCGATCCTGCGCGAGGCCGAGGTCCCGATCGACTCTGTCCGTGGGCCCTACGGCGGCTACCGCGTCGGCCGCGGGCTGCGGCTGCCGCCGTTGATGTTCACCGCAACCGAGGCGCTCGGTCTCGTGATGGCGGTGCTCGAGGCGCACGGCGGAACCGAGGGTGACGACCCGGTGGCCGCGGCGGTCGGCAAGATGGTGCGGGTCCTGCCGGAGAACGTGGCTCGCCCGCTCGAGGCCCTGCGCGCGGTGAGCGCCCGGCGTACCGACCCCGACCCTCCGCACCCCGAGACCACCGCCACGCTGGTCCGGGCCAGCGCGGATCGTCGCCGGGTCCGAATGGGCTACGCGCTCGGCCCGCACCGCGAGCGCACCCTCCAGGTCGACCCCTGGGCCGTGGTGGTCCGGCACGGCCGCTGGTACGTCCTGGGCTGGTCGCACGCGGCCGATGCCCGGCGGATGTACCGCATCGACCGGGTCATCTCGGTCGAGGTGATGGCGGAACCGTTCACGCCGCCCGAGGACCTCGATCCGTTCCGCGCGCTCGAGGAGCAGATGTCACAGGGCTGGCCCTACCGGGTCGATGTCGAGATCGACGCCCCGCTGGAACAGGTGCGGCACTGGCTGCGGCGCAGCCTCGGTGTCACCGAGGCCATCGACGACTACCGCACCCGGCTCACCGGCACCACCGAGAACCTGCACTGGTACGCCAGCGAGATCGCCGAGTTCCATGCGCCGTACCGGGTGGCCGGCGGCCCCGAGCTGCGCGGGGCGGTCCGCGACGTCGGGCAGCGGCTGCTGGACTCGCTGGCCTGAGCGCGCAGGGGCGCCGGGGCCGGGGGATCAACCCTGGTTCACGTTGAACTGGTTGCCATCGGGGTCGGCCAGCACGCCCGCACCCAGCCGGGTGGCGCCGAGCGCGACCAGCCGCTCGACCTCGCCCTCGGCCGCGGTGACGTCGAACCACATGCGTCGCCCTCCCCTCGGTGCGACCGGCGGACCTCCCCAGGAGATCTTGGTCCCGCCGAGCGGCGACTGGACCGACGTCTCCTCGTCCTGGTCCCAGTTGAGCGGCCAGTCGAGCGCGGCGCTCCAGTACAGGCCGACCTCACGCGTCCCGTCGCAGGCCAGCTCGCCGAGGAACCCGGTGTCGGCGAGGAACCGGTTCCCGGGCTCGATCACGCAGAACTCGTTGCCGTCGGGGTCCGCGAGGACCACGTGACCCTCCCCGGGGAGCTGGCCGACGTCGAGATGGGTGGCGCCGAGCTCCAGGGCCCGGGCGACGGTCCGCTCCTGGTCCCCCGGGCGGGCGCTGGTCAGGTGGAAGTGGATCCAGTTCGGCCGGGTCTTCTCGGTCGCGCCGGGCACGAACCGGAGCTCGAACTCCGGCTCCTCACCCGCGCGGACGACCGCGCCGTCCACCTGCCGCCCCAGCAGCCCGCCCCAGAACGCTGCCTGCGCGTCCGGGTCGTGCGCGGCGACGGACAGAGCCAGGAGTCGGGCCGCCACACCAAGTCACCCTAGACACGACCGAGGAACTCCAGCACCCGCTTTTGCATGAGGGTCGTCGCCGCCTCGTCGTACGACGCCAGGGAGCTGTCCGCGAACAGGTGCTTGTCCCCCGGGTAGGTGAACAGCTCCGCGTCCGGCACGGTCGCGGCGATCTGCCGCGCCGCGTCGATGTCGCCCTCGCCGGCGAAGAACGGGTCGGCGTCCATCCCGTGGATCTGGACCGGCACGCCGTCGGGCCACGGGCCGAACGCCCAGTCGCCGGTCAGCGGGATGCACGACTCGAACAGCAGCGCGCCGGCCGCGCCCGGCCGGGTCTGGGCCAGCCTCTGGGCCTGGGCCTCACCCATGGAGAAGCCGCCGTAGACCAGTGACTCGGGGAGCGCGGCCGCGGTCTCGTCGGCGAGCTGGTCGAAGTCGGGTGCGCCGTCGCCCTGTGCGTAGGCCAGGCCGGCCTCGATCGAGTCGAAGGTGCGTCCGTCGAACAGGTCCGGGGTGTGCACGGTGTGGCCGGCCTCCCGGAGCGAGTCGGCGAACGCGACGATGCCGGGTGTCAGCCCCTGGACGTGGTGGAAGAGGAGTACGTCTGCCATGGCTCCGACGCTACGACCGGTTCCGGACGACCTGCGTCCGCAACCCCGGCTGCTTGAGAATTTCGCTGAGCAGAACACAGAATCTTGGCGCCGTTGACGGTTCAAGTACGTTCGCTGCATGGCAGCAAGAACGCTCCCGCCGTTCCGCGCCGACCACGTGGGGAGCCTGCTCCGGCCGCCGGAGCTCCTCGATGCCCGCGCCCGGCACCAGGCGCGGGAGCTCGACGACCAGGGACTGCGCGAGGTCGAGGACGCCGCCATCCGGGACGTGGTCGCGCTCCAGCGCGACGCCGGGCTGCGGACCGCGACCGACGGCGAGTTCCGGCGTACGTCGTGGCACATGGACTTCATCTACCAGCTCGAGGGCGTGGACCCGACCGACCAGAAGCTCGCCGTGCACTTCCACAACAAGGGCGGCGACCTCGACTTCGAGGCGGCTGCGCTCAGCGTCCATGACCGGGTCGGGCTCGGGCACACGATCTTCGGAGATGCCCTCGAGTACCTGCAGACCGTGGTCGAGGGGGAGCAGGTGCCCAAGCTCACGATCCCCTCGCCGAACATGGTCCACTACCGCGGCGGACGCGCCGCGATCGACGAGTCGGTCTACCCGGAGCTCGACCAGTTCTGGACCGACCTGACCACGGCGTACGCCGAGCAGGTGCGTCGCGTGGCCGAGCTCGGCGGCACCTACCTCCAGCTGGACGACACCAGCCTGGCCTACCTCAACGACCCGGAGCAACGGGCCATGGTCGCGGCCCAGGGCGGGGACCCGGACCACCTGCACGAGCAGTACGTGAAGAACGTCAACGACGCGATCGCTGGTCGGCCGGACAGCCTGCGGGTGACCACGCACATGTGCCGCGGCAACTTCCGGTCCTCCTGGGCGGCGCAGGGTGGCTACGACTTCGTGGCCGAGGTGCTGTTCAGCCAGCTCGACGTGGACGGGTTCTTCCTCGAGTACGACGACGAGCGCTCCGGCGGCTTCGAGCCGTTGCGGTTCGTCCCCGACGGCAAGCAGGTCGTGCTCGGCCTGGTCACCACGAAGACCGGCGAGCTCGAGGACAAGGACGACCTGAAGCGGCGCATCGACAAGGCATCGAAGTACGTGCCGTTGGAGCAGCTCTGCCTCTCGCCGCAGTGCGGGTTCTCCTCCACAGTGGAGGGGAACGAGCTGACCGTGGAGCAGGAGCGGGCCAAGCTGCGGCTCGTGGTCGAGACCGCCGAGGAAGTCTGGGGGTAGTAGTCATGGCACTGCTGGACGGAGCCTGGGAGGGCAAGGTCTACAAGGGCGACGGGTGGACCGAGGGACGTGGCGGGACCTACGCCGTCATGGAGCCGGCCACCGGCAACGAGCTCGGGGTGATGGGCAACGCCGACGCCGAGGACGTCGCCGAGGCGGCCGCGGCGGCCGCGGCGGCACAGCAGGAGTGGGCCGCGCAGCCGCACACCGTGCGTGCGGCAGTGCTCCGCAAGGCGGGCGACCTGTGGGCCGAGCACGCCGACGAGATCCGCGACTGGAACGTCCGCGAGGTCGGCGCGATCCCGCCGATGGCCGACTTCGCCATGCACGTGGCCGCCGAGGAGTGCTACCAGGCCTCGGCGCTCCCGGGCCAGCCGATCGGCCAGGTGCTCCCGAGCGAGCAGCCCCGGCTCTCGATGGCGCGCCAGGTGCCGGCTGGCGTCGTCGCGGTGATCTCGCCGTTCAACGTCCCGATCATCCTGGGCATCCGGTCCGTCGCCCCCGCCCTGGCGCTGGGCAACGCGGTGATCCTGAAGCCGGACCCCCGCACCGCGGTGACCGGCGGCACGATCATGGCGCGGATCTTCGAGGAGGCCGGGCTGCCGTCCGGCGTGCTCCAGATGCTGCCCGGCGGCAAGGACGTCGGCGAGGCGATGGTGACCGACCCGCACATGCGCGTCATCTCCTTCACCGGGTCGACCGCGGTGGGTCGCTCGATCGGCGAGCTGGCCGGGCGGCAC
>Ga0136846_1222571_pt1 | contig 38598 bp, 28 predicted proteins | sample HopSoiMetagenom2_FD_96841 | JGI IMG/M metagenome (GOLD analysis project Ga0136846, IMG submission 96841) | Grasslands soil microbial communities from Hopland, California, USA - 2 Assembly 2016 (version 4) | ecosystem: Environmental > Terrestrial > Soil > Grasslands | place: USA: Hopland...
CTGCTCGCCTGCGCGGTCACGGCCGCCTCCGGCTTCCTCGCCGCGGGTACCAGCCACGCAGCCACGCCCCACATCTACTACGTCGCTCCTGGCGGCAGTGACAGTGCGGCGGGCACGCAGACCTCTCCCTGGGCGTCGATCGCCCACGCCCAAGCCGTCGCCCAGCCCGGCGACACCGTGTACTTCCGCGGCGGCACCTACAGCTACACGCACGCGAACAGCAGCTGCGCCAGCAAGACGGCCAGCGTCGACGCGATCACCCTGAACAAGAGCGGCACCTCGGGCAGCCCGATCCACTACTGGGCCTACCCCGGCGAGCGGCCGGTCTTCGACTTCTCGCACATGACGGACAACTGCCGGATCAAGGGCTTCGACGTCACCGGCAGCTACCTCCATCTCAAGGGCCTGGAAGTCAGCGGCGTCCGGCAGAACAACAACCTCAACCACGAGTCCTGGGGCATCTGGATCACCGGCAGCAACAACACGTTCGAGCAGCTCAACCTGCACAACAACATGGGGCCCGGCCTGTTCATCAAGGATGGCGGCGGAAACCAGGTGCTGAACTCGGACTCACACGACAACTACGACCCCTACAGCTCCTCCGGGGCCGGGCAGAACGCCGACGGCTTCGGCGCGCACATCTCGGCCGGCCATCCCGGCAACGTCTTCCGGGGCGATCGCGCGTGGTGGAACTCCGACGACGGCTTCGACCTCATCAACGCCTTCTCGCCGGTGACGATCGAGGACTCGTGGGCCTGGCGCAACGGCTACCTGCCCGAGAGCACCACCCCGGCGCCGTCCGGCAACGGCAACGGCTTCAAGGCCGGCGGCTACGGCGGCGTCTACGTTTCGAACGGCGTGAAGCACACGGTGCGGAACTGCGTGGCCTTCGACAACTCCGCGGCCGGCTTCTACGCCAACCACCACACCGTGGCCGACGACTTCTTCAACAACACCGCCTACGCCAATCATGTCGACTACAACATGCTCGGCATCTCCTCCAGCGGCGCCGCGATCGGCCTGGGCAACCTGCGCAACAACATCGCCTACGGCGGCACGCTCACCTCGAACATGAGCGGCACCAACGCCGCCTACAACTCCTGGAACCTCGGCGTGTCCATGTCGAACGCCCAGTTCCAGAGCGTGTCCACTTCCGGCTGGAACGCGCCGCGCCAGGCCGACGGCAGCCTGCCCGTGCTGCCGTACCTGCACCTCGCGGCCGGCAGCACCCTGATCGACAAGGGCGTGAACGTCGGCCTGCCCTACCACGGGAAGGCGCCGGATCTCGGAGCCTTCGAAACGCCCTGAGCCGAGTGACCCGGTGGCGTATGCGGACTCTGCCAACCACTACCCAAGGAGTACCAATGAGCGATCAATCAATCAGCCGGCGTTCTCTGCTTCAGGCCACGGCAGCCGGCGCGGGGGCGCTGGCGCTGGGGGAGCTGGGCTTCGGCCAGTCCGCGCAGGCCGCGACCACGTTCTACAAGGGTGCTGATATCAGCTGGGTCCAGCAGATGGAGGCGCACGGGTACTACTGGAAGAACGCCAGCGGGGTGAAGCAGGACATCTTCACGATCCTGAAGGGCTACGGCCTGTCGGCGGTCCGGCTGCGCACGTTCGTCAACCCCTCCAGCGACCCGGCCAACGGGCACTGCAGCATCACCGAGATCGCGACGCTGGCCAAGCGGGCCCGGGACGCCGGAATGGCGGTCGACATCGACTACATGTTCGGCGACACCTGGAACTCGGTGGGCGTGCAGTACCCGCCGGCGGCGTGGAAGAACATGAGCTACAGCCAGATGCGCAGCGCCATGTCCAGCTACGTGACCAGCTCGATGACCGTCATCAAGAACGCGGGCGTCACCCCGATGTGGGTGCAGATCGGCAACGAGGAGAACTCCGGGATCTGCCATCCGATCGGCAGCGTGTCGAACGGAGCGCAGATGACCGGGCTGCTCAACGCCGCGCACGACGCGATCAAGAACGTCTTCCCGAGCGCTCTGGTGATGATCCACCTGGCGCAGCCGCAGAAGTACGCCTCGATGCAGACGTTCTTCAACGCCTTCCACGGGAACGGCGGCAAGTGGGACATCAACGGGTTCTCGTCCTACGGCAGCGCGAGCGTGGCGGCGAGCATCGTCGCCAACATGAAGTCGATCTCGAACCAGTACGGCAAGCCGTTCATGCAGGTCGAGTTCGGCGGCCAGGTCAGCAGCCCGTCGAGCACCGCGGCCGCGCTGAAGGCGTATGGAACCGCCCTGAAGAGCAGCGGCGGACAGGGGATCTTCTACTGGGAGCCCGAGGGGTACTCGCCGTTCACCGGCTACAGCATGGGCGCCTGGAACTCCTCCACCCGCCAGCCCACCGCCGCCATGAACGGCTTCACCACGTTCTGACCATGAAGCCGAGCGTCGCGGGAAGGGGACCCGCGTCGCTCCTCACGGAAGAAGCGAGTAATGCGAACAGATCCATCGTCCACGCCGGTACTCCGGTCGCGGTCGATCCGGCCCGGGCTCGCCGCCTTGGCCGCGGTCGTCGCGATGATCGCGGCGCTGCTCGGCGCCGGATCCGCCGCCGCCGGAACTCCCACGTCCGGCACGGCGGCCGCGCAGCTTGCCGCGAGCACTCAGCGCGGTCCCGATCCCACGCTCGCAATGATCAAGGCCTCGCGCGGGCCGTTCGCCACCGCGCAGCAGAGCGTCGCGCCCGGCCACGGGTTCAACGGCGGGGTGGTGTACTACCCGGCCACCACCAGCCTCGGCACCTGGGGCGCGTTGGCGATCGTGCCCGGGTACACCGCCAAGTGCGCCAAGGAAGAGGCCTGGATGGGGCCGTGGCTGTCCTCGTTCGGGTTCGTGGTCATCTGCATCGAGACCAACAGCTCCACCGATTTCGATGTGGCGCGCGGCCAGCAGCTGCTCGCGGCGCTGAACTGGCTGACCACCACCAGCTCGGTGAAGAACCGGGTCGACCCGAACCGGCTGTCAGTGCTCGGACACTCGATGGGCGGCGGCGGGGTCGTCTACGCGACCGAGCACCGGTCGACGCTGAAGGCCGGGATCGCCCTGGCGCCGTTCTCGCCGTCGCAGAACATGTCCACCGACCACGTCCCGACCCTCGTGCTCGGCGGCCAGAAGGATCCGACGGTCACGCCGTCGTATCTCAGCGGTCTGTACAAGACGATGCCGGCCGCCACGCAGAGCGCGTTCGCGCAGATCGCCGGGGCCGACCATCTGTACTACACGCATCCGAACAACGTGCAGATGAAGCTGATCATCCCGTGGCTGAAGACCTTCGTGGACGGCGACACCCGCTATGAGCAGTTCCTGTGCCCGAAGCTGCCGGATCCGTCCACGATTTCGATCTACCAGTCGAAGTGCCCGTACGCGCCGCGCTGAGTGCGGATCCCTGAACCGTCAACCAGGCACCATTCCCAAAAGGACGCTCATGTTCAAAAGTCTCCGGCGGCGCCTGATCGCCTTCACCCTGGCCTGTGCCGCTGTCGTCGTCGGCGCCGCACCATCGATGGCTGCGGCCTACCCGTACCCCGACACCATCAGTGGCGCGACGTACGCGCACGACCCCTCGATGGTCAAGACCACGGGCGGCCGCTACTACCTGTTCTACACCGGCGGCGGTATCCAGATCAGCACCTCTACCGACCGCGTGCACTGGTCGTCCGCCGGGCAGGCGCTGCCCGGCGGGGCGGCCTGGGCGAAGGCCTATGGCGGTTGGAACAACCTGTGGGCGCCGGACGTGTCGTACCACAACGGCGTCTACTGGCTGTACTATGCCGTCTCCTCCTTCGGCTCCAACCATTCGGCCATCGGCCTGGCGACCAGCACCACGGCCGCTCCCGGCTCCTGGACCGATCACGGCCTGGTCTACGCCTCACAGAGTGGCGGCGACTACAACGCGATCGACCCCGGGCTACTGGTCGACGCCTCGGGGCGCTGGTGGCTGTCTTTCGGCTCGTTCTGGTCCGGCATCAAGATGATCCGGATCGACTCGGCCACGGGCAAGCCCCTGGCGGCCGACACCACCCGCTACAGCCTCGCCAAGCGATCGGGTGCTGATGCGCTCGAAGCCAGCTACGTGTATCCGCACGGCGGCTACTACTACCTGTTCACCTCGTTCGGCTACTGCTGCCGGGGAACCAGCAGCACGTACAACATCAGAGTCGCCCGCTCCACGAACCCCACCGGCCCGTTCACGGACGAGAGCGGCACCGCTGCGCTCTCCGGCGGCGGCACCGAGATCCTCGCCACCCACGGATACGTAATCGGACCCGGCGGGCAGACCGTCATGCACGACAGCGACGGCGATGTGCTCGTCTACCACTACTACGACGGCAACCTCAACGGCACCGCCCAACTCGGCTTGGACCATCTGGCCTGGGGTTCCAACGGCTGGCCCACGGTCGTGAGCTGACGGCCCGGCCCGACACGCCGCGGCGGCCCGGACGGGCTGCCGCGGCGACGACCGCCTTGGCGAACCGTGGATCGCGCCGCTATTCCTCGCCTACTCCTACGTCGACTCCCGAACCACCAACTCAGTGGGCAGGATCACGGTCGCCGGTGGCTCGCCGGCGATCCCCGCCAACAGCAGCCGCACCATCTCGGCGCTGATCCGCTGGAACGGCTGGCGCATGGTGGTCAGCGGCGGCACCGCCGACGCGGCGCTCGGGGAGTCGTCGAATCCGGCCACCGCCACGTCCTGCGGCACCCGCCGTCCCGCCCGCCCCAGTTCCTCGATCGCGCCGAGCGCCATCAGGTCCGAGGCGACGAACACCGCGTCCAGGTCGGGACGGCGGGCCAGCAGCTCGGCCATCGCGGCGCGGCCGGATTCGCGGGTGTAGTCGCCGTGCGCCATCAGCGAGTCGTCGGCGAGCGGGCCGAGCGTCTCGCGCCAGCCGACCAGGCGCTGGGAGCCGCCGGGGGTGTCGAGCGGGCCGCTGATCGTCGCGATGGTGCCCCGGCCGCCGGCCCGGAGGTGGGAGACGATCTGGCGGGCGCCGTCGGTCTCGTCGACGCCGACGTAGGGCATCCGGCGCTCGTAGCCGATGGGCTGGCCGCAGGCCACGACCGGTAGGCCGAGCTGGAGCACCTGGTCCAGGAAGGGGTCTCCGGAGTGGGTGGAGACCAGGAGCGCTCCGTCCACGTGGCCGCCGGCCAGGAAGCGCAGTACCCGCTTGCGTTCCTCGGGGCCGCCGGCGATCGCCAGCAGCAGTGCTGTGTCGTGCTCGGCCAAGGCCTGTGTGCAGCCGCGCAGCAGAGCGTTGAAGTTCGGGTCGCCGAAGAACCGCTCCTGCGGCTCGGACAGGACGAAGGCGACGGTGCCGGAGCGCTGCGTCACCATCGCGCGGGCGTGCTGGTTGACCACATAGCCGCTCTTGCGGATCGCGGCGTTGACGGCTGCCTGGGCGTCGGCGGAGACGTTCACGCCGCCGTTGAGGACGCGCGACACGGTCCCGCGGCTCACGCCGGCCATGGCCGCGACGTCCTCGATCGTCGGACGGCGCCTGCCGCCGCCTCGGCCCGTGCCGATCATCGCTCCAGCCCCTGTTTTCCGCATCCGTGCCAGTGTTCGGTATTCGTGCCTCATGCAGCGGTCACTTCACAGCCCCGGTGACGATGCCGGACCGCCAGTAGCGCTGCAAGGTCAGGAATAGCACGATCAGCGGCAGGACCGACAGTAGGGCTCCGGTGATCACGAGGTTGTAGACCGCCGGCTGGTACGTCCCCTGGTTCAGCAGCGAGTACAGCCCGACGGTGAGCGGGAACTTCCGATCGTCGCCCAGCATGATGTAGGGGAGCAGGAAGTTGTTCCAGATGCCGACGAACTGGAACAGGAACATCGACGCCAGGCCGGGGGCCATCATCGGCATGGCGATCCGCAGCATCAGCCGCCACTCGCCGGCCCCCTCGATCCGGCCGGACTCCAGGATCTCGTCCGGGACCGACGAGGCGGCGAAGATCCGTCCCAGGTAGGTGCCGTAGGGAAGCCCGGCGGCGGCCGAGGGCAGCAGCACCGACAGGTACCCGCCGGCGAGGTTCAGCTTGGCCAGCATCAGATAGGTCGGGATCGCGAGCACGACGGCCGGGACCATGACGCCGCCGAGCATGACGTTGAAGAACAGCTGCTTGCCGCGGAAGCGGTATTTGGCCAGCGCGAATCCGGCGAGCCCGCACACCAGCGTGCCCAGGAGCGCTCCGCCGCCGGCGTAGAGCGCCGTGTTGGCCATCCAGCGCCAGAACAGACCGGAGCGGTAGCCGTTCAGCTGCTTGACGTTCGCCACCAGCGATCCGCCCGGCACCGCGGTGGACGTGGTGAACAACGACGCGCTGCTCTTGGTCGAGGCGATGAGCACCCACAGCACCGGCAGCAGCGTGTAGACCGACCCGAGGGCGAGCAGCGCCGTCGCGGTGACGGACATCGCCGGACGCATTGGTGAGCCGGCTCGCGAACGCCGGGAACGCCGGCCGGGCCGGCCGGCGCCGGCCGGACCCGGCTTGGCCCGGTCGGCGGCGCCGGCCACGACGGGGACAACGGCCATGATCGGGTCTCCTGATCAGTTGTCGCCGAAGGCGCGTTTGTTGACGACGCGGAGCAGGCTGAAGGACAGCACGAGCATCATCACCGCCACCACCACAGCCTCGGCCGCCGCCTCGTAGAGGTCGTTGCGTCCGAAGGCGTCGTTGTAGATCTTCATCAGCGGCGTCCAGGTGCTGGAGATGGTCTTGGTGATCGGCATCAGCGTGGTGGGCTCGGAGAACACCTGCAGCGTCGCGATGATCGAGAACAGGCCGGTGAGCACCAGCGCCGGGGCGACCATGGGGATCTTCACCCGCACCGCCAGCGCGATCTCCGAGCAGCCGTCCAGCTTGGCGGCCTCGTACACGTCCGCGGGCAGCGCCGTGAGCGAGGTGTAGATGACGATCATGTTGTAGCCGGTGCCGCCCCAGATGCCGACGTTCGCCACCGAGAACAGGATCGTCGAGTTCGACAGGACGTCGGGCATCGGGACGCCCAGGAAGTGGAACAGCGGCTGGAACGGCGACACCGTCGGCAGATACAGGAAGCCCCACAGCAGCGAGGCGATGACCACCGGCACCGCGTAGGGCAGGAAGATCGCCAGTCGCGCGAAGCGGGTCAGGCGGGCCCGCGCGGAGTCCAGGAGCAGCGCGAACAACAGGGCCAGCCCGAGCATCACCGGAAGCAGGAAGGCACCGTAGGCCAGCGTCCGCAGCACGCCGTGCCACAGCTCGGAGTCGCCGAGCGCCTGGGAATAGTTGCGGGTGCCGACCCACTTCTCGACGCGGGCGTGCGGGTCCAGACCCAGGCCCTTGACATGCACGCCGCGCAGGCTCATGTAGATCGCGAAGCCGATCGGCGTGGCGAAGAAGGCGGCGAACAGCACGGCGGCGGGGGCGATGGCCGCATAGGGCACGGCGCGGGTGCCGAGACTCCTATACCGGCGGGAACGGCTTGTGGGCATCAGGCCTCCTGGCGCGGACGGCGGTCGAAGGTGCTTGTGGAATCAGCTTCCGGAGACGGTGAAGCCGGCCTTCTTCATGTCCGCGACCACGGCCTGCTGGACGGCGACGAAGGCGTCGCTCAGCGAGCCCTTGCCGGCGGCCGCCTTGCCGACGTTGTCGTTGTAGGCCGCGTAAGCCGTGGAGACGTCCGGGCCCCACGTGGTCGGCACCGTGGCGTCGCCGGCTGTCTTGGCGATCGTCGCGAAATCGGTGACCGACGGCAGGAAGGTCGGCGCGGCCACGCGGCCCTGGGCGTCGGTGTCCGCCGGGTAGACGCCGGCCTGGCTGATCAGCAGATCGGTGGCGGCCTTGTCAGTGTTCAGCCACACCAGGAACTGTGCGGCGGCGTCCTTGTGCTTGGAGTCCGTGGTCACCGCCATCGACGAGCCGCCCCAGTTGCCGGTGGCGACGCTCGACGCGTCCCACTGCGGCAGCTGGGCCACGCCCCAGTCGTCCTTGGTGTCGGCGGCGACGCTGGACAGCGTGCCGGGCGCCCACACCCCGGCGGTCCAGGACAGGATCGTCCCGTCGTCCATCGCCTTGTTCCACGCCGGGGTCCAGGCCGGTTCGGCGTCGATCCGGCCGGCCTGGACCAGGCCCGACCAGAAATCGGCGACCTTCTTCGTGGTGGCGTCGTCGAGCCCGACCGACCAGGACGAGCCCGAGGTCCCCCACCACTTGGCGCCCGCCTGCTGGGCCAAGCCCGCGAACTCGCCGGGGTCGACGGTCGGGAAGGCGCCCAGGAAGGCGTTGGGCGCCTTCTGCTTCACCTGCGCGGCCAGCGCGGCGTAGTCGTCCCAGGTCTTCGGCACGGCCAGGCCGTACTTCGCGAACAGGCTCTTGCGATAGAAGAACAGCATCGGGCCGCTGTCCTGGGGAAGGCCGTACACGGCGTCGCCGCCGAGGGTCACCAGATTCCAGATGCCCGGCGTGAACTTGCCCTTGACGGCGTTCGCCTGCTTGGCGATGTCGGCGAGCACGTTGTTGGAGACCATCGTCGGGATCTCCTGGTACTCGGCCTGGATGATGTCCGGCATCGTGTGCGCCTTGGCCGAGGTGAGCACCTTCTGCGCCTCGGCGTCGCCGCCGGCCTGCTTGCTGAAGGTGACGTGGACGCCTGGATGCGAGGCGTTCCAGACATCGACGATCTTGTCCATGTTCGGGACCCACGACCAGAAGGTGAGGTCGACGGCCGAGCCGGAGCCCTGCGCCGTCGAGGACGAGCCGGAGGGCGATGACGACGAGGACGAGCAGCCCGCTATCAGCGCGGCGGCGGTGAGGCCGGCAAAGCCGGCCGAGACGCGACGGTACGACTTCATGGAGCACTCCAGTGGAAGTCCGGCGAGTGGGGAGGGAAGAACGAGCACGCCGGGGGCCCGGTGATCGGGCCGTCCCGGTTAAGTCTCTGTGAACGCTCCCAACTTCCGGCCGAGCGGCTGTGGTTGTCAAGGGGTACCGTTCCGTCAAACTTCTGTGATACATATTCGTGACATCTCTGTGAGCGCTCCCAGTGCTCTGACAGTCACATCGAAAGCGAACCCGATGCCGCTTCCTCGAAGTGCCGGCCCGCGCCGCTGGCCTCGGCTCGACGCCCTCGCCTTTGGCGGCGACTACAACCCCGAGCAGTGGCCTCAGGACGTGTGGGCCGAGGATGTCGCTCTGATGCGCCAGGCCGGAGTGAACCTGGTCAACCTCGGCGTGTTCGCCTGGGGACTGCTGGAGCCGGCGCCGGACGTCTACGACTTCGGTTGGCTCGACCAGGTCTTCGACCTGCTCGCCGCCGGAGGGATAGCGGTCGACCTGGCGACCCCGACCGCCGCCCCGCCGCCCTGGTTCGCTCGTGCGCACCCTGATTCCCTGCCGGTCACCCGCGACGGCCGCCGGCTCGGCACCGGCTCGCGGCAGGCGATCTGCCCGTCGTCCCCGGCGTTCGCCGAGGCGTCGGTCCGGATCGCCGGCAAGCTCGCCGAACACTTCGGCCGCCGCGACAACCTCGTGCTTTGGCATGTGTTCAACGAGTACATGGCGCCGACCGGCGAATGCTACTGCCAGGAGTCGGTCCGGCACTTCCGGCGCTGGCTGCGGACCCGGTACGGGACCCTCGGCGCACTGAACCAGGCCTGGGGCACGACGTTCTGGGGCCAGATCTACGGCGACTGGGACGAGATCGACGCGCCGCGCACCGCGCCGTCGGCCGTCAACCCCGCGCAGCGCCTGGACTTCGCCCGGTTCACCAACGACGCGTGGCTGGAGTGCTATCGCCGCGAGCGCGACGCCATCCGCGAGCACTGCCCGGACGTCCCGGTCACCACCAACTTCCAGGACGTCCGCTGCAAGGGTTTGAACCAGTGGGCCTGGGCCGCCGAGGTGGACGTGGTCGGCAACGGCCACTACCTGGCCGCGGAGGACGCCGACAACCACATCGGGCTGGCGCTGGCCGCCGATCTCACCCGCGGCGTGGCGGCGGGACGGCCCTGGCTGCTGCTTGAGCACTCCACGTCGGCGGTGAACTGGCAGCAGCGCAACATAGCCAAGCGACCCGGCGAGATGGCCCGCAACAGCCTGGCACACTTCGCCCGCGGCGCCGACGGGATCCTGTTCTTCCAGTGGCGCGCCTCCCGCTTCGGGCAGGAGAAGTTCCACTCCGCGATGCTTCCGCACGGCGGCACCGACACCCGGATCTGGCGTGAGGTCGTCGATCTGGGCACCTCGCTCGCCGCCCTCGGCGAGGCCCGCGGCGCCCGGGTGGTCGCCGACGTCGCCGTGGTGTGGGACTGGGAGTCCTGGTGGGCGCTGGAGCTGGACTGGCGACCGTCAGCCGACGTGCGCTATGTCGACCAGGTGACGCGGTGGTATGAGCAGTTGTGGCGCTCGCACCTGACGGTGGACTTCGTCCCCCCCGACGCCGAACTGGACCGGTACCCGATGGTCGTCGTCCCGTCGCTGTACCTGACGGCCGAGGCCGCCGCCAAGAACCTGCGCGGCTATGTCGAGGCCGGCGGGACGCTGGTCGTGTCCTTCTTCTCCGGCATCGTCGACGAGAATGACACCGTGATCTCCGGCGCCCTACCCGGCGCGCTCCGCGACCTGCTGGGGATCACGATCGAGGAGTTCCTGCCCTTGCGAGCCGATGAACGGGTCACGGTGATCCCGAACGACTTCGCTGCCGACTCCTCGCAGAACTGGGGCGGCACAATATGGGCCGACGACATCCGCCTGCGGGACGCCGAATCGTTCGCGTTCTACGCTGACGGCCCCGCGGCCGGAAAACCGGCCGTCACCCGCAACCGCGTCGGTGCGGGAACGGCGTGGTACGTCTCCACCGCCCTCGACGGTGCCGATCTCAAAGCCCTGCTGGCCCAGATCGGCGCGGTACGGCCGGCGTTCGCCGGACTGCCGGAGACCGTCGAGGTCGTACGGCGCGCCGGTGCCGGAGCCGAGTACGTCACAGTGATCAACCACGGAGCACAGGACGCAGTGCTGCCGGTCGGCGGATTCGAGCTGCTGATCGGGTCCGAAGTCACCGAGCTGGTGGCGCCTGCGGGGCAGGTGCGGGTGGTGCGGGTGGTCCAGCCACCTGTCGAGTCACCGGCGCCGCCCTACGAGTCCCAAGCGCGGTATTGACGCACTCATCGCGCGATCCCGGCGCGGCGCCGTCGGACGGCGACCGCAGCCAGCACCACCAGCCCCGGTGCGATGACCGCGAACGCGGGCTCGGCCGAGGTCACCAGCACGACCACGGCCCACGCGCCGAGAATCAGCACGCTGCCGACGGGGTCGGACCGGACGGCGTCGGCGCCGTCCATCAGAGCGCTGCTCCACCGGCCGCCGGGCCGCCAGCGGGCCGCGCCGGCGGTGCAGATGACGAGCGCGGCACCGCCGGCGAACACCAGCACCGGACCGATGATGGCGCGGCCCGGCAGCCCGCCCGCGATCGCCAGTGCGTCCAGCACGCCGACGACCGCGAGCAGCGGTGGGACAGCCCAGGCGACCGGGTCGGCGAGGGCTGACCGGAGCAGCGCCGCGAACCGTCGCACGCGCACCGGCGTCCCGGAGCCGGCGAACTCCTCCAGCGCGGCCGCGCCGGCCCCGGCTGCCGCGAGCGCCGTCACCAGCGGCAGCGAGGCGGCGCACACCAGCACGCCGACCAGCAGCGTCTCCGCCGTGGCGGCCAACCTCGGCCCGGCCGTCACCGGCTCAGGCCTCATCCCTTCAGCCCCGAGGTCGCGGCGCCGTCCACCAGCAGCCGCTGGAAGGCCAGGAAGAACAACCCGATCGGCACGAGCGCCAGGACCGACATCGCGAACATCGGGCCGAACGTCGAGCTGCTGGTCTGGTCGACGTAGAGCTGGAGCGCCAGCGGGAGCGTGAACTTGCCCGGCGAGTTCAGATAGATCAGCTGGGTGAAGAAGTCGTTCCAGGTCCAGATGAACGTGAAGATCGCGGTGGTGATCATCGCCGGGCGCAGCAACGGGGCGATCACGTGCCGGAAGACGCCGATGGTGCCGCAGCCGTCGATCGTCGCGGCCTCGTCCAGTTCGCGCGGCAGGGACCTGATGAACTGGGTCATCAGGAAGACGAAGAAGGCGTCGGTGGCCAGGTACTTCGGGGCGATGATCGGCCAGAACGAGTTCACCAGGTGGGCCTTCTGGAACACGATGTACTGCGGGATCAGCACCACGTGCTGCGGCAGCATGATGGTGCCGAGCATGAACGCGAACAGCGGGCCGCGCATCCGGAACCGCAGTCGGGCGAACGCGTAGGCGGCCAGTGAGCAGGACACGACGTTGCCCAGTACGGCGCCGACCGACACCAGCAGCGAGTTGCCCAGAAACTGCCAGACGCTGATGCCGGCGATCCCGGAGAAGACCTCGCTGTAGTTGGCGCCGGTGGGACGGTGGGGGAGCAGCCCGATGTTGGAGATCACCTCGTCGGCGGGCTTGAACGAGGTCGCGACCAGCCAGCCGACCGGATACAGCAGGACCGCCAGACCCGCGATCACCAGCGCGTGCCAGAGGATTGACTTGCGCGCGATTCTCATCGGGATTCTCCCGCGTAGAACACCCAGCCGCGCGCGGTGCGGAACAGCACCGTGGTCACGGCGGCGATCGCCAGCAGCAGTACCCACGCCATCGCCGAGGCGTAGCCCATCCGGAAGTCGACGAAGCCGCGCTGATAGAGGTACAGGGTGTACAGCAGCGTCGAGTCGCTTGGTCCACCCCGGCCGCTGCTGATGACGAACGCGCCGGTGAACGACTGGAAAGCGTGGATCATGTCGAGCACCAGGTTGAACAGGATCACCGGGGAGAGCATCGGGACGGTGACCGCTGCGAACCGCCGGATCGGGCCCGCGCCGTCGAGTTCGGCGGCCTCATACAGGTCGGCGGGTATCTGCTTCAGCCCGGCGAGGAAGATCACCATCGGCGCGCCGAACTGCCACACCGCCAGCGCCACCAGCGAATACAAGGCGTACTGCGGCTGGTCGATCCAAGACCCGGTGTGGATCCCGAACCACCCCAGCACCCTGACGAACGCCCCGCCGCCGCCGAACATCGCCCGCCACACCAGCGCCACCGAGACGCTGGCGCCCAACAGCGACGGCGCGTAGAACGCCGACCGGTAGAACCCCAGACCCCGGTGCGGCTTGGACTTCCGGGTTCCGCCGGCCAACAGCAACGCTACGCCGAGCGCGAGCGCCAGCTGGATCGGCACCGCGATCGCCACGAACCGCACCGTCGTCCACAGCGCGTTCCAGAAGTGGTCGTCGCTCGTGAACATGGTCCGGTAGTTGCGCAGGCCGACCCACTTCGGCGAGTCGAACAGGTCGTAGTCGGTGAAGGACAACCACAGCGAGGCGGCCATCGGCCCGACGGTGAGCAGGCCGGCCCCGAGCAGCCACGGCGACAGGAACAAGTACGCGGAGCGCTGCGGCCTTCCGGGGCCGGACGGGCGGATCGACAGGCGGATCGACGGCCGGATCGACACGGAAGCGGCCCTCACTGCCCGATGGACTGCTCGGCGTCCTTCACCATCCGCGCCGCCGCCGCGGCGACGCTGGACCGGCCGAAGACGACGTCGTCGTAGACCTTCTGGAAGTCGGTCTTGACCTCGGCCGACCCCTTCGGCCACAGCCACCCGGCCGAAGTGCCGATCCGGCCGGCCACCGCGCTCTCGTAGTCGCAGACCGCCTTGTCGCCGCCGGTCGCCGCCCCGCAGACCTGGGTGCGGATCTGTTGGTTCGCCGGTGTCCCGCGAGTGGCGCCGAGCGCGGTGCCGGCCGCCGGGTCGTTGGCGAGGAAGTCCAGCAGTTCCACCGCCGCCGCCTGGTGCGAGGACGTCTTCGGTACCGCGAAGTACACCGGGGGCAGGGCGGCCATCCCGCTCTTCGAAGGCTCGTCGCCGGGCAGTGGAGCCGCGGCCACCGAGGAGCCGTACGAGGAGATGTACGAGGTCAGATTCGAGTCGTAGTTGAACTCCGAGGCCGCGGTCTTGCGGACGAAGGCAGAGTTCTGTGTCGTGCCGTCCATCTTCGTGGTGTCCTGCGGCGCGCTCACACCCTTGTCGGCCCGCATCGCGCCGGTCAGGTTCCAGAACTGCGTGAGGTCCTCGGCGGTGAAGCCGAGTTTGCCGTCGGCGGTGTACAGCTGCTTGCCGTGCTGGTGCAGCCAGGCCTCGAACCAGTCGACGGCCCAGCCGAAGTCGGTGGTGCCGGTGGTGCCGGTGGCCGCGGCCACCTTCGCCATGTCGGCCTGGAACTGCGACCACGTCCAGCCGGAAGCCGGGACCGTCACACCGGCCTTGTCGAACATGGTCTTGTCGTAGGCGACCATCTGTGTGGTCTGTCCGGCCGGGACGGCGTACTGGTCGCCGTTGGACTGCACACCGCCGAGCAGGTTCTGGGATATCTGGCTCAGATCCAGCGTCTTGTCCTTGACGTAGGGCGTCAGGTCGGCCAGCACATGGCGGCCCAGGTAGTCGCTGTACGTGGACCGGTCGACCTGGATCAGGTCCGGGGCCGCGCCGCCGGCGATCTCGGTCGAGAGCTTCTGGAAGTAAGCCGCGTAGCCGGCGAACTCGGTCTGCACCGTGATGTTCGGGTGCTTGGCCATGAAGAGCTTGACAGCTGCGCTGGTGGCATCGGCCCGGTCCTGGTTGCCCCACCAGACGAAGCGGATCGTCTGCTTGGCCTCAGCCGAGTCGCCCTTGGACCCCGAGCCCGATCCGCAGGCCCCCGCGATCGCCGTCGCGGCCAGCGTGAGCGCGAGCGCCACGGTCTGCCGGATGGGTAGCCGTCGTGGTGCCATGGTGGTCCCTTTCGCCGAGCGCTGGAACTTCACAGGACAAGTGTCGCGATGGATCAGGATCTTGAATCGATTCATCACGCTAATGGGAACGCTCCCAGAGCGTCAAGGTTCTGGACAGCGCCCGATCCTTGACAGCCGGTCAGGCTTCTGGAATGAATCGGTTCACATCCGATTCAGGATGCTGTCGGAGCTCGCTGGAGGCACGGATGACTTCCCTTCCCGATCGCTCGGTCAGCCGCCGGAACGTGCTCACCGGGGGTTCGGCGGCCGTCGCGCTCGCCGTGGGCCGGCTGGCGCCCGGCACCGTTGCTGCTGCCGACGAGCCCCACGCCGCCGGTGCCGCCGAGCACACTCCCGCCGATTCCGCCGGTCTGGACCTGCACTGGCTTGACGGCGCGCCCGCCGCGACCACCGGCGCCGCGTTCGGCGTGCCCTGGCCGAGGGGAGCGCTCACAGCCCAGACGGCACTGGCTCTGACCGACTCCTCGGGGCAGCCGGTGCCGGTGCAGTCCTGGCCGTTGGCCTACTGGCCGGACGGCTCGGTGAAGTGGACCGGCCACGCCGTCGGCCCTTCCGCGACCGCCGCGGGATTCCAACTCGCGCCGGGTACGCCGGCGAGCCCCGCCGACCCGGTGACGGCGGTGCGTCATGGCGACACCGTGACCCTGTCGAACGGTGTCGTCCAAGCGGTCGTCTCCGTTCGTGGACCGACACTTGTCAGGTCCCTGAACCGGGGCTCTCGGCCCACCGCACGCGACGGCCGGCTCGTGTTGTTGCTCCAGGACCGGCCGGACGGGGACGACGGGGAGCCCGGTGCGGCGGCGCGGCGGTCGGAGTGGACGGGCCATGCGGACTCAGCCGAGATCGAGCAGTCTGGTCCGGTCCGGGCGGTCGTCAAGGTCACCGGATACTTTCGGCGCTCCGGCGGTGCGGTCCACGACGGCTCCCGCGGCGACGAACGCTCCATCCTGCCCTGGACGGCTCGGGTCCACCTGAGCTCGGGCGCGGAATCACTGCGGATCGTCCACAGCTTCGTCTGGGACGCCGACGCGCGACTGGACTTCGTCCGCGGCCTGGGCTTGCGCATGACGGTGCCGATGGCGGACGAGGCGCACAACCGGCACGTGCGGTTCGGCACCGCCTCCGGAGGCGTCTGGGGAGAGCCGGTCAGAGTCCTGACCGGCCTGCGCCGCGACCCGGGTGCGGACGTGCGGGCGGCACAGGTCGCCGGGACGCCGACGCCGCCCGTCACGCAGTGGAGCGCACAGGTCCAGGCCGGGTACCAGAACCTGGCACTGTGGAACGACTTCACCCTGTTCCAAAGCGATCCGGACCACTTCGCCGTCTGGAAGCGCACCGGCCCGGACGGCAGCTGGCTCAAGCACGCGGGGCACGGCGCGCGCGCATCAGGGTTCGGATATGTTGGCGGAGTCTCCGGCGGGCTCGGCTTCGGACTGCGCGACTTCTGGCAGCGTTTTCCGCGCGGCCTCGACATACGCGGGGCGGCCGGCTCTGAGGCCACGGTCACGGCCTGGTCGTGGTCGCCGCTGGGCGGCGCGATGGACCTGCGCCACTACGACACCGTCGCGCACGGCCTCGACCTCGCCTACGAGGACGTGCAGGCCGGATTCAGCACCCCGGAGGGCATGGCCCGCTCCAGCGACTTCGAGCTGTGGGCGTTCGACACGACGCCGTCCCGCGACCGCGTCAGGGACCTGTCGACGACGCTCACCGCGCAGCCGCAGATCATGGCCGCGCCGCAGTGGTACCACGGCGCCGGCGTCTTCGGCCGCTGGTCGCTGCCGGACCGCTCCACTCCGGCCCGCGCCGCGCTGGAGGACTCGCTCGCGGCGGACGTCGCCTTCTACCGCAAGGAGGTGGACCAACGCGAGTTCTACGGGTTCTGGCACTACGGCGACGTCATGCACACCTACGACGCCGACCGCCACACCTGGCGCTACGACGTCGGCGGCTACGCCTGGGACAACGCCGAACTCGGGACCGACGCGATGCTCTGGTACGCCTTCCTGCGCTCGGGCGACCCCGGCGCGTTCCGGTTGGCGCGTGCCATGACCCAGCACGTCAGCGAGGTCGACGTGTATCACACCGGCCGCTTCGCCGGACTCGGCTCGCGCCACAACGTCTCGCACTGGGGCGACGGTGCCAAGGAGGCCCGCGTCAGCGAGTCCTTCACCAAACGCTTCGCCTACTACCTCACCGCCGACGAGCTGCTCGGCGATCTGATCCGATCCTCGCTCCAGGCCGACGACACGCTGACCCGGATCGACCCGCTGCGCGAAGTTCTCCCGCCGCAGACGCTGGCACCGGCCCGGGTCCGGATCGGGCCCGATTGGTACGCGCTGGTCTCCAACTGGATGACCGAGTGGGAGCGCACGGGCCAGACCCGCTGGCGGGACCTGATCCTGACCGGCATGGCGGACATCGCCGCCCTGCCGGCCGGACTGTTCACCGGCGAGGCCGGCGGCGCGGTCGGGTTCGACCCGAAGAGCGGCCACATCGCCGGTTTCGGGAAGGGCGATTTCGACGGCGGCTACAACCTGGCGATGGCCTTCTGCGGCGAGCAGATCCTGTGGGAGGCACTGGACCTGCTCGGCGGTGATCCGGCCGCGGTGGCGTTCCGCAAAACGCTGATCGACTTCGCGCACTACGTGCAGAGCACGTCCGCCGAGAAGGTCGCTCGCTACGGCCGCGACTTCAACCCGCAGGTCTTCAAGACCATCTATTCGCGGGTGACCGCCTGGGCCGGTGAGCACTTGGACGACACCGCTCTGCGGCAGCGCGGCTGGGCGGCTTTCACCTCCGATCCCTTGGGCAAGCCCTGGCCCGCCGCGGTGTCCGTCGGCGGGACCGCGGTGCCGGAACCGCTCACCGAGATCCCCGCGACGATCGCCACGAACGACGCGGCGCAACGCAACCTGGCGATCATCTCGCTGCTCGCGATAGCGCCGAACGAAGCGCCCTGATGGTCCGGCGTTGCCGGAGCGGGAAACGAAACCCGCTCCGGCAACGCTCGTCGGTCCGCCTTGAACGGACCGGCGGTTACGGGCTCCGGCTGGCCGCCACGCCCACGTTCGGCGCAACTTCGGGCCGGATCCGGCCGCTTTGCCTTGACCGCGGCTGATGCTGGGGCGTATTCGGCGGCGGGGCGCTCTCCTTTGAGGATGGGCCCCCTTTAGGTCCCTTTAGGTGGGCGGGCCCTGACCGCGAGGGAGGCGTATCGGCTACCGGCTACTTGAGGGTGCAGCGCACCGTGGGCTGCACGTTGGCGGTCTGCCAGCTCGCGATGAAGCCGAAGGAAGTGGACGCGCCGGGTGCCAGGCTGCCGTTGTAGGTGGCGTTGTGCGCGGTCACGGTGGCTGCGCTCTGGGTGAGAGCCGTGCTCCAGGACTGGGTGATCTGCTGGCCGTTGGCGAAGGTGAAGGTGACTGTCCAGGCCGACGACGCGGCGGCCGAGGTGTTGGTCACGGTCACGCCGCCCTGGAAGCCGCCGGCCCACTGGGAGACGACCTGGTACGCCGCGGTGCAGCCCGGGCCGCCGGTCGACGGCGACGACGAGGGGCTGGTGCTGGGGGTGGTCGACGGCGACGACGAGGGGCTGGTGCTGGGCGGGGGCGGCGGCTTGAGGTTGTCGAGCACCTGGGCCAGTGCCGGGTACCAGCGGGCGGCCATCTTCTGGAAGCCGGCGTCGTTCGGGTGCACGCCGTCGCCGATGGTGTCGGTGGCGTCGTTGAAGCCGGTGAACTGGTCGACCACGGTGATCGGGGACTGTGCGGTGGTCAGGCCGGCGGCCCAGGCCGGAACCGCCTGGTCCAGTGCGACGACCCCGGAGGAGCAGTCGGAGCAGCCGGACGGGTTCATCGGCAGGATCTGCGCGACCAGGATCGCCATGTGCGGGTTGCTGGCGCGCATCTGGCCGATCAGCTTGGTGTAGGCGGCCAGGATGGTGCTGGTGGGCAGGTGGCTCCAGACGTCGTTGGTGCCCAGATGCATCAGCACGACGTCGGGGTGGGCGGCGGACAGCCAGCCGGGCAGCTGGTTCTGGTTGGCGATGTTGGTGGCCAGGTACCCGCTGTGGCCCTCGTTGTCGTGGTCGTAGCTGTAGCCGTAGTTGCAGCCGTTGCCGGGGACGCTGCCGACGAAGTCGGTGTTGGTGTAGCCATTGGTCTGCAGGTCGTGCCACAGGATCGCGCGCCAGCAGCCGGGGGCGGCGGTGATCGAGTCGCCCAGCGGCATGATGCGCACGGTCGTGGTGGCGGATTGCGCGGTGCTGGCGACGGCGAAGCTGATCACCGCCAACAGCGCGATGAGCACCGCGTAGATCGAGGTTCTGCGGAACATGGAGCCTCCTGCTGTGGTGGCGGACCGGCGTTCAGGACCGGATCAGGACTGGTAGAAACGCGTGTCGGCCATCGGAGAGCCTTCACGCACGAATACGGGGATGCGTTCCAGCGGCGCGGCGGCGTTCACCGTCTCGCCGCCGCGACGGACGGCACCGGTCGCGGCGTCGATCCATCCCGCCTCATGCCGAGGCAGGTAGACCGGGCGCTCCCGCGCGCCCGGCTCGGCGACCGGCGCGACGAGCAGATCAGGGCCGAGCAGGAACTGGTCGTCGACGTCCCAGGACCCTGAATCGGCCGGGAAGCCGAACAGCAGCGGACGCATCACCGGCGCGCCGGTGTCGTGCGCCGCCTGAGCCAGCTGGTGCAGGTAGGGGCGCAGGCGTTCGCGCAGGAGCAGGTGCTCGCGCAGGATCGGGTACGCCTGCTCGCCGTAGGACCACACCTCGTTGGGCCCGCCGCTCATCGTCGCCGTGAACGGCTGGCGGGGTTCGCGGTCGCCGTGCAGGCGCATGATGGGGCTGAAGGTGCCGTACTGGAACCAGCGGATCAGCACCTCGCGATAGGCCGGGTCCTGCGGGTCGCCGCCCTGGAACCCGCCGATGTCCGTGTTCCACCACGGGATGCCGCTCATCGCGACGTTCAGGCCGGCGCGGATCTGGGTGGCCAGCGAGGCGAAGGTCGCTTCGATGTCCCCGGACCACAGTGCCGCGCCGTAGCGCTGGCTGCCGGCCCAGGCCGAGCGGATCAGGCTGAGCGGACGCTCGTGGCCGGCCTCGGCCAGGCCCTCGGCGACGGCGCGCGCTTGGAACAGACCGTACGCATTGCCGACTTGCGTACCCGGCCCGGCCGCGTAGACGGCGCGCCGAGCCGGTTCCGGCGCCAGGTCGGGCTCGCAGGCGTCAAGCCAGAAGGCTGCGACGCCGAGGTCCAGGTAGTTCGCGCGGAGTCGATCCCACAAGTAGCGGCGTGCGGCGGGATCGGTGGCGTCGAAATAGGCCATCGGCACGTAGCCGTCGTCGCCGTGTGCGGGCCAAGGCTGGCGCACCAGACCGCCGTGGCCGTCGCGCACCAGGCCGCCGATCGCGCGCAGCGGCTCGTGGCTGGTGCTGTCGGGATCGACCGTCGGCCACACCGACACGGCCAGTTTCACGCCGAGGGCGTCCAGCTCCTCGACCATCGCCGCCGGATCCGGCCAGTCACGTCGGTCGAAGTCCCAATCACCCATCTTCGGCCAGTGGAAGAAGTCGCAGACGATCACCGACAGCGGCAGGCCGCGCCGCTTGTACTCGCGGGCCACCGCCAACAGTTCGTCCTGCGTGCGGTAGCGCAGCTTGGACTGCCAGAACCCTGACGCCCACTCGGGTAGCAGCGGCGTATGCCCGGTGGCGTCGGCATAGGCGGCCATGACCTGAGCGGGGGTGTCGCCGGCGGTGATCCAGTAGTCGACCTGCCGGGCCCGTTCGGCGACCCAGCGGGTGGCGTCCGCGCCGAGTTCGACGCGGCCGATGGCGGGGTTGTTCCAGAGCAGGCCGTAGCCGCGTGAGGAGTACAGGAAGGGGATCGCGACGCGGGTGTTGCCCTGTTCGAGGTCGATCACACAGCCCTTCTGATCGAAGCGTCCGTGCAGGTGCTGGCCCAGGCCGTATATGCGCTCGCCGTCGTACGCCTCGAAGATCTGCTCCAGGTGGTAGCCGCCGTCGCCGAGCGCGGCATGCACGCGGGGACCCGGGTGCCACATATACGGACGCTTATCGGCCAGCAGCTCGCCGCCGTCCACGGTGCGCAGGAACCGCAACCGGCCGGCCGCGTCCGCCTCGACCGTGATCCGGCCGTTGGTCAGGCGGGCGGTGCCGTCCTGGCGGATCGTGACCGCGGCTTCGGGCGTCTCGGCGGGAGGCTCCAATGCCCAGAACGGTTCGGAGTCGATCGCGTCAGCCGCTGCGCGCACCCGTACCGCATTCGCCCCCGACGGTTCGACGCGCAGCACTTCGCCGTCGACCCGCCGCTCGAATGCGGTACCGATGTGTTCGTACATAGGGATTCTTCCTTTGCTACTGGTCGTGCTGACGGTGTGCGTGACGATCACGCAAGTGTCACGCACACCGTCGGCCGTGCGAGCGCGTGGCCCAGGAGCCGGAGGTGCTACCCGAGAGTCCAGCGCTGGTTGGAGCCGCCGGTGCAGTTCCACAGCTCGACTAGGGCACCGTTGGCGGTCGAAGCGCCGGTCACGTCCAGACAGAGCCCTGACTGCGCGCCGGTGATGGTGCCGTTGGAGTTGATGTTCCACTGCTGGTTCGCCCCGCCGGTGCAGGTCCAGGTCTGCACCTTGGTACCGGCTGTGGTCTGGCTGTTGGCGGCGTCCAGACACAGCTGGCCGCTACCGGAGTAGACCGTCAACGCACCCGAGGAGGTGTGGGTGAACAGCTGGTTCGACCCGCCGTTGCAGTCCCAGATCTCCAACTGCGTCCCGGCAGTCGTGCTCCGGTTCGGCACGTCCAGGCACTTGCCCGCACCCACCGCGTGGATCGGACCGCCGGTCGGCGGCGGCGGTGGGGTGCCGCCCCAGCCGTATTGGAGGCGATCGAGGCCGGACTGGTTGTTGATGCTCAGCGTGTAGTTGGGCGCGGAGCCTTGCAGAGAGGTGATCGCGCAGGAGGCGTTGAAGCACGGACCGGGACCCTGCGTCTGGTTGGCGAACTTCACGCCGGCCCACAGAATCGAGCCCATGCTCCGATTGCGCACCGTGTCGGTCAGTGCGTAGAGGTACGACACGTTGTTGGTGCCGTCCCGAGGGCCGTCGTAGTTCACGCCGGTGTTCATCGGCACGCCGAACTCCGTGAGCACCGCGCGGCTGTCGTAGCCGCAGATGCGGTTCTCGAAGCTGGTGACCCAGGCAGCCTCGGTGGGATGGGTCTCCCCGCCCAGGGTGTAGCTGTGGATCGACAGCAAGGTGCCGGCCAGGCGGGAGTCGGCGCCGACGGTGCACAGGTCGATGTCCGACCAGGCGCCGGGCACCATGATCCGCCCGCGTGGGATCTGCGGGTAGTGCGCCACCCAGGCCGCGGCCAGGTTGTCCTCGTCGGCGGGGCTGTAGGCCCAGGGCTCGTTCATGATGTCGAAGTAGAAGTGGCTGTTGCTCAGGTACTTGTTGATCACCACGTCCCACATCGAGTAGAACGACGCGGTGTCACCGATCAGCCCGTTCTGCAGCCAGGGTGCGAGCACGACGTTCATGCCCAGCGCGTCGGCGGCGTCGAAGGCTGCGGTGTAGCTGTTCCACCAGCTGCTGTTCACCGTCGCCCGGTTGAACGGCATGCGGACGGTGTTGGCGCCCAGGGCCTGGTAGCCCTTCAGGATCGAGGTGGCCTTGGCGTAGGTGGTCGCGTAGCTGTCGGTGTCGGACAGGCCGACCGGCTGCAGGTGGCCGGTGACGAAGTTGTCGTTGGGGTCCGCCCAGTTCACGCCGTGGAACTGGTTGGTGGCCGCGTGCGCCGCGGTCCCGGCCGTCGTCTGCAAAGTCAGCAGGCTCAGCAGCAGCGCGAGTGCCACGCCGAGCGAGCCGAAGCGCCTGAAGCGGCGTATCTCAGGATTGCTCATTGCTATTCCTTCACGGACTGGTACAGGTGAGAGCGGGCGTGGAGGGCGCGCCGTCGGCCAGGAATCCGAACGTGGTAGACGCTCCGGCGGCTAGGGCGCCGTTGTAAGAGAGGTTGTGGACCGTCACCGCCGATCCGCTGGTGGCGAGGTCGCCGCTCCACAGTTGGGTGATCGCCTGTCCGCTGCCCAGGGTCCACTTCACGGTCCAGCCGTTGTTCGCCGAGCTGCCGGCGGTCACCGTCACCAGGCCCTGGAAGCCGCCTGGCCACGAATTCGCGGTCTGATACACCGCGGTGCACGCGCCGGGCGGCGGCGTGGAGGTGCTGCTCGACGAGCTGGTCGAAGTACTGGTCGACGTGCTGCTCGACGAACTGCTGGACGAACTCGTCGAAGGCCAGCCGCCCGGCGGGGTGTAAGGGCACTTGGGCTGATACTGGGAGATCGTGGACGGGTCGGGCAGCCTCGGGCACAGGAACTGGGTGTAGCGGCTGTCGCCGTCCACGAAGATCTTCAGCCAGGGGATGACCAGCTTCATCATCACGTTGTTCTGGGTGCGGTAGAACTCGTGGTCCGCCCCGGCGATCTGCGCGAAGGCACTCTGCGTGCTGCTCGGCATGGTGCGGTACAGGTCGGCCAGCGCCGAAGGGGTGACGGTCGGGTCGTACTGCCCGCCGAGCACCAGAGTGGGCACCTTCTCGCTGGAGAAGTTCTGCGACGGGGAGAACGGGGCCAGCCCGATCCCGGCCCGCAGCGCGGGCTGGTGCTCGGTCGCGTAGACCACGCCGCCGCCGCCCATCGAGTGCCCCATCACCGACAGGCGGTTCGGGTCCACCCGGCTGCGCACCGGGCTGGCCGTGGTCAGCCAGTTCAGCGCGGCGAGGGCCTCCTGGCCGCGCGTCGCGTCGAAGTCGTTGGGGCTGTTGGTCTCCATGCACAGCACCACGAACCCGAACGAGGACAGCCACGGCCCCATCCAGGCCTCCTCGGGCGCCGGCTGGTTGACGCAGCGCGCGGTGTAGCCGGGGATGATCACCAGCGCGCCCCACGTGCCCAGGCTCGTGTCGGTCGGGTAGTAGACCGCCCCGCCGTTGAAGCCGTTGCCCGGGGCGACGCTCAGCTGCGCGGTGGCGAACGGGCCGCGGCTGGCCTCAACGCTCTGAATCGTCGGATCCGGGCCGCGCTGCGTGCTCAGCATGCTCTGCGCCGCGGCCGCCGCTGCGGGCCGCGCCGCGGCCGGGCCGACCGCGAACAGCGCCGCGACCAGGGCGGCGACGGACAGCACCGCCGCCAGCGCGATCCCGGCGGGCCGGGGCGTGCGTCTGGTCTGCTTTTCCCCGGCGGGGGCGCCTTCGCGCGCGCCCGCCGGATTCTGATCTCGCTTCATGTACTCACTACCTCCTGTGGATGCTCGCCAGAAGCAGGGCCGGTCGTCCTAGCCGAGGGTCCAGCGCTGGTTGGAGCCGCCGGTGCAGGTCCACAGCTCGACCAGGGCGCCGTTGGCGGTCGAGGCGCCGGTCACATCGAGGCAGAGCCCTGACTGGACGCCGGTGATCGTGCCGTTGGAGTTGACGTTCCACTGCTGATTCGCCCCGCCGGTGCACGTCGCGGTCTGCACCTTGGTGCCCGCGGCAGTCTGGCTGTTGGCGGCGTCCAGACACAGCTCGCTGCTGCCGGAGTAGACGGTCAGCTGGCTCGACGAAGTGTGGGTGAACAGCTGGTTCGATCCGCCGTTGCAGTCCCAGATCTCCAGCTGCGTCCCGGGCGTCGTGCTCCGGTTCGGCACGTCCAGGCACTTGCCCGCACCCACCGCGTGGATCTCACCGCCGCTCGGCGGCGGTGGCGTGTTGCCCAGCGAGGCCACATGCGCCTTGTACGCCGCGCCGTACGGAGTGGGCGTGCCGTTGTAGTCGGTGATCAGGACCGGCCCGGTGGAGCAGCCGCCGGACCAGTTGTTCCAGGTCCAGGCCAGGTAGCCGGTGTGCTGCGAGTCCAGCCACGTCATCAGCGGGTTGATGTAGTTGCCGGAGCAGTCGTTCTCGCCGAGCTCGCCGGTCACCAGCGGGACCTTGGCGATGACCGGCGCGAGCTGGCTGTTCCAGCAGGACTGGTTCGCGCAGGAGTTGAAGTTGTACGAGTGCCAGGAGGCGACCAGGTTGCCGTCCGGGTCTGAGGGCTCGTAGTTGAGCCACCCGGTCAGGTCGTTGGAGTACTCCTCGCCGCCGAGCATGAGGACGTTGCTCGCCCCGGTGGAGCGTACGGCGTTGACCATCTGCTGCATGCCCGCGACCTGGTACCCGATGCCGTTGCACGTGCCGCCGCTCTTCCAGCACTGCCAGCCGCTGGCGGTGCTGCCGGTGGCGCGAGAGGCGTAGGGCTCGTTGAAGAGGTCGAAGACGACCGCGTTGTTGCCCTTGAACGTGTTGGCCACCGACGTCCAGAACGGGATCGCCTGCGCGGCGTCCGGCATCGGCTTCTGACACGTGGCCTGGGACGAGGAACAGCCGGAGGAGTTGCCGGTGTACACCCCGTCGGTCCAGTGCAGGTCCAGGATCGGCACGATTCCGTTGGAGTTCAGCAGGCTGACATAGGACTTGATCGCGTTGATGTAGTTCGATCCCCGGTACGCCGATGCGACGTAGGACTCGCCGTTCCAGCACGCCTCGTTCAGCGGCACCCGCACCGCGTTGATCGCCGAACCCCAGCTCTTGATCGCGTTGATCGAGGCCTGGTCGGTCGGCCCGTCGAAGATGCCGTTGCCGTGCACGCACTGGAACTCGGCTCCAGACCGGTTCACGCCGTGCAAGACCACCTGGCCGCCGCTCTGGTCCAGGAGTCTGTTGCCTGACACGTGCAGCTGCGGTGCGGCGGACGCCGCCTGTGCGGTGGTGGGTAAGGCGAGCAGCGCCGCCGCGGCCACGGCCCCGGCCGACAGGCCCACCCCACCGAGCCGACGAAACAGCGAGAGTTTCATCGCTCCTCCTCTTCCTGGCGAGAATTGCAACGTCACAATTGACGTGCTTCGGTAGGCAAGCACAGGCGTTGGGAAAGTCAAGCGCCGGTCGGCAGCCCTGGCGAGGCGATGGCACGGCGCCCCCTGTGGTCTGGTGCCACGCGGCGTGTGAGCCGTGAAAGTTACGAGAGAACGCGAGGGGCGAAGCGCAACGTACTGATGCCGGTCAGAGGAGGGTGGCAGGAGGCGCCGTCGAGGAGCGGACCACCAGCGAGGGCTGAAACACGATCTCCCGGTGGGTATGGCCGGCCTGGGTCTCGCCGAGCAGCAGATCGGCCGCCGCGTACCCGAGTTGGTAGGTCGGCTGGGCCACGGTGGTCAGCGGCGGCGAGAGGCGCGCGGCGAACCGCAGGTCGTCATAGCCGACCACGGACATGTCCGCCGGCACGCGCAGCCCGGCGGCCTCCAGCCCGTGCAGGATCTCCAAGGCGCCGGTGTCGTTGAAGCAGATCACCGCCGTCGGGCGCGGCACCGCCGCCAGAATCCGCTCGACGGCCTTCACGGTCTCCTCCAGGGAACCGCCGACCGACATGTGCGCGTCGACCAGCGCCTGCTCGACGCTCAACCCGGCGTCGGCCAACGCTTCGCAGACCCCGGTGCGGCGCCGGTCCACCGCCGCGACTCCCACGACGCCGCTCACGTACGCGATCCGGCGATGGCCCAGCGCCAGCAGGTGCTCGGCCGCCAGCCGACCGCCCAGCACATCGTCGACCGCCACCGCGCACAGGTCCATGCGGCCGCGCGGGTGGTCGACCAGAACCACCGGCGTACCCCGGCGGCTCATCTCCTGCAGCCCGGTCAGATCGGGGTCGATCGGCGCCACGATCACCCCGCGCACCGCCTGCTCCTCCAACAGCCGCAACAGGCGCCGCTGCCTGGCGGCGTCCAGGTCGGTGCTGCCGACCAGCACCAGACAGTCCTGGTCCGCCAACCGGTCCTCGATGCCCCGGTTGACCTGCGCATAGAACGGATTGGCCAGATCCAGCATGACACTGCCCACGATGGCGCTCGGCACGCCCCGCAAAACCCGGGCCGGGCCGTGCCGGACATACCCGACCTCGGTCATCGCCTCCTGTACCCGACGGAGTGTCTCCGGTGCCACGACCGACGGACGACTCAGTACGTTGGCGACCGTCGAGACGGAAACGCCCGCTACGTGGGCGACGGCGCGCATTCCACCGCGACGCGCACTTCCGTCCTCAGCCACCGCCACCCTCCCAGTCCATCGCAGATTGTAATGCGCACAGGCCTCTCGTAACTTTCACGGTCCACGCGCCGACTGGTGCCGACCACCGGCGTCGCGATGCCATCCCCAGGAAGGCCTCTCGACCGGCGCTTGACTTTCCCGGCGCCTGTGCTTGCCTAGCGAAGCATGCCAGTTGTGACGTTGCAATGAACGGAGACGAATGTGATCCGCAAGCGCCTGAGTACCGCCCGACGCGAGCGCGGAGTCCTCGCGCGCGGCGGAAGACTCATACTCGCCGCGGCGTTGACGCTGGCCGCGGCGACGCCGCTCCTCGTGGCCGGTGCGCCGTCGGCGTCGGCCGTGGGCAACGGACTGGCGTTGACGCCGCAGATGGGTTTCAACGACTGGAACGCGTACGGCTGCAACGTCTCGGAGTCGTTGATCAAGTCCACAGCGCTCGCGATGCACAACAACGGCATGCAGGCCGCCGGGTACCAGTACGTGAACATCGACGACTGCTGGTTGCAGAAGAGCCGGGATTCCAGCGGCAACCTTCAGCCGGACTACTCCAAGTTCCCCGACGGGATCTCGGGCACAGCGAGCTACGTGCACTCCCTCGGCCTGAAACTCGGCATCTACGAGGACGCCGGCACCGCGACCTGCGCCGGCTATCCCGGCAGCCTCGGACATGAGACCCAGGACGCCCGGACGTTCGCCTCCTGGGGCGTGGACTACCTCAAGTACGACAACTGCAACAGCAACGGAACCAGCGCTCAGAGCCGTTATATCGCCATGCGTGACGCGCTCAAGGCGACCGGCCGACCGATCCTGTTCTCGCTGTGCAACTGGGGCCAGGAGAACGTGTGGACCTGGGGTGCGAACGTGGGCAACTCCTGGCGCACCACCGGCGACATCACTCCCAGCTTCTCCAGCATGCTCTCCATCTTCCACAGCAACGTGGGGCTCGCGGCGTATGCCGGGCCGGGGCACTGGAACGACCCGGACATGCTGGAGGTCGGCAACAGCGGCATGTCCGCCGCCGAGAATCAGAGCGAGTTCAGCCTGTGGGCCGAGATGGCCGCTCCGCTGATCTCCGGCACCAACCTGGCCAACGCCAGCAGCCAGACCCTGAGCATCCTGACCAACTCCCGGGTGATCGCCGTGGACCAGGACTCGTTGGGCAAGCAGGGAACGATGGTCTCCTCCTCCGGCGGTCTGGACGTGCTGGCCAAGCTGCTGGCCAACGGCGACGTATCGGTGGCGCTGTTCAACGAAACCGGCTCGACCGCGACGATCAGCACCTCGGCCTCGGCGATCGGCAAGTCCGGCTCGGCCGGCTACACCCTGACCAACCTGTGGACCGGCGCGACGAGCAGCACCAGCGGCACCATCAGCTCTTCCGTGCCCGCGCACGGCACCGTCATGTACCGCGTCGCCGGCGGTTCGGTGTCCGGCGGTGGTGGGAGTGAGGTGCACGCGGTGGGTTCCGGGCGGTGCCTGGACGTACCCGGGTCGACCCAGACCGACGGCACCCAGGTCCAGATCTGGGACTGTGGCGGCGGCTCCGGCCAGCAGTGGACCCACACCTCCGGCAACCAGCTGACCGTCTACGGCGGTGCGAAGTGCCTGGACGCGTACAACAACCAGACCGCGCCGGGCACAAAGGTCGAGATCTACACCTGCAACGGCGGAGCCAACCAGCAGTGGCGGGTCAACTCCAACGGCACGATCACCGGCGTGCAGTCGGGCCTGTGCCTGGACGTGACCGGTGCTGGCACGGCCAACGGCACGCTCGTCGAGCTGTGGACCTGCAACGGCGGATCCAACCAGCAATGGACCCTCGGATAGTCGACGGGAGCCGACATCCGGGCGTGCGGTTCCTGCGGGCACCGCACGCCCGGACGGTTGAAGCGGGTTCCGCGGCCCGCGCGAGGCTCAGGCGAGCATGTCCAGGGACTGCGACAGCACCAGGCCGGCGGCGCCGAGCAGCGTCATGTCGTCGTCGGCGCCCGCGAACACCACGGACGGCTCGCCCCCGGGATGGTGCGCTACTCCGGTCCGCACATAGTGCTCGATGCGCTCGCGCAGGTCTTCGCCGCCGTTGGTCACGTCGCCGTGCAGAATGAACAGGCCGGGTGCGAGGGTCTGCTGGAGGTTGACCAGGCCGACGGAGACGTTGCGGGCGAACCGGTCCAACAGCTGGGATGCCTTCTCTTCACCCGCCTCCGCCAGCGCGGCCAGGCTCGCGACGGTCGTCTTCTGTGGCGTGGGTAGTTTTGCGGCGGCGGCCGCCGAACGCAGCCAGCTGTGCGTCGCGATGGTCTCCCAGCAGCCCCGCCGGCCGCAGCGGCACACAGTACCCTGATAGTCCACGACCGTGTGCCCCACCTCGCCGCCGGACCCGGCCCGGCCGCGGTGCACCTCGCCGTCGATGACGAAGCCCGCGCCGATCGCCTCGCCGCAGTACACGGAGGCGAAGCTGGAGACCGTCCGGCCCAGGCCGAACCATCGGTCGCCGAGTGCCTGCACGCGCGGATGGTGGTCCACGTGGACGGGTGTTCCGAGACGCCGGGCCAGTTCGGGGCCGAGCGCGAGTCCGGACAGCCGGGGAGCCAGGTTCACCTCGACGATGTGTCCCTGGTCGGTGTCGACGATGCCGCCCACGCCGACGCCGAGTCCGAGCACGGACCCGCCGCCGGGAGCGGGCAGGATCTGCTCGATCGTCTCGGTCACGCGGCGGATGATCGCCGCGGGGCTCGAGCGTTCTCCGGAGAAGGTGCCCTCGGCGGTGCCGAGGATGACGCCGGTCGGACTGATCAGGGCGGCGTGCACGGTTCCCGGGCCGAGGTGGGCGCCTGCCAGGGGGCGCCCCGTCGCGGAGAACCAGATCGGCCGGGCCGGCTTGCCGCCCTGCGCGCTGCTGGGCTGCGGCTCGCCCTCGACGAGGATGCCCTGGTCGAGCATCGGCTGCACGATCGAGCCGATCGTGGTCTTCGCGACCCCCGCGATCCGCGCTAGCTCGGCGCGGGACAGGGGCCCGGCGTCGTAGAGGATCTGCAGCAGTCTCATCCGGTTCAACCGGCCCGTCGCCGATGGGGAGACGAGGTGCGGCACGGAGGTGGTGGCGGGCATCGCGCCGAATCCCTTCTGCTGAGTCAGACCTCGACGATCGCACGGCCGCGCTGGTTGTCCGAGGCCTTCCCCCGCTTCGGCGGCGGACGGGCTTGACAGCGACCGGTTAGTGCGGACAGTGTACATACCTCGGTGGTTAGTAAGGAAGTCGCACTTACTCGATCCTCGATCGCCGTCACCGGATCGAGTCGATGCCCGCACCCGGGCCCGAGGAGGAACCATGAACGCGCTGGACAGCTTTTCCCTCGCGGGCAAGACGGTCCTGCTGACCGGCGGCAGCCGGGGACTCGGCCGCGCGATGGCCCAGGCCCTCGGTGAGGCCGGCGCCGCCGTGGCGGTGACCGCTCGCACGACCGCGGCCGCCCAGACGGCCGCGGACGAGCTCACCGGGCTCGGCATCCGGGCCTTCGGCCAGAAGCTCGAAGTCAGCGACGTCGACGACGTCGAACTCGCCGTCCGGACCGTCAGCGACGAGTTCGGCCCGATCGACGTGCTGGTCAACAACGCCGGCATCGGCGTCGGCGGAGCCGCGTTCGACACGCCCGACTCCGTCTGGCACGACGTACTGGCCACCAACGTCAACGGCGTCTGGTACTGCAGCCGCGCCGTCGCCCGCCGGATGGCCGAACGCGGCGGCGGCACCATCGTCAACATCGGCTCGATGTCCGCCGCCATCGTCAACCAGCCCCGCTGGCAGATCTCCTACCTGACGTCGAAGGCCGCCGTACACCACCTGACCCGCGGCCTCGCGGCCGAATGGGCACCCCACGGCATCCGCGTGAACGCGATCGCCCCCGGCTACTTCCTCACCGAGATGTCACCGGTAGACCAACCCGAGTACCAGCCGTACTGCGTCGATCCGGCGCCGATGAAGCGCTACGGCCTGCCCCACGAACTCGGCCCCGCCGCCATCTTCCTCGCCGGCGACGCCTCCAGCTTCATGACCGGATCCATCGTCACGATCGACGGCGGGTTCACGCTGTTGTGACGGCCGGCAGCTGGGCGTTTCCCGCTCTTGTACCGCGGCGGCGATGGCCAGGCATCCGTCATCCCGGCCCCACTACATCGTCGACCTCTGATGCGTCGATTCGGTGAACGGCCATGGACGTGCTGTGCTGCCCCGAGGGGTGAGATGGGCCGCCTCGCACTGCACCGAGTCCACGGTTCCGCCGTCGATGATTTTGAGCAGCTGTCGTGCTGCGCTTGCTCCGTAGGCGGGAATGTTGCGGGACATCGCCGTGAGCGGCGGGTGGACCAGCTGGCACAGTACGGAATCGTCCCAGGCGATCAGCGACAGGTCGCCGGGCACGGAGAACCCCATCTCGCGAGCGACGGACAGGCCCGCGACGGCCATGATGTCGTTGTCGTAGAGGATCGCCGTGGGGCGTTCACGAGTGGTGAGCAGCCGCCGGGTGGCCCGCGCGCCGTCCTCGCCGGTGTAGTCGGTGGAGATCGTCACGGCGGGCGCGAGGTCCAGCTGCCGGCAGACGTCGTCGAACGCTTCGGTGCGGATCGCCGTGTGCAGGAGTTCGGGCAGCCCTCCGACCCGGGCGATGTGGCGGTGGCCGAGGGCCGCCAGGTATTCCACCGCATCCACGATCGCGGCGGCGTCGTCCGACCAGACGCTGGGGATGGTGCCCGAGCCCGTGCCCGCGCCGATGACGACGGCAGCCAGCTCCATCTCCTCCAGCGCTGCGATCCGGGGGTCGTCCACGCGGAGATCGCAGACGAGCACGCCGTCGACCCGGTGCTCGCCCCACCAGCGCCGGTAGAGGGCCATCTCAGCGGCCTGATCGGCGACGACCTGCAGCGACAAGGCGTAGGACTGCGTCGACAACTCCGTTTCGACGCCGCTGATGAGCTCCATGAAGAACGGCTCCACCCCGAGGATCCTGGCCGGGCGTCCGAGGGCCATACCGATGTGGAAACTCGGCGCACCGGTCAGCGAGCGGGCCGCGCCGTGCGGACTCCAGCCGATCTCCTCGGCGATGGCCAGGATCCGCCGTCGGGTGGACTCTGAGACGCCCGGCTGCCCGTTGAGCGCATACGACACCGCACCTTTCGAAACTCCAGCCCGCTGTGCGATGTCGGCGATCGTCGGACGCTTCACCATGATCCTCCCCGCGGTGGAGTATAGCCGGAGCGTCGCCATAACTTACACGGTTCAGTTCGCTAGGTCACGCCAGAGTCCGGCGACGCAGCCGTCCCAGGCGCGGAGTCCTCATACAGCCAGCAGCGCGTCGCGCGGGCATCGCCCAATGGGATGACGGGCGGGTCCTGCACGCGGCAGCGGTCCATGGCGTGGGGACAACGCGGCGCGAACCGGCATCCGGTACGGGGCACCGCTTCGACGACGGACCGGCCCTCCAACTTCGGCGGCGCTGTCCGACCCGGGTCGGGGGCCGCCTCGGCGAGCAGCTGCGTATAAGGGTGCTTCGGATCGAGTATCACCTCGTCGCTGGGCCCGGATTCGACGATCCACCCCCGGTACATCACCAGCACCGTGTCCGAGAAGTACCGCGCCGTGGCGAGGTCGTGGGTGATGTAGAGGACTGCCAGGTCCCGCTCGCGCTGGATCGAGGCGATGAGGTTGAGCAGCTCCAGCCGGATCGACACGTCCAGCATCGAGACCGGCTCGTCGGCGAGCAGCAGCTTGGGCCCCGGGGCCAGGGCCCGGGCCAGCGCGACGCGCTGCCGCTGTCCTCCGGACAGCTCGTGGGGGTGTTTGGCTGCGATCTGCTCAGCCGGGGTCAGCCGCACCCGCTCCAGCAGCTCGACCAGGGCACTGTGTCGCTCCGCGCCGTGCAGTCCGCGGTGGATGGTGAGCGGACGGGCCAGGTGGTAGGCCACCGTGTGCGCCGGGTTGAGGGAGGCGAACGGGTCCTGGAACACCATCTGGACGTCCGCGTGGTAGCGGCGGAGTCTGCGGCCCAGGCGCGGTGCCGCGACCCCGTCGACGACGATGTCCCCGGATGTCTCGCGCTCGATGCGGGCCAGGATCCGGGCGACGGTTGTCTTGCCGCTGCCGCTCTCTCCGACCAGGGCCGTGGTGCCGCCGCGCGCGAGTGCGAAGCTGACTCCGTCGACGGCGCGGACCGCGCCGGCGCCCCGGCGCGCGCCGAAGGTCTTCACCAGGTCCCGAACCTCGAGCGTCGTCATGCCTTGATCCCCTCATCATCGCTGGAGATGTCGCCGGTGATGCCGCTGGAGTCGTCGCCGGAGATTTCGAAGCGACCCTCACGCAACGCTTGCGGCGGCCCGGAGGAGTACCGCGGGTCGTACAGGTGGCAGGCCACTGCGTGGTCCCCCTCCTGCAACAGGCTCGGCGGCGTGTCATGCGACGGCCCGATGGCATAAGGACAGCGCGGCGCGAACGCGCAGCCGGCGATCGGCACGGTGAGGTCCGGAGGCGACCCCGGCATACCATGCAACGCGCGCCGGTGCCCGCGCAGCGACGGGAACGCGTTCAGCAGCCCGGCGGTATAAGGGTGCTGAGGAGCGATACGGATCTCGGACGCCGGTGCCTGCTCGACGATCCGCCCCGCGTACATGATGGCGATCCGGTCGGCGATCTCCAGCAGCAGCGACAAGTCGTGGGTGATGAACAGCGCAGCGAAACCGAGTTCGGCGCGCAGCCGGTCGATCTCCCGCAGGATGTCGCGCTGCACGACCACGTCGAGCGCCGTCGTGGGTTCGTCCAGGATGATCACTTCCGGTTCCAGCGCGAGCGCCATCGCGATCATCACCCGCTGCCGCATCCCGCCGGACAGCTCGTGGGCGAAGCCGTCCAGCCGGCTCCGCCCGATGCCCACCAGCTCCAACAGGTGCGCGCTCCGTTCGTCACGCTCGTCCCGGGACATAGCCGGACGGTGCGCGCGGAAGATGTCGTGCAGTTGTCGGCGCACTGAGCGCACCGGGTTCAGTGTGTTCATGGCGCTCTGGAACACCATGGAGATCCTCGACCAGCGGAACGACCGCAGCTCTTCGTCCTCAAGACCGAGCACGTCGACCGTCGACCCGTCGACTCCCGTGAAGGTGACCTGGCCGGCCGTGACGAGCGCCGGCGGCCGCAGCAGCCTGCTGATGGCGTATGCCAGCGTCGACTTCCCGCACCCGCTTTCCCCGGCCAGTCCGACGATCTCCCCGGGGTGCAGCACGAGATCGACATCGCGCACCGCGCGGACCCGGTCGGCCGCGGCGTAGTCCACCGACAGCCCCCGGACGGCCAGCACCGGTTCCGTGACGTCCGAACGGATATTCATGCGGTCACCTTCTCGTCCACCTCCGCCGCGGTGGCGACGCTCTCCATCCGGCGCCGGACCGCGCGGGCGCGCGGGACCCGCAGGCGGGGATTGACGAGCTCGTCGATGCCGAGGTTGATGAGCGACAGACCGGCGCCCACCAGCGCGATGCACAGCCCCGGCGGCACGAACCACCACCATGCGCCGCGTTGCAGCGCGAGCGCGTTGTTCGCGAAGTACAGCATCGTGCCCCAGTTGACGTTGGAGGAGTTGTCCAGCCCGAGATAGGCCACGCCGGCGTGGGTGAGCAGGGCGCCGATGAAGGCGAACACGAGCTGTGCGGCGATGACCGGCAGCAGGTTGGGCATGATCTCGCAGACGAGAATGCGCCGATGGCTCTCACCGCCGACCCGGGCGGCGTCGATATACTCCCGCCGCGTCAGGGACAGCGTCTGGCCGCGCAGGACTCGGGCCGAAGCCGCCCAGCTGGTGGTTCCGATGATCAGGGCTATGACGAACGGGTTCTTGGGGTGGACCAGGTCGGCGACCAGGAAGATCAGGGGCAGGGTCGGCAGGACGAGGAACACGTTGGCCACCGCGGTCAGCACCTGGTCGGCCTTGCCGCCCAGGTAGCCGCCGGTGACGCCGATCAGCAGGGCGAGGCTCATGGCGAGCAGGCCCGCGGTGAGGCAGATCTCCAGCTCGGCGCGGGTCCCGACGATCAGCTCTTTGAAGGTGTCCTGCCCGATGTCAGTGGTGCCGAGCAGATGGCTGCCCGATGGTCTGGCCATACTGTCGGCGCTGATGCGTCCGGCACCGGAGACCAGTACCGGCCCGACGAGCGCGATCAGTGCGAAGAAGCCCACGATGCCCAAACCGGCGTAGAGCTTGACGGGCCGGCGGCGCCGGCTGCTGGGGGTGCGGGCCATGGCGGGCTTTCCTCTCACGCTCGGCGCCGGGTGCGCGGATCGATCACGGCGTACAGCAGGTCGACCAGGAAGTTGCCGCCGAGCACCGCCACGGTGATGACAAGGAAGACGGCCTGCATCAAGGGATAGTCGGAGTTGGCGACCGCCTGGTAGAGGGCTGTGCCGATGCCCGGATAGGAGAAGACCTGCTCGGTGATGAGCGCGCCCCCGACGACGAACCCGAGCGCGATCGCCACGCCGGTGACGCTCGGCAGCACCGCGTTGCGCGCCGCGTACCCGATCATGAGGGTGCGCCGGGGCAGCCCTCTGGCCTCGGCGGCGACCATGTAGTCCTCGGCGAGCGTGGAGACCATCATGTTGCGCATGCCCAGGGCCCAGCCCGCCAGCGAGCTGATGATGATGGTCGCGGCGGGCAGGATCGCGTGGCCGATCGCAGAGGAGATGAACGGCCAGCTGAAGCTGACGTAGACGCTCTGCGTGTCGTAGCCTCCTGCGACCGGTAGGCCGAATCGGCCGGCCAGGAAGTACAGGGCCAGCAGCGCCAGCCAGAAATACGGGATCGCGGCCAGGAACGTGGCCGGGGCGATCAGGTTGTCGGCCCAGGTCCCGCGTTTCCAGCCGGCGATCGTCCCGAAGGCGATGCCGAGGGTGAAACTGAAGACGGTCGCCACGCCGACCAGCACGACCGTCCACAGGATCGACTGCCGGATCACCGCCGACACCGGCACCGGGTAGTACGTGACGGACGTGCCGAACCGTCCCCGCACCAGATCGCCGAGGTACTGGAAGTACTGGCTGACGACGCTGCCGTGCGGGCCGCCGAGCATCAGCTCCAACGCCTTGCGTTCGCCCGGCGGGACGCTGCCGTGCTGGGACATCCGGGCCAGCACCGCGTCCACCGGGGTGCCGGGGATCAGCCTGGGCAGCAGGAAGTCGAGCGTCACCGCGGCCCACAGCGCGGCCAGGTAGAAGCCGAGCTTGCCGAGGACATATCGCATGGCCGGTCCTTTCGGCGGTTGGTGGCGGGTGGCGGGTGGCGGAACGGGGCGTCTGCCCGGCCTGGCGGGATCTGCCGCGCAGACGCCCCGTGCTGTCGGCTACTTCGTCGGGGTGATGGTCTTCGCGACGATGCCGAGGTCAGGGTGCTGCCACACCGGGCTCATCGCGTACTTGTTGCTCTCGCTCGGCCATCCGGTCGCGTTGAGGTTGGTGAACTCCGACAGGTTTCCGGCCTGCACCACCTCGATGTAGGGCAGGTCGTTGACGAAGACCGCCTGGAGCTGCGCGTAGTCGGCCATCGCCTGGCTGCCGGTGTCGTCCGGCTGGGCGGCGATGTCGGCCAGCAGCTGGTCGGTCTTCGGATCGCTGTAGCCGGACCAGTTGGTGGTCGCCACGTGATCCGGCGAGGAGGCTGCCGTGTTCTTGCTGCTGAGCAGGTTGCTGTAGGCGAAGTACGGGCTCGGACCGCCGCCGTTGTTGTCGATCACGAGCTGGAAGTCTCCGCGCGCTTCCTTGGACTTGAAGTCGTTGTAGGAGACCTGCTGGATCTCCAGGTCGATGCCGGCCTGGGCCAGGTTCTGCTTCACGATCTGCAATAGGCTGATGTAGTCGCTCCACCCCTGGACGACCAGGCAGGTGATGGCGAGTCTGCCCTTGGAACCGGCGAAGATGCCGTCCGCACCCTTGGTGTATCCGGCGGCGGTCAGGTCGGCCTGGGCCTTGGCGGTGTCCATCGCCGAGAACGACAGTCCTTGGTATTGCGGCGCGACGTACTTGGCGAAGGCCGGCTGGACCATGTGAACGGGGGAGGCCGGAGCCGCGATCCCGGAGTAGACCTGCTTGATGATGGTGGCGCGGTCGATCCCGTCGCTGATGGCCTTGCGGACCGCGAGGTCGTTGGTGGGCCACTTGGTCAGGTTGGGGTTCAGATCGGTCTGGAACAGGTGGGCCACGTCGTACAGGTTGTGGGCCGGGTTCTTCTTCACGTACACGTTCTGCACGTCCGGTACGAACAGCCCGGCCCAGTCGAGCTGGCCGGCCGCGAGCGCCGCGGTCGAGGAGTCGTTCCCGCTGTAGGAGGTGAAGTCGACCTCCCCGATCTTCGGCGCTCCCGGCTGCCAGTAGGCTGGGTTCGCCTTCAGCTTGTAGATCTGCGGCGAGAAGGAGTCCAGGACGAACGGCCCGGTACCGACCGGGGACGTGTTCGTGTTCTTCGACGGGTCGGCGACCGTCGACCAGATGTGCTTGGGCACCATGTAGGTCTGGCCGAGCGCGTACCAGAGGTCTGTGTAGGAAGGCCGGCTGAAGTTGAGGGTGACGTGGGTCGGGTCGGCGACGGTCGCCGCAGGATCGGCCAAGGGAAGCCCATAAGCGTTCGTCGCAGCGTTCTTCTGCAACACGCCGAAGGTGTAGGCGACATCGTCCGCGGTGAACTGCTGGCCGTCGGACCACTTGACCCCGCTGCGCAGCGTCACGTCGAGTTTGGTTCCGTCGCTGTTCCACTTGTACGCGGTGGCCAGTTCCGGCTGGATGTCGCCGGGCTTGTTCTGGTTGAAGAACATCAGGGTCTCGTAGATCATGCCCTGCGTCGCCGTGAGCTGGCTGCTGGACTGGAACGGGTTGAAGTTCTCGACGTAGGCGCCGGCTTGGCCGTCGCTGATGTTGATCCTGCCGTGTGGTCCCGAGGTGCTGCTCGGTGTGCTGTTCGCCTTCTTCCCACTGGAGCAGGCGCCGACCAGCAGTGTCGCGGCGGCCAGTGCGGCGAGCGCACGCAGCCGCGTGCTCCGGCGTTCCGGGTGACTCATCGCTGGATTCCTCTCTGTCGGGTTGTGCGGCCGGCTGGGTCAGGGTGCTGCTGTCGCGCGGGTGTCAAGCCGGGCGTCGGTCGAGGCGGAGGGTCGTGACGCCGTAGGGCGCCAGCTCGACTTCCGTGAGTTCGACACCGCCGGCCAAGGGCGTGAGGACCAAGCCGTCGGCCAGCCGGGGTTTCGCAGTGAGCTGCTGTGTCGCCTGGCTGACGAACCACACGAAGCGCCGGCCGTCGTCGTGGACGAGTTCGGCGGTGAGCACCCGGGGATCATCGACGACCACATCGCGCCGTACCCCGGCGATCTTCGCCAGCGCCTCGTAGAGCTGCCAGGTCGGCTCGGGGTTAACCGCGGGGGACTGGGCGGCGAAGTACTCGAACGGGTAGGTGGCCAAGACCAGCCAGCCGGCTCCCATTCGTCGCTCCAGCAGCGCGGGGTGGCCGGCCTCGTCGACCGCGACGACCGTCGCGTCCACTGCGCGGACGGGCAGGAA
>Ga0136846_1221180_pt1 | contig 38521 bp, 35 predicted proteins | sample HopSoiMetagenom2_FD_96841 | JGI IMG/M metagenome (GOLD analysis project Ga0136846, IMG submission 96841) | Grasslands soil microbial communities from Hopland, California, USA - 2 Assembly 2016 (version 4) | ecosystem: Environmental > Terrestrial > Soil > Grasslands | place: USA: Hopland...
CCGGCGAAGAAGAGGTCGGGCTCGAGGTAGATCTGGCCGTCGGTGATCGAGATCACGTTGGTCGGGATGTAGGCCGAGACCTCGCCCTCCAGCGTCTCGATCACCGGCAGCGCCGTCATCGAGCCGCCGCTGTCGGGGAAGCGGTGCACTTTGTACTGGTCGCGGTCCGGCAGGGTGGCGAGCCACGCCTCGGCCTTGCTACGGCCGTGCGGCCGGTGGTAGGTGCCGTCGACGTCGTCCGGCCGGAATTCGGCCGGTGCCGCCAGCGCCTCGGGATGCTTGCGGACGGCCCCGCGGTCGCGGCTGTCGGCCGGCGTGTCCTTGGGCACCACGGCGAACACCTCGCGCAGCTTGACGCTCCTCTCCAGGAGCCGCGAGTGGAGGTAGAAGACGTCGCCCGGATAGGCCTCGCGGCCCGGCGGCCGGCGCAGCAGCAGCGAGAGCTGGCGGTAGGACTGCGCCTGCTTCGACAGGTCGTCGTAGACGCAGAGCGTGGCCTTCCCCTCCTGGTACATGAAGTACTCGGCCATGGCCGCGCCGGCGTAGGGGGCGATGTACTGCAGCGGCGCCGGATCGGAAGAGCCGGCCGAGATGACGATCGTGTAGTCCATGGCGCCGACCTCGCGCAGCCGGTCCACCAGGCCGACGACGGTCGACTCCTTCTGGCCGATGGCGACGTAGACGCAGATCACGTCGCCGCCGCGCTGGTTGACGATGGTGTCGATGGCGACGGCGGTCTTGCCCGTCTTGCGGTCGCCGATGATCAGCTCGCGCTGGCCGCGGCCGATTGGGATCATGCTGTCGACGGCCTTGACGCCGGTCTGCAGCGGCTCGGTGACGGGCTGGCGCTCGGCGATGCCGGGGGCCTTGAACTCCAGCGGCCGGCGGTGCGGCGTCTCGACGACGCCCTTGCCGTCGAGCGGCCGGCCAAGGGGATCGACGACGCGGCCGATCAGCGCCGGGCCCACGGGCACCGAGAGCAGCTCGCCGGAGCGGCGCACCTCGTCCCCCTCCTTGATGCCCAGATAGTCGCCGAGGACGACGGCGCCCACCGAGCTCTCCTCCAGGTTGAACACCTGCCCCTGGGCGCCGTTGGCGAACTCCAGGCGCTCGCCCGCCATGGCCCCGGTCAGGCCGTAGATGCGGGCGATGCCGTCGCCAACCTCCAGCACCTTGCCCACCTCGCTGAGGTCGACCTCGGTGCGATATTTGCGAATCTCTTCTTCGATGACCGACGCGATCTCGTCGACTTTGAATCTCATGAAGGCTCCTTGCCTCGGCTTCCTGCTTCAATCACGACTCGGCAACGTAGGCGGTGCCGCTGACAATCTCGCGCGAGGCCCGCGCTTGCAGCGCCGCGCTCAAATCCTGCAGCCGGGACGCCACGCTGGCGTCGAACTTCCTGCCCTCGACGTCGACCACCAGGCCGCCGATCAGCGACGGATCGATGCGCTCGATCAGCGCCGGCTTCCTGCCCGTGGACGCGGCCATGGCCTCCTGCAGCCGGGTGCGCTGCGCGTCGTCCAGCGGCACCGCCGTGCGGACGTGGACGTCGACCCAGCCCCGCAGGTCGCGCAGGGCGGTGCGGTACGACTCGGCGATGGCACGGATCTGGCCGAGCCGGCCCTTGCGGTTGATCACCTGGAGCGAGTCGAGCAGCAGGTCGCTCGCCTGGCCCCGGAACAGGTCTTCGAGCACCCGGGCGCGTCCCTCCTCGTCCACCATCTGGCTGGCCAGGAAGTGCTCGACCTTGGGGTTCTGGTCGAGGAAATCCACCAGCTCTTTCAGCTCGTCGAGCAGCGCGTCGCTTGAGCCCCGCTCCTCGGCGAGCGCCAGCATGGCTTCGGCGTAGAGCCGGCCCACGGCGAGGTCGCGATCGTCCACTTTTGCCATGGATTTAATTCCGGCCCGCGCCTTCGATCCCGGAGATCCCGGAGATCGCCTCGGAGATCAGGCGTTCGTGGTCCTGGGGTGTCAGCTCGCGGCCGATGACCTGGGCCGCCAACTGGGTGGCAAGCTTTGCCGAGAGGGTGTAGAGCTCCTTGGTGGCGGTGGCGGTGGCGATCTGGATCTCGCGCCGGGCGCGCTCGATCATCTTGTCCGCCTCCTCCTTGGCCGCGGCCTCGATCCGCCGCTTCACCACGTCGGCATCGCGGCGCCCCTCGTCGACGATGGCCGAGGCCTCGCCGCGGGCGGCCGCCAGCTTCTGCTCGTACTCCTTGAGCCGCGCCTCGGCCGCCTCGCGGTCGTGCCTGGCCTTCTCCAGCGCCTCGCGGATGAAGCTCTCCCGCGTCTGGAGCGTGTTCAGGATCGGCCCCCAGGCGAACTTGCCGAGGACCACCAGCACGACGACGAAGATCAGCAGCGTCCAGACGGAGTTGCCGAGATCGCCGGCGAACAGGCTGGGAGCCTCGGCGCCGTGCTCCGCCTCCTGCGCCAGCGCCGGGAGGGCCATCATCATCGCGGCCACTGCAAACAGTGCTCGCTTCATCATGCCCGCCTCACAGCGAAGCCAACAGTCCCACGACGACGGCGAACAGTGTGGCGCCTTCGATCAGCGCCGCGGTGATGATCATGGCCGTGCTGATCTGGCCGGAGGCCTCGGGCTGGCGCGCCATCGACTCGACCGCGCTGCCGCCGATGCGGCCGATGCCCGCGGCGCCGCCGATGATGGCGAGGCCGGCGCCGATGGCGCCGCCCAGCTTGCGGGCGCCCTCGGTGGTCAGGAAGTAGGAGTGCTCGGCCGCACCCGCGGCGCCGGCGGCCGGCTGCGCGTGCGCCGCGGGCACGGAGGCGAACATCAGCACGAAGCCGAAGGCGATCATCGTCAACGCGAACCTGGCAGCTCTCTTGCTCATCGAAAAGAATCCTTTCCTTAGGGTTTCAAAAGGCCCGTCGGGGCCGGTTCAATCTCAGTGCGCCTCTGCTTCCTCGTGATGGCCGTCGTGGTGGAAGACCACGGCCTGCCCGATGAACAGGGTCGTCAGGAACGTAAAGATGAATGCCTGGAGAAGGGCGACGAAGATCTCCAGCAGGGTGATCGCGACGCTGCCCAGGACCACCGGCACGGCCACTCCCAGCGCGCCCGCGATCCCGTTCGCCGCGGCCGAGAAGATGAAGCTCAGCAGCACCGCCAGCAGCACGTGACCGGCGATCATGTTGGCGCAGAGACGGACGATCAGGGCGAAGATGCGGGCGAGCAGCCCGATGATCTCGATGGGGATCAACAGCCACGACAGCCAGAGGGGGCCGGGACTGAAGTGGGCCAGGAACTGCTTGCCGCCCAGCCGCAGACCGTTGACCACCACCATCCCCAGGGTGAGAAGGGCCAGGGTGCCCGTGATCCAGGGGTTCGCGGTCGCCGAGCCGCCGATGTGCGCGCCCAGGAGCCGGATGCCGCTGATCGGCAGCAATCCCAGCAGGTTGACCGTGAAGACGAAGAAGAACACGGTCCAGATGAACTTGATGAAGCGGTCCGTGTGCTCCTGGAGATTGGGCTGCGCGATCTCCTTGCGCAGGTACTCGCAGATCGCCTCGACGGCGTTGCCCGCGCCATGGGGCACCAGGGCGCCGACGGCGTCCGTCGCCCGGCGGCTCCGCACCCAGACGGGCAGCAGCAGGACCAGCAGCAACGCCGCCAGCATCATCATGACGATGTGGCTGTCCAGCAGCGTGATCTTTCCGCCCTGAGTCAGGAAGCCCAGGTTGGCGGGCCGCTGGATCATCGGATGCCGCACGATGTGCTCGAGCGGATTTTCAGCCAGGAAAGCGAGCATCCATCCTCTCCAATCTCATCAATCTCCGAAGTCTCAGAAGCCGCGGGTCGCGTACCGGGCGTCGAGCGCCAGTTGCGCCACGTACCCGAGGGCGATCCAGATCAACAGGGGGCGGGTCTCGAACCAGCCGGAGAGCCCGAGCGACAGCCCCAGAACCAAAATCGTCGCGAAGCGCAACGCCATCGAAGCCAGCATGCCGTTCAGCGGCACCGTAGAACCCGATCGCCGGGCGCTGAGGACCGCCAGGGCACCCACAGCCGAGGCGACAGCGCCGATGACACATCCCGCAACCATGGCCGGGAGCGCACCTTCGCCTCCCAGTCGCCGGGTCGGCGCATACCCCAGCAGGGCAAGCGCCACTGCGACCCCGGCCACCCAGACCAGGAACCGCAGATACTCCGCGGCCGGCGACCGGGCGCTGCTCATCGTTGCGGATCGCCGTCTGGTTTCTTGGTGCCGCGGCCCGTCTCCTTGAAAGCGGACTGCGACTGGCGGATCAGGTTGTACGTCCCTCCGATCAGGCCCAGGGCGGCGCCGGTCAGGAGCCCCCAGGGGCTGCTGCCGAAGTGCCGGTCCCACCAATATCCGATCAGTGTGAAACCCGCCACCGCCGCGGCCATCTCGAAGCCGATGCCGGAGAGCCCTTTCGAGCGGCCTCCCGTTTTCGGTTCTTCAGCCATCTTCAGGCATTGCGAGGCGGACCGGACACCCACACCTTCCCGAACGCGGGCGGAGCATACCAGCTTGTGCGACCTTTCACAAGCTCCCGGGCCGAAGGGTGCAAACGGTCAATCCGTGATCACCGGCAGCAGCGCCGCCGTGCGCGAGGGCGTGGACGAGGGAAGATCGAGGGGCACCGAGATCTGCCGCGTCAGGATCTCGCGCTGGCGGTTGACCATCTCCTCCAGGGTGGTGGCGGAGAGGATGCGCTCGATCGCCTCCTTGACCTCCAGGAAGACCTCGCGGATGGCGCAGTGCTCGGTACCGACGTCGATGGTGCAGGGGAGCGCCAGGATCTGGTCGATCGCCGTCGTCTGCCCCTCGAGCGTCATCAGGACGTGCCGCAGGCTGATCTGGGACGCCGGGCGGCCGAGGACGTGGCCACCCTGGGGGCCCCGGTTGGAGAGGATCAGGCGGTCCTTGGAGAGGAGGGCGAGGATCTGGCGCAGGTACGGCTCGGGGATCCCCTGATGCTGAGCGATCTCGTGGCTCGTCACCGGCCCCTGGTCGTCGTGCATCGCGATATAGAGCATCGCGCGGATGCCGTACTCGCCCTTGGTGGAAATCTTCATCTCGGTTCCGGTCGCTCAGAAGTCTAGCACAGGGTCCGGCGGCCGCCGCCCCGTCCACCCGGCGCGGCCCGACGCCACCCGCTCCGGCAGGCTGGAGAGATCGCGCAGGTCGCCGCCCGCAATGCCTGCGCCAGCCGCGCCATGACGGACGAGAAGGAGAGCGCCCATCCCCGCAGCCACCGCTCCCTCGACGTCCTCCAACGGGCCATCCCCCACGTGCAGAGCGGCCGCGGGCTCCACCTCCAGCTCGGCCAGGGCCTGGAGGAAGATTCGTGGGTCCGGCTTCTCCAATCCGGCCTTCTGGGAGTAGGTGACCGTGCCGAAGAAGCGGGCGAGCCCGAGATCCTCCAGCACCGCCGGCAGCCGGTGGTCCCAGTTGCTGACCACTCCCAGCCGCACCCCCTGGGCGGCGAGGGCCGCCAGCACCTCGGGCACCTCGGGATAGACCTCCCACGCCGCCGCCGTGCCGAAGCGGTGGAAGAGCTCCGCCGCCGCGAAGCGGGAGGGGACCGGCGCCTCCAGGTGCTCGCACATCCGCTCCAGGAACCGCCGCCACCACCCGCGCTCCCCCTCGGGATGGGCGGCGAAGCGGTCCCGGCCCGGGTCCGCGCTGCAGGCGAACTCCTGCCACACCTCGCCTACCAGGCGCAACGCCGCCGGGGGATCGACGTCCACGCGGTGCCGCCGCAGCACCTCGGCGTAGATCTCGCCGAGGTGGGGAGCGTGGATCAGGGTGTGGGTGACATCGAACGTCACGGCCTGAATCATGGAGGGAGGATACTCGACGCGGGGCTGTGATAGCTTGCTTGAATGCGCTCCGCGACGGTTCGCGCCCTGCTCGGCCTGGGCCTCTTCTCCTCCTGGCTGGCCCTGCTCTTCCTGGGGCTGGCCCTCGGGGGCGCGATTCACCTGCTGCTCGTTGCCGCTCTGGCGCTGTTTCCCTGGCTGAGCCTCGCCAAGCCTTGAAGCAGGGACAACAGGGACTTCAGGGACTCCAGGGGACGACGTAGACCTCAGTTTCCCTGTCCCTGGAGTCCCTGCTGTCCCTGAAGTCCCTGCTTTTCTGCGGCTTCGCTGCTACGAGCTCCGCCAAGCCATGACCGGATTGGCGAGCACCCCGAGGCCGGGGATCTCCACCTCCACCCGGTCGCCGTCCAGCAGGGGCCCGACGCCCGCCGGCGTGCCGGTGAGGAGGAGGTCGCCCGGCTCCAGGGTCATCATCCGCGAGCTGTAGAGCAGCAGGTCAAGGAGCGGGAAGGCCATCTCGCGCACGTGGCCGCGCTGGCGCTCGGCGCCGTTGACCCGCGTCACCACGGCCAGGTCCTCCAGGTCCGCTCCCACCCAGACGGCCGGCCCGACCGGGCAGAAGGTGTCGAAGGATTTGGCGCGGGCGAAGACGGGGTCCTTCTTCTGCAGGTCACGGGCGGTGACGTCGTTGGCGCAGACGACGCCCAGCACGGCGGCGCGCGCCTCCTCCGGCGTGGCCCCCCGGCTCAGGCGGCGCCGCAGCACCACGGCGATCTCGCCCTCGTGCTCCACCCGCTGGCTCTCCGGCGGCAGGACGATCATCCCCTCGGGGCCGTTCAGCGACGACGGCGCCTTGAGGAACAGCAGCGGCTCCGCAGGCAGGGGGTTGTTCAGCTCTTTGGCGTGCTCGCGGTAGTTGCGCCCCACGCAGACGATCTTCGTGGGGCGGACCGGCGCCAGCAGCGAGGCGTTCTCGCGGGAGACCTCGCCCCCGTAGTCCCAGTCGCCAGGGGAGGTCGCGAACGGATCGGACTTGAGGATGCGCAGCCGCGGGTCGGACGCCGACTCGGCCACAGCCCAGGAGCCTTCGGGTGCGATGCGGTAGAGGAGCATGGGCCGGGATTGTAGTCGCTTGCGACAGATCCAAGCGGCTGAGGCTGCGACATCAGGGACGACAAGGACCTCAAAGACACGAAGGATGATGCCTGGTATTTTATTGTCCCTGCTGTCCTTGTAGTCCTTGATGTCCTTGGTCGGCTTTTCTGCCGCGCAGGTTCCTAGTCCACCACGATCTGGATCGGCGCCGAGATCAGGCCGTTCAGAGCGAGCTGCACGGTGTAGGTCCCGGCGGGGAGCTGGATGTGATCGAGCCCTCGGGTGAGACCGGGGCAGTTCGCGATGAGGGAGCCAAGCTCGGTCGTCCTCAGCACGGTCTGGCCGGGAGGGATGCTCACCCGATCCCCCGGCATCTCGCACTCCTTCCCCGTGCAATCCGAGGCGGCGAGCCCTGAGCTCCACCAGTCATCGGCGTGGACGTCGTGCTCGTCGCGCGTCAGGAGCTTTCCGGTCTTATCCACGACTCGTGCGGCGAGGCCCCAGAGCGGCTCCTGTTCGCCATTCTTGCCGTGATCCTTGAGGCGCACCTCCGCGGACACCGTCCCTTTGTTGGTGAGGACGAGCTGCAGAGGGATAGGCCGGCCGGCGGGGTAGTGGCGGCCCTCCTGACCCCACCCCAGAGGCTTGATCGTCAGCTCGAGCCCCGGCTTCGGCTGAGCGAGTGCCGAGCCCCAGGCCATCGTGAAAATCAAAGTCAGCGCCAGCCAAGCTTCACGACATCGCATTCTCAGGACCTCCTCGGAGTTCGTTCGCGCCCACGGGGCGATTCTAGCCTCTCCCGCGTTCAGCCGTTTTAGGGTATAATCGCATTACTCTATGATTCACGAGCTTTCCCCCGCCGACCTGCGTCGGTTCCACGACGACGGCTACCTCATCCTCGAGGACCTCTTCTCGCGCGAGGAGGTGGCGGAGATGGCTGCCGCCGCGGAGCGGCTGCGCGCGGTGGGGCGGGAGATCGCCGCGGCTCTTCCTGCAAGCGAGGACGAGGCGAGCGAGCGCAAGGTCGAGCACGCCGGCAGCCAGTTCGTTTTTGGCGGCGCGGGCGGCTCGAACGGCTCGTGCCGGCTGCTGCGCGTCGTCTGGGCGGGAGGCTGCGAGCCGGCGTTTCTGGACTGCGGGCGCGACGCGCGGCTCACCGCGGTCGTCGGCCAGCTCCTCGGCTCCTCCACGGCGGTCCAGCTCCTCAACCAGCTCCACGCCAAGTATCCCAACGACGGGCTGGAGTTCGAGCCCCACCAGGACAGCGAGCACCGCCGCTACGGCACCCCCGAGTGGCACGACGTCAACGGGCGCGGGAGCTACGTTCAGACCGTCGTCGCGATCGACGATTCGACGCCCGAGAACGGTCCGCTCGTCTTCTATCCGCGCAGCGGGCGGCGGGGGCACCTCGATCCCACCTCGGTGCGGCGCCGCTATCGCGACCGTCCCGGCGTCCCCGCGCTCCTCGCGGCGGGAAGCGCCGCTTTCTTCGGCCCCTACGTCGTCCACCGCAGCGCCGAGAACCGCGGCGCCGCCCCGCGCCGCATCGCGATCAACGGCTTCGCGCTCCCGGGAGCCAACTCGCGACCCTACTTCGGCGCCGGCACCGGCGTGCCGATCGAGCTCTTCCGGCGCGGCTGATGGCTAGCTTTCTCTCCTGTAAACATCTTTGCGGTGTCCCACCTTCACGACGTAGACGACCAGCTCCTCGTCGCGGATCGCGTAGACGATGCGATAACGTCCCGCTCGTACTCTGTACCGGTCTTGGTGGCCTGAGAGCTTCTCGCATCCGAAGGGGCGCGGGTTCTCCGACAACGAACGGATCCGCTCGACAATTCGCTGCCGATCCCGCTTCTGGCCAACACTCTCGATCTCTTTGGCTGCCGACTCCTTGATGACCAGCCTATATCTTGCCACGGCGCTGGAGATCCTTCACAAACTCCTCGAAGTCAAGGACGGCGTCAGGTGCGCGCTCCTCGAAGGCATCGATGTCCTCGGCGTCCTCGACCAGCGCCAACCTCACAGCGTCGTTCACCAGGTCTGAGATCGTCCGATCGTTGACGGCCGCCTTTAGTCGCAGAGCACGGTGGATCTCTGGATCGAAGTAGACAGTGGCTCGCTTAGCATCGCTCATGGCAGGAGACTAGCGGCATGACGTCTTGACGTCAATGACGGGGATGGCTCGCTCAATCCCGCCGCCCCCACACCAACAGCCAGAGGAAGAACGGCCCGCCGAGCAGCGCCGTGAGGATGCCCACCGGCAACTCGGCCGGCGCCATCAGCGTGCGGGCCGCGGCGTCGCAGAGGGTGAGGAAGGCGCCGCCGCCCAGGATGCAGGCCGGGGCGAGGAAGAGGTGGTCGTGCCCCACGAAGCGGCGGAGGATGTGGGGAACGATCAGCCCCACGAACCCGATCGGCCCTGACACCGCCACCAGAGCGCCGATCATCAGCGAGGTGGCGAGGAGGATCTGGAAACGGAGCCGGGCCAGGTCCACGCCGCGGCTCGCCGCCATCTCCTCGCCCATCAGGAGGAGGTTGAGCTCCCAGCGCAGGGCGAGGAGCATGGCGCTCCCGCCCAGCACCCAGGGAAGGAGCCAGAGCACCTCGGTGTAGCCCACCACGGAGAGGCCCCCCATCATCCAGCGCACCATGCGGAAGGTCTGGGTGGAGTCCGCCAGGTACTGTAGGAAGAGGATGATGGCCGAGCAGGAGAGGGAGACCGCCACACCGGCCAGGAGCAGCGTCGAGGTCTCGACCCCCTCGCGCCGCAGGGCCAGCCCCACGATGAGCGCTGTGGCCCCCAGCGCCCCGGCGAAGCTCGCCAGAGCCACCAGGGGGAGACCCAGGAGCTGCCCGCCCTCGAAACGCAGGGCGAGCACGGCTCCCAGAGCGGCCCCGCCCGAGACTCCCAGGGTGTAGGGCTCGGCCAGCGGATTGCGGAAGAGGGTCTGGAACCCCAGGCCGGAGACGGCCAGCCCGGCACCTCCCAGCAGGGCCAGCAGCACCCGGGGAAGACGGATCTGCCAGAAGATGGAGGCTGCCGTGGGCTCGGCCCGGAGCACGTCGTGGAGCGACACCGCCTGGCTCCCCACCAGCGGCGCCACGAGCACCGTGGCGATCCACAGCCCACAGAGCACCAGCAGCGCGGCCCGGGGGCGCGGCCGGAGGGAGCTCATGCTCCGAGATCCAGGATGGTCACCGGCCGCTCGCCGCCGCGGACGATCTCGAAGCGGGCCTGGAAGAGGCGGTCGAGGAGGTCCGGCTGGAGGATCTCCGCCGGCGGGCCGCAGGCGAGAGGGCGGCCGGCGACGAGGGCGAGGAGCCGGTCCCCCAGCAGGGACGCCAGGTTGAGGTCGTGGGTAGCCAGGACGACGGTGCGGTCCGCGCCGCCCTTCAGGCGCAGCAGGAGGGAGGCGAGGTCGTGCTGGTGGCGGGCGTCGAGATGGAGGGTGGGCTCGTCCAGCACCAGCAGCTCGGACTGCTGCGCCAGGGCTGCCGCGATGTAGACGGCCTGCCGCTCGCCGCCCGACAGCTCGTCCACGGCCCGTCCCCGCAGTCCCTCGATCCCCACCACTGCGAGCGCCTCCTCGACCGCTGCGAAGTCCACGGCCCGGGGGGCGATTTGCAGGCGCGAGAGGTGGGGGTAGCGGCCGAGGAGCACGACCTCCTCCACCTTGAGCGGCACCCGTGAAGGCCGGATCTGTGGCACGTAGGCGATACGCCGCGCGAGCTCCCGCCGCGAAAGGGCGGCGAACGGCCGGTCGCTGTAGCACAACTCGCCGCGCCACGGCCGCAGCAGGCCGGTGAGGAGACGCAGCAGGGTGGTCTTGCCCGCCCCGTTGGACCCCACGATCGCCAGGCACTCCCCCCGCCGCACGTCGAGGTCGAGGGGGCCGAGGATGGTGCGCTCGCCGGCCCGCCATTCCAGCTCGCGGGCGGTGAGCAGGACGGTCGCGGTCATTTCTTCTCTCTCGCCAGCGCCTCCCGCATCTCGCGGTAGAATCGGGGGAGCCTCGGCCCGGGGATCAGCACGTGATCGCCGGCGATGACCTCGACCCGCCCGAGACGCACCGCCGGCACCTGGGGGAGCGCCTGCCAGTCGGCGATGATCGACGCCACGGCGTCCGGCGTCAAGGGATCGGCCCGCAGCTCGAGGATGACGTCCGGCTTGCGCGCCACAATCTCCTCCAGCCCGATCTGCGGATAGAGGGTCGGCGCGTCGGCGAAGACATTCTCCGCCCCCAGGCGCTTGAGAAGCTCGTCGAGGAAGGTGCCTGGGCCGGCCACCGTGACGTCCCCCAGTTGGCCGGGCCGGCGGCCCACCGAGATCAACACCCGCAGCGGCGGCCCCGGCAGCGGCGGCCCCGGCAGCGGTGGGAGAGTCAGCCCGGCGCGCCACTCGGCGAGCAGCCGCTCCCCGGCCTCCTGGACGCCGCAGCGCCGGGCGATGATGAGGAAGGAGGCCTGGACGTCCGCCAGCGTCTCGTCCGGCACCACCAGCACGTCGATCCCCAGCGGCTTGAGCTTGGTCCCCAGCCCCTGCTCGCTGGGCAGGAGGACGGCGAGATCCGGCTTCAGCGACACGATCCGTTCCAGATTGGGGTTGAACAGCGCCCCCAGCCGCGGCTTGCGCACCGCCTCCGGGGGCCAGCGGGTGTAGTCTCCCACGCCCACCACCCGGTCGTTCAAGCCCAAGGCGAAGACGGTCTCGGTCAGGCTCGGCGTGAGGGCGATGATCCGCCGGGGAACCCGCGCCGGCTGCCGGGCGGACTGCTCCCCCCGGCAGCCGGCGAGGACCGGCCCCAGGAGCAGCAGCAGAAGGGCCAGGGCCCTAGAAGTCGAACGCCAAGCCACCGATGACAGTCCTGCCCGGGCTGGGGAAGCCGAGGGCCGCGCTGTATTTTTCGCCGGCCACGTTCTCCACCCGGGCATAGGGGGAGAGCCTGTCGCGGGCCCGCCACTTGGCCGCCAGGTCCACCCGGGTGTAGCTGGGATTGACGGTGCTCGCGAAGGTGACGGGATCGAAGTCCGCCCGTTCGCCGATCCAGCGGGTCACGGCGTTGAGGGTCCAGCGGCCCGGCCGCGCCGTCAGGGTGAGATGGGCGGCCCTCTTGGGCCGCCGGAGCAGCTCGAGCCCGGTGTCCAGGTCCTTGGGGTCCATCCAGGTGCCGTCGAGTGTCGCCGAGAGGATGCCCTTGTGAAAGCCCACCTCGGCTTCCACGCCCCGGGTCTGGGCGCGGCCGACGTTGACGCTGCGGAAGGTGGCGAAATCGAAGTCGATGAGGTTGCGCAGGCGGTTCTGGAACCCCGTCACGGCGAAGCGCCAGCCGCCCGCCGCATGCTCCAGCCCCGCCTCCCAGCTCACGTCCCGCTCAGGCTTGAGGTCAGGGTTGCCGCTGCCCGGGAAGAAGAGATCGCCCAGCGCCGGCGCCCGGAAGGCTTCGCCGTAGCTCGCCCGCAGCCGGGTGTCCTCGCCGAGCTTCACGACGGCGCCGGTACGCAGGCTGGTCTGGCCGCCGTAGACGTCGTTGTCGTCCCGGCGCAGCCCCAGCTCGAGATGGACCGGGCCCGCTCCCCACCCTGCCTGGCCGAAGGCCGCCCACGTCCGCTGGTGGGCGCCGTCGAGGTTGGTGATCGCACCCGAGCGGTTCGTCACCTCCAGCCGCTGCGCCTCGGCGCCGAAGGAGAGACGCAGGTCGCCGCTCGCGTGCCAGGAGGCCACGGCCCGGCCGCGCAGGGCCTGGGACGAGGTATCCGAGGTGCCGAAGCCGGAGGTGTCCTGCCGGTCGCGGAAGGCGCTGTCGAAATCGGTCCGCGAGGCCTGGGCCTCCACCGCCCAGGGGCCCTGCTCCGAGCGGAAAGGCACCGCCACCTCCCGCTCCTGCCACGCGATGCGGCGCTGGGGCGTGGGCGTATCGCCGGAGAAGGGGATGCCGGTCTGCGAGTCGTCGGCCCGCACCAGCAACCCCAGGCTGGAGCCGGAGCCCACCGGAAAGAGGATGCGCGCCACCCCCTCTTCGCTGTCGAAAGAGTCGTTGGCGAACTGCCCGTCCCCCCGGCGCACGTGGCCTGTCAGGTCGAGGCGCGCCCGGCCGAGGTTGAAGCCGGCGGCGAGCCCGCCCCGCTTGTAGGCGTGGTCCCCGCCCTCGACGTCCACCGTCCCGCCCTGCCGCGTACCGGTGAGCACCTGCACCACGCCGCCCACGGCGTCGCTGCCGTAGAGCGCGCTGAACGGGCCGCGCGCCACCTCCACGCGCTCCACGCCGTCGAGCGGCACGAACTGCCAGTTGGCGCCGCCGAAGAACGGATCGTTCAAGGGGATGCCGTTCCACAGCAGCAGGGTCTGATTGGAGTTGGTGCCGCGGGTGAACAGCGAGGCCTGCTGGCCGGGGGATCCCGCCTGGACGACGGAGAGGCCGGGAACGGTGTTGAGGAGGTCCGCGAGGTCGCGGCTCTGGCGGGCCTCGATCTCCTTGCCGTCGATCACGGTGACGGTGGCGGGGACGTCGTCGCGCACCTCGGCATCCGCGGAGGCGGTGACCACGACGTCGTCATGGAAGACGGGGACTGGGACGGGAACCGGCGCCTGGGCTCCAGCCGGCCATCCACCCCCGAGGATGCCGGCGCTCAGGATCAGTAGGATCCGACGCATTGCGTGCTCCTTTCGCAAAAGGCAACGCCCCATTCCGAAGAGATGGGGCGTCAGGAGCACGGGGCAAATCCCGCACGAGCCTCGCCCCGCTCCCCGCGGGAGGCGTTGGACGGCAAGGCAGGTCTCCTGGCTCCCGGATCTTCCTACTCCCGGACCTTCCCACACGGGCAACCCCTCAATTGGGATCGATTGGGATCGATTGGGATCAATTGGGGGATCCACCCGTGCAGTGGTTCTTTCCGGTTTCGTACCCGGTTACAGTGGCGGGGGCCGCGCCGGTCTCTCACCGGCTTCCCTTTCCAAGACGCAGGCCGCCTCCCCGATCCGGGGGAGGCGGAAGCGTCACCACACCGTCTGGTCTGTCAAAGAGGTCCCCCACGGCGGGGGACTTGGCAACGACTATTTCTGGTTCGGGTTCTGGTTCGGCGGCGGGCTCATCGGGACGGGTTGCGAGCCCGTGTTCGGCTCCATCGGAGTCGCGCCCAAGGCGCCGCCGCCAGCGGTCAGGCCGCCGGCGCCATAGCCACCAAAGGCGGCCGGGATGCCCTGGGTCTGGCCCGGCTCCACGAACTGCTGCACCGAGTAGTGCTGCTGCCGCTCCTGCAGCTCCAGCATCTTGTTGGCCAGCGAGAGGTACCGGTTGTTCAGGTCGTCCTGGGTATTGCCCTTGCCCGTCTCGGGGAGGTCGTTCGAGAACTTTCCGAGGGCGATGGCCGTGCTGCTGATCCGCACGCCGAAGCCCGCCGTGGGATCCTCCGCCTTGATGCTGGCGACCTCATCCTTCGGGAAGCCGACCCAGTTGCCGACCTCCGTCATCAGCATGACCATGTTGGGATCCCAACTCGCCTGCTGCGGCTGGACCGAGGAGTCGACCGTGGTGCCGTTGGTGAGTGTCACGTGGAACACCTCGGCCGTCGCCGGCACGGCGAGCAGCGCGAACACGGGCAGCATCGTCAGAACAGCCCAGACACGAGACCGAGATCGGGACATGAGACAACCTCCTGCGGCGGCGAGCCGCATTGAAAGCTGTCTAAGAGCTTAGCACCGAAAGCGCTGGAGAGAAAGGTGGTCCCGGAGCTGTTCCTGGAGTTGCTGGCGGAAGATACCGGCGCCGCCATGGGCCGGGTGGCGCAGGGCGGGCGCCGCCACTCCCAGCGTCGCCAGCGCCGCCTGGGCCGTGCGGCCGACGGCAAGGAGGCGGGCGCCGCCCACCTCCCCGAGGAGCGCCTCGAGGACGTCCAGGTTCGCCGCCACCAGGCTGCGCTCCGGCGTGCGGTTGCTGAGGGGACCCTTCTCGCCGTGCGGGTGCCAGGGGAAGGTGTTCCACAGCAGCACGCCCCGGGCGTCCCCTTCCAGGGCGTCCCAGACCACACTGCCGGAGGGCTCCAGCCAGTAGTCCGGGTTGCGGCTGGTGGCCCGGAAGGGCGGGCAGCCGGCCCACGGCAGGCGGCGGCCAGCCGGCCCCACGAGCTGCCGCTCGCCGGTGAAGGCGATCCCCGAGAAGCGGCCGCCGCGGAAACCCAGGGCCTCCCCCAGCAGCACCAGCCGGGGCACCCCCACCCGCTCCAGATACGCCTCCAGGTTCTCCCGCCGGCGCCGCGCCGCCGCGGGACCGTCGAGCTCGGGGGAGGACTCCCGGTAGGGGTTCACCACCCCGGGGACGGACCCCCGAGGCCCGCGGTAGAGGCGGCGGAGCACGGCGGAAAGATCCATGGGTCAGGCCAGGAGCCGGTTCAGGTCGCGCGCCGCGATCCACAGCGGATCGACGACTCGGGGATCGGCGCCGGAATCCTTCGCCAGCGCCTTGTGGAGCAGGTGCAACTCGGTGCAGCCGAAGATGAACCCCTCCCGGCGGTACTTCGCCGCGAGGCTGGCGAGCCAGGGGAGGCAGCCGTCGAGCGGCTGGTTCGCCTTGAGCCGGTAGATCCAGCCGTGGAGCTCCCACTGGTCCGCCTCGTCAGGCCGATCCACCCACGGTTCGACGAGGCTCCAGCGTTCGTGGCTCTCGAAGATCCGCGCCGCCCGCGTGCCGCTGGTGGTCAACAGCAGGAGCGGGCGGGGAGCCCGCAACACCTCGTCCACCACCAGGTCGATCAGGGAGATGACCCGTTCGCGCGGGGCAGCGGGAAGCCCGGGCAGCAGATGGTGAATGGTCACGCAGGCGACCAGGATGCGGTCCGCACCCATGCCGAGCAGCCGCTCCAGCGCCGCGGCCAGCCGCGCGGCCAGCGGACCCGTCTCGCCCTTCAGGATTGCCGTCGTGCGGTCGGGGAAGGTCGGATCCGAGAGGACGACGCAGACCGGCGATCCCTGCTCGGGCTCGGTCGTATTGAGCCGGTAGAGGGTGTCGAGGAAGGCAGCGGAAGCCAGGGGGCCCATACCGCCAAGGATGCCGAGCGTTGCCATCGCGGCCCCATGGTAGCTCACCGCGGTCCCCCCGGCCTCGAGGTGAGCCGTTCCAGGTAAATTGCCACCTTTACATAGGGGAATGGGGTCGATTACAATCCCGCCCCGAGCAATGATCATCACGCCGGACTTCGTCTTCATCCACTACCCGAAGACGGGCGGGACGTTCGTCACCCACGTCCTCTCCCGCCTCTACGGGGACCAGCTCGTCAACGTGGACAAGCACGGGACGTGCAGCGACATCCCCGAAGAGCACCGCGGCAAGCCGCTCCTGTCGACGGTGCGCAGCCCCTACGACCGCTATGTCTCGCAGTACCGCTTCGGGTGGTGGGTCATGCACCCGGAGGATTACTGCGGCGCCGAGGCGATGCGCGAGCTCTACCCGCATTACCCCGACATCACTTTCGAAGAGTTTCTGTGCCTCGCCAACACCCTGTTCCTGAACTGCCATCGCTCCGCCCCCACCGGCTTCGTCAACGATATTTTCCAGGAGGAGCGCCGGCTCGGCTGGCACACGGAGAACTTCGTCCGCTTCTACTGCCGCAACCCGCGGCAGACCTACGCCCGGCTCGACGAGCCGGCGATCGAGCGCGCCGGCTTCGTGCAGGACATGTTCGACGTCCACTTCCTGCGCACCGCCCGCCTGCGGCAGGGACTCCACGATTTCCTGCTCGGCTTCGGGCACCGCCCGGAGGACCTCGCCTTCATCCTCTCCAGTGAACGCGTACTGCCGGACATGGGGGGCAGGAGGCCGGAGGGCGACCGCTGGGAGAGCTATTACACGCCTGAGCTCAAGGACTTCGTGCGCACCCGCGAGCGCCTGATCTTCCGTCTCTTCCCGGAGTTCGAGACCTGATGGCCGAGCCGGTGGCCGGCGGCGACCGGATGCGCGACATGGTGCGCGTCGCGCGGGCGATCCGGGAGCTCAACGCGAGCGTCACCAACGAGGTGCGCGAGCCGATCGAGCGCAAGATCCGGCGCTGGCAGCACCTGCGCATGCCGGACCTCGCCCCGGAGGTCAAGGCGGTGCGGCCCTACGACCTCGCGTGGCCCGTCCTCTTCTCGGGCGAGAGGAAGCGGCTCCAGGCGCTCCTCGGCGGGGAGGCCGGCGCGATCGAGCACATCGGCAGCACGTCGATCCCGGGGATGGCCTCGAAGAGCATCCTCGATCTGCTGGTCGCGGTGCCGGAGATCCCCCCGGCCGTGGCGGCGCTGGCCGCGGCCGGTTACGAACACTACGGCGTCAGCCCGTGCGACCACGAGGCCTTCTGGCTGTGGGACGTCTCCCCGGCGGGCCACGCCTTCGTCGTCCACCTCTGCGCCGCGGGCAATCCGTGGATCCGGACGGCGCTCAACTTCCGCGACTACATGCGCGCTCATCCCGAGGAGTGCGCGAGCTACGAGGAGCTGAAACACCGCCTGGGCGCCGAGAGGAGCAACCTCCTCGAGTACAGCATCGTCAAGCTCAAGCTCTTCTACGAATTGAGCGGGCGTGCCGACGCCTGGGTGGCGGCGGGAGGGACGACGGGCTCCCTCTAGGATCTCGCGATCAGGTCGCGGAGCGCGCGGCGGTCGACCTTGCCGCTCGGCAGTTGCGGCAGGGCATCGACGATGACCACCTCGTCGGGCACCGCGTAGCGCGGCAGCAGCTCGAAGCACCTCTGGCGCACCGCGTCGGGCCGTAGGCCCTCCCCTGCCGGGCCAGCCAGGCAGACGGCGATCAGCCGGCTGCCGCGGCGGCTCTCCCCCGCCGCGACGAGGATGGCGCGCTGGACCCCCTCGACCCGTTCCACCGCCGCCTCGACATCGGCGAAGACCACCAGCAGGCCATCCCGCTTGACGCTGAGCCCGGAGCGGCCCAGGACCTCGACATAGCCGTCGGCGCGGAGCCTCGCTAGGTCCCCGGTCTCGAACCACTCGCCGTCCCCGCGGGGCTCGAAGCGCCACCGCTCGTCAAGGATCAGATAGCCGTCGGAGCCGTTCTTCTGCCGGCATTGCAACCGGCCGACCTGCTCTCCCGCCGCCGCCTCGACGTCCGCTCCGGCCGCCTCGACGCGCAACTCGATCCCCGCGAGCGGATAGCCTGCCGTCGCGAGGCGGCGGTCCGGGGGATCGTCCGGCGACGCCGCGGAGACCGCGCCCATCTCAGCGCTGCCGTAGAGGTTGAGCAGGGGGCCGAAGCGCGGCTCGAAGCCGGCCATCGTCTCCCGCTTGACCTTGTCGCCGGCCGTCACCGCCAGCCGGTAGAACCGCGGCGCCTTGCGCACGGCCAGGAACATGTCGCACAGAGCCGGCGTCAGGAAGGCGACGTTGGGTTGGAAGAGCTCCTCGCGGTCCAGGTAGCGGAGGATGTTGCCCCCCGACCCGAAGTCCATCGCCGCACCGGCCAGAAGCCCCGGGAGGAAGGCGGCCCCGAACCCGTAGCTGTGAAAGATCGGCACCGGCACGCTGAGCCGGTCGCCGCCGGTGAGCTGCCACCGCTCGACGCAAGCCAGCCCGTTGTTCAGCCATTTCTGGTGCGACATCCGGGTCAGCTTGGGGACTCCCGTGCTGCCCGATGTCCGCAGGTAGAGGTCCGGACCCCGGAAGCCCGCGATCACCGGCTCCTCGACGAACGCCTCGTTGGCGGCGACGTCGAAGCCGTCCGCGGCGAGATCGCCGCCCGGCTGCGCCCGGCCCGACGCCGTGACGACGTGGGAGCAGAAGCTGGGGATGAAGCGGGGCGTGCCGGACTCCTTCGACGACTCCCCAAGCTCGGGCAGAAGCACCACGTCGTACTCCCGGCTCAGCAGGTGAAGCAGGGCCAGGGCGCCGGCGACGCTCTGCGAGCACTCGACGGCCACGGGGTGGCGCCGGCTCACGCCGCAACGTGCGAAACGGGTGTCGAGGCGGTCCAGGAGAGGGGCCATCCCCGCGTACGACACGGTATGTCGGCCGTCCGTCACGGACCGGTCGCGGATCGCGGGGTCGGTCGACAGCCAGCGGACCAGGGCGGGTCCGCCGGGAGCCTGCGGCGCGGGCCGATGAGATAGATTATTCATCTTCATGCCTGCCCACGTCCTCAGCCCCGGTCTGTCCCGCGAGGCGACCTACGCGGTCACCCCGGACATGAGCCCCCCTCACCTGGACGACATCCTTTCGACCTCCCGCATGATCGGCCTCATGGAGGACACCTGCCTCGCGGCCGTCCAGCCCCTCCTCGATGTCGGGCAGACCACCGTCGGCACGCGCGTCGACATCACCCACGTCGGCACCGCCCGGGCGGGCGAGGAGGTGACGGTCCGCGTCCGGCTGGAGAAGATCACGCAACGGCGCCTGCTCAGCTTCGCGGTGGAGGTCGAGGCCCCCGCCGGCATCATCAGCACCGGCACCCATCAGCGCCTCGTCATCGAGCGGTCGCGGATCGCTCCGCCTCCCCCCGTGTCCACGCGCTGAGGTCGCGGTCCAACAGGACCCCGAGACGTGCGACCTCCTCGGCGAAGAGCTCGCGCAGGCGGGCCGAGAGCTCCGCCGAGAGCGGGCGCCGGGGGCCGTCGTCGTGCAGCTTGATGTGGTCGAACTGCATCCGGCGCCTCACCTCCGGATGGGTGCGGCGCAGCTCGCGAATGCCCAGGATACGGACCCGCTGCCCCGCCCGCCTGGGATCGAGCTCCGCCTCGAACCCCGGATCGATACCCAGGAACTCCAGGGTCCGCCGGTAGACTGCGGCAGTGTCGCGCACCAGGTCGTCGAAGACGATGCAGTGGACGTTCTCGCGGCCAAAGACCTCGAAGTACCGCTCCACCTCCGCCGCATGGCTCGCGACGTCGGTATAGATCAACCCCTCGGGGAAGTAGGCGCCAGGCGGGATGCGGCGACCCCGGCGGCGCTCCGGCTCCGCGGCGAGAGCCTCCTCGAAGGTGGGCAGGTCCTCGTTCCCGGAGCGGGTGTACAGCGCGTGGAGAGAGTGGGCCATCTGCACCGGATCGCGGAGCAGGGCGATGATCTTCGCGTCGGGCGCGAAGGCGTGGATCTCGGACGGCGCCTTTTTCGACATCAGGTACCAGACCGAGGCCTCCCCGACGCGCGGCCGGTCGCCGGCCCCGGCGAAGAGATCGAGATAGAGCTCCTCCTCGCGGATCGCGCCGGCCAGGGTGGTCAGGTCGCTGCCGAAGAACTGGGGCTCCTTGTGGATCGACACGTAGACCTCCGGATGCTGCCAGAGATAGGCATACAGCGAAGTGGTGCCGCTCCGCGGAGCTCCGACGATGAAGAAGTTCGGCCTGCGCATGGCGCCCTACACCTGCTGTCGCGCCAACTGCTCACGAATGACCCGAGCGATGGATCGCAGGTCCTTGAACGTCTCCATGTTGAGCGCGTCGTCGCCCAGCTCGATGTCGAAGCGCTTCTCGATGAAGCTGATCAGCTCGACGACGATGACGGAATCGAGGCCGAGCCCCTCTTCGAAGAGAGGCACCGTCTCGTCGAGGTCGTCGTACCCCAGGTTCACGTCCAGATCCTCGACGACGATACGCTTGACCCGCTCGAGAACCTGATCTGATGTCATCTCCATCTCCAGTCCTTTCTATCAACGCTGGTGAGAAGTCCGGGCGTCCTAGAAGAGGACCCGCGCGCGGCTGCCGGTGCTCGCACCGCTCAGCTTCTTCAGGGAACCTTCGAGAATTCTCCCCACGTAGTCGCCAAAGAGGATTCCATGGTCGGTCAGGGAGACGTTCTTGTCGTCGAGAGTGACGAAGCCGTCCTCCTGGAGCTGTGACAGCTCGTCGGCGCAGATCTTCGTCAGGTCGAAGCCGTGCTTCTCGCGGAAGCGGACGTGGTCGAGGTGGACGAGCTTGATGCCCATGACCACGTCGCGCACCATCAGGTCGAAGCTGGTGCAGTTGTAACCCCGGACGACCGGCAGCCTGCCGCCCTCGACCATCTCGCTGTAGCCGTTGATGTCGTTCGTGTTCTGGTAATTCCACCGGCCGAGGGAGCCGAACGCCGACACACCGACGGCGCAGTTGTCGTTGCCCAGCCACTTGCTGCGGGTGTTCAACTGGTCGTGCGCGCCACCCTTGCTGAACGTGAACGTATTGACCGGCTGGTAGTCGTGCGCCTTGAGCTCAGCCACCGCGTACTTGATGAACTCCAGCTCCTCCTCCTCGCTCGGCAGGGTGACTTCCTTTTTCTTCTCGGCGGAATAGTAGGGGGTGTTGGCGTAGAGCTCGAGCTTGTAGATGGTGATGTTGTGCACGTCGGCCTCGAGCGCCCGCTGCACCGAGTAGGCCCAGTACTCGGGCGTCTCGCCCGGCAGGCCGCTGATCAGGTCGATGTTGACCTCGGCACCGGTGCTCTTGGCGAGCGCGATCGCCTTCATGGTCTGCTCTTCCGTGTCCCGGCGCCCGGTCTGGAAGACGACCTCCTCCTTGAACGACTGGATGCCGAGGCTGATGCGCTTGACGTTGTTGCGCTTCAGGACGGCCGCCTTGCGCTCGGTCAGGGTGACCGGCTCGCCCTCGAAGGTGATCTGCGCATCGCCGAGCGTGAAGCTCTCGCGCAGGGCCGCAAAGAGCCTGTCGATGTTCTCCTCCGTCAACAGCGTCGGGGTGCCGCCGCCGAAATACACCGTTTCGATCGGTCGATTCTTCAGGTCGTAGTGCTGCGCGACGAGCGCGATCTCCTTGCAGACGGAGCTGACGTACTGGTCGATCTCCTGGAGCCGGTTGTCCTTGAGGGTCGTCGTCTTGAAATAGCAGTAGGCGCACCGCTGGATGCAGTACGGCGTGTGGACGTAGAGGTTCAACGGCCTGGGCTTCAGCCCTTCCCCGACCGCGTCCTTGTTCCAGTAGCGGAACATCGGATAGGTGATGATGAACCCTTTTCTCGAAAGCTCCGGCTGGCCGGCTCCGTGCGCAGGCTCCGGATCTTTGGGAGTTGCTTGCGTCGGGTCGTTGACGATGTCGAGCATGACAATTCCTTTCCTTTGAAAAGCCAATCACCGAGCCTGAAAAGAGATCCCTGAAAAATCCGTGAGCTTCGCCTGGACACCCCAACCTCCCGTGTCTTCCGAGACCGCCATCAAAATCTCGTTTTCACCCTGCTTCAGCGGCAGGTAGAGCGCATCGAAGTAGCCGATGCTGCCCAGGAACCGGTAGTCCCTGGAGCGGACGGTGTCGTTGCCGCGGTAGAGCAGCCGGCCGTTCAGATACACCCGGACCCGATCGCTGAATCCGAAGGCGAGCTCCCGGGTCTGCTCCCGGCTGGAGAGGACGACCGTCCTGGCGAAGGCCGTGTTCTTCCGCAGGTTGATTCCTTGCACCCTGGCGAGGTTGGCGAGCCCCGAACGCTCCGTTTCGAGGCGAGTCCACGTCCGCGCCGCCATTTCGTGCCGGCCGAGAGAGTCCCTGCCGTCCAAAGAGCCCTCCGAGAAGGTGTCCGAGACCCACCAGGACGGGACAGTGCCCTCCGGGGCGGGCTCGGGCACCCCTGGTCGCCCGTGGATGGGAGGCGAGTCGGTCGCGGTGAACGAGAAGTTGGAGAAGTAGGCGGGGGCGAAGTATCCGGCGCTGACGCCCACGCCGCCGGGCTCGACGCCCCGCTTGAGCCCGTCGACGAGGAGCACGGGCTTGTCCACGTCCTGGATGTACATCTCCGCCAGGGCGCCGGAGAAGAGGATCCGGACGTGGGTCCATTCGTTGAAGCGATAGGTGAAGGGGACCGTGTAGCGCGGTCCGTGGTAGAGCTGCCAGCTTTCGATGCCGTGGAAGACCGGCGTGTATTGGGTGGCGTCCGGATTGCCGGATTGATGCGGCCGCAGATAGAACCACTCGTAGCTCTCGGCGTCCTGGACGCGCCAGATCCCGCCCATGAACCCCCGCTCGCCGGTGAACGCGACGTCGAACTCGATCAGCCCGTTGGTGAAGCGCGCATCGGCGACGGTGGCGATGCCGCTCTTGAGGTAGAGGCTCTTGCGGCCCAGGTGCTCCTCCACCCGGCTCTCGGCCGCGTGCCACTGCCAGCGTCCGGAGTCGAACGGCACCGCTTGGGGAAGGTTGAGGGTCGTCATGGTCAGCAAGGCTCCTGAGACGATCGTGGACAGAATCATGGCGCAGCATCCGCGGGGTCCCGGATGCCGAGGGCGCGGCCGAGCTCGCCCTCGACCATCAGCGGTCCGCCCAGAAAGGTGGTCAGGCTCGGCGCGATCCCCTCGCCCGGGGCGTCGAGCTCCAGCCCCGCCAGGTCGCGCAGCTCGCCCGTCCGTGCGGCGACGGCAGCCAGCGTCCGCGCGGCCGCGGCGGCCAGCGCGAGGGCACTGAAGCCGTCGCAACGGGCGGAGTCGTCCGCGGCGAGCGCGAGGTGTCCGCGCGCCGCGGCCAGGGTGAGGTCCGCCTCGATCTCCACCTCGGTGATGTCCATGGCCACCAACTGGCAGGAGCTGAAAGCCTTCCCCGGGGGCCCGGTCGTCCTGGCGGCGCGCCGCAGGGCGCGGACCCCGTCGCGCGCGCAGATCGCCGCGGCGAAGGCCCAGACGCCGGCGTATGACTCCAGACACCGGAAGAGGCCGGAGCCCGGGGCGGGCGTCACCGGCCGGGAGACGAGATCGGGACCGATCGCGGCGCCCTCGATTGCAAGCCAGCACGGCGCGTCGCGGCGGACCGGTCCGCCCGTCCGGGACCCGCGCCGCTCGACGCCCGGCAGATCGTGGTCCAGCCACGCCAGCCGATGCTCCGGACTCTCTGCATCTTCAACGCTTTCCCGACCGCGCAGCCGCACCAGCACGAGCGAGCCGTCGGCGGCCGGGCTCGGGATGCGGACCTCGCCGCGCAGAAGCAGGCTGCCGGAGGGCTCCGGCTCGCCGAGGACCGCCGCGGCGCCCCACCGCAGCTCGGGTCCCGGCGTGAAGAGCCCGAGCGCGCCGAGCCTCCGGCCCGCGGCGACCTCCGTGATCGCTCCCCGCGTCGTGAAGAAGGCGTCGACGAGGGGCAGAACGCCGAAGAGATGCTCGACGACAGCGCACGCCGCCGCCGCGTTCAGGTGCGACGTCAGGCTCTCGACCCACTCCCGGGGCGACTCCGTCGCCGGCAGGTCGGTCTGGCCATGGAAGCGCTCGTTCAGAGCCCGCCCGGCGATCACACCGCCTCCCCCCCCTGCGCCACCAGATAGCGCACGATGTTGTCGATGGTATGGAGGAAGCTGTGGTCCTCCTCATGGTCGAGGTCGATGGCGACGCCGAACGTCCTCTCCAGGCCCTCCAGCAGGTTCAGGTAGCCGAGCGAGTCGAGCCCGATCTGCCGCAGGTCGGTGTCGTAGCGCCCGAGGTCAGCCTCGCTGATCCTGCCTCCCGCGGCCATGTAGACCAGGCGCTGAACCCGTTTCTTCATGGCTGTCCGGTCGTCGTCGTTCATCCTGCGGTTCCTTTCTTCACGATTCTTCACGCTCCGGCGCTGGCGTTGAGCTGTTCACGGAGCACGGCGATCCGCGGCTTGCCGATCCCCGTGCGCGGGATCTCCGCGACGAAGCTGATGCGGCCCGGGACCTTGTAGGACGCGAGCCGCGACCGGCAGGCCGCCGCCACGGCCGCCCTGGTGAGCTCCGGGCTGGCGGCGACCACCACGAGATGCACCAGCGCCTCGCGGTTCAGGTCCTCGTCGGGGAAGGCGACGGCGTCCGCCACCCCGTCGAGCGCGGAAACGACGGCGACGATCTCCGTGGGATCGATCTTGCGCCCTGCGACGTTGATGTGATCCTGGGTCCGGCCGACGAGGTGCAGCCGTCCGTCGACGAGCCGCCCGCGGTCCCCGGAGTGATAGAAGCCGTCGGCGTCCAGGCGCTGCTCGAACAGCCCCGGGTGGTTGAGGTAGCCGCTGGCCATCGAGGCGGTGCGCACCAGCACCTCGCCGGTCTCCTCCGGGCCGTCCGGATCCTCCGGCCCGGGAGCGATCCTGATCTCCGCGCCGGGCAGCGGCCTGCCCAGTCCGGAGTGGTGGTCCGCCTCCCGCTCGAAGGTGCAGGGGCCGGTCTCGGCGATCCCGTAGTAGTCGGAGATGTCGAGGCCGTAGCGGGCACGGAACTCCTCGCGGACGTCGGGCCAGAGCGGCGCGCCGGCGGAGATGGCGTGCTTCAGGCCCGCCATCGCCGAGCGGTCCGGGCCGCCGGGAGCCACGAAGTTGCGGTAGAGGGTCGGGAAGGCGACGAGGCGGGTGATCCCGGACTCCGCGATCCGGCGTGCGACGGGGCGGGTCAGCGGAGCTCCCTTGAGGAAGTGGAGCTCTCCACCGGCGAGAAACGACGAGAGCAGCGAGGTGTTGAAGGCCAGGCCGTTGGAGAGAGCGGCCAGGCAGAGCGTCCGGTCCTCGCCGGTCATCCCCGTTCCCAGGACCCAGTTGCGCGCCGCGGAGACGACGGCGTGGCCGCTGAACTCCAGGCACTTCGGCCGTCCCGTGGTGCCGGAGGTGAAGCGGCAGACCTGAGTCGCCGGTCGCGGCTCGAAGGGCGGCGCGCCCGGCCGGGAGAGCGGCAGGAGGACGACGTCGTCCGCGAACGGGACCTGATCGCCCTTCCCGGGCGCCTCGAGCCTTGCCGCCTTCGCCGGCTCGATCACCAGAGCATCGAGGCCACAGTCGCTCCGGATCGACTCGATCTCGCCGGTGTTGAAGTTGGCGTCGAGCAGGAGGGGCAGATCGCCGGCGTAGAGCACCGCGAAGTAGAGGATGACGTACTCGGGGCGATTGCCGAGGCAGAACCCCACGTGCCGTGGAGCCCGCCCACCAGCCCCGCCCTCAAGCCAGACGCCGCGCAACCAGCCTGCTGCGGCATGGATCCGGCCGCCGAGCTCATCGTAGGACAGGGCCTCCGAGCCCACCACCGCCCTGCGCCCGCGGTGGCGGCCCAGGCAGTCGGTCAACGCGTCCTGGATGGGACCGCGGGTCGGATCGCCGTTCACGACAGCGCCTCCAGCTCTTCCCGGTAGGCGAGCGCCTGGCCGGCGATGGCCTTCATCGTCGTCAAGCTTCCTCCCGCCATCTTGAGACCCAGAATCTGCGCGTGAGCGTTGAGGAATTCGCTGTCCCACATGTAGCCCGCGCCGCCCTGCATCTCGGCACACAGCGCGGCGAAACGGGTCGTGCGGTCGACGCAGAACCATTTGAGCGCGGCGACCTCAGCCACCGCGTTGCGCCGGCGCTCCAGGTGCTCGAAGCGATCGATCAGGCCCGCGCGCATCAGCTCCTGGTCGGCGGCGGCCCGGGCGAGCGCCAGCCGGTTGATCGGCCAGCTCGCCAGGGAGCGGCCGTCGACGATCCTCTGACCGCCGTACTCCAGGATCCGCTTCAGCAGGCGGCCGTGGAGGAAGCAGGCGTCCGCGCACATCAGGAAGCGGGCGACGGTCATCACCTTGTTCCAGTGCATCAACTGGCGGACACCGCGCTTCAGGGCCAGGTTGGCGGCCGGCACCCGGACCTCGGCGAAGTCGATCATTGCGGAATCGATCGCCCGGGTGCCGAGCTTGTCGAAGACCTTGAGCACTCTGACGCCAGGGCGCTCCTTCTCCACCAGGAGGGTCGACATCTCGCCGTCGAGCTTCAGCGTGACGAAGCAGAGATCCGCGTTGGCTCCATTGACGACGTAGAGCTTGCGGGCGTTGACCACCAGCTCGCCGCCATCGCGTACGGCCGTCGACTCCATCTGCCCGCCGGGCTCCGTGTCGCAGGCGCAGCCGACGAGCCGGCCGGCGATCATCTCGGGCAGATAGCGGTCGCGCAGCCCCTCGCCGTGCGCGGTCGCCAGCCAGTGGCCGGTGATCTCGGTCTGGCAGTGCATGCCGAGGGAGAGGCCCAGGTCCCCGAGCTCCGAAGTCGCCTCGCTCAGAATCAGCGCGCCCAGAAGGCCGAGGCCCTGGCCGCCCAGCTCGCGGGGCAGCGAGATCCCCAGGAAGCCCAGCCGGCCGAGCTCCTGCCACTGCGACTTGACGAGGTGGCCGCCGGGCGCAGCCACCCACTCGCGCAGCCTGGGAGCCTCGAAATAGCGTCCCGCGCGTTCGCGCAGATCCCGGTGCTCCGGCGTGAAGCACGGCGAGAAGGCGGGGTGATCGAGCAGGGGCCGTTGCATCAGCCTTCCTGGGTGACGTAACCGTGGCTGTACGCCACGGTCATTCGGTCGCGTTTGAAAGCGGTTTCGTCGGGGACGCCGAGCAGGGCCAGGTAGACGGCCTCGTCGCCGGGGCCGAGCCGGGCCAGGGCGGCGCACTCCTCACCGTCGAATCCGCCGATACAGGTCATCCCTACGGCTCCGAGACGCGCCGCCGCCAGGTGGAGGCGCTGGCCCATCTGCGCGGCGTGGAAGTGCAGCTCGGCGAAGGCCGAATACCCATGCTCGTCGACCAGACGGCAGATCGGAGCGTGGAAGATCACCAGGGCCGCCAGGTTGCCGGCGATCTCCTGCTGCATGCAGGCCGGCCGGGGATCGGCCGCCCGCGCGTCGATCCGGTGGAGAGCATGGCTCGCCGGGGAGTAGGCGAAGACGCCGGCGAGGCCGTCGACGTTCCTCGCCACCAGGCGCACGCCCAGACGCGCGGAGCCGTCCTGGGAACAGTCCGCCGGGAAGCCCTCGGCCCGCAGCGCGCCGAGCAGCTCGCCGAGTTGAGCGACGCTCAAGGGCTGATCGCGGAAGCCTTTGGCCGAGCGCCGGCCCAGGATGAGCGAGCGCCACTCGGTCGCCGATGATGGCCGAGGGCGGCCGTCCGGTAGCGGCAGGAGGGAGGAGACCTCGGGAATATCCGAGACGTGGGGGACCTCGTGGACCTCCGCCGGCTCGAGCAGGAGCGTGACGCTGACGGGAGCGCAAGGCGTCTTGAGCGGAGAATCGAACGAGAGGATGCCCCGGAGCGACTCCCAGTTCAGGACCTCCTGTTGCCCGGGCAGCTCCAGGCAGGTGGAGGGGAGGACGGCCTCGGTCTCCGACCCGACAGCCGCCTGCGGTCCGGCGGCCGGCCCGGCGCTGGTGAAGGAGAGGGCCGCCAGAGGCTCACGGCACAGACCGTCGAGCTGCAGGTGCTCGGCCATGGAGGTACGGGAGAAACGCAGGTGGAGGTTGGGCGTGAAGCCCAGCGCGGCGGTGTAGATCGCCAGGTTGGTGGTCAGATGGCCGACGTCGAGATGACAGTAGGCGTAGCCGCGCTGGTGGTACTTCTTCATGCTCAGCCAGGGACGGCCGACGAGGGTGAGCAGGGCTTCCAGGCGGTGTCCGGAGGGGGTGACGAAACCGGCCCCGGCCAGATCGTCGTGGGTCAACGGTGCAAGGCCGTAGGGGACGAGGCGCCCCTGTTCGACGTCCCAGAGGTAGCTCCCCTCGCCGGCGATGCTCGCGATCACCTCATAGGGATAGAGCGCGCCCGCCGAAGGCGTGGTGCGCCAGCGGATCCGCTCCCAGGCGCCCGCCACGAAGCGGGAGTGGGTCTGCACCCCGTATCCAACCTTCAGGACGTCCTCGAGGGCGGCGCGCCATGGCACGGTCCCCGGAGCCGGCCGGACCGAAGAGGACTTCGCGTGAGCGACCCGCAGGCGCGACTCGTTCCAGAAGCTGGCAAGGCTCCTCACAGGAGTGCCCGTTCGTGCAAGCGGTGTCATCGAGATCTCCAAGAAAGACAAATCGTCATTGCCGTGACAGCCGCGGCACGGAAAAGCGGAGCCGCTACCACGGGAACTCCTCCCGGTCTCTGAAGAACTTGCCGCGCGGGCCGTCGTCCGGCAGCATCGCCAGCCAGACGGCGGTCTCCGCACCCTCGGCGGTCGATCGCGGCGCTTTGAGCCCGCCCAGGCGGGTGCGCACCCAGCCGGGCGTCATGGCGTTGACCAGGACGTTGGTCTCCTTCAACTCGTCGGCGAGGATCACGGTCAGGGCGTTGAGGGCGGTTTTCGAGATGCGGTAGCAAGGTCCGCCGGCAGCCAGCTTGGAAAAAGACCCCCGTCCGCTCGACACGTTGACGATCCGGCCGTACCCCTGCTGTTTCATGATCGGCAGGAACGCCTGGCAGCAGTTGAGCACCCCGACGAGGTTGGTCTCGAGCGTCCGCCGCATCACGGCGAGGTCCACGGTGACCAGGGAATCCTCGGGATCGATGGCGACGGCGGCGTTGTTGACCAGCGCGTCCAGCCGGCCCAGCTCGCCGGCCACGAAGCCGGCGACCTGCCGGGCACCGGCGGGATCCGTCACGTCCAGGGCCTGGAAGTGCGCGTCCAGACCTTCCTCGCGCAAGAGCCTGAGGGCCCTGGCACCCCGCTCCGCATCCCGGGCGGTGAGCACGACCGTGCAGCCGGCCAAGCCGAGCTGGCGGCAGATCTCGAACCCGATCCCACGGTTCGCTCCGGTGACCAGGGCAATTCTCTTCACAGTGCCGCCTCCGCGCTCTCCCGCAGCAGCTCCGCGACCGGACAATCCGGGTCGGCCACGACGGCGGCAAGGATCTGGAGGAAGCGGTCGCGCAGGCGGACGACCCTCTCCTGATCGAGCACGTCGCGGTTGTACCTGAAACGACCGGCAAGCCGGCCCGACTGGTTGAGGAAAAGACTCAGGTCTTTCCGCATCCTGCTGCCATGGAACGGCAAGGGGCTGACCCTGAGGGCGCCTGACATGGTCTGTTCGGCGGGCGGCAGCTTGGCGAACTGGAAGACGATGCGGAATGTCGCAAGCCCGCCTTGATCCTCCCTGTCCTGGAAGCTCATGCCTTCGAACACGGGCTCGTAGAGGATGTCTGGATGAGCCTGCGCCGCCAGCGTCACGTCACGCACCCGTGTCAGGAGCTCGCGGAAGGTAGAAGCGCCCGAAAACCGCGTGCGCAAAGGCAACCCGGCGTAGAAATTGCCGATCAGACTCTCGATCTCCACCTGGTTTCGGTTGGCGAAGAGGCAGATGGTGACGATGTCGCTCGCCTCCGTCTCGTGATGGAGCAGCGCGTTGAAGGCCGTGAGCAGCGCCATGAAAAGGGTCACGTGGTGCGCTGCGGCGAACGCCTCGAGCTTCTTCTCGAGCTCCGCGGAAACCGTGACCCTCTCAATGCCGGCTTCGAAGGTCTGGCGAGTGGGCCGCGGCCGGTCGCCGTGAAGATCGAGGGGCTGGGCACCATCGAGATGCTCTCGCCAGAAGGCCACGTCGCTGGCCAGGGACTTCTCCGTGACGGTGCGCCGCTGCCAGCGTGCGAAGTCTCGATACTGGATCGCGAGCGGGCGCAAGGGGGAGGGCCGGCCCTCACGGAAGGCGTTGTAGAGGGCCGCCAGCTCGCCTTCCAGCACGGTGCGCGACCAGCCGTCGAAGGCGATGTGATGGACGACGAAGAACAGCACGCTTTCCTTCTCCGAGAACCGGAAAAGCTTCAGCCGGAACAACGGTCCGCTCTCGTAGTCGAAATGCATCCGGCTGTCGAGCCTGCACCAGGCCCGGACCTCCACCATCCGGTCGAGAGGAGCCACCCGTGCCAGGTCGATGATCGGGAGCCGGACGGGGAGCGAGGGGTGGATCACCTGGACCGGCCCTTCCGTGCCTTCCCTGAAATTCGTCCTCAACACCTCGTGACGATCGACGATCTCCTGCAACGCCCGCTGCAGGCATGAGAAGTCGAGAGGGCCCTCGAACCGCACCATGATCGAGATCGTGGCAGGAGCCAGGGTACGGGCTTCGAGCTGCCGCCCCGCCCAGAAACGCTCCTGCGCCAAGGACAGGGGAGGCAGCTCGCCCGCATCCCAGGTGCCCCTCTCGATGTGCGACCCTTTTGCAACGTCGAGGCGGTAGCCGAGCGCATCCGCGGTCCGCCGCGCGGGCTCGCCGAGACTCTCCTCGGCGAGCTCTGACCGCCACCTCTCGGCCACTTCTGCGTTCACTCCGGAGTGCTGGTGGAATTTGACGTCTCCCAGCATTCTCGATGCCGAATGGAGGCCGTCGGTCATCCGTGCGGATCCGTGCTCGTAGGGCCGCGCCATGTCCGGGTGATAGTCGAGGCCGAGGAATTGGCAGACCTCCCGCAAGACCCGCTCGGGCGCGGCGACCAGCTCTTCGAAGCGCACCGTGTGGTGACGACCGGCCGGTACCTCGGCGAGGAAATCCAGGATGTTCCGGTGCGAGACCTCCCAGATCAACTCCGCCAATTGCCGGCGGGTGAACGGGTGCGCGCGCCGGAAGAAGATCTGGTCGATCTTGGCCTCTTCGAAGGAGCGGATCATGCCGCCAGGATGACGGCTCAGGTGGAGGTAGCGCGGCGCCATGAAGCCGGCCTCGGCCCGGCGCAGGATCGCGGGATCGAGAGCGTACGACGGGGTCTTATCGACCAGCCACCGTCCCGCGAGCTCCGTTTGCAGGAGCCGATAGAGCTCCAGCGTCGACATCTCCCGGCGCTCACAATCCTCAACCCACTCCCGCACCTCTTCGATCTCGCCGCCGCGGATCTCCTTGACCGCGCGCAACAGACCTTCCAGCCAGAAGCTGTCCCGGCCGGCAAAGGCCGCTCGCCGGTCGGCCATGGTGGGGAACGAGAGGAGCTCGAGCTCCGGCGGCGCGAAAAGCTGAGGGTGACCGCCGAGCATGATGCGCAGCAGGGTCGTGCCTGAGCGTGGCGGCGCCAGCACGAACAGGGCGGGAGGATTCCTCTCGACTGGCAAGGAGAGCGCGGGCAACGGCGGAATCAGTTGCCGCATGCGCGCCACCATTGCCGCGTCAACCCGGCCGGCGGGGTCCGCAGTGCCGCCCGAACCGGTCGTGGCGTCAGCAGGAAGCCACCGGGCGACTGCTGCCGGATGCTGCTCGCGCAGGTAAGCGGCCAACTGGCCGACTGTGGGGCAATCGAAAATCACCACCACTTGGACGATCTCTCCCAGCTCCCGCTGCAGGCGGTTGATCAGCATCGCGCCAAGGATCGAGTTCCCCCCCAGGGCGAAAAAGTCCTCGTCAACCCCCACCCGTTCGATCTTCAACGCCTCGCGGAAAAGACCGGCGAGGAACTGTTCGAGCGCCGTCTCCGGCTCGCGGTACCCCTCCCGGCTCACTAGTAAGGTTTCCGGAGCGGGCAAGGCGCTGCGGTCGACCTTGCCGTTGGTGGTCAAGGGTAGAGAGGGCAGCGTCACCACGGCAGCCGGCTGCATGTAGTCCGGCAGCCGCGCCGCAAGGAACGCGCGCAGCCCGGCGGGATCCGGCTCAGCCGCCGCCCCGAGATAGGCTACCAGCCGACGCTCGCCGTTCTCTGCGTCCTCCCGCGCCAGCACCACGACCTCACGCACTCCGGGATAGGCGGCGAGCACCGCCTCGATCTCCCCCAGCTCGATACGGAAACCGCGGATCTTGACCTGGTGATCGAGCCTCCCAAGGTATTCGTGATCGCCGTCCGCCAGGCGGCGCGCCAGGTCGCCCGACCGGTAGAGACGGGCGCCCGGGGTCGATGAAAACGGATCGGGAACGAACCGTTCGGCGGTCAGCTCCGGCCGCGCCAGATAGCCCTGGGCCAACCCTGCGCCACCGACGTAGAGCTCTCCCGGGACGCCCACCGGCAGCAGGTTTCCCCGGCGATCCAGAACGTGCAGCGTCAGGTCCGGGATGGGCCGTCCGATGACGCTCCCGCGCGCGGCTTGGACATCAGCCTGAACGATCTCGCGGTGGGTCACGTGCACCGTGGTCTCGGTGATGCCATACATGTTGACCAGGAGAGGGCGGGCGTCGCCGTGCCGCTCGAACCATGAGGCCAGGCTCTGCAACTCGAGCGCCTCACCGCCGAAGATCACGAGCCGGAGGCTCAGTGCCGCGGGTGCCTTCTCCTGGTCGGCCCAGGAGAGCTGGCGGAAGGCCGACGGGGTCTGGTTGAGAACCGTCACTTTCTCGTTGACCAGCAGGGCATGGAATTCGGCCGGCGAGCGGCTCACCCAGTAGGGGACGATCACCAGGCGGCCGCCGTGGAGCAGCGCCCCCCAGAGCTCCCAGACCGAGAAGTCGAAAGCGTAAGAGTGGAACAGCGTCCACACGTCCGCGCTCCCGAATCCGAACCAGGGCGCCGTGGCGCTGAACAAGCGGGTCACGTTGCCATGAGAGATGAGCACGCCCTTGGGCCTGCCCGTCGACCCGGAGGTGTAGATGACATAGGCGAGATCCGCTGCAGTGGCTCCCGCGGCCCGGAGCGCGGTGCTCTCCCGCGCGACGCGCGGTCCATCCCCGTCGAGACAGATCACCTCGGCTGCGCTCTCCGGCAGCCGCGTGCGCAGCCGCGTATGCGTCAGCACCAGGGGTACGCGGCTGTCTTCCACCATGAACTCCAGGCGAGCGGCGGGAGAGTCGGGATCGAGCGGCAGGTAGGCTCCGCCGGCCTTGAGCACGCCGAGAATGGCGATCACCAGATCGACCGAGCGTTCCAGGCAGAGCCCCACCAACACCCCGGGATGCACTCCGCGTGTCGCCAGGAACCTTGCCAGTTGGTTGGAACGGGCCTCGAGCTCGCCGTAGGTGAGCCGTTCGCCACCATTGACCAGTGCTACCGCCGTGGGCTCGGCCGCCGCCCGCGCCGAGAAGATCTCGTGCAGGCAGGAGTGGGGCGACACTTCGGCGAGCAATTGGCCGCGCTCCGGCTCGCTCAGCAGCGGCAGATCGGACAACGGGCAGGACGGCTCGGCGGCCGCACCGGCGAGGAGCGTGGAAAGATGATCGATCAGCCGTGCCGCCGTGGCCTGCTCGAACAGATAGGCGTTGTAGCGCAGGGTCAGGTCGAGCCCCTCTCCCGTCTCGACCACGTTGAGAACCAGCTCGAACTTGGCGGTGTTCTCCTCGCCTGCCACAGGCGACAGCACCAGTCCCGGCAGCACGACCTCGCCTCGCGGTGTGTTCAGGGACTGAAAGAGAACCTGGAACAGCGGCGAGCGTGACAGGTCCCGCGTCGGCTGCAGATCGGCGACCAGCTTTTCGAACGGCACATCCTGGTGGTCGTAAGCCGTGATGCAGGTCTCTCGGACCCGTCCCAGCAGACTGTCGAAGGCGGGATCTCCAGCCAGATCGAGGCGCAGGACCAGAGTGTTGACGAAGAAGCCGATCAGCCCTTCGAGCTCGCGGCGGATACGCCCCGCCACCGGCGAGCCGACGATGACATCCTCCTGCCCGGTATAACGCTCGAGCAGCGCCGCGAACCCGGAGAGGAGTGCCATGAAGAGGGTCGCGCCGCGCTGCCGGCCGAGCGCGCGCAAGGGGCTGACGACGACCGCCGGTAGCGCGACGCGGAGATCGGCGGCGCGATAGCTCTGGCCGGCGCGCCGCGGCCGGTCGGTGGCGAGGGCGAGGGCAGGTGCTCCGGTGAGCACCTGCCGCCAGTGATCGAGCCCCGCCTGCAGGACCTCACCCTGCAGCCAGCCGCGCTGCCAGACCGCAAAATCGGCGTACTGGATCGGCAACTCCGGCAGCGGGCTGGGCTGGCCGGTGTGGAACGCCGTGTACAGCAACGACAGCTCGCGCACGAAGACGCCCATCGACCAGCCATCCACGATGATGTGATGGCAGCTCACGACCAGGACGTGCGACTCCTCGCCGAGGCGCAGCAGCACAGGGCGCAGCAGAGGGCCTTGCGACAGATCGAACGGCAGTTGCATCTGCTGAGTAGCCAGCCGATGCGCCTCGCGTTCCTTTCTTTCGGGCGCGAGGTCCGCCAGGTCGACGACCGCCAGGGATGCGAGCGGTTGCGGCAGGATCACCTGGATCGGGAGGTCGCCGTGGACCGCGAAAGTCGTGCGCAGGATTTCGTGGCGCCGGGTGATCGCGGCCAGTGCCCGCGCCAGGACCGGCGCGCCCAGCCGGCCGGTGACACGCACAGTCAGCGGGACGTTGTAGGCTGTGCCGCCCGGATGGAGGCGATCCAGGAACCAGAGGCTCTCCTGCGAGAAGGACAGCGGCAGAGGACCTTCCCGGCTCGCCCGTTCGATCGGCGGTGCGACCTGACCCTGGCTGGACCGCCTCGCCTCCTCGACCCATCGAGCCAGCCCGGCGACCGTCGGCTCCTGAAACAGGACACGCAACGGCAGCTCGACTTCCAGGACCTCGCGGAGCCGCGCCGTGACCTGCGTCGCCAACAGGGAATGCCCGCCGAGATCGAAGAAGCTCTCCTCGACTCCGACCCGCTCAAGCCCCAGCACCTGGGCCCAGATCTCCGCCAGCAGCTCCTCGGTGAGCGTCCTCGGCGCTGCGGACTCGTCCACGGCCCCCTCCGGCCGTGGCTCGGGCAGGGCCTTACGGTCGAGCTTGCCGCTCGGCGTGAGCGGCAGCGCGGGGAGGCTCACGTAGGCGGCCGGCACCATGTAGCTCGGCAGGCGCTCGCGCAGGAAATCCCGCAGCTCCCGGCTGGAAGGCGCGCCCCCCTCGACGCCGACGACATGAGCCACCAGACGCCGGTGCTCGCGACCCTCGAGGGAGGCGTGCCCAGCCGGCGCCAGGACTGTGACCACCGCCTCGCGCACCGCCGGGTGGGCGAGCAGGGCCGCCTCGATCTCGGCGGGCTCGATGCGAAAACCGCGCAGCTTGATCTGATGATCGATCCGGCCGAGAAACTCGAGTTTGCCGTCGGGATGGCGGCGTGCGAGATCGCCGGTACGGTACAAGCGCTCGCCACCCGTCTCGTTCCAGGGGTTGGGAACGAATCGTTCCGCCGTCGCCGCAGGTCGCCGGAAATACCCGCGCGCCACTCCGGCTCCCGCGATGTACAGCTCGCCCGGCACTCCCACCGGCACGGGCTCCAGCGAGCGGTCGAGCACATGGACTGCGCTGTTGGCGACGGGCCGCCCGATCGGGGTCACGGATGCACCGTCGAAGCGGCTCTGCCGCCAGTCGACACCGTGGAGAGTGGCGCAGATCGTCGCCTCGGCGGGACCGTAGCCATTGATCACGGCGAGCCCCGGGCGGAGCTCGGCGATCCGCGCCAGCTCGGGCTCGGGAATCGGCTCGACTCCCACCAGCAGGCGGCGCAGCGGGATCGCATCGGGCGCCGACTCCAATCGCCGGCGCAGTGCCTTGACCATGAACGGCGGCACGTAGGCACTGTTGATCCGCTCCTGCACCAGCCAGTCCAGGAATCGATCCGTGTCCTGGCGGACCTCCTCCGGAACGATATGCACGGCGCACCCTGCGAGCAGCGGCGAAAAGATCTCGTACACCGACACGTCGAAGCTCAGGCTGGTCCACAAGCTGCCGCGGCTCCCCGCCGCGAGTGGCTGGCGGCGCTCGAAATCGGCCAACAGGTTGAGGACTCCGCGATGGGTGCAACAGACCCCTTTCGGACTGCCGGTCGAGCCCGAGGTATGAAGCACGTAAGCCAGACCCGCGGCGCCCAGAGGGTGCACCAGAGCCGACGGCAGGACCTCTCGCACTGGCACAGCCGCCTCCAGCTCGTCCAGGCAGAGCATGTTCGGCGCGGCCACGGCGAGCGCCGACGCCAGGTGGCGCTCGGTCAACACCAGCGGTCGGCCCGCGTTCTCCCACAGGCTGACGAGGCGCTCGCGTGGATAGCTGGTGTCGAGCGGCAGGTAGGTGCCGCCGGCCTCGAGCACTCCCAGTATCGCCACCAGCACTGCCGATGAGCGCTCGAAGTAGAGCGCCACCGGCTCTTCAGGACCAACACCCAGAGCGCGCAGCGAACATGCCAGCCGGTGGGCGCGCCCGGCGAGAGCACGGAAGGTGAGAACCTCCTGGCCGCAGACCACGGCCGCGAGGTCGGGATGACTCTCGGCCTGGCACGCGAACCGTTCGTGGAGAGTGGAATCCTCCAGGGCACAGGAGGAGTCGTTCCACTCCCGTAGCAATTGGTGCCGGACGGCGGGCGACAGGATTGAGGCGCCCTCATGGGCACTCCGTGAATCGCGGGCCATCGCCATGAGCGTGCGGAGGTACTCGTCGCCGATCTCCCGGACCAGCGCCACCGGGACCGCGTGCGAGTCGTACTCGAGGCTCAGCCCCAGGCCCCGCCCTTCCAGGTCCTGGGAGAACGTGGACTGGAGCTTGAAGTTGCCTCCCTCAGCCTGTTGGAAGCCCAGCAGCTCCAGGTCACCCGACCGCATCAGGTCGCGGATCACGTGGAAGTGGGTGTAGTTGAAGGCGATCTCGAAAATAGGGCGCTCGCCCCACCGGCGCTGCAGGGCGCCGAACGGATAGCGGCGATGCGGCAGCATCTCCTGCTCGGCGTGGAAGGCAGCGCGGACCAGGTCCGCCCACGAGCCCTCCGGCAGGCGCAGCCGCAGTGGCAGCGTGTTGAGGAAGAGGCCGCGCACCTGGTCACCCTCGCTCACCTCCAGCCGCCCGTTTGACACCAGGCCGCTCACCACGTCCGGCCGCCCCGCCAGCAGGCTCAGAACCTTGAGGTGTGCCGCCAGGAGCACGCTTTTGAGCGGCACCGCCACCTCATGTGCCAGTCGCTTGAGACCCGCCGTCACCTCGGGCGCTACCGCCACGCTCAACCGTCCTATCCGGCGCAGGCCGGGGCGGCACCACTCCGACGGCCAGTGCGGCAGCTCCACCAACTCGGCCTCACGCAGCAGATGCCGCCAATACTCCTCAGCGGCCGCCGAGGCGAGTGCCTCCCGTTCCAACCGCACGTACTCACGGTAAGTCAGCGCCAGCGGCGGCAACGGCTCGGGTGACGCTCCCGGCAGCAGCACAAAGTACAGCTCGAAAATCTCTGCCAGCGTCGAGTGCAGGCTCCAACCGTCGAAGATCGCGTGGTTCTCCGCCAGCGTGAACTGGAAGGTCTCGGCCGAGCGCAGGAAGACGTGGAAGCGCAACTGGGGCGCCCGCGTCAGGTCGAACGGCTGCAGCTTCTCCCGCGCCACCAGGCGATCCACCGCAGCCTCCTGCTCGGCCGAGCTCAGGTGCCTGATGTCCTCGACTGTCACCCGCAGATCCGCGTGCCGATGCACCAGTTGCAGCGGCTCGCCGTAGCCGGTCAGCACGAAGGCGGTGCGCAGCATGGGATGGCGCGCTACCACCCGGCGCACCGCCGCTGCGAACGGCTCCTCCTCGAAACGACCCCGCACCTGCCAGCTATCCACGTTGTGGTACTGCGGGTCCTCCGGGGTCAGCTCCATGTGGTACAGCATCCCCGCCTGGAGCATGGCCAGCGGATAGGCATCCTCGACCCCTTCCGGCAGCTTCCCCCGGTCCTCCGCCGAGATCAGGCTGAACGGCTCGCTACGCGCCGCCTCTGTGCCTCCCTGGGTGAGCCGGACGGACGCCCCCAGCTCGGCGATCGTCTGGTGCTGGAAGAGATCGGCCAGTGCCACGTCCAGTCCGCGCTCCCCTGCCAGTGCCATCACCCGCAGGCTCAGGATCGAGTCGCCTCCCAGGGCGAAGAAGTTGTCGTGCACCCCGACTTGCTCGAGACCCAGCACCTGCGACCAGATCGCCGCCAGCACCTCCTCCACCCGGGTGCGCGGTGCCACATACCCAACCCCCAGCTCCGGCCGCTCCCCCCCCGGCTCGGGCAGGGCCGCCCGGTCCAGTTTGCCGTTCGGGGTCAGAGGCAACGCGGAAAGAATCACGAACGCCGCCGGCAACATGTAGTCCGGCAGCCGCTCGCGCAG
>Ga0136846_1224981_pt1 | contig 38481 bp, 40 predicted proteins | sample HopSoiMetagenom2_FD_96841 | JGI IMG/M metagenome (GOLD analysis project Ga0136846, IMG submission 96841) | Grasslands soil microbial communities from Hopland, California, USA - 2 Assembly 2016 (version 4) | ecosystem: Environmental > Terrestrial > Soil > Grasslands | place: USA: Hopland...
ACAAGCGGGGCGTGAAGATCATCGGACTGTCCGTCGATCCCACCGACAACCACGAGAAGTGGGCGCAGGACATCGCCGAGACGCAAGGGGCCGCGCCGAACTACCCGATCGTCGGCGACGCGGACTTCGAGGTTTCCAAGGCGTACGGGATGCTCGCCTCGGACGTGTCCGGGGATCCAACCTCGCGCACGCCTGCAGACAACCAGACCGTGCGCAACGTCTTCGTCATCGGCCCGGACAAGAAGATCAAGCTGATCCTCGTCTATCCGATGACGACCGGCCGGAACTTCGACGAGGTCCTGCGCGTGATCGACTCGCTGCAATTGACGGCGCAGCACAAGGTCGCGACGCCCGTCAACTGGCAGCAGGGCGACGACGTGATCATCGCCGGCTCGGTCTCCGACGAAGAAGCGAGGGAGACCTATCCCGACGGCTGGGAGTCGCCACGTCCGTACATCCGCATCGTCCCGCAGCCGCAGTAACCTAGGGGCCCGGCAACCGTCCACCTCCCGTGACCGACCTCACCGCCCGCAAGCGCTGGCTCGCGCTTTACGTCCTCTGTCTCGCCGATCTGATGATCGTGCTCGACTCGACGATCGTGAACGTCGCGCTGCCGTCGATACGCACCGATCTGGGCTTCTCGGAAGCGTCGCTCGCGTGGGTCGTCAACGCCTACCTGCTGACGTTCGGCGGCTTCCTTCTGCTCGCCGGCCGTCTCGGCGACCTCTACGGGCAGAAGCGGGTGTTTCTGTTCGGGATCGCCGAGTTCACCGTCGCCTCGCTCCTTTGCGGGCTTTCGAACTCCCAGACGTTCCTCATCGTCGCGCGCGCCGTTCAGGGGCTCGGCGCCGCGATCGTGTCCGCGATCGCGCTGTCGCTGATCATGATCCTCTTCACCGAGCCCGCCGAACGTGCAAAGGCGATGGGGATGATCGGATTCGTCCTGTCGGGCGGCGGGGCGCTCGGCGTCTTGCTCGGTGGCACGCTGACCGAGCTCCTCAGCTGGCACTGGATCTTCCTGGTCAACATCCCGGTCGGGATCGCGGCGTTCCTGTTCTGCCGCGTCCTGTTGCCCGGCGATGCGACGGCCAAGCGCGGCAGTCTCGACATCGCAGGCGCTGTGACGGTGACCGCGTCGCTGATGCTCGCGGTCTACGCGATCGTGAACGGAAACCAGCAAGGGTGGACATCTGCGCAGACGCTGGGGATGCTCGGCGGGGCGGCGGTGCTGCTCGCCGCGTTCCTCGTGATCGAGACGCGGGTGACCGCGCCGTTGATGCCGCTCGGCCTCTGGAAGGCCCGGAACGTGGCGAGTGCGAACGTCACCGGCATGCTGCTTGCGGGCGCGATGTTCGCCTGGTTCTTCCTCTCCGCTCTCTATCTGCAGCGCGTGCTCGGCTACAGCGCGCTCGAGGTCGGCTTCGCCTTCTTGCCCGGGACGATCCTTTGGGGCCTCTCCTCACTGCTGGTGTCCGACAAGCTCGTGATGCGCTTCGGGATCAAGGTGCCGCTGCTCGCAGGCCTCGGGTTCTATCTGCTCGCGCTGCTCCTGTTCGCGCGGGCGCCGGTGGATGGGAATTACTTCGTCGACGTCCTGCCGGCGATGCTCGCACTCGGCATCGGCGGTGGAATCACCTTCAACCCGATCCTGCTCGCGGCGATGAGCGGCGTCGAGCCGAGCGAGGCGGGGCTCGCGTCCGGCGTCGTCAACACGTCGTTCATGTTCGGCGGTGCGCTCGGTCTTGCGATCCTCGCGAGCGCCGCAGCCTCGCGGACCGAAAGCCTGACGAGCGCCGGTGACGGAGCGCTGTCGGCGCTCAACGGCGGCTATCACCTCGCGTTTCTGATCGGAGCCGGTTTCGCCGTGCTCGCCGGTGTGGTTGCGGCAGTCCTCATTCAGGCCGACGCGCCCGCGCTCGCGCACGGCCATGAGCCCGTGCCTGCAGGAGCCGAAGCCGACTGAACGCTTGACATATCGACAATCGTTAGTATCGTTTGTCGATATGAGCACTCGCTCACGCAGCGCGGGCCTCGCCTATGGGCTGATCAATGCGATGGTCCTGCTGCTGGCTGTCGGCCTCGTGGTCTGGATCGTGTCGATCGTTCACGGCCTCGTCAGTGGCGGCTCGGTGCCGGTGCACGCGGAGCTCCCTGAGGCGCGCGTACGGTCGCTGTCGCTTCCGAGCGGCATTCGGGTCGTCGGCGACCCGAAGGTCACGCTCGAGATTCGAGACGCAAGCTCGAAGCAGCAGCTGCTGTCGGCGGCCCTCGGCCTCGGTTCGGCGGCGTTGCTCGCGGGCTCGCTGTTGCTCCTGCGTGCGCTCGCGCGCTCCGTTCGGGAGGGCGATCCGTTCGGCCGAGCGAATGTCCAGCGCTTGCGCAGCCTCGGGGCGTTGCTGTTGGTCGGCGGATCCGTCGTGTCGGTCGTCGACTGGGCGCTGCGGCTGGCGCTGGCGCGAACGCTCCCCGACGAGACGCTGGGCGGGCTCAGCGTCGAGGGCTTCACCTTTCCGTTCCCGCTGTTGCTCGCCGGACTGGCTGCGTTCGTTCTCGCCGAGGTCTTCGCCTACGGCGTCGCATTGCGTGAGGACGTCGACGCGACGATCTGAGATGCGTGAGCATCGAATCGCCGTCCGGCTCGACCGACTGCTCGAAGAGCGAGAGATGACGCTGACCGAGCTGGCCGATCTCGCCGGCGTGACTGTCGTCAATCTCTCGGTGCTCAAGAACGGCCGCGCGCGCGCGATCCGCTTCTCGACGCTGACGGCCTTGTGCGAGGCGCTCGAGTGTCAGCCGGGCGAGCTACTCGAATACGAGTAGCTCGTCGAGCATCGGTTCGAGCCGCTTGCAGACCTCCGGATCGCTCTGGCGTAGCTCGGCCGCATACGCCTCGACTGCCGCACTCAAAGCACGCCGGAGCTCTGTCGTCTCGAGCGCGCCCACGAGCGTCGCTTCGAGGCCGGAGGTCGCCTCTGGCGGAAGCTGGTCGGCACCTTTGGCGAAGCGCGTTGCGAGGCCGAGGCGCAGGCAGGCCAGTGCGAGCACGTGGTCGCGCACGCCGCTGATCAGCCACTCGGCCTGCCACGGCTTCCCGCGCTCGATGCACATGCGCGCGTGCAAAAGGTGATGCCAGGCGAGGCCGACGAGGTCGTCCCGTTGCGCCGCAGCCCTGTGCGCGAGCTCCACGACCTCGCCGAAGACCGTCCGCCAGTTCGGCCCGCGCGGCCCGAACTCGGCGGCCGGTGTGAACGCGATGTCGACCTCCAGCCACCCTGGCAGCAGCCACACTCGGTAGATGGACGATTCCCACGGGAGGTCCCAGTGATGCAGCGCGCCGAAGTCGCGCTCGAGCACCGCGCTCCAGCGCGCGAGCGCCGGCGGGAGGTCTCCCCTGATGCCGAAGGCGAGATCGATGTCCGACCAGGCATCCTCGGTGCCCGCCGCGTGGGAGCCGGTGATCGCTGCGCCCAGAATCTCGTCGTCCTGCTCCGCGAGCCCGAGCAGCCGTTGCCGTGTCTGCTCGCGCTGCTCGGCGGTGAACATGCTCAATCCCTCCCCACGAAAAAGGAGCCGACATGCAAGACCTGATCACGTGCCTCTGGTTCGACACCGAAGGTGAGGACGCGGCGAAGTTCTACACGTCGATCTTCCCCGGTGCGAGCCTCGGCGAGGTCACGCGGTACGGCGCGGCCGGCCCGCGCGCCGAGGGCACGGCGATGACGGTCGCGTTCGAGCTGATGGGCCGGAAGTTCGTCGCCTTGAACGGCGGGCCCCAGTACAGCTTCAACGAGGCGATCTCCTTTCAGGTGCTCTGCGACGGACAGGACGAGGTCGACGACTACTGGAGCAAGCTCGGTGAAGGCGGCGAAGAAGGCCCGTGCGGCTGGCTCAAGGACCGGTTCGGCGTTTCCTGGCAGGTGATCCCGACCGGGCTGCCGCGCCTGCTCGCCGACCCTGACGCCGAGAAATCGCAGCGAGTCATGCGCTCGATGATGGCCATGAAGAAGATCGACCTCGCCGAGCTCGAGCGGGCCGCCGCGGGCTGAACCGGTACGCTGACCTCTACCGACCGAGGAGGCAGATGAGCAGCAAGAGACAGACCACCATGGCGAAGCTTCAGCGGGAGCGGCGGATCGAGGAGAAACGAACACTGAAGCGGGAGAAGAAGCAGGCAGCAGCTGCCGCACGCAAAGCCGGCGAGCTTCCAGAGGGAGTCGGCGACGAGCTTTCAGAGGGCCTCGGAGACGAGCTTGCAGAGGGCGTCGGAGACGAGCCCACCGAGGACGCGGACGCGCAACCAGAGGAGATTTCGGCTACGTTGGACCGCGAATAGAGCGAGTTCGGTTGCGCAGGCGCGCTTTCCTTGCCCGTTCGTGATTTGGCAAGGGAGGTGTTTTTTATGGCAACTGGAACCGTGAAGTGGTTCAACGATGCAAAGGGTTACGGGTTCATCACGCCCGCTGAGGGCGGCAAGGACCTGTTCGTCCACCACAGCAACATCATCGGTGACGGCTACAAGTCGTTGGCCGAGGGCGCGCAAGTCGTGTTCGAACAGCGCGAGGGCAGCAAGGGGATCGAGGCGTACGACGTCTCGGCCGCTCCTGCGGCGTAGGACACATGCTCACTGGCGATGCGCGCGCGTCTAGCACGCGCGCGCATCCCAATCGAGAGGAGACTGGCGCGTGAACGGCACGATGATCTGGTTTCACGAAGAACGAGGTGAGGGTTTTCTGCGCGCCGAAGACGGTGAGCGCCTCCCGGTCGACTTGGATGGCTTCGTCAATCGTGCCGCGCCCGTCGGGCGCTGCTCGGGGCTGCCCGTGACGTTTACGGTCGCGGAGCGCGACGGCGTGCGTATCGCTGTCGACGTCTCTCTGACCGAGAGCGACCTGCCGCGCCGCGCGCGCCGGCGGTCATCCGGGATGCGCAGCGGCTGACGCTAGGACCGAGGGCGGTAACGGAGATGTGTGAACTCCGGCGAGTCGGTCACAGCGTTCAGCTCCAGCTCCATTTGCTCCAACCCTTCGAGTAGGCGCACGCCGCCGGTGCCCAGCAGCACGGGCACCAGATGGATGTTGAGCTCGTCGAGCAAGCCTGCCCGCAACGCCTGCTGAACGACGCTGGCCCCGCCGCCGATGTGCACGTCCCTTTCGCCTGCTGCTGCGCGGGCCTGCTCGAGCGCAGCGGGGAGACCGTCGGTGACGAAGAAGAAGGTCGTTCCGCCGGAGAGCTCGAGTGGCTCTCGCGCATGGTGCGTGAGCACGAAGACCGGCGTGTGGAACGGCGGATCATCGCCCCACCAGCCGTTCGCGTTGGGGTCGCTCTCCCATGGGCCTTCGCCGCCGCTGAACATCCGGCGCCCCATCACGACCGCGCCGCTCGACTTCTGCCATTCCGCGAGAGCGTCGCTCTCCGGGCCGGTGTCCCCGCCCTCCAGGCCGTGTTCTGCGCGGAAGGCCCGCAGGCGGAGTGCCCACTGATGCAGCAGCTCCCCGCCTCGCCCGAGCGGCTCCTCGAGCGTCCGGTTCGGGCCTGCGACGTACCCGTCGAGCGAGATCGACAGGTCGCAGGCGACTTTGCTCATCGGCGGTAGATCAGGATCGCGATGCCGTCACCGACGATCTTGGAGTCGGCGAGCTTCAGCGGTTTCTTGTCGGTCGTCTCGCCGAAGAGCCGCTTGCCGCTCCCGAGCACGACGGGAAACACCATCAGGCGCAGCTCGTCGACGAGGTCGTTCTCCAGCAGCGTCTGCACGAGCCGGGCGCTGCCGGCGACGAGGATGACGCCGTCGACCTCGTCCCGAAGCTTCTTCACCTCTGCCACGACGTCGCCGCTGAGAATCGTCGAGTTGTTCCAGTCGGCGTTCTGCAACGTCGAAGAGACGACGTACTTCGGCATCGCGTTCATCTTGTCTGCGAAGCCGACCTCGTCCGTGTAGTTCGGCCACGCTGCGGCGAAGCCCTCGTAGGTGACGCGGCCGAGCAGTTGGGCGTCGGCTTCCATCACTTCGTCGAACTTGAACGCGTCGCCTTCCTCGCCGCGGTCGATCTCGAAGGTCCAGCCGCCGTGCCGGTAGCTCTCGCCTCCGCCCGGCGCTTCCATGACGCCGTCGAGCGAGACAAACTCCGTTACGACGATCTTGCCCATCTGTCGCGATTCAGTCGGCCTGCAGCGGCGCGCAACGTGGCTCGTGCTTCTCCGCGAGGCGAAGCAGGAGGGCATGGAGCTCGTCGCGCTCCGGCCCGCTGAGCGGCGAAAGGAACTCGTCCTCGATCTCGCGCGCGAGCGTGCGCAAGCGCCGCAGCTTCCGCTTGCCCTCGGCGGTGAGCTGGACGAGATGACGGCGACGGTCCTTCGGGTCCCGCCGGCGTTCCAGCAGGCCCTTCTCCTCGAGCTCGTCGAGTAGCCCGACCAGCTGACCCCGGTCGTAGCCGAGCACATCGGCGATGGCCCCCTGCGTCTCGTGCGGGCCGGCCTCGAGGGCGATCAGAACGGCGAAGTGGTAGGGGTGGAGCCCCTCGCGCTCATAGGCCGCAAGCGAGCGCTCCTTGGCCGCATAGCCGAGGCGCTTGAGCAGGAAGGTGCTCGACGCCACCAGCTCGGGTGGCAGCAGGCGCGTGGTCCCGGTGTCCGGAGTGGTGACGCTCACGCCAAAGAGAGTAGCGCGTTCAACCGTTGATGTGCTATAAAGTTGAGCTCGTCAACGATTATGGAGGTCAAGTAGTGCGGTTGTCCACGAAACTCGATCGACGCTGGAGTGCTCTGGCACTGATCGTCACCGCTCAGTTCATGGTCATTCTCGACATCGCGATCGTCAACGTCGCGCTGCCGTCGATCAAGTCCGACCTCCATTTCTCGCAGCAAAATCTCCAATGGGTCGTCTCCGCATACGCGATCCTCTTCGGCGGGACGCTGCTGCTCGGCGGCAGGCTCGCCGACCTCTTCGGGCGCCGCCGTCTGTTCGTGTGGGGGCTGGCGCTCTTCGCGGCCAGCTCGCTCCTCTGCGGAATCGCGTGGTCGGAAGGCTCGTTGATCGGGTTCCGCGCTCTGCAGGGACTGGGCGGAGCGTTGCTCGCCCCGGCCGCTCTCTCGCTCCTGATGACCACCTTCGCCGAGGGGCGAGACCGAAATCTCGCGCTCGGCATCTACGGCGCCGCATCCGGCAGCGGTGCGGCCGCGGGCGTTCTGCTCGGAGGAGTGCTGACGTCGTACCTCAGCTGGTCCTGGGTCTTCTTCATCAACGTGCCCGTCGGGCTCGCGGCGATCGCGCTCGCTCCCGTTCTGCTGCGTGAGAGTCGTGCCGACCTCGAGCACCGCCACTTCGACCTGCCCGGTGCGATCTCCGTCACTGCCGGCCTGATGCTGCTCGTGTACGCGACCACCCGCGCGGCCACGGACGGCTGGGCCGCGACGTCGACTCTCTGGTTGTTCGGTGGCGCGATCGCGCTTCTGCTCGCCTTCGTCGCGATCGAGATCCGCTCGCGTTCGCCCCTGTTGCCGCTGCGCATCTTCCGGCTGCGCACGCTGACGGCCGCGAACGCGGCGATGGCGCTCATCGGTGCTGCCACGTTCTCGGAGTTCTTCCTGCTGACGCTGTACCTGCAGGACGTCCTTCACTACTCCGCGGTGGAGACGGGCGTCGCGTTCAGTGCGTTTGCGCTGTCTGTCGTAGCTATGTCCAATGCCGCGCAGCTGATCGTCGGCCGCTTCGGCATCCGGGCCACACTCACCGCGGGACTGCTGCTGTCGGCCGTCTCGGTCGCCGCACTCACACGTCTTCCCGTCGAGGGCCATTACTTCTGGGATCTCTTCCCGTGGTTCGTGCTCGGGGGTGCGGGCCTCGGCCTCTCCTTCGTGCCCGTGACCATCGCGGGCCTGACCGGTATCGATCGTTCCGACGCCGGCGTCGCTTCGGGCCTCGTCAACACGAGCCGCCAGGTCGGCGGAGCGCTGGGGATCGCCGCCATCTCGGCAATCGCGGCGACGTCTACAGACAGCTACGCAGGGTCGCACGCAGTCTCGAGCGCGAGCGGCACAGCGCTCGCCCACGGTTTCCAGACCGGTCTCTACGTGATGACGGGGCTGCTCGTTCTCGCGGCCGTGCTCGCCTTCGCGCTGCTCGGCGCGCGTCGCCCGCCGGCGGCAGCGCAAGAGCCGGTCGATCCGCGTCTGCTGGCGCTCGACGAGGCCGCGTGACAGTTCTGTCTCGAGGTGCAAGCATCGGGCGGTGACGCCCGTCGCGATCCTCTACGACGTCCACGGCAATCTCGTCGCGCTCGAAGCGGTTCTCGCCGAGGCGGAGCGCGAAGGGGCGCGCACCTATCTCCTCGGCGGCGACTACGCCTCGTTCGGCCCGTGGCCTCGCGAGACCGAGGAGCGGCTCCAGGCGTTGAACGTGATCGCATGCATCCGAGGGAACGGAGAGCGCTGGCTGCGCGACGAGCCTGAAGTCCCCGACGAGGCGCGCGCCTTTGTCACCCCTGCGCTTGCGGCGGCGCGTGACGCCCTCGGCCCGGACCTGGTGGAGCGGCTGTACAACCTGCCGGAGCGCGATGCGCTCGAAGACATCCTCGTCTGCCACGGCTCACCGCTTTCGGACATCGAGAGCTTTGCGCCGACTCCAGAGCAGGGCGAGGAACGGCTACTCGCGGGCGAGGCGGAGCGCACCATCCTCTTCGGTCACAGCCACCTGCAGTTTCGGCGTGCCGGGCCGAACGGGACCGAGCTCGTGAATCCCGGCAGCGTGGGCATGCCGCTCGACGGCGACACGAGAGCGGCCTGGGCGATGTACGAGGACGGCGAGATCGGCTTTCGCCGCACCGCGTACGACAACGAACGTGCTGCAGAGCGGATGTCGAGCTACGGCGACTGGGCGGAGCGGGTCGTGCACCGACTCAGGCACGGTGCCGACGACTAGGGTCGAGTCGTGACCACCGACAGCGCCGAAGCGGTCGTGCGGAACGACCCGGACGAAGGGCGCTACGAGCTCGTGCTCGACGGCAGCATCGTCGGCGAGCTGGACTACCGCCTCTCCCACGATGCCGTCGTGCTCGTCCACACAGAGGTCGATGCGGCGCTGCAGGGCCGCGGCCTCGGTGAGCGCCTCGTCGCCGGCGCGCTTGCGGACATTCGCGCGCGCGGTCTCAGGCCCGTCGCCGTGTGCCCGTTCGTGCGCGAGTACCTCCAGCGGCACCCGGACCCTTCGTGAGCAGCACACCCGAGCAGGAGCGCGGACCGACCCGGAAGTACGCCGGTGAAGCGATCGAGGTCCACTGGGAACCGCGGCTCTGCATTCACGTTCGCAACTGTGTGAGACGTCTTCCGAACGTCTTTCTCCCGGAGTCCCGACCATGGGTCGTCGTCGACGCCGCCGATGCGGACGCCGTCGCCGCGGCAGTGGAGTCGTGCCCTACCGGCGCTCTTCACCATCGACGTCTCGACGGTGGCCCGCAGGAGGAGGCGGTCGAGGAGACGACGATCGAGGCGAGGCCGGACGGCCCGCTCTTCGTCCGAGGCTCCGTCCGGGTCGTCGCGGCTGACGGGCGGCTGATCCGTCAGGACACCCGCGCCGCCCTCTGTCGCTGCGGCGCGTCCGCCACCAAGCCGTTCTGCGACGGCAGCCATCGCCGCGTCGGCTTCAGCGCCTGATCGGTCTTATGCGAACATACGTTCGTGCAGGACGCGACGATCCTCCACGCTGACCTCGACGCCTTCTACGCCTCCGTCGAGCAGCGCGACGACCCCGGATTGCGCGGACGGCCCGTGATCGTCGGGGCGGGCGTAGTCTTGGCCGCGAGCTACGAGGCCAAGGCGTGCGGCGTGCGCACCGCGATGGGCGGACGCATCGCCCGGCGGCTCTGTCCCAACGCCGTGGTCGTGGCGCCGCGGATGTCCGCCTACACCGAGGCGAGCAAGGAGGTCTATCGGGTCTTCGAGGACACCACCCCGCTGGTCGAAGGGCTCTCGATCGACGAGGCCTTTCTCGAGGTGCGCGGCATGCACAGGCTCGCCGGCACCCCGGTCGAGATCGCCGGGAGGCTGCGGAGGGAGGTACGGAGTCGGGTCGGCCTTCCGATCACGGTCGGCATCGCGCGGACGAAGTTCCTCGCGAAGGTTGCAAGCGGCGCGGCGAAGCCGGACGGGCTGCTCGTCGTCGCCCCGGACCAAGAGCTCGATTTCTTGCACCCGTTGCCCGTCGAGCGGCTGTGGGGAGTGGGCGACGTCACCGCCGCGAAGCTCCAGCATGTCGGCATCCGCACTGTCGGGGAGGTTGCGGCGATGTCCGAGAGCTCGCTCGTCGCGATCGTCGGGCTCGCGGTCGGCCGGCAGCTGCACGCGCTCGCACACAATCGTGACCCCCGTCGGGTGCAGCCACGGCGCCGACGCCGTTCCATCGGCGCGCAGTGCGCGCTCGGCCGCCGGCGCCGCTCGGCCGAGGACGTCGATGCGGTTCTGCTCGGACTGGTCGATCGCGTCACTCGGCGCATGCGGGCGGCGGGTCGTGTCGGGCGCACCGTGGTCCTGCGTCTGCGCTTCGACGACTTCTCGCGTGCGACGCGTTCCTGCACACTGGACGAGGCGACTGCGGAGACGCAGGTCGTCGCCACCGTCGCGCGCGGCCTCTTCGCCGCTTCGACGCCGACAATCGAACGACGAGGCCTCACGCTCGTCGGTGTCGCGGTGACGAACCTCGAGAACGACGTGCCGATGCAGCTGGTGCTCCCATTCGAGCGCCGCCCGACGATCGCCGTTGATCTCGCCGTCGACGAGATCCGCAGCCGCTTCGGCCTGGCGGCGATCACACGGGCCGTTCTGCTCGGCCGCGACACGGGGTTGTCGATGCCGTTGCTGCCCGACTGAGCCTCAGCGCCGGCGCGCGATGTAGACGCCCGCGATACAGAGCACGCCACCAGCGAGCGCGAGCCCGGCGGGGACCTCGTCGAGCACGAGCCACCCGAGCAGCACCGCGGTTGGTGTGACCAGGTACATCGTCGCGCCGAGCCTGCCTGCAGTGGTTCGCGCGAGTGCGTATCCCCACGTGAGGAAGCCGATCGCCATCGGCACGATCGCGAGATATGCCATCCAGCCGATCGCCGAGGCCTTCGTCTCGGGCAGCTCGTGCGCAAGCCTGCCGGCGAACGGCATGCACGCGAGTGCTCCGGACACGCAGGCGAGCCACGTGATCTGTAGCGCGGAGACCCGCGCGAGTAGGGGCTTCTGCGCGACCGCACCGAGTGCATAGAGGACCGCTGCCGCGACACAGAGCAATGCGCCCCAGCTGGGAACGAAGCCATGCTCCGACGTCGCACTGCCGATGACGACGGCGCCGGCAAAAGCCACGCCGCAACCTCCCAGGAGCCGTCGCGGAAACCCTTCGCCGAGCAGGAAGCCCGCCAGCACCGCGATCAGGATTGGCCCGATGTTGACGAGCATCGCTGCCGTCCCGGCATCGATGCGGCGCTCGGCCTCGTTCAGGGCGATGTTGTAGCCGCCGAACCACGTCACGCCGCAGAACGCGATCGCGGGCAGGTCGCGGCGCGACGGCAGCGGCTCCCGGCGCACCAACACCACGAGGCCGAGTGCAACGCTCGCAATCGTCAGACGGCCGAGCGCAAGCGCTTCCGGTGAGAAATCGCGTGAGGCGGCGCGGACGCCGACGAACGCGGAAGCCCAGAGACCGACCGTGACGAGCGCCGCGCCGAGCGCAAGGGTCCGCTCGCGCTCGGTCGGCGCCTGAAGGGTCGCGTCGAGCGTGGCCACGTGGGTGAAACGGCCGAGACCGCCGTCTTGTGAGGACGCCTAGGTTCGAGAATTCACGGGTTCGGGTACGCGCTCGTGCGCGGTATGACGAATCTCGGCGCGCGCCTCAAGATCATGCTTTCGCTGCTTCTGGCACTGGCGGCGGTCGCCGTGCCTGGCGGAAACGCGGTCGTCGAACCGCCGCTCTCGGCGTCGAGCAACGTGCATCTGCTCGCGCACATCCCGGGCACGGCGGCCGGCATGAATTTCAAGGATCACTACGCGTACGTCAGCGGTTGGGGCGGCATCACGGTCCTCGACATCGCCAAGCCTGACGCCCCGCAGGTCGCGGGCGCCCTTCCGCTTCCGCACTTCGAGAACGAAGACGTCGATCTGTGCGGCGACACCCTGCTCGTCGTGAACGACCGAGAGGCGAAGGATCTCGGCTCGATCATGTACGTGATCAGCATCGCAAACCGCACGCACCCGGCCGTGCTCGCGATCCTCCCGCTCGGCTTGACGGGAAGCGGACGCGGGTCCGGTCACATTGCGAACTTCGTCAAGGCCGACTGCACGGAGGCTTGGGTGGACGGCGGCGACCACGTCGAGGTGGTGGACCTGACACTTCCGAGCGCTCCGAGGTCGCTCGGCAAGTTCGAGTCGGCCGCATCTCTGAGCGACGCATTCAAGGTGTCTCACGACACTGAGCTCGACAGCACCGGGACCGTCTGGAACGTCGGCGGGGGCGGTGCCGCGGCGTATCGCGTGACGGCGGACCCACTCTCGCCGGACTTGCTCGGAACCACGGGCGCGGCGGGGCGCAACCCGTCGCCGTACAACGACTTCATCCTCCACAACTCACAGCGGCGCGGCAAAACGCTGCTCGTTACCGAGGAGGACTACATCGACACGGATGAAGTCCCGCCCGGAGGGTGTCGCGGCCAGGGCAAGTTCGAGACATGGGACGTCTCCGGGCTCAACAAAGGCGCGATCGCCCCGCTTGGCACCTGGGAGACCGAGCTGAACGGAATGTTCACGGGCGGCGCGGTCGATTCGAAGGCACCGGTGACCGTGAACTGCTCGTCACACTGGTTCGATGCGAAGGATGGAATCGCAGCGGTGGGCTGGTACGAGCAGGGCGTCCGCTTCCTCGATTACCGCACGCCGACTGCGATCACGCAGGTCGGGTACTACATCCCCGCCAACGGGTCGACCTGGGCCGCGTACTGGTCGCCGACTGATCCGAACGGCGAGATCGTCTACACGGCCGACGCGTACCGCGGCGTCGACGTGCTTCGGATCGACGGCGCTGGGCGAACAGGCAAGAAGGTGAAGGCGCCCGTGCGCAGCGAGTGGTTCGGCGGTCCTGCGGCCGACGCCGCGTCCTTCCAGACGTCTCGCACCTTCGGCTTCATGTGTCCACTGCTGAAGCCGGATCTCGACACGCCTTAGCCCAGCTCGGATAAAGCGGAGTGACCACTCCGTTTCTGTGGCATACTGCGAAAGTGCAGGCCACGAAGCCCCTCAGGAGCGACGCTCGGCGAAACCGCGAACGCCTGGTGGCGAGCGCCCGCGAGCTGTTTGCGCGCTCCGGCGTGGATGTCCCGGTCGAGGAGATCACGCACCACGCGGGTCTCGGGATGGGGACGCTCTACCGCCACTTCCCGACGAAGGAGGAGTTGATCGACGCGGTTCTCGAGGACGCGTTCGGCGAGATCGTGCGATCCGCAGAGGAGGCGGCCGCGGCGCCGGATGCATGGGAGGGCCTGTGCGGATTCCTCGAGCACGCGCTCGAGCTGCATGCTCGGCATCGTGGCGTGAAGGACATGCTCGCGACGCGCGAGCACGGTGCCCGCCGGGCAGACGCAATGCGCGCGCGCATCCGCCCGTTGCTGCGGACGCTGATCGACCGCGCGCAGGCGGACGGCGCGCTTCGTGCGGACTTCACTCCAGAAGATCTGCCGCTGCTCTTCTGGTCCGCAGGACGTGTGATCGAGACGACGGCGGAGATCGCACCGGAGCTCTGGCGGCGCTACCTCGTCTTCTTCCTCGACGGCCTACGTGCGACCGCGGCGACACCCGCTGCGACGCCGCCACTCACTCGCGCACAGCTCGACCGAGCCAACAAGAAGCGAGCGGCATGAACGGCCAACCGCTCGAGGGCCGCGCGCTCCGGACCGTTTTCGCTGCGCTCATGCTCGGCATGTTCCTCGCCGCGCTGGACCAGACCATCGTCTCGACCGCGTTGCCCACGATCGTCGGCGACCTCGGGGGGCTGAACCACCTCTCGTGGGTCGTGACGTCCTACCTGCTCGCGGCGACCGTGTCGACGCCGCTGTACGGGAAGCTCGGAGACATGCTCGGACGCAAGCCAGTGTTTCTCGCAGCGATCCTCATCTTCCTCGCGGGCTCGATGCTCGCCGGGCTCTCCCAGTCGATGGGGCAGCTGATCGCGTTCCGCGCGCTGCAGGGCGTCGGCGCAGGCGGCCTCATGGTCGGTGCGCAGGCGATCATCGCGGACATCGTCCCGCCACGCGAGCGTGGGCGGTACATGGGCTTGATCGGTTCGGTGTTCGCCGTTGCATCGGTTGCGGGCCCGCTGCTCGGCGGCTTCCTCGTCGACAACCTGTCGTGGCGCTGGGTCTTCTACGTGAACATGCCGATCGGCGCGCTGGCGGTCTTGATCGTCGTCACGCGGCTGCGCCTGCACACGCCGGCGATCCGCCATCGCATCGACGTGCTCGGGGCCCTGCTGCTCAGCGTCGGCGTCGCCTCGCTAACGTTGCTCACCGCCTGGGGCGGCAACGAGTATGCGTGGGGCTCTCCCACGATCGTGCTGCTCGGCGTTGCCGGCGTCGTCGTGCTCGGCCTCTTCCTCTGGTGGGAGACGCGCGCTGCCGAGCCGATCCTGCCGCTCGCGCTGTTTCGCTCACGTGTCTTCAGCGTCGCCAGCGGGATGGGCTTCACGATCGGCATGGCGATGTTCGGGGCGATCGTCTTCATCCCCGTCTTCCTTCAGCTCGTGTACGGGGCGAGCCCGACCAGCTCGGGCCTGCGGATGCTGCCGTTGATGGCCGGTCTGCTCACAGCCGCGATCGTGTCGGGCCGCGTGATCACGAGGATCGGCCGCTACCGCCCGTTTCCGATCGCAGGGACGGCGATTCTCGCCGTCGGCATGTACCTGTTGTCGCGACTGAGTGTCGACACCGCACCGTGGCTCGCTTCCGTCTACATGCTCGTCGTGGGTGTCGGCATCGGTCTCGTCATGCAGGTGCTCGTGCTCGTGGTACAGAACGATGCGCGCGCCGAGAACATCGGCGTCGCCACCTCGACCGCGACCTTCTTCCGTTCGGTCGGCGGTTCCTTCGGCGTCGCGATCTTCGGGACGATCTTCGCGAGCCGGCTGGCGGGTGAGCTCGCCGACTTCCCGAAACAGGTGACCGCACGGCTCGGCAGCGGCGTGCACCTCAGTCCCGAGCAGGCGAAGGCGCTGCCGCAGGCAGTGCACTCGGACTTCTTGCACGCCTTCGCGAATGCGCTGCACGGCGTCTTCCTCTTCGGGATGGTGCTCGCGATCATTCCGTTCGCGCTCTCGTGGTTCCTCCGTGAGGTTCCGCTGCGCACCACGCTCGCGCCTGCTGCGGAGCTCGCCGCGGAGGAGGCTCCTGCGGCGGCGACGCCGGACGAGCGTCTCGTCAGCGCCGCTCGGTAGCCCCCCAGCCGTGTGCGACCATCGATCGCGTGTCCTCGATTCTCGAAGCGATCGGCAATACACCTCTCGTGCGCCTGCGGCATTGCGTGCCGGCGAACGGCGCCGAGGTGTGGGTGAAGCTCGAGTACTTCAGTCCGACGGGCTCGATGAAGGACCGCATGGCCGTTGCGATGATCGAGGGCGCGGAGCGCGAGGGAACGCTCAAGCCGGGCGACACGGTTGTGGAGTACACGGGCGGCAGCACCGGGCCGGCGGTCGCGCTCGTCTGCCGGGCGAAGGGATACCGCTGCCTGATCGTCATCGCGGACTGCTTCACGGAGGAACGCTTCCAGCTCATGCGCGCGCTAGGCGCGGAGCTCGAGGTGATTCCCTCGGTCGAAGGGCGTCCGAAGGTGACGGCGGAGGACATCCGCAACATGGTCGCGCGCGCCGGCGAGCTCGCTGCGCAGCCGGGCCATTTCGCGACCGACCAGTTCAACAACCCGCATCCGATCGCGCATCACCGCGACCACCTCGGGCGTGAGATCTGGGAGCAAACAGGCGGGCGCGTGACCGCTTTCTGTCACGGCCTCGGGACTGCGGGCTCCCTCATGGGCGTCGCCGAAGCACTCAGGCCGCACGGCGTGTTCATCCAGGCGCACGAGCCCGCGAGCTCTGCCGCGATCTCCGGCGGCGGGGCGCAGGCCTTCGCGATCCAGGGCTGGACCGGGTTCGTGATGCCGCACTGGTATCCGGACCGCGTCGACCACGTCGAGCCCATCGAGGACGACGCGGCGATCGCCATGACCGTGCGACTGGCGCAGGAGGAGGGAATCTTCGCGGGCATCTCCTCCGGCGCGAACGTCGTCGGCGCGAACCGGCTCGCCGAGCGGCTCGGCCCCGACGCGGTGATCGTCACGCTCGCGGTCGACAGCGGCTTCAAGTACCTGAGCGTCGACCCGTTCGCCGACCTTTGAACCAGACACGTCCAGGGCCAGGCCCTGGACGTGTCTCAGGTCGACAGCTTCAGGCGACCGTCAGAGCTGCGCTGTAGAGACGGTCTTTTGGCGACCAGAGACGCAAGCGTGCGCCACGACCGGCCGGGACGACCACGCGCAGGACGCCGTTGCTCGCGGTGCGCCGCGTGCCGCCGAGCCACTGCCAGCGACCGCGGCGGAACTGCTGCAGCCGGTAGAGCTGCGCTCCCGCACGCGGCCGGATCTGGCCCCAGACCGTCGTGCGCATTCCGCGTCGCGACATCTGCGCGAACGGGAGTGCGTACGCGGAGAACGACGGCTTCACCTTGCCGCGGCTCGTGAGGAAGCCGCTCGTCCATTTCGCCGCGTTCGGCTCGTCGCGCACGAGAAAGTGGATCAGCAGGTCGACGCGCGCCGATTCGTATGCCCGGAGCGCAGCGGCGCCGACGTAGCGCGCCTGCAGCGTGTTGGAAACGCCGAGCCACTTGCTCGGCGGCTTGGAGTTGTAGCCGTACTCCGTCAGCCAGATTCTCGTGCGAGTCCCGAAGTCACGCTTCACCTCGGCGATGAGCTTCGGCAGCGTCGCCATCGTGATCTCCGTGCAGCGCCAGCAGCCGCCGCTCGTCGGCGTCTCACCTCGACGTACCGGATACGGATTCTGCGCATAGGCATCGAGCGAGGCGTGCGCCGCACGCATCCCGCGGATCCAGGTGATCGGGGACACGCCACTCGGAGTCTTTCGCGGCGAGGTTACGCCGCCGGCGATCAGGTTGCGCGGGTTCGCAGCCTTGAGCGCGGTGTAGGCCGGATTCAACAGACGGCTCGTATACAGACGCGGATCGTTCGGGATCAGGAACAGGCGCACGTTCGGTTCGTTCCAGATCGTCCAGCGCGTGATCCATTGGTATTTCTGCGAGGCGGCATACGCGAAGTCCGCGAAGGCTGCGCCGCCACTCGGCATGTAGTTCGGTTTCTCCCCGCCGTTGGCCCACGACGGAGTGCCCCAAAGTGAGACGAGCACGGCGATGTGCGCTGCGCGGAGGCGCTGCAAGATCGGGTCGTACAGGGACCAGTCGTATGCGGCGTCGGACGGATCGCGGGCATCGCGCGGTTCGCGCTGCGCAACCGTGTCCCAGCGAATGGTCATCCTCACGACGTCGACGCCGAGGCGCTGCAGGATCGCGATTCGCTTCGCCGGGGCCTCGGGGCCATAGAGAAGCCAGGCGTCGTCCTGCACCCCGTACTGCACGTGGCTCGAGGCCGTCGCCACGGCAGGCGCAAGCAAGGCCAAGGACATGACACCGACGATCGCCGCAAGTCGAATCCGCATGAGTACCCCCGTCGTAGGACGTGTTACGCGTTCCCGTTCGCCGCGGAGGCTAGGCGGAAATCCGTGTGGAGCACGTTAGGATTGCGTTCGAGTTCGTCGTCCCTGGCCAGACGTGCCGCCTGCGCGTGAAAACCGCTAAATGCGGACACGCGTAACGCCACCAGGGGAGAGGACGCCTACAGGGCAGGGTCGCGTGAGCCTCAGGATCGCCTTTTACTCCCACAACGGGTTCGGGCTCGGGCACATCACCCGGAACGCGAAGCTTGCGCAGGCCCTGCTCAGGCACCGCCCGAACGCGGACATCCTGCTCATCACCGGCTCGGCAGGACTGAACGAGCTACCGGCGATTCCGAACGTCGACTACGTGAAGTTGCCGTCGGTGCGCAAGCAGGCTGCGGGCCGCTGGCGGCCGCAATCGCTCGACATCGAGATGGAGCACCTGCTGCGTCTTCGGCGCACGATGATCCTCGAGACGATCCGCGCGTACCGGCCGCATCTGCTCGTCGCCGATTACCTGCCGCTGGGAGTGGAGCGTGAGCTCGAGCCCGCGCTCGAGGAGCTGCGCCGGCGTGGAGACGCGCGTGCGGCGATCGGCTTCCGGGACATCCTGGACGACCCTGCGACGATCGCCGAAACCTGGGACCTGGACGGCACTCGCGAGGCGCTGTCCGAGCTGTACGACCTCGTCCTGGTCTACGGCGATCGCGAGTGGTTCGACTTCGAGTCGTACGGCTTACCGCCGGATTTGCCGCGCTACGTCGGCTTCCTCGGTGATCCGACCGCGACACGGAAGACACGTGCCGCGAGTGAGGCACGCGTCCTTTCGACGTCCGGCGGCGGCGCGGACGGCTACCCGATGCTGGCGGCGAGCGTCGAAGCGCTTGAAGCGCTCGAGGGAGAGCTCGACGGCGCCGTCAACTGGACCGCGATCACCGGCCCCTTGATGCAGGAGCCCGACTTCCAGCGGCTACGCGTGATCGGCAAACGCACCGGTGCGCGTGTGCGCCGTTACGTCGACAACATGCCGACTCAGGTGGCGCGAGCGAGCGCGGTGGTCGGTATGGGCGGTTACAACACCGTCTGCGACGTCCTTTCGTACCGGGTCCCGGCCCTGATCGTGCCGCGTTACGGCCCCAGCCGCGAGCAAGCGATTCGGGCCGACGTCCTCGCCTCGCGCGGCCTCGCGCTGACGCTGCCCTTGCTCGAATGCACGGCGGCGACCGTCGCCGAGGCGGTGATGGAGCTGCTGCACACGCCGCCACAACCGGCCGACGATTCGCTTCCTCGCCTCGACGGGCTCGAGCGCGCCGCGGAAGCCCTGCTGGAGCTGGTCGAGTGACCTCGCACGTCGAGACGGCCGTGCTGCCGCCGAGGCCGCCGCCGGATCCCAAGCTGCCGGCGCTCATCAACCTTCTGGACGAGGAGCAGGCTGTCGAGCTGCTGCGCCGCACGTTCGGCCTGGACGCGAGTTCCCTGCAGGTCGTCGCTCTCCGGTACAAGCCAGGGCGACGACTCATTCTCGAGTGGCGGGTGAGGTTGTCCGGCCGGAGCGAGACTGTCACCGCGGTGCTCGACCCGAAGGCGGACCTCGCCCAGAGGGCACGAGCGCCGGAGATCGCATACGACGGACGCTTGCACTGTCTTCTCCAGTGCTGGCCGCACGATGCGGAGCTTCCGGCGTTGTCGCTACCGCCCGGCGAGCTCGCCGGGCGGCTGGGCGTCGAGCCCCGGGCGGTGCACGTCGAACGCCTCGGCTACAAGCCGTTCGCCCGCGCGACGCTCCGGCTCGGAGCGCACGTCGTCAAGCTCTACGCCTCCGTAGAGAAATGGCAGCAGGCCGCGCACGGCCTGGAACGCGTTACGCGCGCCGGCCTGACTCCCGCGACGCTCGAGGGCGCTGCGCCTGCTCTGAAGGCAACGATGCAGCGTTTCGTCGCCGGCGACCCACCCGACGGGGGTGAAGTCGACGCGCAGGCCGGGGCGTTGCTGCGCCGGCTGCACGAGCTGCCCGTGCGGGACAGTCCACGGCGCACGAGCGACCGCAGGCTCGAGGAAAGTCTGCGGACGGCGCGGATCGTGGAGACGATCTGCCCCGCGCTCGCCGACCGGGTGAGCTCGCTCGGCGACGAGCTCGCTCGGCGCACGCCTGAGATCGACGCGCTCGCACTTTCGCACGGCGACTTCGAGCCGGGGCAGCTCGTCGCGGTCGACGGTGAGCTCGCGCTCGTCGACGTCGATGACCTTTGCAGCGCGCCGGCCGCCGACGACCTCGCGCGCTATGCCGCGCACGCGGTGCGAGGGAGCGATGACGACGAGTCTCGACTGGAGAGCGTCGCCGAGCGCCTCGTGGCGGGCTACGGCGAGCTGCCCGAAGCGTTCGAGTGGTATCTCTCCGCTTCGATCCTCGCTCGCGCCGCTGCTCCCTTTCGCAGTCAGCGCCCCGACTGGCCGCGTCGAGTCGAGGCGTTCGTGACCGCAGCGGAGCGGGCGGAGGAACGGGCCTGATGCGCATCGCGGTGGTCACGAGTGGATTTCCACGCAGGTCGGAGACCTTCGCGTTGCACGAGCTGCTCGCGCTCGAGAGCGCGGGAATGCTCGCCGGCGTCTTCGCGACCAAGCCGGGAGACGGCTTGCCGGCCCATCCGGCCGTGGCACGACTTCGCACGCCCGTCGTGATGCTGCCGCGGGGCGCGCCCGACCGTCAGGCCGCGGCCGTGGCCGACGAGTTGCGCAGCCAGCGCATCGACGGCGTGCACGGGTACTTCGCGCACGAGCCGGCCGCGGTCGCGGCGGCAGCAGCGGAACTGCTGCGGGTGCGCTACGGCTTCTCCGTCCACGCGCGCGATGCGCGGAAGGTCTCACGTGACGATCTCGCGAAGCGCGCGTCGAATGCGGTGTGTGTCATCGCCTGCAACGAGGACGTGGCCGCCGAGATCCCTGGGCAGAACGGACGGCTTCACCTGGTGCCCCACGGTGTCGACCTGGCGCGCTTCGCGCCGTCGGACGCGCCGGCCGCAGGCCCGGCCCGGGTCCTCGCAGTCGGTCGGTTGGTCGAGAAGAAGGGCTTTGCGGTTCTGATCGACGCCGCGCGCCTCGTCGAGCACCCGATCGAGCTACGCATCGTCGGAGACGGGCCGGAGCGCGAGCGGCTGCAGGGGTGTATCGACCGCGCAGCTCTCGCGTCGCGCGTGACGCTCGTCGGCAGCCGGACGCATGACGAGTTGCCGGACGAGTACCGGTGGGCGGACGTCGTTGTCGCACCGTCGGTGTGCGACAGGACCGGAGATCGCGACGGTCTGCCGAACGTGATCCTCGAGGCGATGGCATCGGGGCGGCCTGTCGTCGCCACGCGTGTGGGCGCGATCGCCTCCGCAGTCGAGCACGGTACGACCGGCTGGCTCGTCGCGCCGGAGGATCCGGTTGCACTCGCCCGCGCGATCGATCGTCTCGTCGCCGACCGCGAGTTGCGCGAGCGCGCAGGCAAGGAAGCGCGCCGGAACGTGGAGTCGCGCTTCGCGCTCGCCGACTGCACGGCTCGCTTCCGCCAGGTCGTGGAGCAGGCCTATGCGTAGCGTCGCGTACGTGCTCAAGGGATATCCGCGCATGTCCGAGGTTTTCATCGCGAGCGAGATCTATCGACTCGAGCAGGAGGGCATACCGATTCGGCTGTTTGTGCTGAAGGCTCCCGACGAGGAGCAACGGCATCCCGTCGTCGAGCGGATCGCAGCCACGCCGACGTACCTTCCGGAGGCGACGTCGCTACGCGAACAGCCTTTCGCGCCGTGGCTCCGGCAGAACTGGCCCACCTTCGCGCCGGCCGTGCGGCGGACCGCACGGCGGCGACCGCGAGGCGTCCTGCGCGCCGCTGCGGCGGCGGCGGCGCAATCCGTCCGTGCCCGGCGCACGCGCTGGTCGCCACCTCGCAAGCTCTACGTGAAGGAGTTCCTGCGTGCGGCCGCTCTCGCCGACGCGGTGCTCGACGAGCCCGACATCCGCCACCTGCATGCGCATTTCGCGCACGGCACGACGACCGTCACCTGGCTGGCCTCGCTGATGAGCGGGCGCCCGTTCTCGTTCACCGGGCATGCGAAAGACGTATGGGCACCCTCCCTGAATCCCGCGGGCCTGCTGCGGCGCAAGCTCCTGGCGGCTCGTTTCGCTATCACCTGCACGGAGGCGAATCGCGCGCACCTCCAGGCGCTTGCTCCCGAGGCGACGGTGCACCGTTTCTACCATGGGCTGAACGCGGACTTCACGAAGCTGCTTTCCTCGGCGAACGGTCGCCCGGCCCTCCGCGAAGGGCGGCCGCACATCCTCGGCGTCGGGAGACTCGTCCCCAAGAAGGGATTCGACGTGCTCCTGCACGCCTGCGCCGAGCTCGAGCGCGACGGCGTCGACTTCGACGTGACGCTCGCCGGCGAGGACGGCGAGCACGGTGCGGAGCTGCGGCAGCTCGTGCGCGAGCTCGGGCTCGAAGAGCACGTGAACTTTCGCGGGCCGTGCACGCAGGCTGAGCTGTTCGAGATCTATCGCGCTGCTTCCCTTCTCTGTGCGCCGTCACGCGTTGTGGCCGACGGCGACCGCGACGGCATCCCCAACGTCATCGCCGAGGCGATGTCGTGCGGGGTCCCCGTCGTTGCAACGGCCGTTTCCGGCATCCCGGAGCTGGTCACCCATGAAGTCAGTGGCCTGCTCGTTCCGCCCGACGATCCAGCGAGCCTGGCGGCGGCGGTCGAGCGCATCGTGCGCGACCCGCAGCTCGCGCGCCGCCTCGGTGAGGGGGGCCGCGTCGCGGTTGCGGATCGCTTCGACGGGGAGGAGCTCGCGCACGAGCTGGCAGGGCTGTTCCGGAGCGCCTCTTGAAAGTCTTGAGTCCCGTGCGGCCGCGGCCGGTCTTCTGCATCGTCGCGGCACAGCATCAGGACCTCGAGCGCGCCGCCGCCGTGGCCGAGGGGACGTTCACGCATCTCGGTGTCACGGTCGACGCGGGTGACGACCCGGATTGGCTAGGCGCGTCCGTCCCCGCGGACGAGGAATGGCGAATCGATTGGTGGAAGTTCGGTTACGGGCTCGATCTCGCCTACGCGCACGCACAGACCGGTGAGGCGCGCTTCAAGGACGCATGGTGTGGGCTGGTCGAATCGTTTCTGCGTGCGGTGCCCGTGGGTCGCGACAGCACCGAGGTGGCATCCCGACGTGTACAGAACTGGATCTACGCGTGGTCCATGTTTGAGGGTCTGTCACCGGAGCTGGAGCCCCGGCTGCTCGAACGGATCGAAGCCGAGACTGCCTACGTGCGCCGCAACCTCACGCCGGAACGGAATCACCGCACGCTCGAGCTCTTCGGTCTCTTCCTGACGGCGCTCGCGTTTCCGTCGGCGCTCGACGAAAGAGGCGAGTTGCGCGACTTCGCTCTCGGCGAGCTCCACCGCAATCTCGTCAGCGACTTTCACGCGGACGGAGTGCACCGCGAGGCTTCGACGCACTATCACGCGATCGTCCTCCGTTCGCTCCTCGCCGCTCGCGAGAACGCGCGTCTCTTCGGTCTCGCAGTGCCTGAAGGCTTCGACGATCTGCTTGCGCGCGCCTGCGAGTTCGCCCTTCACAGCCATCGCCCCGACGGAGAGATCGCAGCGCTCTCCGACAGCGACGGCGGCAGCCACCTGGCCTTGCTCGAGCTCGCGGCACGCCTCCTCGACCGCGACGACTTCCGCTGGGCTGCGTCGCGTGGAACCGGGGGGAAACCACCGTCGGAACGTCTTGCCTCGTTTCCCAGCGGGGGTTACTACTTCCAGCGCAGCGGCTGGGGCGAGGGAACGCGTCCCTTCGCGGACGAGCGATTCCTCGTGCTCGACTGCGGGCCGCTCGGTGACGGCGGGCACGGTCACTACGACCAGCTCAGCGTCGAGATCGCTGCGGGCGGCGCACCCGTCATCGTCGATCCCGGCCGCTACACCTACTCCGAACAGCCGCCGAACTTCCGTCGCTGGTTCAAAGGGACGGCGGCACACAACACCGTGTGCGTCGACGGCCTCGACCAGACGCCCTATCGACGAGGCAAGCCGAAAGGGCCGGTCGCCGAAGGAACGCTGCTGCGACGCGTCACGGAGGGTCGCGTCGACATGCTGCTCGCGCAGGCGGTCAGCCCGACGTACGACGCCCGCCACACCAGGCGAATCCTCTTCGTGGACGACGACTACTGGGTGATCGAGGATCGTCTGGAGGCGCCGACACCGCATCGTTTCGACCTCCGGTTTCATCTCGCGGTGCAGGCGCAGGGACGGACGACGGTCGACGGCGGCGCAGTGCGGGCTCCCGGCCTCGCTCTCGTGGTAGCCCCGCCGCATCGTCCCGTCCTCGAAGACGGTTGGGTCGCTCCCGTGTACGGCGAGAAGGAACCTGCGCCGGTCGTGAGCATCGCCGTCGAGGACAGCCGTGAGGCGACCTTCGTCACGCTCGTCGTGCCGTTGCACGAGGAGCAGCCTGTGCCGACACTCCAGGTGACGTCCTCCCCGGACGCGACCACGGTTGAGGTCGTCGGCGCGGGAGGCGGCTCGCGTCATGACCGCCTCTCCTGGACGCCGACTGCCGTCTCGGCAGTGCTCGGCGGATGAGCGCCGTGACCACCGCCGGTCTCGCGTCGGATCCAGCGGTACCCACGCGTGACGCGTTGCTCGACCCAGCTTCGTTCGTAGCGGCGTGCGTGCGCGCGACCGGCGTCTCGATCGCCGGCGGCAAGCGTCTGCGCGCGCGCTATCAGGTCGGTCGCAGCTTGCGGGTGCTCTACGAGTTCGCGGTGGGAGGCGATCGCGTGCTCGTCGCCGCGCGTACATTCGGCCGCGATGTGCACCGCGTCGCGCAGCGTGCCGCGCAGGACGCGCTCGCGACCGCGTCCCTTCCGCCGGTCATCGAGCTGGCCGAGCTCGAAGCCGTCGCCTGGGTCTACCCGAACGATCGAAAGCTGCGCCTGCACGGCATCGACGACGCAGTCGCATCGCTGCTCGACCGCACTGTTCGCCTCGAGCTCGTTCGCTGGGGTCCGGAGAAGTCGGCGACGCTTCGTTGCGACGCCGAGGGTGAAACGCTCGCCTACGTCAAGACGTACGCCGAGGGCAGCACGACCGTCGAGTGGCTGAATCACGAGGCGGTACGCGCGCAGCTCGACGACTGTGCTCCACTTCGGATTCCGCGTGTGCTGGCTTCGAACGCGAGCGTCATCGTGCTCGAGGCGGTCGAGGGTGTGCCGCTGGGGCAGATCGCGGAAAGAGATCTCCGAGCAGCCTACGGCCGTTACGCCGAGGCTTTAGCGACGCTGCACTCTCTGGCGCCGCCGGCGGGAGCTGCACCGTTCGAGCGCCTGGACGAGGACAGGATCGTCGCGGCAGCGGATCGGATCGGACGCGTTCGTCCGGACGTCGCCGCGACGGCACGAAGGGTCGCGTCGAAGCTCACGGCAGACACCCCGGCCCGTACGCGTCGCGCGTGCCTGCACGGGGACGCCCACCCGAAGAACGCTCTCGACGACGGTCAGACGACGGCTTTGATCGACCTCGAGCAGCTCGCGGCGGGCGATCCTGCGGCCGAGGTCGGCGGCGTGCTCGCGGCACTCGACTACCGCGCCGTCGCCGAGGGAATCCACGGAGTCGACGCCTGGCAGCAGTCGTTCCTCACTGCCTACGGACTGCCGAGCGACGACACGCTCGCAAGGCATCGAGCCGCTGCGCTCCTCGTGGAACGAGCGTTTCGCGCAGTCACCCGGATCCGCGAGCAGGGCCTGGCTGCTCTACCTGCGCTGCTGCAATGTGCCGAGTCGATTCTGGCGGGCGAGAAGACGTGACCCGACCGGCGCTCCTGTTCTATTGCCAGCACTCACTCGGCCTCGGTCATCTCGTCCGCTCATACGCGCTCGCGCGGGAGCTCGCTCAATTCTTTGCGGTCACGCTGATTCGCGGCGGCGAAGAGCCGGCCGGGATCGCGCCGCCCGACGACGTGACGATCGTGCAACTGCCCGCCGTCACGGCCGACGTCGACGGCGGCCTCCACAGCTCGTCGCAAGACGTCGGCGAGGTGATCGAGCGGCGCCGGCTGCTGCTACTCGAGGCGGTCGCGAACGAATCGCCTGCCGCGGTTGTCGTCGAGCTCTTTCCGTTCGGACGGAAGAAGCTCGCGCCGGAGCTCCTGCCTCTGCTGGAGACTGCCCGGACTGCGGGTGCCCGGGTCATCTGCTCGGTTCGCGATCTCCTGGTCGACCGCGGCGAACGACAGCTCGACCATGACGAACGGGCAAGCGTGATCCTCAATGAGCTCTTCGATGCGGTCCTCGTTCATGCGGACCCCGATTTTGCGCGGCTCGAAGAGTCGTTCCGCCCGCGCACGCCGCTGCAAGTCCCCGTGCACTACACGGGATTCGTCGTCCCGGAGCGGGTCGACGCAGAGACGGAGCGCGCTCGGCATGTCGTCGTCTCGGCGGGCGGCGGGGCGTACGGGGAAGAGCTGCTCGTCAATGCCATCCGTGCGCGGCCCCTGCTCGCGGCGGACATGGATGTGCGCATCATTGGGGGACCGTTCGCGCTCGACGACGCATGGGCTCGCTTGCGGGCCGCCGCCGCGGAGGTCGGCCGTGGAGTGGAGCTCGTCCGCCACGTCCCCGACCTGGAGGTCGAGCTTGCAACTGCTTCTGCATCGGTGAGCCAGTGCGGGTACAACACCGCGCTCGCTCTGGTGCGCTCACGGATCCCGGCGCTCGTCGTTCCGTTCGGCGCTGCGCAGGAAAACGAGCAGCCGAGGCGCGCCGAGCGGCTGGCCGAGCTGGGCCTCGTCCGCGTGCTCGACGCGGAGGCCCTCACGCCGGAAACACTTGCGCGCGAGCTCGACTCCCTTCGCGGCTTTCGTCCTGCCGAGGTCGCACTCGATCTTGGTGGCGCCGCGAGGAGTGCGGAGATCGTCCGAGGCCTTGTCGGCACCGCGCCGTCACGACAGTCGCGGCGTGGCGACTGGCTTGCTCCTGTGCGCCGCGCCCTCGCGACCCGGACGACGCCTCTCGATCTCTTCTGCCGCGACGACGACGCCGGTTGGGAGACGGCGGGGCTCCTCGGCCTGCTGGACGTGTTCGCCGCGTGTGAAGCACCGCTCGATCTCGCCGTCATTCCGGCGGCGCTCGACGAGGACCTCGCGGCCGAGCTCCTTCGCCGCGCCGGCGCGTCGACGCTCCGTCTGCACCAGCACGGTTTCGCCCACGTCAACCACGAGACGACCGGGCGGAAGTCGGAGTTCGGTCCTTCGCGCAGCGCCGCGGAGCAGCGCGACGACCTCGCCGCCGGGCGATCCCGTCTTCAGGACCTCGTGGGGCCGCTGGTAGACCCGATCTTCACGCCGCCCTGGAACCGCTGCACCGAGACGACGGCTGAATGTCTGGCGGAGCTTGGCTTCACGATCCTTTCGCGAGAGTCTCGCGCGAAGCCCATCGCCTCCGCGGTGCGAGAGTTGCCCGTCGCGATCAACTGGCTGGGCCGGGGTCGCAAGCGGCGCACGAGGCTCGATTCCGTCCTCCAGGCGGCCATCGCCCTCGGCGGGCCTTCCCCGGTCGGCCTGATGCTGCACCACGCCGACCTGGACGGGGACGGGCTCCGGGATACGGCGGCCCTGCTCGGCTTCCTCGCCGGTGCCGCTGAGGTTGCGATCCGCCCCATGGTCGAATGTGGCGACAGTTACGACTTGGCGGGAGCGGGGAAGAGATCCAAAGTGGACGCTCCCCCGTACCAGTCTTAAATCGTGCTGAGGCCCCTTCACATGAACCTGAGCCGTGCGAGCTGCCTGTTCGCGGCCGCCGCGCTGGCTGCGGGCGGCTTCTCGGCCGCTGCGTTTGCGTCGGGCTCCGGCTCTGGTTCCGGCTCCGGCGGCGGGAACAGCGGCCCCGGCGGCGGTGCAGGAACCACGACCAACCCGGCAGAACCGGGACACGACGCCGCGACCACGACTGCGCCTGCGCCAACAGGCGACGTCTCCCCGGCTTCGTCGCCGGCGCAAGGTCCCGGGCCGGCCGCGGCACCGGCGCCGACACACGAAGACGGAGCGCAGACTTCAGCAGTGTCTGGTGGAGCGACGGCGGTCTCCAGTTCGGGAAGGACACACGCCTTGTCGCCCGCTCAGTCCGGCCGCCGCACCGGCGCGAGGGCTCACGTCCGTAGGCATGGCCCCATCGCTCAAGCGCCGGCGACCGTCCCCCGTCTCGAGGTAACGAGCGCGCGGCACGCCACGAAGCGCTCGGCACGTCCGGCCCGGCACGTGCAGAGGCACGTTGCGGCGGTGGAGGAAGCGAGCTTCGCGCTCGCGCACGATGACCCGCCTCCGGTCGCGCGACTGTTCGCCGAGCCCCTCGCACGGTGGATTGCCGTCGTCGTGCTCGGCGCTCTCCTGAGCATCGCCGTGCTGCTCGCCGCGGGGATCTGGGCGAAGCGGCGCATCGTGAACTTCTAGAGCATGTTCCGTACCTTCTGGCGGTTTCGCCGGAGCGTGGGGCCTTATCGCGCGCCGCTCGCGATCGGCGGGGCGCTCGTGCTCGTCGTCGCCGCGACGGACATTCTCACGCCATGGCCGTTGAAGGTCGTCGTCGACAACGTCCTGCGCGGGAACCCGCTGTCGGGCGTCATCGGGCAGCTCTTCGGCTCGCTTCCCGGCTCGGGCGAGGACGCGATCCTCACGGCGGCCGTCGTCCTTCTCGTCGCCCTCGTGCTCGTCAACGCGGCGGCCGACTACCTCAGCTCGTACGTGCTCGACGGCATCGGCCAGCGCGTGATGGCCGATCTGCGCGAGGACGTGTTCCTCCATCTGCAGCGCCAGTCGCTGCTCTACCACGAGCGCCAGCGCATCGGCGATCTGATGACGCGCATCACGTCCGACGTGGCACAGGTTCAGGACATGCTCGTCACTTCACTGTCGGTGCTGATCCCGAACGTCACGATGCTCGTGGGCATCGTCGTCGTCATGTTCGTCGTCGATCCAGAGTTCGCGTTGATCGCGCTCTCGGTCGCGCCGGCGCTCTTCGTCGTGATCTTCATCAGCACCCGGCGCATCAAGCGTGCATCGAAGGTCGCGCGTCGTAAGGAGAGCGACATCGCCTCGGTCGCGTCGGAAACGCTCTCCGCGATCCAGGTGGTGCAGGCGTACACGGGCGAAGAGCGTCACGAACGTCGCTTCCACGAGCACAACGTCGAGCGTCTGCGGGCGGGGCTGGACGCGGTTCGCCTCCAGGCCGCCTTGACGCCCGCGATCGATGTCATCACCGCCATCGGCACGGGCATCGTGCTCTGGGTGGGCGCGCACCGGGTCATGTCCGGCGCGATGAGCCTCGGGTTGCTGCTCGTGTTTCTCGCCTATCTCTCGCAGCTGTACCGGCCGATGCGAAACCTGTCGAAGCTCGCGTGGATCATCAGTCGCGGCCAGGCGGCGGCCGACCGCCTGCAGGAGGTCCTCACCGTCGACGCACGCGTCGTCGAGCGCCGTCATGCGATCGCCGCACCGCGCTTCTCGGGAGCGATCGAGTTCCGCAACGTCGGATTCGGCTATGCGCCGGAGCGGGAGGTGCTGCACGCGATCTCGCTCCGCATCGATCCGGGCGATCGAATCGCCATCGCCGGTGCGACCGGCGCAGGCAAGTCGACCCTCGTCAGCCTCATCCCGCGGTTCTACGACCCGCAGCAAGGCGCCGTGCTCGTGGATGGGGTGGACGTGCGCGACTACAAGCTCGAGAGCCTCAGACGCCAGATCGCGCTGGTGCTGCAGGACTCGATCCTCTTTCACGGCTCGATCCGCGACAACATCGCCTACGGCGCGCCGAACGCCTCCCCCGACGACCTGTACGCCGCGGCGGAGGCCGCGTACGTCGCCGAGTTCGTCGACGAGCTGCCGGATGGCTACGACACGATCGTCTCAGAGCGCGGCTCCACGCTCTCGGGCGGACAGCGCCAGCGCATCGCAATCGCGCGCGCTCTCGTTCGCAATGCTCCGATCGTCATTCTCGACGAGCCGACGTCGGGTCTGGACGCGCTCTCCGAACGCTACGTTTTGAGAGGTCTCGACCGGCTGATGGAAGGGCGCACGGTGATCGTGATCGCCCACCGCACCTCGACGCTCCGTCGCGCAGACCGCATCTCCGTGATGGTCGACCGGCGGATCGTCGAGACGGGATCGCACGACGAGCTGATTGGCCAGGCCAGCGCTTATCAGCGGCTGAACGTCCAGCTCACCAGCGAATGAACGGGCGGCTCCCCGCGCGGGTTAGAAAAAGCGACAGGACGAGCAGGCCTTAGGAATCCAAAGAGCTCGAGGGCAGCGGGCCTGAATGCAAGGGGGGATTTGCATGTACCTGAGCAACGCAGGGCAGGCAGCCTGGCGCCTGACTGTTGGAACCGTCGTTCTCATCGTGGCGGCGGCTGTCCTCGTCGCCGGTCGAGGCAATGCCGCCGCATCCGCCGGTTGCGAGGGAGGCGGCTACTCCGTCCTCGGTCTGAGTGGCGACCAGAGCACGAGCATCCCGGCAGCAGCTGTCCCGGCAACGTTTCTCGTGCAGGGGAAGTACAACGAGTTCACGGTTGTAGCCGCCTCGTTCGGAATCCGTAACTACACGTTCACCGGTGCACCGAACGCACTCGACATGACCGGTGGACGACGAACCGTCGTCTTCGCGTCCAAGACTCCCGACCACAGGGGGCTCACGCTGACGAGTTCGGTTTCCGTTCAGCTCAGTGGCGAAGGATTGGTCATCTCGCGCACCGGGCCGGGGCTGAGCATGAAGATCCAGGCGAACGACTGCGTGACCGGCGGCATCTTCCAGATGGAGCCGTCACGTGGCGACGGAACGGCCACGCAGATCACGCACACGCTCGCCGACGGTGTCTTCTATTTCGACAACCCGAACTTCCGGGCGCGCGAAGGAGACGTTGTGCCCTTCAAGGACACGACGGTGACAGTGGCCCCGCGAATCAACTTCGCGAACGATCTCTCGAGCAGGTTCGTCGGCCGGGACAGCCCGCAGGTTGCGACACGCATCGCCCAGGGCTGCCCCAACACGGTCCCTGCTCCGAGGCATGCGGGAGGCACAGCCTCGGTGGATCACTGCGGCGGTGTCTCGCTCTGGTCGGTCGCGAGCGGTGGCCGCATGGGCGGGGTGTTCGGAGAGGACGCGACTGAGGTTGCACCGCCCGCTTCGGCCTGCACCCACAAGTGCCAGGCACAGGACCGCGTCCGCGGTCAGTCTGTCGTTCTCGGGTTCCCGTTTCCGGTGCCCGACGGCAGCCGGCTCAAGCCGCGTTTCCCGACAAGTCCCTGACTCGCACGCCGAGGGCGCGCCGCTCATGCGGCGCGCCCTCCGCCCTCCGTATCGGTCAGGCGAAGGCTCTCCGGTCGTTCAGCATGTACGCGACGAGCAGTGCCAACGGGAAGAAGAACAGGCTGAGCAGGAAGTAGCCGAAGAAACTGTGCCCCTTACGGGCAGCGACGCGCGCGGGCCAGAACGCGATCGCGATCCAGACGATCACCAAGAGGATCGATCCCAACCACCAGCCCCACATCTTGACCTCCGTCCTGAGGATGTTCCGACTTACGTGCCGGACACGATGGGGGCCAGAGGCGTCGCGGTCCTCATGCCAGTGGCATGAACTGCGGCCCCTCAGAGCCGCTGAAAGCCCTCTTCCGGACTCGAACCGGAGACCCCCTCCTTACCATGGAGGTGCTCTACCAACTGAGCTAAGAGGGCGAGTGCGAGGATGGTAGCCGGGGATGAGGGCGCACGAGGGATACGTGGACTTCCGCGGCTGGCGCACCTGGTACCGCTTCGTCGGCGACCTCAATTCAGCGGTCACCCCACTGCTCGCGCTGCACGGTGGGCCCGGCTCGACGCACAATTACTTCGCGCCGCTGGAAGGTCTTGCGCGCGAACGGCCGGTCGTGCTCTACGACCAGATCGGCTGCGGCAAGTCCGATCGTCCGCAGGACATCGAATGGAGTGTCGATGTCTTCCGAGAGGAGCTCGCCGCGCTCCGTGACCAACTCGGGCTCGAGCGCATTCATCTGCTCGGCACCTCATGGGGCGGGATGCTTGCGCAGCAGCATGTGCTCTCCGGCGCAGCCGGAATCGTCAGCCTCACGCTCAGCTCCACGCTCGCGAACCTCGCGCTCTGGAACGAGGAGCAGCTCAAGCTGCGCAACGCACTCCCGCCCGAAGTCGTCGCCGTGCTCGATCGCCACGAGCAGGCGGGCACCTACGACGATCCCGAATACGCACAAGCGCTCGAGCCGTATTTCGACCGCCACTTCTACCGCGGGCCGCAACCGCGCGCCGAGCTCGTCGCGATGGACGCGGGACGAGCGCCCGACGTGTACCGCGCCATGCAAGGCCCGAACGAATGGACGACTACCGGCGCGCTCAAAGGCTGGGACACGCGCGACCGGCTGCACGAGATCGACGCGCCCACTCTGGTTCTTCGGGGTCGTTACGACATGTGTACCGAGCCGATCGCGGCGGAGCTCGTGACCGGCATCAACGGCGCGCGCGAAGTCGTGTTCGAGAACAGCTCGCACACGCCCGTGCTCGAGGAGACCGACCGCTACCTCGAGGTGGTCGGTGCCTTCATGAGAGAAGCCGGCGACTGAACGGAAAGGGCGCCTCCGCAGTCGACGCCCCTTCCGCTATCGCCCCCGACCCCTACCGGCATCTTCGACTGTGCATAGCACGTCCGCTATGACACGAGTCGGTCAACTGGGGTGCCGTTGGCCGTTTCATGCCACCGGCATGACGAAAGCGGTCGCCGGTTCGGGTTTTCTCCCACCGTGCGCCACGTCCGGACAGCACGTGTCCTCGCAATTGCTGCGACGCTCATCGTCGCCTTGATCGCGGCCGGCTGCGCGGGCGACTCCGACAAGAAGGCGAACGAGACATATGCCGACGGGGTCTGCACCGCGATCGGCGACTGGGGTGAGCACGTCAAGAGCGTCGCGTCGACCTTCACCGGATCGATCTCGAAGGCCGGCCTCCAATCCAAGCTCGACCAGGTTGCCTCGGCGACGCAAGCGCTCGCGACGAAGATCAAGTCGGTTCCGGCACCTGACACATCCGACGGCCAGGCTGCGAAACAGCAGTTGGATCAACTCGTGACGGACGTCGACAAGACGATCGATGCCGCGCAGACCGCTGCCGGGAAGCTTCCGGCCGATGCCTCCGTCGCGGCCATCGGCGCGACGATTGCCTCGCTCGGCCCGCAGGTTCAGACGCTGGCCGCCGAGGCCAGGTCGGCTGCGGATTCGCTGAAGGAAGCGGGCGGCTCGCTCGCGGACGCGTTCAAGCGAACCGATTCCTGCCAGGTCCTCGGTAACGGTTGAGTGGGGGCGGGAGGATTCGAACCTCCGTAGGCTGAGCCGACGGGTTTACAGCCCGTTCCCTTTGGCCGCTCGGGCACACCCCCTTGAGCGGAGCGCCATTGTAGCCTTGGTCTCGTGGAGCACTTCGACGTCGCGGTGGTCGGGGCAGGACCGGCCGGGTCGACGGCGGCGTATCGCCTCTCTCGCGCGGGCGCGCGCGTCCTACTCGTAGACAAGGCGCACTTTCCGCGCGACAAGCCGTGCGGCGGCGGCCTCACGATGCGAGCGGTCAATCAGCTTCCCTTCTCCGTCGAGCCCGTCGTCGAGGACCGGATCTCGCGCGTACGGTGCAGGCTGAAGTACGGGCGCATGATGGAACGCTCGTCGCAGAAGGTCCTCTGCCTGATGACGCAGAGACGGCGGCTCGACGAGTTCCTCGTGCAACAGGCTGTCGACGCCGGCGTGACGTTCCGCGACGGCGTGCGCGTCGAGGTCAGTTCCGACCGAGACCTCAAAGTCGATGCCACCGGCGCTCGCGTCGATGCGCTGATCGCTGCGGACGGCGCCAACGGCACCACCGCGAAGACGCTCGGTCTCGGCGGCTCGATCGTCAACGGCGTCGCGCTCGAGGGCAACCTCCCCTATGAGCGATTGCCTCGCGGGAACTGGCGCGGAACGCTCGTGCTGGAACTCGCCGCCGTGCCCGGCGGGTACGGCTGGATCTTCCCGAAGGGCGACCACGTCAACCTCGGCGTCGGCGGCTGGGGGGCCGAGGGGCCGCGCCTGCGCGAGCATCTGCGCGTGCTCTGCGAGCGCTACGGCGTCAAGCTCGAAGAGCTGAGCAACGTCCGCGGACACCGCTTGCCGATGCGGCGTCCCGGCGTGGTGCTCGCACGCGGCCGCGCGCTCGCCGTCGGCGACGCGGCCGGCGTGATCGATCCGGTGTCGGGCGACGGCATGTACGAAGGCTTCGTCACCGCGCGGCTGGCCGCCGAGCACGTCCTCGCAGGCACGACGGATTCCTATCCCGCGGCGGTTCACCAGGAACTGGACGCGCTGTCGGCCGCGGGGTGGGGGGCGAAGAAGGCGCTCGACCGGTTCCCGCGTGTGGTCTTCGCGATCATGCGGCTGCCGGTCACATGGCCCGTGCTCGAGAAGCTGATGCTCGGCGAGGTCTCACACCCGGGCGAGGCGAAAGGCGCCGGCCGGACCGCGATGAAGCTGATCCAGAACCTGGCGCGCGCCGCCTAAAGACCGCCGACGGACGTGCCGATGCACGGGTGTCCGTCATGGAACTCAATCCCCTGCTTCGGCGCGCCGTCGAGCTCGGCGCCAGCGACATCCACCTGAAGGTCGGCGTTCCGCCGATCCTTCGGCGCGACGGCTCGCTCGGCCCGCTCGAGGAAGCACCGATCCTCACCGACCGCGACGCCGAGGCCGTCCTCGAGCTCATCGGCAAGCGCTCACCCGAGCGCTACGAGGCGTTCCACACCACCGGCGACCTCGACATCGCCTACCAGGAAGGTGACCTGCCCCGCTTCCGCGTGAACGCCTTCCGGCAGCGCGGTCACATCTCCTTCGCCTTCCGCGTGATCCCGAAGAACGTCCCGAACTTCGAGATGCTGAACCTCCCGGCGGGCGTGAGCCGCCTCGCCGAGGAGCATCGCGGCCTCGTGCTCGTCACGGGGGCGACCGGATCCGGAAAGACGACGACGCTGGCCGCGATGATCGACCACATCAACCGGTCGCGGAAGCAGCACATCGTCACGATCGAGGACCCGATCGAGATCCTCCACAGCGACCGGTCCTGCATCGTCAACCAGCGCGAGATCGGGCTCGACACATCGGACTTCATGCAGGCGCTCCGTCGCGCGCTGCGCCAGGACCCGGACGTGATCCTGATCGGCGAGCTGCGTGACGCGGAGACGGCGCAGACTGCGCTCCAGGCGGCCGAGTCCGGGCACCTCGTGCTGTCGACACTCCACACCGTTGACGCCGCCGAGACGCTCGGCCGGATGATCGAGTTCTTCCCTGAGGCGAAGCAGCAGATGATCCGCTCGGTGATGGCCGGCGTGCTGCGCGGCGTCGTCAGCCAGAGGCTCCTCCCGCGCATCGACGGCGGCCGCGTTGCCGCAGTCGAGGTGATGGTGACCAACACGCGCATTGCGGACCTCATTCGCGACAACAAGCCGGAAGCGATCGAGGACGCCATCGAGGAGGGCGCCTACTTCGACATGCAGACGTTCAACCAGTCCCTCATCGACCTCGTCGTCGCAGGCGTCGTCGACCAGGAGACCGCCGCGAACGCCGCCACGAACCGTCATGACTTCCTCGTCACGCTCGAGCGCGCGCTCAAGCAGCAGCGCGCGGACGTCGCGGCCGAGCAGAAGCAGGAAGAGCAGCAGCAGGCCGAGGAAAAGCCTCCCGAGCCGGAGGTGCCAACACTCCGACTCGCCAAAACCGCGGACTGATGCGGCTCCTCGTCGTCGCGGCCACGGCGCTCGCCCTGCTCGCCGGCCCTGCCGGCGCGGCCGGGCCACCCGTGCTCGGGTTCTCCGTCTCGTCCGGCCCGCAGGCGGCGCCGCGGGTCGCTCTCCCCAGCGCCAGCGTGCCCAACAGCCCGGGAGGCATCTCGATCCCGGTCTCGTTCACGACGCCGCCCGTCAACGCACAGCGTCTCGATCTCGCCAGCCTGCACCAGCTCTGGCAGCGAGCCGGCGCTGCGTACGGGATCCCCTGGAACGTCCTCGCCGCGATCAACAAGATCGAATCGAACTTCGGCGGCAACATGGGCCCGAGCTCGGCCGGCGCAGTCGGCTGGATGCAGTTCATGCCGTCCACCTGGCTCCGCTGGGGCCTGGACGCGGACGGCGACGGCGTTGCCGATCCGTGGAACGCGACGGATGCGGTCTACGCGGCCGCCCGTTACCTCGCAGCCGCCGGCGGCCAGACCGACATCTCGCGCGCGGTCTTCTCCTACAACCACGCCGACTGGTACGTCCGCGAGGTCCTCGATCTGGCGCAGGTCTACGGCAGCGGGACGGTCGCGCAGACCGCAGATCTCGAGCGCCTTCAGGCCGCCTTGGAAGCTGCTCGGTCACGCGTCGTCGCGGCGAACCAGGATCTGGTCGCGGCGCAGGCGCGAGAGCGCTCGCTGAGGTCGGTCTCGGGTCGGCTGCATACCGACGTGGGGAAGGCCAACTTGCTGTCGGACCGGCTCGCCGCCGAACGGCGCGCGGTGCAGTTCGACGTGCGCATCGACGGCGCGCTGGCCGCTGTCGCGCGCGCGGAGCAGCTCGTCGAGCGGGCCCAAGCTGGGCTGCGAGACGCCCAGCAGAGCGCCCAGGCACCCTCTTTCACGCCGGCGGTCGGCGCCCTGATGGGCGCCCCCTCGTACGACGGCCAGTGGGTCTTCCCCGTCGGCGGCGGGCCGGAGGTCGTCTCGGCCGCGCACACGCATCACGACTATCCGGCGGTCGACATCGCCGCGCCGGCCGGGTCCCCCGTGTACGCCATCTCGAACGCCGTCGTCCTGAACGCATGGCACGAGGCGGACCCCCGCTGCGGCATCGGCATGACGATCCGCACCGAGGACGGCCAGGTCTGGACGTACTGCCACCTGGCCGTGCTCGAGGCCACCGTGGTCGACGGCGTCTCGCTCGCTGCGGGCACCCAGATCGGCCTCGTCGGGTCGACCGGACACGCGACGGGACCGCACCTGCATCTCCAGTTGCAGCCGCCGAAGACGTACCCGCAGGACCAGCCCTGGTTCCAGAGTTTCGCCGGCAAAACGTTCACCTGGCAGGACGCGCCGACGCCGCTCGAACTGGCAGGCGAGCCCCCGGCGCCGAAGGTCTTCACGGTCGTCCCTGAGTCGAGGGATGCCGTGGTGACGTTCACCCGCCTCGGGGGTTGAGTCCAAGCCGTTTCATGCCGATTGCCGGAACATGGCTCTGCGGATAGCCACCCGTTTGCCGCGCCTTGCCGTTCTCGGAGCTGTGCTCCTGCTCGCGAGTGCCACGCTTGCCGTCGGCGCCGCGCAGCGGATGGCGGCGATTCCTCAGGGCGCGCCCGCTCCCGTGCCGGTCGCAACCGTCGTCGTTCCGGATGTCACCGGGCAGGCGTTCGTCTTCGCAAAGGGGACGCTCGAGGACACCGGGCTGGCCTGGAAGGTCGTCGGCGGTGTTCATGGCTATGCGGTGAACAAGGTCGCGCGACAATCTCCGGCCGCCGGCATGAAGTTGAAGGACACCGGCGCCCCGACCATCACCGTCACGCTGGAGCGCACCGCCTATGCGGAGACCGGCGAGCCTGAAGATGTCTCGCCCTACTTCGGCACCTCGGTCCAGCCGATCGGCCTGCCGAAGCCGGTGCCCGCCGCGCCTCAGGCAGCCGTGGCACCGGAGCCCGCACCGGCCGTGAAGCCGAAGCCCAAGCCCACGCCGGCTGCGGCGAAGCGCGCACCCGATTTCGTGGTCGCGAACGCGCCCGTCGAGCCGCAGAAGGAGATGCCGCTGCCGCAGCGCGCCAAGCTCCTGTCCGCCTGGATCGCCGCCCACTCCAAGTCGACGGCGAACGTGCGGCACTACCTGTACCAGCACAGCTGGATCGTCACCGGCGCGCAGTTCGGCTGGTGGCACGGGGCCGAAGCGCTCCGCGAGCTGATCGCTGCCGACCACGCCGCGCAGCAGCGCTGGGGGATCGGACGCAAGAGCGAGCTCGTGGCGCGCGCAGCGCTCACGGAGGTCGAAGCGAGGAGCAAGTGAGTGGGCGGTTGCGCGAGCGGCTCAGGGGAGAGGTGGGTTACAGCCTGGTCGAGATGCTCACGGTCATGGTGATCATGAGCGTCGTCTTCGCCGGGATCACCGATCTCTTTGTCGCGGGGTCGAAGGCTCAGACGGATCAGAGCAACCGCTTTCAGGCGCAGCTCGACACGCGGCTGGCTCTCGACAAGCTACGTCGCGACATCCACTGCGCATACACCGTCGCGAGCTACTCGTCCTCGTCTCTGACGTTGAAGATCTCCGGCTGCAACGGCGGTGACACGAGCTGGTGCACCGTGGCCGTCGCCGGCGTCACCAACCGCTACCGCCTCTACCGTCAGCTGGGCACGAGCTGTGGGTCGGCGAGTGGAACCATGCTCGCGGATTACCTCGTCTCGGGCGCGATCTTTCCGACCGACCCGGCGACCACGCAGTCGACCGGTTGCGGCTGTCTGATGTCTCTCCCCGTCGACGTCAAGATCAGCCTCAAGCGAAGCCAGACGGTCGACACCTACGAGCTCGCCGACACCATCTATCTCCGCAACAGCGTGCGAACATGATCAGGCGGCTGCGCAATCGACTGTCTGGCGAGCGCGGCTTCGCGTTCGTGATCGCGCTCGCGGTCAC
>Ga0136846_1215992_pt1 | contig 38480 bp, 38 predicted proteins | sample HopSoiMetagenom2_FD_96841 | JGI IMG/M metagenome (GOLD analysis project Ga0136846, IMG submission 96841) | Grasslands soil microbial communities from Hopland, California, USA - 2 Assembly 2016 (version 4) | ecosystem: Environmental > Terrestrial > Soil > Grasslands | place: USA: Hopland...
AAGGACGCGATCAAGCGGTTCCTGTCGACCGGCGAGAAGGGCATCAAGGGCGAGGACCTGTTCCACGCGATCCGCGACGAGTTCAAGGAGAACGAGGACCTTCCCAACACGACCAACCCCGACGACTGGGCGCGGATCTCCGGCAAGAAGGGCGAGCGCATCGTGTACGTGCGCACGCTGCTGGGCCTCGACGGCGACGGTCGGCAGGTCGACCGGATCAGCGCCGGGCAGTACCTGTAACCCCGGGGTACAGTGCCCTCATGGCCATCCCGAAGGTCATGGGGACCGAGACCGAGTACGGCATCGCGGCGGCCGGTCAACCCGACTTCAACCCCGTGCTGTCGTCCTCGATGCTGATCTCGGCGTACGCCGGCAGCCTGCGCAAGATCCGTTGGGACTACGAGGACGAGTCGCCGATGCGCGACGCGCGCGGGTTCGAGCCGCAGCCGGGGCGCGAGATGTCGGACGAGGACCTCGGGCTCGCGAACGTCATCCTGCCCAACGGCGCGCGCTACTACGTCGACCATGCGCACCCCGAGTACTCGACGCCGGAATGCCTCAGCCCCCGCTCCCTCGTGATCCACGACAAGGCGGGCGAGCGGATCCTCGAGCGGTCGCTCGAGGTCCTCGCGGCCGAGATGCCGCAGACACCGCCGTTGTCGATCTACAAGAACAACTCCGACGGCAAGGGCAACTCGTACGGCACGCACGAGAACTACCTTGTGGACCGCGCGACCCCGTTCGCCGACATCGTCCGGGACCTCACGCCGTTCTTCGTCACGAGGCAGGTCTTCACCGGTGCGGGCAAGGTCGGCTTCGAGGGCTCGTGGGACGACCGAACGACGCCGGGGTACCAGCTGACGGCGCGCGCGGACTTCTTCGAGACGGAGGTCGGCCTCGAGACGACGTTGAAGCGCCCGATCATCAACACGCGCGACGAGCCGCACGCCGACCCCGAGAAGTACCGGCGTCTGCACGTGATCGTGGGTGACGCGAACCGCTGCGAGGTCGCGCAGTTCTTGAAGATGGGAACGACCGCGATCGTCCTGAAGATGATCGAGGACGGCTTCCTCCCGGACTTCTCGCTCGTCGAGCCCGTCTCGGCGATCCATGCGGTGTCGCGCGACCTCGATCTCGCGGCCGAGATCGAGCTCACCGATGGACGGCGCATGACCGCCGTGCAGCTGCAGAGCGAATACCTCGAGCTCGCCCGCAAGTACGTCGACCGCGAGGACGACACGCCGGCGAACCGCGAGGTGATCGCGCGATGGGAGTCCGTGATCGACGCGCTGGTCTCCGACCCGATGTCGCTTGCGCCGCAGCTCGATTGGGTCGCAAAGCTTCGTGTCTTGGAGGGCTACCGTGAACGCGACGGGCTCGGCTGGGGCGATCCGAAGCTCCGTGCCATCGACCTCCAGTACCACGACGTGCGTCGCGACAAGGGCCTGTACGACCGGCTCGTCGCCGCCGGCAAGGTCGAGCGCGTGGTCACCGACGAGGAGATCGAGCACGCGATCATGGAGCCGCCGGAGGACACACGCGCGTTCTTCCGCGGCCGCTGTATCTCGCGATACCCGGACGCGATCGCGGCCGCATCGTGGGACTCGGTGATCCTGGACGCCGGGCGAGAGACGCTGCAGCGCGTGCCGATGCGTGAGCCGCTCAAGGGCACCCGCGCCCACGTCGAGGAGCTTTTGGACGCGGCGCCGACCGCGTCGGACCTCGTGGATCGCCTGCAGGCCTGACATCCCCGATCTTCAGCGCGACGTCTGGCGCGGCCTTCGGCGGCCCTCCGGGTCGAGCCCATGACCGGCGGTAGGATGTCGCCCGGAAAGGAGCCACCGTGCCCGAGCAGGAGCAGAAGCGCATCCAGAAGAAAGGCGGCTCGGAGGACGAGGCCGCCGACGACGCCGGACAGGTCAGCGCGTCGTCGAAGGCAGCCGAGCTCAAGGACGAGATGGACGAGATCTTGGACGAGATCGACTCCGTCCTCGAAGAGAACGCCGAGGAATTCGTCAAGTCCTACGTCCAGAAGGGCGGCGAGTGAGCGACCCGCTCCCGCTGCACCTCGGGGCGTCGCCCTTCGGCGCGAGCCCGAGCTTCGTCGAGCTGCTGCGGATCGAGCGGCCCGACGCCCTGCCGGCCGGCACTGTTGATCCTCCACCCTTCCCCGTTCCGCACGGCACGACGGTCCTCGGGCTGAAGTTCACCGACGGGATCGTGATGGCGGGGGACCGCCGCGCCACGACCGGAAACATCATCGCCGACGCCAAGATGCGGAAGGTCTTCGCGGCCGACCGGCTGAGCGCGATCGCGATCGCCGGCGCGGCGGGTCAGGCCGTCGAGCTCGTCAAGCTGTTCCAGCTGGAGCTCGAGCACTACGAGAAGATCACCGGCGACCGGCTGTCGCTGGAGGGCAAGGCCAACCGGCTGGCGCAGATGATCCGGGGCAACTTCCCGCTCGCGATGCAAGGTCTCGTCGTCGTGCCGCTGTTCGGCGGCTACGACGAGCGCCGTGAGCAGGGACGCATCTTCTATTACGACGCGACCGGCGGCCGCTGGGAGGAAGACGACTACCAGACGATCGGCTCGGGCGGGCAACCCGCCAAGAACTCGCTGAAGAAGCGCTGGAAGCCCGGACTTTCCCGCGACGAGGCCCTGCGCGTCGCGGCCGAGGCGCTGATCGACGCGGCCGACGACGACTCGGCGACCGGAGGACCCGACGCGTCACGCGGCCTGTGGCCGGTGATGGTCGTCGTCACGGCGGACGGCGCGAGCGACGTGCCGGAGGCCGATGTGACCGCCGCCGCCGAGGCCGTGCTCGCCGAGCGAGGAGCCGCGTCGTGAGCTTCATGCCCTACGTCGCGCCCGAGCAGTTGATGAAGGACCGCTCGGACTACGCGCACAAGGGCATCGCGCGCGGCCGCTCCGTGATCGGCCTCGAGTACGCCGACGGCCTGCTGTTCCTCGCCGAGAACGCGAGCGCGACGTTGCACAAGGTCAGCGAGGTCTACGACAAGATCGCCTTCGCCGGCGTGGGCAAGTACTCCGAGTTCGAGGAGCTTCGGATCGCCGGCATCCGCCTCGCCGACCTTCGCGGGTACCAGTACGGGCGCGAGGACGTGAAGGCGCGGGATCTCGCGAACGCGTACTCCCAAGCGCTGTCGACGATCTTCACGCAACAGATGAAGCCCTACGAGATCGAGCTGTTGGTCGGCGAGGTCGACGGCGAGAACGACGGGACGTCGATCTACCACATCCTGTTCGACGGCTCAGTGTCCGACGAGGACCAGTACGTCGCGATGGGCGGCCACGCGGAGGAGCTCACGGACGCGCTGCGCGATCGCTACCAGGCCGGGTGGGACCTCGCGACCGCGATCCAGACCGCGGTGCAACTGCTTGCGACCGTTCCCGAGACGCGGGAGGTGCCCGCGGAGCAGCTGGAGGCCGGCATCCTGGACCGCACGACCACGGAGCGGCGGACGTTCCGGCGACTGACCAAGGACGAGGTCAGCTCCTCCCTCGGCTGAGCTCCGAACGCTCCCGGCGTTCCCCCGCCCGCCCCGTACGCTTGACCACGTGGAGCGGCGAATCTTCGGCATCGAGAACGAATACGGCGTGACGTGCACGTTCCGCGGACAGCGCCGGCTGTCGCCCGACGAGGTCGCCCGCTACCTGTTCCGCCGGGTCGTGCACTGGGGTCGCTCTTCGAACGTCTTCCTCGAGAACGGGGCGCGGCTGTACCTCGACGTCGGATCACACCCCGAGTACGCGACGCCCGAATGCGATCTGATCCGGGAGGTCGTCGCGCACGACAAGGCCGGGGAGCGGATCTTGGAACATCTGCTCGCCGCGGCCGAGGTCCGCCTTCATGAGGAGGGGATCGCCGGCGACGTCTACCTGTTCAAGAACAACACCGACAGCGCCGGCAACTCCTACGGGTGCCACGAGAACTACCTGGTCGCGCGGCACGGCGAGTTCGCGCGGATGGCCGACGTCTTGATCCCGTTCTTCGTGACGCGGCAGATCTGGTGCGGAGCCGGAAAGGTGCTGCACGGGCCGCGCGGCGCGCAGTACTGCATCGCGCAGCGCGCGGAGCACATCTGGGAGGGGGTCTCGAGCGCCACGACGCGTAGCCGCCCGATCATCAACACCCGGGACGAACCGCATGCCGACGCCGAGCGCTACCGGCGGCTGCACGTGATCGTCGGGGATTCGAACATGAGCGAGTGGACGACGTTCATGAAGGTCGGGATCACCGACCTTGTGCTCCGGATGGTCGAGGCCAACACGGTGATGCGCGATCTCTCGCTCGAGAACCCGATCCGCGCGATCCGTGAGATCAGCCACGACACCACGTGCACCCGCACGGTCAAGCTGGCCAACGGCCGCGAACTCTCCGCGCTGGAGCTCCAGACCGAGTACTACGAGAAAACCGCACGCTTCATCGAGCGCAGGGGCGCCGACGACACGTCGGCGCTGCTGCTGCAGGAGTGGGCCGAGGCGCTGGACGCGCTGCGCGACGACAAGCCCGAGCGACTCGTCCGCAAGGTCGACTGGGTCACGAAGCGCGTGATGATCGAGCGATACATGGCCAAGCACGATCTCTCACTCGGATCGCCGCGGATCGCGCTGCTGGACCTCGCGTACCATGACGTGAATCGGGACCGTGGCCTGTACTACCTGATGGAGCGCTCGGACGCGGTCGACCGCGTGGTGACCGACGACGCGGTCGAGGTCGCGATGCGCCAGCCTCCGCAGACGACGCGCGCGAAGCTGCGTGGCGACTTCATCCGGCAAGCCAAGGCGAAGCGGCGCGACTACACCGTGGACTGGGTGCATCTCAAGCTGAACGACCAGGCGCAGCGGACGGTCCTGTGCAAGGACCCGTTCCGCTCGGCCGACGAGCGGGTCGAGCAGCTCATCGCGCACATGTAGCTCACTCGAGGCCGGCGCGCCACCGCCGGTTGCCATCGGCGATGCGCCCCGCCAGCACCCCGGCGGCAGCGGCCGCGAGCATGGCGGGCGTCGCACGGGCTGCAGGAGCCCCCGCTTCATCCAACGCCGGCGTCGGGTCGACCTGGACGAGCTGGTGCGTCGCCTCCAGGCCGAGTGGTGCGATGGCTGACCACCCGGCATCCTGCGTCGTCGGGATCGGCAGCTCCGCGTCCAGCTCGGCGTCCGCCAGCCAGCTCCGGACCGCGATGACGTCGGGCAGAGGCAGCGCGACGATCGCGCGGCCGCCGAGGATCCGCACGAGGTCGAGGTGCCGGCCGTCGGCGCCGGGCACCACCACGACGTCGGCACCGGAGGACGTCGCGTCGAGGAGGGCGAGCCCGAGCGCCGGCGCATCGACGTCCGCCGTCGCGACGTGCGGCGAACGTCCCGCCCGGGTGATCCCGGCGAGCGCGAGCGACGCGAGCGACGCATCGGGGAGCAACACGACCGGTGCCGACGCCAGCCCGAGCGGCCCTGCAGGATCGGGCCCATCGGCCGGCCACGACCCGAGCAGCGCCGTCCGTTCGTGGTCGGCGACGCCGATGTGCAGGGTGGTCCGTGCGGCGACCACGTCGTCGCCCCTGTCCGGGCGCCCCGCAGAGGCGTAGATCCGCGCGACGATCGACTCCTCGGCGGCGTCGACGATCGCCCGTTCGGCGTCGGAAGATGCTTCGAGCCGGCCCCGAACGAACACGATCATCGGCGGTGCAGAGGCCCCGGCATGCGGCGGCTATCATCGCGCACGATGCCCGGCCAGGACACGATGGAGCCGCTCGAGCGGCTGTTGAACCTCGTCGGCCTCCTCCTCGAGGCGCCGACGCCGCTCACCTTCGAGCAGATCCGCGAGACGCTCGAGGCGTATCAGGGCGACAACCTCGACTCGGTGAAGCGGAAGTTCGAGCGCGACAAGGACATGCTCCGGGCCTACGGTATCCCGCTGGAGATGACCGGCACCGACGTCTGGGACGTCGAGCAGGGATACACCATCCGCAAGGAGCGCTACTACCTGCCGGACATCGCCTTCACGCCCGAGGAGATCACCGCTCTCTACCTCGCCGCCCAGAGCGGCTCCGCGACGACGGACGCGATCTCCGGGGTGCGGAAGCTGATCTACGGTGTCGATGGAGGCGTCCTGACGGGCTCCGCGGGCGGGCCGCTCGCGATGGAGTCGGACACCGACCAAGACCGGCTGATGGCGGCCGCCGCCGCGGCCAGCGACCGCCACGCCGTGCGGTTCGGGTACCGCACCGCGCAGGGCGCGACCTCGGAACGGACGATCGACGCGTTCGGTGTCGTCTTCCGCTCGGGGCGCTGGTACCTCGTGGGACACGATCGGGAGCGCGACGCGATCCGCGCGTTCCGGCTGTCACGCGTCACCTCGGATCTCACCGACGTCGGATCCGGCGCGGATCCGCCCGAGGGGTTCGCCGCGATCGAGCACGTGGAATCCGCACCGTGGGATGCCGCTGGGCTGCCGGTCGCCCACGTCGCGTTCACGCCCGAGGCGGCGGTGCTGGCCGAGGGCAACATCACCGGCGCCACGCGGGAACGTGCTCGCGACGACGGCTGGATCGTGCTGGCGGTGCCGGCGGCCGACCCCGACACCCTGGGGCCGTTGATCCTCCAATACGGACCGGAGGCGGAGGTTCTCGACCCGCCGGCGCTTCGCGATGACGTCATCGCGCGCCTCGAGGCGGTGACCCGTGGCTGAGCGACGCGCGAGCGTGAAGGTCGAGGAGCGACTCGCTCGCATGCTCGTCGTCGTGCCGTACCTGATCCGGCATCCTGGGACGACGCTCGACGAGGCCGCCACGGTGTTCGCGATCCCGATACCGCAGCTGCGCCGTGATCTGGAGCAGCTCTTCCTGGCGGGCCTTCCGCCGTACGGTCCGGGCGACCTGATCGACGTCGACATCGACGAGGACGGCGGGATCTGGATCGCGATGGCCGACCATTTCGCGCGTCCGTTGCGACTGACCCGCCAAGAAGCCCTCGCGGTGTACGTCCGGGCGACGGAGCTCGCCGCGACGCCCGGCGTGCCCGTCGCACCGGCGCTGAACGCCGCCCTGGCGAAGCTCCGCGATGCGCTCGGGGCCGAAGCACTCGGAGAGGCGGCCGGGATCGCGGGCGCCGAGCCCGGGACACCGCCCGAGCACCTCGATACGGTCCGTGCGGCGAGCGGGTCGCACGAGCGCCTGCGGATCGCCTACGTCGCGCAGAGCACCGGCGAACGGACCGAGCGTGTGGTCGACCCCGAAGCGGTTTTCGCGAGCGCCGGACACTGGTACGCCGCCGTGTGGGACGTGGAGGTCGACGACGAACGCCTCCTGCGGATCGACCGCATCGCCTCGGTCGAACCGGCGGGGGAGCGGTTCGCGCCTCGCGGCTTGCGGGGTGCCGGCCGGCCGCTCTACACGCCGAGCGACCGCGACGTCGATGTTCGCGTGCGGTTGCACCCCGCGGCTCGGTGGGTCGCCGAGTACTACCTCGCGCGCGACGTCGCCGAAGGGCCCGACGGATCACTGGAAGTGACGCTGCCGACGGCGACGACGCGGTGGATCGCGCGGCTGTTCCTGCGGCTCGGCACCGACGCCGAGGTGCTCGAACCCCCCGGTCTGCGTGAAGAGATCGAGGCCGAGGCGCGTGCAACACTCGAGCGCTACGCCGCTGCATCTGCCTAGTTCCGGGTAGCTGCGGCGGTGCGGAAGAGCTCTCAAGGCCCTTCGGGTCATCGCCGATGTTTCGGGGGAGATGACCACCATCCGGACAACCTGCCCCCGCTGCGGCGAAGTGGACATGGGTCCCGAGTCGATCCTGCTGTCGGTGCGTTCGAACGGACGCGAGGGCAGCTACCGCTTCACGTGCCCGGAGTGCGAGGACGCGGTCGAGAAGCGCGCAGACCGGAAGATCGTCGCTCTGCTCGTGTCGGCGGGCGTCGACATCGATCGCGACGGCGAGGCGGCGCAGATGCACCCGGAGCTGTTCGACATCGAAACCGCGGCGCCGCGGGGACCGAGTCCCGACTCCCCGACGTTCACCCCGGACGACGTCATCGAGTTCCACTACCTCCTCGAGGACGACGCGTACATCCGCGAGTTCCTCGCCAAGCGCGGCTGAACCCGCCTCGGGTCGTCGCGGTAGCATCCACGCATGACCGCCTGGCTGCTTATCTGGATCATCGCCTCGGCCGTCTCGGTCGCCGTGCTCTGCGTCTTCCTGGCGTCGATGGGAGCGCAGGCGCTCCAGCTGACCCGCGCCGCACGCCGGTTCCAGGAGGAGGTCGGCTCTCTCGCCGCGGAGATCTCTCGGGGATCACGCCGTGCGAGCGAACGGGTCTCGAGCTTCCCGGCCCGCGGGAAGGGCCGCTCAGCCTGACCCCGGGGGTACCATGGGGTCGATCCCCATGTTGAACATCGGCCCTCAGGAGCTCCTGCTCGTCTTGATCATCGGGCTGATCGTCGTCGGCCCGAAACGCCTGCCCGAGCTCTCGCGCCAGATCGGCCGCGGTCTGCGTGAGTTCCGGAAGATCCAGGACGACGTCAAGGGCCTCGTCAATCTCGACGAGATGACGAACGAGGTCCGAGGCATGATCCGGTTCGATGGGGACGATGCGAACGGCTCGAACGGATCCAACGGATCGTCCCGGCGGCCGCCGACGACCGCGACGGCGCCGGTCGTGCATCGCGCGCCGCGCGCGGCGGCGGAGCCGGAGGCGATGCCGCCCGAGGACGCCACCGGGAAGCCGGACGACGCGGCACCCGACAGCGACTGAGCGCCGGAGCCCGGCATGAAGCTGATCCCGTCGCGCAAGACGCCCGCCGAGCACGCGGGCGAGATGACCGTCGTCGAGCACCTGCAGGAGCTCCGCCGCCGCCTGATCATCTGCGTCTGGGCCGTCGGCTTCGCGGGCATCGCCGCCTGGTTCCTCTACGGGCCCTTCAAGAACGCGCTCCGCAGTCCCTATTGCGACTTCGTCGCGCAGAATCCGCAGAACGCCTCGACCAACGGCTGCGACCTCGTCGTCACCGGTCCCGTCGACCCCATGTTGGTCAAGCTCAAGATCGTGCTGTTCATCGCGGTCGCGATCGCGCTGCCGATCCTGCTGTACCAGCTGTGGGCGTTCATCGTGCCCGGCCTCACCGCGCGCGAGAAGAAGTGGTCGATCCCGTTCGTCCTGACGTCGTTCTTCCTGTTCGTGATGGGCGCCTTGTTCGCGTACTACACGCTGCCACGCGCCCTCAGCTTCCTGCTCGGGTTCGCGGGTCCCGGGGTGGTGTCACTGCTCACGTTCGACCGGTACGTGTCCTTCGTGATGCTCGTGGCGTTGGCGTTCGGCCTGTCGTTCCTGTTGCCGATCCTGCTCGTGTTCCTGGAGCTCATCGGTATGGTTTCGCCGCAGTGGCTGTCCAAGAACCGCCGGTACGCGATCTTCCTGATCTTCCTGTTCGCGGCGATCATCACCCCGAGCTCGGACCCCTACACCATGACGGCTATGGCGGTGCCGATGTATCTCCTGTACGAGGCGGCTATCATCGTCGGCCGCCTGGCGAAACGGAGTGAGCGGGCGGTCTAGCGGGCCGAAGCCGGCCGAGAAGGCGAGAACGGATGGCGATCAAGGGCAAGGGCAAGACCAAGAGCCGGCAGGTGTCGCGCGCGCCGCGGCACGAGCCGGTCGCCGTGAAGAAGCCCTTCGCGCAGCGGGGCTGGGTCCGCGGGCTCGTCTTGTTCATGTGCGGGGTGCTCGCCCTGTCGGTCACGTGGTGGGCGTACGCCGGCATCGACAAGCAGCGCAACGCCTCGAAGGCGGCCGACGCCCAGGCGCAGCAGCAAGCGGCGGTTTCGGCGTGGAAGGTGAACATCGAGGGCGCCCTGTCGTCGGTCGGGCAGGTGCAGGGTGGCGCCACGCCACAGATCGCGACGGATGTCGGCACGGCGATCACCGACCTCGGGAAGGGCACAGACGCCGGTGTGACGGCGGACCAGCTGACGTCGGAGGCCGACAAGCTCGAGACGGCGGCCAAGACGCTCGCCGGCTTCAAGCTGACCGACACGATCGTCAACCACGGGTTCGACCAGACGCAGACCGACCTCATCACGACGATCCAGCCGGAGGTCGAGTCGGGCCTGCGGTCGCTCGCCGTCGCGGCCCGCCTCACCGCGCTCGCGATGCAGGACCCCGCCAACGCCGACGAGCTGTTGGCCGAGGCCAAGACGGCGAACGCGAGCGGTCAGGATCTGATCGAGCGCGGCTGGTCGAGCTACACGAACATCGCGACGCTCGCGGGCATGCCGCCGCCGCTGCCACAGCCGGCCGGCGCCGGCGGCCTGCCGCAGGGTCTCGGGGGTTAGGCCCGCTCGATGGGCGCCCTCCCGCTGGTCGTCGTCGCGAATCCGGCGGCGGGCAACGGCAAGGCCGGTAGGGTGATCGGCAAGCTCGAGCACCTGCTCACGGAGGCCAACATCCCGCACGAGATCGTGCTGTCCACCTCAGGGTCCGATCTGGAGGACCGTGTCCGGGCCGCTGCGGCGGGCGGGACGACCACCGTCGGTTGTCTGGGTGGCGACGGCACCGTCGGCTTGGCCGCGAACGGGCTCGCGGGCACCGAGGCCACGCTGGCGGTGTTCCCGTCGGGGACGGCGGACGACTTCGCGCACGCGATCGGGCTGCGCAACCTCGAGACCGCCGTGCGCGCGTGCGCAAACGGCCCGATCGTTCGCATCGACACGGCGAAGGTCACCACGCCCGATGCCACGCGGCGTTACGTCGCGATCGCAAGCTGCGGCTTCGATTCAGAGGTGAACGAGGCGGCGAACGCGATGACCGTGCGATTGGGGAGCACGGGCACCTACGTCGCGGCCCTGGTCAAGACCCTCTCGCGATTCACCCCGGCGATGTTCACCATCGACGTGGACGGGGTCGTTCACTCGGGAGCCCACATGCTGGTCGCCGTTGGGAACTCGACCAGCTACGGTGGCGGGATGAAGGTGACGCCGAACGCCTCGGTCGTCGACGGCCAGCTCGATGCCTGCATGCTCGGCGCGCTCGGCAAGGGCGCCTTCCTGCGGGCGTTCCCACGGGTGTTCCGTGGCACGCACGTGACCCATCCGGCGGTCACGATGGTGCGCGGCAAGCACATCGAGATCGAGACCGATCGGCACGTGATGGTGTACGCCGACGGTGAGCGCGTCGGTCCCACGCCCGCCACGTTCGAGATCGAGCCGTCGTCGTTGTCGGTGATCGTCGGCCCCAACGCGCGAGCGGTGCGATGAGCGACGGCCTGCTGCTCGTCCACGCGTTCCCCCTTGACGCTCGGATGTGGGAACGGCAGCGCTTCGGCGCCACGACGATCGCGCCCGACCTGCCGGGCTTCGGGATGGCGGCGTCCGCCGGACCGACGATGACGATGGCGCTCGCTGCGGAGCGTTGCCTCCAAGCGGCGGACGACGCGGGGCTGGAGCGGTTCGTCGTCTGCGGCCTGTCGATGGGTGGGTACGTGACGTTCGAGCTGTGGCGCCGCGCCCGCGACCGGATCGCCGGGCTCGTGCTGGCGAACACGCGCGCGGGCGCCGACACGCCCGAGGCGGCCGCCGGCCGGCGCGACCTTGCCGAGCGGCTGCGTCGCGAGGGCAACGTGCTGGCCGAGAACCCGCCGCCGCTGCTCGCCGAGGACGCGCCGGAGGAGCTCCAGCAGCGGGTGAAGGGCTGGGTTGCCGACCAGTCCGCTGAGGCGATCGCCGCGGCGTCGCTCGGGATGGCCGAGCGGGTCGACTCGACTGCCGACCTCGGCGGCATCGACGTGCCGACCCTCGTGATCACGGCCGACGGCGACCGGCTGATCGCGTCGGATCTGACGACGCCGATGGCCGACCGGATCCCCGGCGCCCGGCTCGAGGTGCTCCCCGGCGTGGGGCACCTGACGAACGTCGAGGCACCGGACCGGTTCACCGCGCTGCTGCGCGAGCACGTCACCACGTGCGGCATCCCCCTATGAGGCGGTCCCTACACTGAGGTTGTGACCTCCCGAACCACGTTCGCCGACGGCTACGCGTTCCCGCTCGATGACTTCCAGCTCAACGCCATCGACGCGCTCGACGCCGGTCGCTCAGTCCTCGTGGCGGCGCCGACGGGGGCCGGCAAGACGGTCGTCGCCGAGTTCGCCGTCGCCCGAGCCCTCGACGCCGGGCGTAAGTGCTTCTACACGACGCCGCTGAAGGCGTTGTCGAACCAGAAGTTCGGTGACCTCGTGGCCGCCCACGGCCGTGACCGGGTCGGGCTGCTCACGGGCGACAACACGATCAACGGCGAGGCGCCGATCGTCGTGATGACCACCGAGGTGCTCCGCAACATGCTGTACGAGCGGAGCGACACCTTGACCGGGTTGCAGACGGTCGTTATGGACGAGGTCCACTACCTGCAGGACCCGTACCGAGGCGCCGTCTGGGAGGAGGTGTTGATCCACCTTCCGCCGTCGGTGTCGGTCGTGTGCCTATCCGCGACGATCAGCAACGCCGAGGAGTTCGGTGAGTGGATCGGCACGCTGCGCGGCGACACCGACGTGGTGATCGAGGAGCAGCGGCCGGTTCCGCTCGAGCATCACTACCTCGTCGGGAACCGCTTGCATCCGATGCACGTGCAGGAGCGCGGATCGCTCGTCCCCAACCCGTACGTGGTCGCGCTCGATCGCGAGGAGGTCCGGTATCGGTCGACCGGCCGGCGGCAGGGCCGCCGTCCCGGTGGTCGCGCGTTCGTCCCACGGCGCGAGGACGTGGTCGAGGTCCTGGACGGCGCCGGAATGCTGCCGGCGATCTACTTCGTGTTCAGCCGGGCGGGGTGCGACAAGAGCGTCCGCTGGCTGGCCGACTCCGGCATCCGGCTGACCACCCGCGACGAGTCGAGGCGGATCCGCGACCTGATCGAGGAGCGCGCGGCGTGGATCGACGACGCGGACCTCGCCGCGCTCGGGTTCCCGACGTTCCTGGAGGCGGCGGCCTCCGGGGTGGCCGCGCACCACGCCGGGATGCTCCCCGTCTTCAAGGAGGTCGTGGAGGAGCTGTTCGAAGCAGGTCTGATCAAGGTGGTGTTCGCGACCGAGACGCTGTCCCTGGGCATCAACATGCCCGCGAAGACCGTCGTGATCGAGGACCTGTGGAAGTTCCAGGGCGAGCGGCACGAGCTCGTCACGCCGGGGGAGTACACGCAGCTGACCGGTCGGGCCGGACGGCGGGGGATCGACGCGCTCGGCCACGCCGTCGTCGTGTACCAGCGACAGGTGCCGTTCGAGCGCGTCGCGGGCCTCGCGGCGACCCGCACGTACGACCTCACGTCGTCGTTCCGGCCCTCGTACAACATGGCGGTCAACCTCGTGCGCAACTACACGCCGGAGCAGGCGCACGAGATGCTCAACAGCTCGTTCGCGCAGTTTCTGGCGGACCGCGGCGTGGTCACGCTCGAGCGGAGTCGCCAGCGCGACCGCGATGCGCTCGCCGGGTATCGCGCGCAGCTCGCGTGCGACCGTGGGAACTTCGAGGAGTACTGGGAGCTCCGGCGCGAGGCTCAGCGGTTGCGTTCGGACGACCGGCGTGGCCGCACGGCGCGCACCGACGGCGTCCGCCGGGCGCTCGGCGCGCTGACCCCGGGCGACGTGATCGCCGTGCCGAAGAGCCGCGATGGAGGGTCGCTCGGAGTCGTGTTGGCGGTGCGCGAGGGTCGGCCGACGGTGTTGACCGACGACCGTTCGTTCTTCCGGCTCGCGGCGCACGACTTCGCGGAGCCGCCGACGGCGCTGACGCGGATCGCGCTGCCGCGGTCGGGGTCGAGCCGGAGCGCTCGGTACCGCCGCGACGTCGCCGCGGCGCTCACGGCACTGCATGTCCGGCCGCCCCGCAACCACACGGCCCCGGCCGTGGATCCGGAGGTCGAGCGCCGCGCCGCGGCGCTCGACGAGGAGGCGCGGGCCCATCCGTGTCATGGCTGTCCGGACCGCGGGGCGCACGAGCGGTGGGCCGAACGTGCCGACAAGCTGGCCGGGCAGATCGCGGGTGTCGACCGCAGGATCCGGGTGCGGACCGAAACGCTCGCACGGCGCTTCGACCGGGTTCTCGGCGTGTTGACCGAGCTCGGCTATGTCGACGGCTGGACGCTGACCGACAAGGGTCGCCGGCTCACCCGCATCTACGGGGAGGGCGATCTCCTCGTCGGAGAGGCGCTCGCCGCCGGGGCGCTCGAGGAGCTCGAGCCGAGCGAGATCGCGGCGCTCGTCTCGACGGTCGTGTATGAGGCGCGCGAGCGCACGCCGTTGCCGGGGACGCTGCCGACCGCGCGCCTCGAGGACGGATACGAGCGCCTCCAACGCCTGTGGCGTCAGATCCGCAGGGCCGAGGATGCGCACGAGGTGCAACTGTGCAGAGAGCTCGAGCCGGGGTTCGCGGCAACCGCGCACGCGTGGGCGGAGGGAGCCGCGCTGGAGGCGGTGCTCGCCGAAACCGAGATGGCACCGGGGGACTTCGTCCGCAACTGCAAGCAGCTGATCGATCTGCTCCGTCAGATCGAAGACGTGTCCGATCCGCCGGTCGCGGCGGGGGTCCGGGCAGCCCGCGGATCGGTCGCCCGAGGCGTCGTCGGGTACACCGGCGTGTCGCTACGATGACCGCCCGATGAGTCCCACCACCAGCCCGTTCGGTCCGCTCGCGGTCCTGCTGGATCAGCGCGCGGGCCACGGCGCCGTCGCGCGCGAGGTGGATGCCGTCGAACACGCGTTGGAGGCGTGGGGCCTCGAGTACCGGCTCCACGTCGGCGACTCGTCGGAGCAACTCCGGCGCCTGAGCGCCTCGGCGCTGGACGAGGGCTACCGGTTCCTCGCTGCGGTCGGCGACGACGCGACGGTGCAAGCGGTCGTGAACGGGATGTTCCGCGAAGGCCGGCCGATCGTCGAGGCGCCGGTCCTCGGCATCGTCGCGGCGGGATCGCGGTCGGATCTGCCGCTCAGTTTCGGTCTCCCCGGCGACACCGATCGTGCGATTGGCCACCTGGCGGGCGCCGATACGTACCCGTTCGACCTGATGAAGGTCGCCGTGACTGGCCGCGACGGCACGCGGACCATCCGGTACGCACACAACGTCGCCGAGATCGGGTTCCACGCGGCGGCGACGATCGCGGCGTCACGCGGTGGGGCGCGGTTCCAGAACCTGAAGCGGTTCACCGCGTTCTGGCGGGCGTACGCGAATACGCGGGTCAGCCCGGTGACGATCGGCACGGACCGCCGAACCATCGAGCTCGAGGCGTGGAGCGTCGTGATCGGCAACGGGCAGTTCACCGACGGCGGGATCCGGCTGTCGCCGCGATCGTTCCCTGGCGACGGTGTCCTCGACGGCCTCGTGTTCACCGGACCGAAGTCGAACGCCTACCGCTTGCTCCCACGCATCTTCCGGCACGGCGACCACGTCCCGGATCCGTCGATCACCGAGGTCCACGCGAAGCTCAGGATCGAGATCACGTCGCCGCGGACGCTCCCGGTCGTCGCCGACGGACAGCGCTTGGGGACCACTCCGGTCACGTTCCAGGTGGTGCCCCAGCAGATCCTCTTGAAGGTCTGACCGATGCTCGCGGCCGACCACGCGGCGCGGCTCGGCGACGCAGCGTCGCGCCTGGCGGCCGTCGGTGGGAGCGCCCTGGTGATCGCGCCGTCGCCGGATCTGCGCTACCTGATCGGCTACGAGCCGATGCCGCTGGAGCGACCGACCGTGCTCGTGGTGGACGCCGAGGGCGCCGTCGTATTGATCGTTCCCGCGCTCGAACGGCCGCTCGCGGCCGAGACCGGCGCGGCCGAGCTGTTCGAGATCGTCGGGTGGCGCGACGACGAGGACCCCTACGCGCTGATCGCGTCGCGGCTCGGCGGCGGCGGGACGGTGTTCGTCGGTGACCGCATCTGGGGATCGCACGTGCTGTCGCTGCAACGGACGATGCCGGGCGCGGCGTGGACATCCGCGACGCCGATCGTGGGTGCGATGCGCGCACGGAAGGACGAGGCCGAGCTCGGCGCCCTTCGACGAGCGGCTGCGGCGGCGGACGCGGCCCTCGCCGACCTCGTTGCCGAACCGATCGGCGGGCGCACAGAGCGAGCGGTCGCGGCGATGTTGGCGGAGCTCCTCGTCGCGCACGGGCACGACACGGCCGAGTTCACGATCGTCGCGTCGGGGCCGAACGCCGCGTCACCGCACCACGAACCGACGGACCGACGGATCGGCGCCGGCGACGCGATCGTGCTGGACTTCGGCGGGACGATCGACGGCTACTACAGCGACACGACGCGCACGCTCGTCGTCGGCGCAGCCGGCAAGCAGCTTGTGGCGGTGCACGCGGTCGTCGCCGAGGCACAGCGGGCGGCGACCGACGCCGTGCGGCCCGGCGTCGAGATGTGGACGATCGACCGCGCGGCGCGGACGGTGATCGACGACGCAGGGTATGGCGACCGGTTCATCCATCGGACGGGACACGGCATCGGGCTGGAGCTCCATGAGCCTCCCTACGCCGCCGCCGGCGATCACACCGTGCTGGAGCCGGGGATGGCGTTCAGCGTCGAGCCCGGGATCTATCTCGAAGGGAAGCTCGGCGTCCGAATCGAGGACATCGTCGCCGTGACGGAGACCGGGGTCGAGCCGCTCAACACGTCGCCCCGAGCGCTCGTGGTCCTCGACTGACTCAGCGCGGGCGGACGGACGTGCCGTCCGCCGTGTCCATCACCTCGACGCCCATCGCGATGAGCTGCTCGCGCAGCTCGTCAGACCGTGCAAAGTCCTTCGCGACCCGTGCTGCGTCGCGAGCCGACATCAGGTCGCGCATCTCGGCGGTGGGCTGCCAATCGCTGGTCGCGTCGCGTTCCAGGTCGAGCCCGAGGACGTGATCCCACCCGGGCTGACCGTTGCCTCCGGCGAAGAGCAGGTACTTCTCGCCGGGCGGCACCGCCGCGTCGCGGTCGAGCTCGTTCACGATCGCGACGACGCCCGGCATGTGCAGGTCGTTCGTGAGCGCCTCACGAACGCGCGCGTCGTAGGCCTTCGCGGCGTCGCCGAGGTCGGTCGCCGCGGGTACCCACTCCGCCATATGTCTGCGGAGCTGCTTCACCCGCTGATCGGCGGCCGCCATCGCGTCCCAGCTGAAGTCCATCTCGGAGCGGTACTGCGTCTGGAAGCAGAGCCACCGGAACGACAGTGGATCGAAGCCGCGGTCGCGGAGGTCCCGGACCAGGACCACGTTCCCGGTCGACTTCGCGATCTTCTGTCCGGACAATCGCAAATGCCCGGCGTGGACCCAGATGGATACCACCGGATGACCGACCGCTCCCTCGGACTGTGCGATCTCGTCCTCGTGGTGCGGGAACCGCAGGTCGGTCCCGCCGGTGTGGATGTCGAAGCGCTCGCCCAGGTACTTCATCGACATCGCGGAGCATTCGATGTGCCAACCGGGGAAGCCGTCGCCCCAGGGGCTCGGCCACCGCATGAGTCGGCGCGGCCCGGCCGCTTTCCATAGCGCGAAGTCGGCGGCGTGACGCTTCCGCGGATCGGTCTCCAGGTCGCGATGGCCCTCTCGGAGATTGTCCAAGGTATTGCCCGAGAGCTTGCCGTATCCCTCGAAGCTCGTGACGTCGTAGTAGACGGAGCCGTTGTCGACCACGTACGCGTGGCGTTTGTCGACCAGCGTGGCGGTCAGGTCGACCATCTCCTGGATGTGCTCGGTCGCCTTCGGGTAGCGATCGGCCGGCCAGACCCCGAGCGCCGTCGCGTCCTCGAACACCGCCCTCGTGTACTTCTCGGCGATCTGATCCGGAGTGAGGGCCTCGTCCTCGGTGGCGAGCTGCATCTTGTCGACCGCTTCGGCAGATGATTCGTCGGTCATGTGTCCGACGTCGGTGATGTTCATCACCTCGGTGACCTCGAACCCTTCGAGTTGCAGCGCTCGGCGGATCAGGTCGTACAGCATGAAGCTCCGGAGGTTGCCTAGGTGTGCGTAGCGGTAGACCGTCGGACCGCAGGCGTACATCTTCACGTGACCCGGCTCGATCGGGTCGACCTCTTGCAGGGTGCGGGTCAGGGAGTCGTACAGCCGCATCGCGCCAGGATATGGCATCGAGCGGCTTGGACCGTCACTGGATGACCGGCCGGCCCTCGAACGGGATCGAGAGCACGATCGTGGTGCGCGTGCTGACGCCGGCCTTCTCGCGGAGACGCCGGATCAGCTCCTCGAGGTGGTTCGTGCTGCGGGTGCGCACCTTGAGGATGTAGTTGGCCTCGCCCGCGACGCTCAGACAGTCCTCGACCTCCGGCAGATCGGCGAGGCGCTCGGGCAGATCGTCGGGCTGCTGCGGGTCGAGCGGCGTGACGGCGATCAGCGCGGTCACGAACAGGCCGAGCGACTCCGGGTCGACCACCGCTCGGTAGGCGGTGATCACGCCGCCTGCCTCGAGCTTGCGGACGCGCTCGTGCACCGACGACGCCGACAACCCGACCCTGGCGGCGATGTCGGCGTACGTCGCGCGCGCGTCTTCGCGCAGCGCCGTGACGATCTCGAGATCGCGCTCGTCGAGCACCGGCCCATCCTAGCGGGGGAGGTGCGGTTCCCCCGGTCCGGGGATGGTCCGCCACCACCCCGGTGTGGTCTGCTGCTCCTTCGCTCGCACCTCCCTCGGGGCGGATGGGGGATGGTGCGATGCAGCTCGAAGGATGGACGTCTCCAGCGGGGAAGCGGCGGGTCCTCGCGCGCCTGGATCCCCAGGAGCGCCGGCGATACGGCCGGGCGGTCGCGCTCGCCTTCCCCGACCCGCGGACCGGCCCGTCGGTGTTCGGCGCCCCGGCCCGCACGATGGTGCTCGCGAGCGAGCGGCGCCGATGGCGATCGGCCGTCGCTGGTCGCGCGGCCGGTGGGCGGAGCATCGTCGTGTCCGACGTGGCCGACTGCTACATGTCGATCGGTGAGCGCGCGATCCGGATCGCCGCAGCGCGTGCCGGAGGCGACCCCGAGCCGCTCCTGCGGGTGCTCCGTCGGTACCGGGAGGCCGGCGGGGACGGCATCCCGATCGGTCCGCAACCCTCGGGCGCCGTCGCGGACGCGGTGCTCGCCGTCGCCGACGACCGTGCTCGCCTGGCGGGATGCGTGCCGGTGCGCTGGGTGGACGACGTCGTGTTCGCCGGCGACGCGGACGCGGTCGCGCGAGCCGCTCGGGCGTGGCGCGTCGCCCTGGCGGAGCTCGGGATGCGCGAGCACGACGGCAAGCGCTCGACCAACCGGATCGGCGCGCTCGGATCACCCGAGGCAGTGAGCGGCCATGGCATCATGCGCGGGACGTGAGATCCCTGTATCGCGCCCGGCGCGTGCACACCTTCGGCCATCCACCTATGGGCGACTGGGTGTTGGTCGACGGCCGCCATATCGAACGCGTCGGCGCCGGCGAGCCGCCCGATGCGGACCGGGTCGTCGATCTGCCGGGCGCGACGATCGTGCCGGGGTTCATCGACGCCCACGTGCACCTGACGAGCTTGGGCGTGTCGGCCGAGAACGAGGACGTCGCCGCGGCCCGCTCGGCGGCGGAGCTGCTCGCGATCGCCCGGGAACGTGCCCGCGGCTCCTCCGACCGGGTCGTGGCGCTCCAGGGCTACGACGAGACGCTGTGGTCCGATCCGACCGTCCCGACCCTGGACGAGCTCGACGCGGCGAGCGCTGTGCCTCTGGTGATCCGGCGCACCGACGGCCACGTTACGTTGCTGAACACGGCGGCGTTGAGCTTGGCCGATGCGCTCGACACACCCGGCGTCGAGCGCGATCGCGACGGCCGTCCCACCGGTGTCGTCACCGGCACGGCCAACCGAGCGGTCGGGCGGTGGGCCGCGACGACGAGGAGCGAGCACACCATCGAGGCCTTCCAGCTGTCCGGCGCCGCGCGGGCGGCGAGCCACGGGGTCACCACCGTCCACGAGATGTCGCTGCCGGCGGAGTTCGGTTCGCTCGATCTGGAGACGCTGTTTGCGCACCGGCATGACCTCCCGGTGTCGGTCGAGATCGTGCTCGGGGTGATGGACGTCCCCAAGGCCGTCGAGCTGGGTCTCCGTGCGATCGGTGGCGACCTCGCGACCGACGGATCGCTCGGGGCGCGGACGGCCGCGCTCAGCGACGCCTACACCGACGGGGCCGGACGAGGAGAGCTGACGTTCGACGACCAGATTCTCGAGGGGTTCTTCCGCGACGGGCACGACGCCGGACTGCAGGTCGGGATGCACGCCATCGGGGACCGGGCGATCGAGCAGGTCCTGGGCGCGTGGGAGCGGATCTACCGCCGGCTCGACTCTCGGGAACGCCGGCACTTCCGCGCGCGCCGGCATCGGATCGAGCACTTCGAGATGCCGACGCTCGCCCAGATCGAGCGCGCCGCGATGCTCGGCCTCGCGATCTCGATGCAGCCAGCCTTCGACGCGGCGTGGGGCTTCCCGGGTGCGCTCTACGAGCGCCGGGTCGGCGCCGACCGGTCGTGGGCGATGAACCCGGTGCGCACGGTCCTGGACCGGGGGCTCGAGCTCGGCGTGGGCTCCGACGCTCCCGTCGTGCCGGTCGACCCGTGGGCGACGATCCGGGCGATGGAGACCCATCACGATCCGACCCAGCGTCTGGCCCGCGCCGACGCGATCCGGATCCACACGACCGGGAGCGCCCGCCTGGCCCATCACGAGGAGAAGAAGGGCGTCCTCGAGCCGGGGATGCACGCGGACCTCGCCGCCTACGACGCCGACCCCTTCGCGCTCCACGACGTCGCGGGCCTGCGCCCCATCCTCACGGTCTCGATCGGGCGGGAGGTCTGGTTGTCGTGAGCCCTTTGTCACACTTTCGGACGACTCCGGCTTGACCGGCGAACGCCGGGTTTCGTACCGTCCGGGGTGCGTCGCCGCCCCGGCGGTGACGCCGGACCCAAGAGGCGAGCCCACGACGCGGCGCCCCGGCGCTGTGGATGGGAGCCGTCTCTTGGGTCCTCTTTTTTCGCACGTGGCTGGGTATCCCCAACGTTGGAACCGACCCGTTGTAGGATGCGCAGCTGCCAGGGAGGGAACCCCCAAACCTCCCGCGGACGGAGGGCACGATCCCGCACATGCCAGAGGACATCGAAGACCTCGCTGAAGAGGAAGAAGAGCTCCCGAGCGAGGAAGAAGACGACGCCGAGCCGACGGCCGAGGACCTCGAGGACGCGACGGTCACGCCGGAGCCGGGACTCGAGAACGTTGAGTCGATCCAGGACCTGCTTGCCAAGCAGGAGGCCACCGAGACGGTCAAGGAGGCGGCCGACGAGGACGAGGAGGTCGTGCCGCTCGACCTCGCCCGCGACGACCGAGCCGAGGCGATCGACACCAAGGTCGTCCCCATGCAAGAGACCGAGTTCATGTGCCGGAACTGCTTCCTCGTGAAGCACCGGAGCCAGCTCGCGGACAAGAAGAAGATGCTCTGCCGCGACTGCGCCTGATGTGATCCCGCGCCCGCGGCCGTCGCTGGGCCTCGGGTGCGCCGCGGCGCTCGCGGCCGGCCTCGCAACCTCCCTCGCGTTCCCGCCGGTCGGCGCATGGCCGATCGCGTTCGTGGGCGTCGCGCCGCTGCTGCTCTTGCTGCGCGATCGCACGGTCCCACGAGGGGCGCTCCTCGGGTTCTCGTTCGGCGTCGGGATGTTCGGCGCGACGCTGTACTGGATCTTCCTGTTCGGCGCGCTCGCGTGGGCGGCTCTGGTCGCCCTCTCGGCGGCGTCGATCGCCGTGTTCGGCGTGATCGCCACGCTGATCATCCGGCGAGATCGCCCGGTGTGGACCGCCATCGGGGTGGCGGCGGCGTGGACGGCGATCGACTGGATCCGAGGCATGTGGCCGCTCGGCGGGTTCACATGGGCCAACCTTGGCACGTCCCAGGTCGACGACAGGGCGCTGGTGCGCCTGGCCTCGGTGACGGGGGTTTTGGGCGTGACGTTCGTCGTCGTCTTCTCGAACGCCGCGGTGGCCGCCTGGATCGTTCGGCGGGGGAGGGGAGGAGCCCGGATCGGGCTCGCGATCGCAGCCGCGGCCGCGGTCCTGTTGCCGGCGTTGATCCCGCTGCCGGCCGCGACCGGCGATCCGGTCACCATCGCGGTCGTCCAGGTCGACGTTCGCGCGCCGGCCGATACGTCGCCGGTTCAAGAGGATCTCACCGTCGCGCGACGCAACATCCAGGAGTACCGCACGCTTACCGGACAGACGCCCCCGCCTGACCTTGCGGTGTGGGGGGAGGGGGCGCTCGACCCCGGCGCGCTCGCCGACGCGGCGACGGTCGCGTCCGTCCGCAACGCGATCGCCCGGGTTGGCGTCCCCACGACGGTCGGAGCGGTCGTCAACGATCCCGACGGGACGCAGCGCACGAGCGTCCTCGCGTTCGACGCCTCGGGGAACCTGGTCGACCGGTACGACAAGGTGCACTTGGTGCCGTTCGGCGAGTACGTGCCCTGGCGGCGACATCTCAACTGGGTGAGCGCGATCCGGCAGATCCCGGTCGACCGAACGCCCGGAACGAGCGTCCACACGATCACCCAGCCGGGGCTCCCGACCTACGGCACGCCGATCTGCTTCGAGAACGCGTTCCCGGACATCGAGCGAACGATGGCGCGACAGGGGGCGCAGTTCTTCGTGGTGCCCGTGAACAACGCCTCGTACGGGTTCACGGCGGCGGCCGACCAGCACCTGCAGATGAGCAGGATGCGCGCCGTGGAGACCGGACGATGGGTGGTCGACGCGGGCGTGTCGGGCATCAGCGCGTTCATCGACAGCGAGGGCCGGGTCCTCAGCGATACCGACCTCTTCGTCCCCGGTATCCTGCGAGGACAGGTCCGCCCGTCGACGGCGTGGACCCTCTACGTCCGCTACGGGGACTGGTTCCCCATCGTCTGCTTGGTGATCGTCGCGATGAGCCTCCTGTTCGCGCCCGGCCGCCGCACCGCACGACCGGCCCCGGGGCCACTGCCGCGCCAGCTTCGGGGGCTGGCGGTGCTGCCCACCTATGAGGAGCGCGGCACGATCGAGGAGGCGATCCGTGGCGTCCTCGCGACCGAGGGGATCGACGTCTTGGTGGTCGACGACTCGTCGCCGGACGGCACGGGGGAGCTGGTGGCGCAGATCGCCTCGACCGAACCGCGCGTCCGGCTGCTGGAGCGGCCGGCGAAGTCGGGCCTCGCGAGCGCCTACCTCGAGGGCTTCCGAACCGCGATCGCGGACCGGTATGACGTGGCCATCGAGATGGACTCCGATCTCTCCCACGACCCCACCGAGCTGCCCGGATTGCTCGACGCTGCCGAGCGCCACGACCTCGTGGTCGGGAGCCGGTACATCCCCGGTGGCTCCGTCACGGATTGGAGCCGGTCGCGGGTGGCCCTTTCTCGGGGCGGCAACGGCTACGCGCGCTTCATGCTCGGACTGCCGATCCACGACGCGACGAGCGGCTACCGGGTGTACCGGCGCGAGCTGCTCACGGACCTGCTTCGCGACCCGTTCAGATCGGACGGCTACGGGTTCCAGATCGAGCTCGTCTCACGGGCGCATCGCCTGGGCTACCACGTCGGCGAGGCGCCGATCACGTTCCGCGAGCGCGTCTATGGCGAGTCGAAGATCTCCAAGACCATCGTGGCCGAGGCGCTCTGGAAGGTCACCCAGTGGGGCTGGGATCTACGCTTCCACACACGCCGACCCGCCTGACCCGTTCCGCCGAGTCAACGCCCATAATGTACGTTATGTAACGTCGTCGAGGATCGATCAATCCGCATCCCTCCTTCGCCGCCTCAGGGTCGACTTCGCACGTTGCATCGCATGCTTCCCGCTGCCATGGTTGCCGGCGAGCGGGGCGATACGCCGAACGCCACCGGGCGTGTTCGTTCGGCCGATGGCGGCGGTCAGCGCCCGCCGTAGGGTCGCTCGACTATCGGCGCGCAAGCCTCGGGGGTGGATGGCAACGTGAGGACACGGATCGGGTTCGGCCGACTGGCCGCTCGTGCCGTCCTGGTTGCCTCGGTCCTCGCGGCGGGGTCATGGACGCTCGCAGGTCCTGCCGCCGCGACCGGCTCGCCCGACGTCACGATCACGAAGACCTCCGATACGTCGGGACCGGTGAGCGCCGGAGACGGATTCTCCTACACCGTGGCCATCTCGAACGCCGGGAGGGCGACCGCACACGACATCCGAGTGCAGGACGACCTCCCGGTCGGCGTCGCGGTGACGACCGTGCTCCCCGACCTGCCGGGGGGCCATTGCACGGTCGCTTCCTCGGTCGGAACGGGTCATCGGGAGGCGTGGTCGGTCACCTGCCTTCGTTCATCGCTCGACGCGGGCGCGAGCGTCGCCGTGACGTTCGCGGTCGAACTCACCGACGACGTCCACTGTGGCGCGCTCACCAATACGGCCTCGGTGGAGGCCGCCGACGAGCCGGAAGGCGCCCAAGACGACGATGCGGCGTCGGTCTCGGACACCGTCACCTGTCCCCCATCGATCGAGATCACGAAGACGGCGCCGGCCTTCGCACACGTCGGATCCACCGTTCGCCTCACGATGCGCGTGACGAACTCCGGGCCTATACCGCTGCGTGGCGTCGTCGTCGCCGACGCCGGCTGCGACAAGGCACCGACGCCCCGCGGGCACGGCAACGGCGACGACACGCTGTCCCACGGAGAGACCTGGATCTATGGATGCACGCACGTCGTGCGAACCGACGCGACCGACTGGCTCGCCACGACGGCGACCGTTCGGGCGGCGTCTTCGGCCGGGCCCGCCCACGCGAGTGCTCGCGCGGCCACCCGTGTGCTCCGGCCGAAGCTCTCGATCTCGGTCACGCCGGACCCGATGAGCGGCACACCCGGAGACACCGTCACGTATCACTACGTGGCGCGGAACACCGGCAACACCACGCTGACCGACGTCGCCGTCGTGGATGACCACCTCGGCACCGTGGGCACGATCGTGAAGCTCGTCCCCGGCCACTCGGCGACGCTCTCGGCCGACCGGGTCCTGGCCGCACGCGATCCATGGGTCACCAACACCGCGACGGCCACCGGCGATGACCCGAGCGGGCACCCCGTGACGGCCTCCGACAGCGCGGCGGTGACGATCGTCGCCGCCACCGCGACCGGTGGTGCCACGAGCGGCGGTGGCGGCCGTGACGGCACGGCGTTCACCGGGAGCGACGCGACGCTTCCCGGCGTCGTAGCGGTCGCGCTCGCGATCACGGGCTTCGCCGCGCTCGCATTCGCACAGCGCAGGCGCGGCTGACGCGCCGACGTCGCCCCCGTCAGCATCTCGTTCGATGACCAGCGCGTTTGTCTGATATATCCCCTGCACGGCCACACTCTTGGCCAACCAGGTCCGAACGGTCTACGACCCAGGGAGGGGCGGCGGGTCACACCCTTCGCCCGATGCTGTCCCCCAGGTGCCGACGTAGCTTCTGGCGTGGGGAGGCGGGCTCGGGCGCATGGCGTCGGACTCCCGTCTCATGATCATCACCCGCTTCGGAGGAGAAGGCCTTGGACTTGGAGGGTAACCAGATGGGATCGCACCGTAGGACGTCGCGCGGACGGTACAGCCGTCGCGCGCTCACGACCGCGTTCTGTTCGCTGTTGGTCTTCGCGGTCGGCTTCGGTCAGGGAGCACTCCCGGCCAACGCCGGCGCGCCGAGCCTGACGATGGGACCGGTCGACACGGGCAACGGCGGCAGCGGCGACAATACCGGCACAAACGTCGGTGGATCGCGTTCACCGCTGGTCGTCCCTAGTCTCGATAGCGGCGATGTTTCTCTTGATTTCATCGCTGCGGGACACGCCTCGTACAACCACGCGACCGGCATCGGCGGCGCGTATGGGAACCGCTCTATCGGCGCCAACGGTGTCGAAGAGTCGTTGGAAGGTCATGATTTCACGTGCGGCGATCGGGTCGTGTACTTCACCGCAGTCACGGTCGACGCAGGAGCAGGTCACGGGTCGATCGATCTGGACTACTCCTGGGATGGCACAACCACCTCGGGTTCGAAGGTTGGGATCAACGACCTGATCAGTGCTTCGATCAACTCGCCCGATAGTGGCAACCACAACCTCGATGGCGACGAGGCCGTCACGATCCAGTCGGAGACCGGTCCACCCCCGAACGGCACCGATGTTGACGCGACGGTTCGCGTCACGAACCTCGACGGCGGCGAGCAGTTGATCGTGCGGCTGGTGACGCACCTGTGGTGCGATCCGTCCGAGACGAACGTGACGGGCAACATCCACGCGAACCTCGACAGCGCTAGCGTCGTCAACGGCGGCAAGATCAGCGTCGGTCAGCAGACCGTGCCGCTGAAGCAGGCCGGAGACATCCTGTTCCCGGGCCTGAACGTCTTGAAGTCGTGCCCGTCGACCGGGTCTGTCGGTCAGCAGATCACGTACTCGATCACCGTCGAGAACACGGGTCAGGACACCCTCAACAACATCCAGGTCAACGACTCGATCCTCGGCGACCTGTCGGGATCGTTCGCTGATTCGCTCTCGGGAGGCGCCTCGGAAACCCATTCATTCCCGTACACCCTCAAGAGCCACCCGGACCCGATCACCAACGTGGTGACCGCGACCGCCACGGCTGCCCAGTCCGACAGCACGCTGAGCGACACTGCGGACTGCACGACGGACGTGTTGTTCCCGAGCCTCGGCATCGAGAAGACAGCGGACAAGGGGTCCGTGTCGGCCGGCGACCAGGTCGGCTACATGCTGACCGTGACGAACAACGGCCCCGGCAAGGCATTCGACGTGGTCTTGAACGACACGTTGCCCGACAACCCCGGCCTGAACTGGACCGTCGCGTCGACGACCGGCGGCTGGACCTGCGGCATCAACGCCGGCGTGCTCACGTGCGGCGGCAACGGGTTCAACCTCGCATCGGGCGCGAGCGCCTCGGTGCACATCACCTCGCCGACCACCTCGGCGACGTGCGGCACGATCAGCAACACCGGGATCGCCGACGCCTCGAACGACAACCAGGTGTCGACGGGGATCGTGCAGATCACCGTGAACTGCGCGGCGCTCGTCATCTCCAAGGTCGCGGATGACGCGGTCGTGAACGCGGGCGACCCGATCGGCTACACGATCACGATCACGAACAACGGCGCGGGTACGGCGACGAACGTCGTCGTGACCGACACCCTGCCGACGAACGCCGGCCTCAGCTGGTCTATCGACGGCGGGACCGGAGCGGCGAACTGCACCATCGCGCAAGGCGTGTTGACGTGCCAGTTCGGCGACATGGCGTCGGGTGCCACCAAGACCGTCCACATCAGCTCGTCGACCACGGCCGCGACCTGCGGCAAGGTCGTGAACAGCGCGAGCGTCACGACCGGCAACGCCGGCAGCCCGTCGACCGGGAACGTCACCATCACGGTGAACTGCCCGGCGATCTCGGTCACGAAGGTTGCGGACGACACGACCGTGGACGCTGCCGACACCGTCGGCTTCCTGATCACGGTCTCGAACGCCGGCCCCGGCACGGCGAAAGACGTTCAGCTGGACGACCCGCTGCCGACCAACGCCGGCCTCAGCTGGTCGATCGACGGCGGGACCGGACAGAAGCTGTGCCAGATCGCTCAAGGGCACCTGACGTGCGACTTCGGCGACATCAAGGCCGGCGCCAGCTCCACGGTGCACATCACGTCCGACACCGACGCCACCACGTGCGGTCAGATCGACAACACCGCCACGGTGACGATCTCCAATGGGGCCGGCGGTCAGGCAAGCGACTCGATCACCGTCAACTGCCCGGGTCTCGGCATCGACATCGAGAAGACGGGCCCGGACTTCGCTCACGTCGGTGACACGATCACGTACCACTTCGCGGTGCAGCTCACGACGCCGGAGACGCTGTTCAGCGTCACCGTGAGCGACCCGAACTGCAACGAAAGCGCGCCGGTGTACATGTCCGGCGACGACGGCGACAACGCGCTCGAACAGGGCGAGGTGTGGCAGTACGAGTGCACCCACGTGGTCCTCGACACCGATCCCGACCCACTGCCGAACACGGCGGCGGTGCAGGGTACGGCCGACGACGGCCGGAGCACCTCGGACGAGGACTCTTGGTCCGTCGATCTCATCCACCCCGCGATCCAGATCGTGAAGACGGTCAACCCGATCTCGGGCAACCCGGGTGACACCGTGACGTACACGTACGTCGTCACGAACACCGGCGACACCACGCTCTACGACGTGAGCGTCGACGATGACGTGATCGGCCACATCGGCGACATCGACCAGCTCGCCGCCGGCGAGTCCGTGACGCTGACGAAGGACTGGGTCCTGCCGGCGAACGCGCTCACCGTCACGAACGTGGGCACGGCGACCGGGACCGACGTCCTCGGCGAGACCGTCAAGGACCACGACGACGCGAACGTCACGATCGTCGAAGCGGCGCACAACCCACCCAAGCCGCCGAAGCCGACGGCCTTCACCGGGTCCGACGCCGCCCGCCTCGGACTGATCACCCTGGTGCTGCTGGGCCTCGGCGCCCTCGCCCTTGTGATCGGCCGGCGACGCCGCGACGCGTAACACAGCGCCAAGGAACGAACATGAGGCCCGGGCCGAAGGCCCGGGCCTCATGCGTGCCAGACCGAGCTCTCGCTCAGCCGCAGATGGTCAGCCGTAGAAGATCAACGTGGACCACAGAACCCCGCGCCGCTCCACGAACGAGATCCCGACGCGCCGGAATCCTGTGCTGAGCATGTTCGCACGGTGCTCAGGGCTCGCCATGTACGCCTTGAACAGGCCGTAGGGCGTCACGCCGGCGCCGACGTTCTCGCCCCACGAATGCCACTCGACGTCGCGGAGCTTGGAGGCGAGGTCCGTCGTGTGGAACAGGCGGCGCTTGCGCGCCATCGCGAGATCGTGATCGTGGGCGAGCCCGACGACGGACCGAACCATCCGCAGCCGGTGCACGTGGTGCTCGGCCCGCGAGTGATTCACCCAGGCAAGCATCTTTGCCCGCCGAAGCTGGTGCGCGCTCGCAGGCGTCGCCGCGCCGACGGTCGTCGCGGCCAACCCGATCGTCAGGGCGGCCACCGTCACGATCCGCACGAGACCCCGTCGCATCTGTCATCCCCCGGTGCCGGGGCGACCCCATCTGTCGCCCGCTCCCCCGGTTCATCGGTCCGGGTCTCGAGGGCTTGAGAGATTCCTGGTCAAAGATGACTAGACAGCTCCGCGGCAAGGAGCAGATCCTCTGCTGTGCAACATCTCACCAGTGAAGCTTGAGGTGACGAGCTGCGCGCGCCTCGTCCAGCCTGCCGACAGAAGTCGTGACGGGTGCCTCCTGCAGCCGGGCCGGATCGCTCGCCGCTTCCCCGGCGGCCTGCAGCAGCGCCGCCGCGAACGCGTCCAGCGTGGCCTTTGACTCGGTCTCGGTCGGCTCGACCATCATCGCTTCGTCGACGACGAGCGGGAAGTACACCGTCGACGGATGGAACCCGAGATCGATCACGCGCTTCGCAACGTCGAGAGCGCGGATGCCGGTCTCGCGCTCGAGCGGGGCGGCCGTCGCCACGAACTCGTGCATCGGCGGCGTGTCGGGGAACGCGAGGGGGAACGCATCACGAACGAGCGCGGAGAGGTAGTTGGCGTTCAACACGGCCAGTTCGCTCACCTCGCGAAGGCCGTCGCGGCCGTGGAGCAGGAGATAGACGTACGCGCGGACGAGGATGCCGACGTTGCCATAGAACCCGTGCACCCGCCCGATCGACGTCTCGCTGTCCTCCACGAGCACGAAACGGTCTCCATCGCGCTCCACTCGCGGCACCGGCAGGAACGGCACGAGCTCTTCGACCACACCGACCGGCCCGGCGCCGGGCCCTCCTCCCCCGTGCGGGGTCGCGAAGGTCTTGTGGGTGTTGATGTGCACGATGTCGAATCCCATGTCGCCCGGCCGGGTCCGGCCCATGATCGCGTTCAGGTTCGCCCCGTCGTAGTAGACGTAGCCCCCGACACGGTGCACGGCCGCCGCGATGCGCGCGATGTCCCGCTCGAACAGACCGAGCGTGTTCGGGTTCGTGAGCATCAAGCCGGCAACGTCGTCGTCCACGATGCGCTCGAGGGCGTCGACGTCGACGAGCCCGTCGGATCCGGACGGGACGGGCACCGCGTCGTACCCGCCGAGGTGCACGCTCGCGGGGTTCGTCCCGTGCGCCGAATCTGGGATCAGGACCGTGCGCCGCTCCCGCCCCGCGGCGGTGTGGGCGGCGCGCATGATCAAGAGCCCCGTCATCTCACCGCACGCACCGGCGGGCGGCTGCACGGTGGCCCTCGCCATCCCCGTGATCGCGCAGAGCGCCTGTTCCAGACGCCACAGGAGCTCGAGCGTGCCCTGCGCGGTCTCGTCGGGCTGGAGCGGGTGCAGATGCGCGAAGCCGGGCGTGGTGGCGACGGTCTCTGCCACCTTGGGGTTGTACTTCATCGAGCACGAGCCCAAGGGATAGAACCCCGTGTCCAGACCGTAGTTCTGCTGAGACAGAGCCGTGTAATGGCGGACGATGTCCACCTCCCCTACCTCCGGCAGGGCCGGGGGCGTCGCACGCGCGAAGGCCGCGGGCATCGTGGTCGCGGGCACATCGGGCGCCGGGAACGTCGAGGCGCGACGGCCGGGATGCGAGGCATCCATGATGGTGCCGGGCGCCGGCGGCCCCTGCCGGCGGACGGGTGCGCCGACGTCGCTCACGCGAGCACCTCGCGGAGCGCTCCCGCGAACCCGTCGATCTGCGCACGCGTCCGCCGTTCGGTGACGGCGACGATCAGTGCATCGTCGCCGAGCCACGGCGCCGGCACACCTCCCAGGATGCCTCGCTCGACCATCGCATCCACCACCGCGGCCGCAGGCACCGGCACGCGAAGGGTGAACTCCTTGAAGACAGGCGCGCCCGGGAACGCCAGCTCGACTCCCGGGACGGCGGCGAGCGCGTCGAGCGCGTACGCCGCCTTCGCGGCGCACCGCTCCCCCAGCTCGCGCAGCCCGGCGGGACCGAGCCACGCGAGGTGGATCGTCGCCGCGATCGCCATCAGCGTCTGGTTTGTGCAGATGTTCGAGGTCGCCTTCTCCCGGCGGATGTGCTGCTCCCGCGCCTGGAGCGTCAGGACGTAGCCGGGCCGGCCGGCGACGTCGACGGTCTCGCCGACGATGCGCCCCGGCATCCGGCGCACATCAGCCATCCGCGCGGCGAGGATCCCCAGGTACGGCCCCCCAAAGGCGAGATGGTTCCCGAGCGACTGTCCCTCGGCGACCGCGATGTCGACGCCGAGCTCGCCCGGCGACGCCAGCACGCCGAGCGACGTCGGGTCGAAGACCTCGACCAGCCGCGCGCCGGCCGCGTGCGCGGCATCGGCCCAGGCGGCGACGTCCTCCAGCACGCCGTAGACGTTCGGGTGCTGCACCACCACGGCGGCGACGTCGGGATCGAACGATGCGGGCGCGCCGCCGGCACCGTCGGGCGCGGCGAGCTGGTCGACCGGTAGACCCGGCCCGGCGCCGTACGTGCGAACGGTGGCAACCAGGCGCGGATCGACACCGCCGGCGACCACAACCCGACGCCGTTCGGGACCGAGGCTCATGCGCACCGCTTCGACCAGTGCGGTCGCGCCGTCGTACAGCGACGCGTTCGACACCTCCATCTCGGTCAGCGCGCAGATCATCGACTGGTACTCGAACAGCGCCTGCAACACACCCTGCGAGAGCTCGGGCTGGTACGGCGTGTACGCGGTCGAGAACTCCGACCGGCCCGCGAGCGCCCACACGACCGACGGGATGTAGTGGTCGTAGGCCCCTCTGCCCGCGAAACACACGAGCTCGTCCAGCGACCGGTTGCGCGCCGCGAGTCGCCCCAGCTCGTCGACCACCTCCTGCTCGGACAGGCCGACGTCCAGCTCGAGCGGCTCCATGAGCCGCAGGGTCGGCGGGATCGCCTCGAACAGATCATCAACGGAACCGGCGCCGACCGTCGCCAGCATCTCGCGGATCTCGTCGTCGGTGTGCGGCGTGAAGGTCACGCGCCGAGTGTACGGAGGGGCGCCACGGGGGACTCGTCAGCCCGAGGCGTCTTCGAGCCCGTACTTGGTCACCAAGGATAGGTAGTCGCGTTGATAGAAGACCTTGCACCGGATCTCGGGGTAGCGCTCTCGGAGGCGCCGCACCTTGCGGTTCTTCTTGGTGACCAGCTTCTGGTTCAGCGTCGTGATCTCGATGTACAGGTCGAACTCCGGCAGATAGAAGTCGGGCGTGAACCGCTGCACCGGTTGCCCGTCGCGGCCCCACGCGATCGGGAACGACGTCGGCTCGTAGGCCCAGGCGATCTGATAGAAGTCCAGCAACCGCGCGAACTGCCGCTCCGAGGCGTGAGCGAACCTGACCTCGTCGCTCGGCAATGGATCCATCGCCGGTTGTGCGCTCATGCGCCTCCAGCAGCGCGGCGGCGCCCGGTGGCGGCCTTTGCCGTCCCCTTGGGCTTGGGTACCGCCTTCTCGACGTCGCTCCAGACGCGGTCGATCGCGATCGCGAACACGCCCTGGCCGCTCTGCAACAGGTCGATCACCGCCTCGGGCGAATGCGCCTCGTACACTCCCCGGCCGTCGGACATCAGCGTGACACCGGTGAGCGGTCGATCCATGTCGCGGAGATGCTCGACGGCGTTGCGGACCCGTTGGAGCGAGACGCCGGTGTCGAGCAGGTTCTTGATCACCTTGAGGGTGACCAGGTCCTGGAACGAATACAGGCGCTGCGTGCCGCTGCCCGAGGCGTCCCGGATCGAGGGTGTCACGAGCTCGGTGCGAGCCCAGTAGTCCAGCTGGCGATAGGTGATCTGCACGATCTTGCAGACCTCCGGTGCGGCGAACCCCTGCTCGACCATCTCGGCACGCTCCGTTCGGGGAAGGGAATCACGACGATGTGATTCGGCAGCGTACGGGCGCCTGCGATGCCCGTCAAGGCGCTCCGGACCACCGCCGAACCGACCCGCGAACCTCCCAGATCGGCCTTCAAGGCTGCCCCCCGACCGGCCGATGCCTGCACTAGTCAGCCGGGACTACATCACCGGCTTTCGGCACCGGAGGACAGGGGCAGATGCGAACGTTCGGACGCTTGATCGCGACAACGGCGGTGGCCGTCGCACTCACGACGGCCGCGTTCGGTGCGCCTGCCCACGCCGGGGGTAGCCGCTGGGTGGACCGGCACGCGATGTACCAGGCGACGAACGTCAGCCGCGGTCGGTTCGACCGGATCGACGTCGCGATCAACCGAACGATGTCGAAGGTGGCGCTGAAGCACTCGCGGTGGATGGCGAGCAGCGGCAAGCTGGAGCACACCGGGAACCCGGCGGGCGCCTATCTCAAGGGGATGTCCTGGCACTGCTGGGGCGAAAACATCGCCGTCACGGGCGGCACGATCTCCGACGTCGAGAAGGCGTTCATGGCGAGCCCCGAGCACCGGGCGAACATCCTCAACGGCTGCTTCAAGCACGTCGCCATCGGTGCCACGCGCGTCGACGGCGCGCTGTGGGTGACCGTCTTCTTCTACGGCTAGACGGACGCCACGGTCACGAGGCGAAGTCGTCGGGGCTGATGTTGTCGAGGAACTCGCGGAACTTCTCGACCTCTTCGTCCTCTTCGCCCGGGATCAAGATCGCCGCTTCGTCGAGAACCTCCTCGGCGGCGTAGATCGGCACGGACATCCGCACCGCGAGGGCCATCGCGTCGGAGGGCCGCGCGGAGATCTCGAGTCGGTCGCCGTCGCGTTCCATCGTGATCACCGCGTAGAAGGTGCTCTCGCGAAGCTCCGTCACGACGATCTGCACGATCCGGACCGTGAGGTCGTCGAGCATGGTCTTCATCAGATCGTGGGTCATCGGGCGAGGCGTCGCGACCCCCTGCAGGGCCATCGCGATCGAGGCTGCCTCGGCCGGTCCGATCCAGATCGGCAGATAGCGCTCCCCCTCGCGCTCGCGGAGCAGCGCGATTGGCTGGTTGGTGGGCAACTCCACCCGGACACCGGTCAGCTCCATCTCGATCATCGCGCTGCAGGCCAGGGTAACCATGGCCCTGTGGTCGGGCAACCTTCGCTGCAGACGCTCAGGCGGCGGGCGGGACGTGCGACGTCAGCGCATCGGGGTCGGCCCGGAGCCTGGCGAGATCGTCGACCTGCAGGATGTCCGGCAGGTTGCGGTAGCGCTCGCGGAAGTCCAAGCCGTATCCCACGACGAAGTTGTCCGGACATTCGAAGCCGGCGTACCGCGGCCGGATCGGCACGATCCGCCGCGCGGTCTTGTCGAGCAACGTGCACAGTTCGATGCTCGCGGCGCCGCGCGACCGGAGTACCGACAAGAGATATCGAGATGTCAGGCCGGTGTCGACGATGTCCTCGACGAGCAGGACGTCGCGGCCGGCAAGATCGAGTTCGACGTCGAGCAGGATCTGCACACGCCCGAGGGATTCCTCCGCGTCGCCGTAGCGGCTGATCGCCATGAACGAGACCTCGAGCGGGAGGTCGACGGCGCGCATCAGGTCCGCAAGGAACACGGCGCCGCCTTTCAGTACGGTGACGAGCACGGGCTTTCGCCCCACATAGTCCCCGGTGATCGTGCGGCCGAGCTCTTCCACCCGGCGGCGAACCTCCTCACGCCCGTACAGGACGCGTCCGACCTCCGCCATCGCGCAGGAGGCTACCAGCGGGCCTCGGAGCGGACGGTCACGCCGCGACCGAGCGGACCGCATCTCCGACCGCTCCCGCGACGGCGTCCGCGGTTCGCATCCACCACGGCCCCTCGACCGTCGGCGGTGGCGGCACGCTGGGCACGATCAGCGGAACCGCGCCGAGGGTGTTCGTCCCGGCGGTGACCACGAGCGAGGCGACCCGCTCGTCGGGTGCCGGCGGGTACGCGGCGCGCGGGTCCACCACACGGCGCTGCGATCGATCGTCGTCGTCGACCGGCACGAGCGCGGTGAGATCGAACCCGGCGACCACGGGCACGGTGCCGCCGCGGATCGCCACCTCTCCCGCCGGGTCTCCCGCATGCACCACGGTGTCGGCGCGCCAGCCGTCGAAGCCGTAATCCAGGAGCGCAGCTGCGTCGGAGAATGGTTCATCCGGTGCGTGGAGCACGATCGCGACCAGCGCCCGGCCGTCCCGGCGGGCCGTCGCGACGACGCACTCGCCGGCGCCCGCGGTCGTTCCCGTCTTCGTTCCGACCGCCCCCGGATACAACCACAGCAGCACGTTGCGATTCTGGATAACGCGGTCCGGACCTTTGGGCGCGGGGATCCGGCGTACCTTCGTCGCGGTGATGGTTCGGAGCACCCGATCGTCGTTGACCGCCCGCGTCAGCCGAAAGAGGTCGCGCGGGGTCGAGTACCCGTCGTCGTCCAGCCCGCTCGCCGACGCGAACCGCGTATCGGTCAGACCGAGACGCCGCGCCTGCTCGTTCATGTGGCGGACGAACGCTGCCTCCGAGCCGTCGGCCGCGATCGCGAGCGCGACCGCAGCGTCGTTGGCGCTGCCGAGCAGCAGCCCGTAGAGGAGGTTCTCGACCGAGATCCGCTCGCCCGCCTGCAGCCCGAGCACCGTGGTCGCACCGAAGGTGTGCCGGTCGAAGACAGCCGCGGGGTCCACCGGCACGGTCTCGTGCAGTGGCAGGTCGCGTCGCGCGAGGAGCGCCGTCATCAGCTTGGTGATCGACGCGATCGGGCGCGGGACGCGAGGATCCTTCTCGAACAGCACCTGACCGGTGTCGGCGTCGGCGAGCAGCGCGGCGCCGGCATCGATGGTGGGCGCAACGGTCGTGTCCGCGGGCGTCGCCAGCCGCGTCGGGAACGGTGAGAGGCTGCCGTGCGGCGGGACCGGTGTGGGAGGCGGCGCCGTGGATCGGCCAGCCGCCCCCGCGTTGATCGCGACCGCGACGAGCAGGAGCGCGAACGCGATCGCGGCGGCGCGGAGACTCGGCCGCGTCACCCCGTCGTGAGGTTGTCGCGCAGCGCGTTGCGCAGGAGCGCCTGCTTGAACTTCCTCGATGTGGTCGTCAGCTCGCCGAGCGTCTGTGTCGCCGCCCGGCGCGCGTCGGGGTTCTTCTGACGCAGCGTGGGCGCGACGAGCGCCTCGAAGAAGGCGGATTCACGGTCGGCGAAGTGCTTGTACATGGTCAGGTGTCGCGGCTCGATCCCGAAGCGCAGGAAGTCCTTCACGATCGACAACGTCACGTAGTCGTCGCCGTCGTAGTACCGCCCGCCCTCCGGTCCGTGCGTGCACACGATGCCGAACTGCTCGAGCTCCTTGATCCGCTCGCGGTCGACGCCGGTGGCCGCAGCCATCTCCTCGAGCGACATCTGCAGGCCCGTCGGCGCCTCGGCCAGGTCTTCGCCGCCCCCGTCGGTGTCCATCCCGGATGTCGCCTGCTCGAGTGTCGGCTGCTCCTCGTCCTCGCCGGCGTCGGCCTTCAGCAGCCGCTCCTTGATCACTTTGAGCGGCAGATACTCGTCTCGCTGCAACCGAAGGATCGACTTCAGCCGTTCGACGTCGTCCGCATAGAACTTGCGATAGCCCGACGGCGTGCGCTCCGGCGTGATCAACCCCTCGGACTCGAGGAACCGGATCTTCGAGATCGTGATGTCGGGGAACTCCGTCTTGACGTTGACAAGGACCTCACCGATCGACTGATAGTTGCGCGTCCCGGCCATGCCTCTCCTGCTCCTATCGATCCGCCGCGAAGAACGTGAGCTTGAACTTGCCGATCTGGACCTCGTCGCCGGTGGTGAGCTTCGTCCGATCGACCTGTTCGGCGTTGACGTAGGTGCCGTTCAGGCTGCCCCGGTCGACGACGAACCACTCGTCGTCGTGGCGTTCGATCACGGCGTGTTTGCGTGAGACCGTCACGTCGTCGAGGAAGACCGCGCTGTCGGTGTCCCGGCCCACCGTCGTCTCGTCACCCTCGAGGAGGAACGTCGACCCCGCGTTGGGGCCACGCTTGACCAACAGGAGAGCCTGCCCGGGACGCAGGGAGTCGTCGGGGAACGGGAACTCCTCCGAACCTTCCTCTTCGGGTTCGATCGCCTGCAGCGTCACGGTGACGTCCTCGTGCAGTGGATGGCCACACTCGACGCAGAACCGCGCATCATCGCGGTTTGGATGTCCACAACGGCTGCAGAACAACCTGCACGGCTCCTTGCTCCACCGGTCTCGTGACGGTCGAGGCTTCGGCACAACCCTCGACCCTGAGCCTCGGCGCGACGCTATCGTACGGCACCAGGAGGGTCAACGCATGGTCCTGCCGACCCTCAACTGCTCGCTGGTTGAGGCTCAACCGCTTCTCGATGGCGTCATAGAGCGTTGAGGGTTGGAGCGCCTTTGCGGCGCTAGGACCCATCGATGGATGCACGGTAGGCGGCCGCGTCGAGCAGGCCTTCGATCGCGTTCGGGTCGCTCGGCTCGACCACGACGAGCCAGCCGTCACCGTAGGGCTGCTCGTTGACGAGCTCGGGTTTGTCGTCGATCGCGGCGTTGCGCTCGACGACCGTGCCGGCGAGCGGGGAGTAGACGTCGGATACGGATTTCGTCGATTCCACCTCGCCGAGGGGCTGATGAGCCGCCACCGAAGCGCCGACCGCCGGGAGATCGACGTAGACCACATCGCCGAGCGCGTCCTGTGCGTAGTCGGTGATCCCGATGCGGGCGAGGTTGCCTTCGACGCGGACCCACTCGTGCTCCTTCGTGTACCGAAGGTCCTCCGGGATGTTCAACGTACGCCTCCTCGGTGCGAGATCGATCAGCGCCGGTCCCGTGCGTGCGCCGGCCGCGCGGCACGATAGCGGGACTTCGTCGTCATGACGATGCGAGCGCCGTCCGGGCGTCGCGCGCGTAGACCACCGCCGCGATGTAGTACTCGACGATCCCGACCACGAACGAGACCCATCCGACGGCCGTTGCGGCGGCGGCGAGCGGAAGATCCAGCGCGCCCCACGCGATCGCCGGCACGGCCACCATCAACGAGAAGGTCGCAACCTTGCCGATCCAGCGCACCTCGATCCGGACGTGCCGGCGCGCGAGCAGGAAGACGCCGACGGCGAGGACCGCGACATCGCGCGCGAGGATCGCAACGGTGGCCCATACAGGGAACACGCCCCGCACGGCGAGCGCGATGATGCCGGCCGCGATGGCGAGCCGGTCCGCGGCGGGGTCGAGGACCTTGCCGAGTTCCGACACTTGCCCGGTGCGGCGCGCGATCGTCCCGTCGACCCAATCGGTGGCCACCACCAGGCCGAACATGATGAGCCCGGCGGTGGTCGTGTCCGCATCGACGATGAGGGTCACGAACACCGGTATCAACGCGATCCGGAGCGCCGAGATGGCGTTGGGAACCGTCAGCACCCGGCTGCCGGAGTCCGCCGGGGTCTCCTCGCTCGTGTCCATCCGTCGGGCCG